>Ga0190274_10000088_pt1 | contig 67969 bp, 65 predicted proteins | sample Popmic531T_FD_133002 | JGI IMG/M metagenome (GOLD analysis project Ga0190274, IMG submission 133002) | Populus adjacent soil microbial communities from riparian zone of Yellowstone River, Montana, USA - 531 T | ecosystem: Environmental > Terrestrial > Soil > Riparian zone | place: USA: Montana...
CGCGGCTTCGGCTTCCAGGAGCTGGGCCCGCGCGAAATCGTGCCGAATCCCGATTTCGATCCGCAGAATCCGGACGACGCGCCGGAGACGCTCGCGGTGCCGCTCGGCGGGCGAAGCCTCGTCGAGTTCGCGATCGAGGGCCGTTACCGCTTCGGCAATTACGGCGTGGTCGCCTTCGTCGACGCCGGCCAGGTCTACGAGGCGCAATATCCCACATTCGATTCGATGCGCTTCGGGGTCGGAGTCGGCGGCCGGGTCTACACCAATTTCGGGCCGATCCGGCTCGACGTCGCCACCCCGATCGGCCGGCGCCGGGGCGAATCGCTGATCAACGTCTACGTCTCGATCGGACAGGCTTTCTGATGGCGAGCGTGGCCGCCCCCGACGACGTCATCCTGGTCCGCCGCCGCCATCCGGCCGCGACCATCGCCAAATGGCTCGGCATCGGCCTGCTGGCGATCGTTGCCCTGATCGCGGCGTTCCTGCTCTGGCTGAACACCGATCCGGGCCGCCGCTTCCTGGTCAACCAGATCAACGCGTTCGAGACGGTGACCGGCCTGAAGGTTCATGTCGGCCGAATCGAGGGCTCGGTGTTCGGCGAGCTCACCCTGCACGATCTCTCGCTCGCGGACCCGAAGGGCACCTTCTTCCGCGCTCCCACGGCCGAGCTCGACTATCGCCCGCTCGCTTATTTCAGCAACCATATCGACATCCGTTCCCTGGAAATCCCCGAGGCGCGGCTGAGCCGGCTGCCCGAGCTTCGCGCCGGCGATCCCAACGCGCCATTGCTGCCCGACATCGACATCGACGTCGGCCGGCTGCGCATCGACCGGCTGCTGATCGATCCCGCAGTGACCGGGCGACGCCATCTGCTCTCGCTCGACAGCCGGATCAAGATCGCCGAAGGCCGGGCCGAGGTCAGCCTCGACGCCGCCACGATCCGAGCCGCGGGCTTCGCCGGCGGCGACCGCATCCGGCTGGTGCTCGACGCGGTGCCCGAGGCGGACCGGCTCGACCTCGGCCTCTTCCTCAGCGGTCCGGGCGACGGATTCATCGCCGGCCTGGCCGGGACCGACCGGCCGATCGAAGCGCGGCTCGGCGGCCGCGGTTCCTGGTCGAACTGGCGCGGTCGCGCCCAGGCCCAGCTCGGCGGCCAGGGCTTTGCCGACCTCGCGATCGCCGGCCGCGACGGCACCTTCACCTTCCAGGGCCCGACCCGGCCGGCGATGCTGCTCACCGGTCCGGCCCGGCGCCTCGCCGCGCCTATGGTCATGGTGAACCTCACCACCACGCTGGAGCAGCGCCGCGCCAACATCCGGCTGCGCGCCAACAGCCGGGTCATGGCGCTCGGCGCCGAGGGCCTGGTCGACCTCGGCGAGAACCGCTTCCAGGACCTGCGCCTCGCGGTCCGGCTGATCGAGCCGGGCGCGGTCGCCCCCAATCTCAGCGGCCGCGACATAAGGCTGGCGATGACCCTCAACGGCCCGTTCGCGACTCCGGGCGTCGCCTATCGGCTGGACGCCGCCAGCCTCACCTTCGACGGCACCACCCTCCAGGGGCTGCGCGCCCAGGGCAGCGCCCGGGTCCGCTCGGAGGACATTGTCGTCCCCGTATCGGCCCGGGCCGACCGAATCCTCGGCCTCGACGCGGTCGCCGGAGGGTCGCTTGAGCGGGTCACTCTCGATGGCCAGCTCGGAGTCACCGGCACCCGCTTGGTCTCGGACAATATGATCCTGCGCTCGAACCGGGTGAACGCCCGGCTCGCGCTCGCCTTCGATCTCTCCGCCGGCCGCTATCTGGCCGCCTTCCAGGGGCTGGTCAGCAATTATCTCGTCAACGGCGTCGGCCTGTTCGACGTCAACACCGATCTCGACATGACCAGCGGCCCCGGCGGCTTCGGCCTTCGCGGCCGGGTCGCCGCGCGAAGCCGAAGGATCGACAACGACACGCTTCGCGACCTGCTCGGCGGCTCCGGCACGATCACCGCCGGCGTGGTCATGGAGCCGTCCGGGCTGATCCGGGTCAAGAATATCCGCCTGGCCTCGCCCGGCTTCAGCGTCTCCCAGGGCGGCGGCACCTACAGCCGCAGCGGCGCCATCGATCTGCGGCTGTCCGGGGTCAGCCGCTCCTACGGCTCGCTCACCGTCCACGTCACCGGCACGGCGGGCGCGCCGAGAATTACGCTCCTGGCCGCCAATCCGGGCTTCGGCATCGGCCTCAGGAACGTCAGCGCCACGATCCGCGCCACGCGCGGCGGCTGGGCGATCGAGGCGGCCGGAGAGTCCGCTTACGGGCCCTTCTCGGCCGACGTCGTCATCCTGTCCGGCCGAGGGCCGATGACGATCGCGGTCAACCGGCTGACCTTCGCCGGGATCGATTTCGCCGGCCGCCTCGTTCGGAGCCGGGCCGGCCCGTTCGTCGGCACTCTGACGATGGCCGGCCAGGGCCTCAGCGGCACCGTCCAGCTCGGCGCCGAGGGGCGCTATCAGCGCATCGACGTCGCCGCCACCGCAAGCGGCGCCCGTACCCCGGGCGACGTGCCGATCATCATCCAGCGCGGCATCGTCAACGCCAGCATCATCCTCTATCCGGACGCGCCGCAGATCGTCGGCGACGCCCAGCTCGCCGGCCTCAGCAGCGGCGACCTGCTGGTGCAGCGGGCCCGGCTCAAGGTCGATTATCGCGGCGGCAACGGCACTGCCCAGCTCTTCGCGGAAGGGCGCCGCGCGGTTCCGTTCCGGATCGCCGCCAATGTCGCGATCGCGCCCGAGCTGATCCGCGCCGCCATGCAGGGCCAGGTCAACAACATCCCGTTCCGCCTCGCCGAGCCGGCCCAGATCCGGCGCGCCGCCGGCGTGTGGACGCTGCAGCCGGCGACGGTGGTGCTCGAGCAGGGCCGGATCCGCCTCGCCGGCCGCTGGGGCGACGGGCTGGTGATCCAGTCGCGGCTCGACGGGCTCGACCTTTCCATGCTGAACGCCTTCTCGCCCGGGCTCGGTTTGGGCGGCCGGGCGACCGGCAGCCTGGATTTCGCGCAGGCCTCGGACGGTAGCTTCCCGCGCGCCGAGGCCCGGCTCAACATCGCCGATTTCACCCGCACCGGAATCGCCACCCGCTCGGCGCCGGTCAACATCGCCTTCGCCGGCGCCTTGCGGCCGGAGGGCGGGACGGCGGCGGCGGTCATCCGGCGCGGCGGCGCGATCATCGGCCGAATCCAGGCGCGGCTGCAACCGCTCGGCCCGGCCGCCGGCTCGTGGCGGACCCGGCTGCTGGCGGCGCCGCTCGCCGGCGGAATCCGCTATAACGGCCCGGCCGACGTGCCGATGTCGTTCGTCAACATGCCCGGCCACCAGCTGTCCGGCCCGATCGGAATCGCCGCCGATTTCTCGGGCCGGGTCCAGAACCCGCAATTCACCGGCCTGGTCCGCGCCAACAACCTCACCTACGTCAACGAGACCTATGGGACGCGGGTCACCAATCTCGCGATCGACGGCCGCTTCAGCGGCTCGCAGATCGAGATCGCCTCGCTCTCCGGCCGCGCCGGCGACGGGACCGTTCAGGGCCGCGGCACGATCGGCCTCGCCTCCGACGCCGGTTTCCCGATCGACCTCCGGCTGCAATTCCAGAACGCCCGGCTGGCGCGGAGCGACGATATCGGCGCGGTCGCCACCGGCGAGCTCGCAATCGTCAACAACCGGAGCGGCGCCTCGATCAGCGGCGAGCTCGATCTCGGCGAGGTCCGCTACCAGATCGTCCGCCAGGCCTCCGCGGAAGTGCCGCAGCTCGCCGGCGTCCGCCGCCGCGGCGAGCCGCTGCCGACTCCGGGCGAGGAGCAGGCCGACAATGGCGTGCCGAGCATCTGGCGGCTCGACATCCGGCTCAATGCCGACAACCGAGTCTTCGTCTCCGGCATGGGCCTCGAATCCGAATGGCAGGCGCGGCTGCGCGTCGAGGGCACGACGGCGACGCCGGCCCTGGTCGGCAATGTCGAGCTGATCCGCGGCACCCTCGGCCTTGCCGGCCGCCGCTTCCGGCTCGACCGCGGCCAGATCACCTTCGTCGGCACCCGCCCGCCCAATCCCCAGATCGACCTCAGCGCGAGCAGCGATATCGAGGGCGTCGAGGTCGGCATCCTCGTTACCGGCCGCTCGAACAACCCGCAGATCGCCTTCACCTCCTCGCCGCAGCTGCCGCAGGACGAGGTGGTCGCGCGGATCCTGTTCGGAAGCTCGGTCACCCAGATCTCGGCGCTTCAGGCGGTTCAGCTCGCGGCGTCGCTCAACTCGCTGCGCGGCGGCGGCGGCGGCCTCAACCCGCTCGGCCGGCTGCGCTCGGCGACCGGAATCGACCGGCTTCGCCTCGTCGAGGCGGACAGCGCCACCGGCCGCGGCACCGCCGTCGCCGCCGGCATGTACCTGTCGGACGACATCTATGTGGAGATCATCACCGACGCCAAGGGCTTCACCGCCACCCAGATCGAGATCTCGTTGTCACGCACGTTGAGCCTCCTCTCGCAATTCGGCTCGAACAGCGGCACCAACGTCAACATCCGCTACAACAGGGATTATTGAGCTTCCCGTTACCGCGGAGCGGGACGCCTCGCCGCGGCTGGTATCCGCTCGAAATCGCGGCTAGCCTCGCCGGCCAGGCACAAGACGGGGGCGGGATGGATCAGGCAGGCCTTTACGTCCTCGTCATCCTCGTCGCCGTGCCGGCTTTTTACTTCTTCGCCGAGCGCCGGACCGGTTGGGGCCTCTGGGCCTATTTGCCGCCCTTGCTCTGGATCTACGCGACGCCCCTGCTGCTGCGCCTGGTCGGCCTGCTCCCGGACCAGTCCCCGGTCTATGCCGGCGTGCGGGCCTATCTGCTGCCGCTGTTCGTCACCCTGCTGGTGATGACGGTCGATCTCAGGACGATCGCCCGAAGCCTCGGCAAGGGGCTGCCGGTCGTCCTGGTCTCGACGCTCTGCGTCATGATCGCGGCGCCGGTCGGCTATCTCGCCGCGAGCGCTTGGCTGCCCAGGGAGGCCTGGTTCGGCTTCGGCGCCCTGGCCGGAAGCTGGATCGGCGGCACCGCCAACATGGCGGCGATGGAGCAGGCGCTGGGCACGCCTCCCGACCAGATGGGGTTGGCAATCCTCGCCGATCAGTCGCTGTCGCTCCTCTACCTTCCGCTGATGATCGTTGCGGTGCGCTTCACCGAACGGTTCAATGCCTGGACCGGCGCTCGTCCGATCGACCTGCAGCCGGACGAGGAGATCGCCGAAGCTCCGCCGGAACCGGCCGGCCGAGCGGCCGAGGAGGAGGAGGGGGCGGCGGCGAGAGAGCGCGCCGAGGCGAGGCCGGACCCGAAGGCGCCGGCGCCGATGGCGGACCTGCTGCTCGTCGTCGCGATCGCCCTCGCCAACGTGGCGGCCTGCAACTGGATCGCCGCGAGGCTGCCCGAGCTGCCGCCGTTCATCAGCGGCTCGACCTGGCTCATTCTGCTCGTGACGACCGGCGCTCTGCTGCTCTCCTTCACGCCGATCCGCCGCTCGAGCCAGGCCCCGGTGCTGGGCTCCGCGGTCCTCTACGTGTTCGTCGCCAACATGGGGGCGTCGGCCTCGCTCGCCGGCTTCGCGGGAGCGCCGGCCTTCCTGTTCGGCACGGCCGTCTGGCTCCTGCTGTCGATGCTGCTCGCGGCGATCGCCGCGAAGCTGATGCGCACCGACCTGCGAATCGCGATTCTCGCGCTGACCGCGAATATCGGCGGCGTGGCCTCCAATCCGGTCGTGGCCGCGGCCCATGACCGCCGTCTGGTGCCGGTCGCTCTGATGATGGCGATGCTCTGCTACGTCTACGCGAATTACGCGGCGATCGTCACGGGCCATCTGGTGCGGATCGTCGCCGGCGGTTGAGGGCCGTCCGCGCACGGGCTGGAAGAGATGGTGCCCAGGGGCGGGATCGAACCACCGACACCGTGATTTTCAGTCACGTGCTCTACCAACTGAGCTACCTGGGCGTTTCCGGCGATCGCGGAAGCCAGCGCCTATAGAGGGGCTTAGCGCTCGCTGTCCAGCCCGTCGTCGCGGTCGGACGGAAGGTCCGGATCGGCGGGCGGGCCGGGCATTCGATAGCCGTCGCCGAGCCAGTTCAGAAGGTCACGGTCACGGCAGCCCTGCGAGCAGAACGGCTGGTGCGCCTGCGTGGCGGGCTTGCCGCACAGCGGGCAGGAATCAAAGGCGGGCTTCGGCATGGCCCGCCGATATGGCGAGGCCGGGCTCGGCCCGCAAGGCGACGGCGCCGCCGGTTCGGCGCTGGAGCCCGGCGAGCCAGTCTTCGCCGATGCGCTGAATCACCGGCGGGGCGGCGTGCAGCGTCAGCGGTCCGGTCAGCCGCGCCGCCTTGCGCAGCAGCGCCCGAGCGGCGGCGCCGGCCGGATCGGCCTGAACGATCTCCGGGATGCTCGGCCGCTCGCGGCGGCGGACGATCTGCAGGAAGCCGAAGCCGTTGACGGCGGTGCGTTCGAAAGGCTGCGGCAAGAGGTCGTCCACCGCCGTTGCGGCCGTCCGGCGCCGGTGGCGGGGAAGGGTCGGCAGGTCGATTCCGATCGAGCCGGTGATCCCGAAACGCCGGATCGCCCGCGCGGCGGCCGCGGCGCCCGTCTCGGCCAGCGCTTCGGGCGGCAGGCCGCCGTCGACGTCGAACAGGGTCATGGCCGGGGTGACGCTCATCCTGAGCGCTCCGCCGTCGAAGTCGATCTCGCCGCTCGCCGCCTGTTCGAGAAGCTCGGACCAGCCGGCCTCCTCGAACGGATCGGGCCCTGTCGCGAGCGGCGGCCTGGGCCTGCCGATCCGTTCGAGCAGGCTCGGTCCCGGGCGCGGCGGCGCATCGGTCGGGCGCAGCCTGGGGGGCTTGGGCCGTCCCCGCTCCGGAATCGCCTCGCGCACGACCTCGGCATGGAAGCCAGCGCCCTCGCTGACGCCCTTGGGGAGCGGGGAAACCACCGCTTCCGAGCCGTCCTCGAGGGTGGCGATTCCGGCGACGCTGGCGAGGCGGGCGACGACGACCGATCCCGCCCGCAGCCCCGGAAGCTCGATCGCCGCCTCGACGATCTCGCCATCCTCGACGAGAATCGCCCGGTTCTCGCCGATCCCGTCCTCGTAGAGCCACTCAGCCAAGCGGATAGCCGGCCGCGCGCAGCAAGGCTCGGGTTTCGAACAGGGGCAGGCCCATCACGCTCGAGAAGGAGCCGGACAGCGCCCGGATCAGCGCCTCGGCCCGGCCCTGTATGGCGTAGCCGCCGGCCTTGCCGCGCCATTCGTCGCCGGCGATATAGGCGGCGATCTCCTCGCCGCTCAGCCGCTTGAAGGTGACGATGGAGGTGGAGAGGCGATGGCGCGCCTTGCCCTCGCCGTCGATCAGGCTGACCGCGCAATGCACCCGGTGCCGCCGCCCGGAGAGCAGCGTCAGGCAGCGACGCGCCTCGGCCTCGGTCTCGGCCTTGGGCAGGATTCGCCGGCCGGCGGCGACCACCGTGTCGGCGGCCAGGGTCAGCGCGCCGGGCTCGGCGACCGCGGCGGCCTTGGCGGCGGCGACGCGGCGGGCATAGGCGATCGGCGGCTCGTTTCGCAGCGGCGTCTCGTCGATGTCGGCCGGAACCACCGCGTCGGGAGTCACGCCCAGCCGCGCGAGCAATTCGAGCCGTCGCGGGCTGGCGGAGGCGAGGATGAGGCGCATGCCGGCTGCTCCGGCCGCGCTCAAAACGGGCTCAGGAGGGCCCGGGGCCGCCACGGCCCGGCATGAAGCGATAGGTGATCCGGCCCTTGGTCAGATCGTAGGGGGTGAGCTCGACCAGCACCTCGTCGCCGGTGAGCACCCGGATCCGATTCTTGCGCATCTTGCCGGCGGTGTGGCCGAGGATCTCGTGGCCGTTCTCCAGCTTCACCCGGAACATGGCGTTCGGCAGCAGCTCGACCACCTGCCCGCGCATTTCGAGAAGTTCTTCCTTGGCCATTCAAATCCCTGTGTCGAAAAAAGCGGGCCGGCCTTAGCGGCTTACCGCAAAAATGGAAAGACAGGGGCCGGTCAGCGACCGCCCCCGGCCGGAGCGGGCGCCGGCGCCGGCGCCTGGGCCGGATTGTGGCGGGCGAGGAAGGTTTCGACGCGGCGCATGAAATCGGCCGAATCCTCGGGCTTGGAGAAGCCGTGGCCCGCGCCCGGATAGAAGACGGATTCGACATTGGCGGCATGACGCCGTTCGAGCGCGCGGACGAGGTCGCGCGACTGGGCGACCGGAACCCGGACGTCCGCCTCGCCATGACCGATCAGCAATGGCACCGTCAGCCGCTCGGCGTTGCGGAGCGGCGACACGGCGTCGAGGTCCGCGCCTTCCTCGCCGCGAAGCTGAAGCTGGCGCGCGCGCCGATAGCGCTGGGCGACGAGAAAGCGATTGTCGTAGCGGAGCATCGCGCGAAGGTCGCTCGGCCCCGCCCAGCTGATCGCGCAGCGGTAGCGCTGCGGGCTTCGCATTGCCGCCCAGGTCGCCGCATAGCCGCCATAAGAGGCGCCCATGATGCAAACGCGGCCAGGGTCGGCGATGCCTTGCGCGACCAGCCAGTCGACGCCGGCGTCGATGTCGTCGATCATGCCCGTGCCGAGCTCGCCGTAACCGCGCTCGACGAAATCGCGGCCATACCCGGTCGAGCCCCGGAAATTGGGCTGAAGCACCGCATAGCCGCGGCTGGCGAGGAACTGAACGTCGCCGTTGAAGGTCCAGCCGTCCCTGAGGAACGGGCCGCCATGCGGCATCACGATCAGCGGCAGGCCGCGCTCCGGCCGGCCGCGCGGCAGCGTCAGATAGCCGTGGATGGTCAGGCCGTCGCGGCTCGAATAGCTCACCGGCCGCACCGGCGCGAAGCTCAAGCCCTCGAGGCGCTCATAGGGGCTGGCGAAAATTTCCATTCGGCGGGCGGGCTGGTCGAAGACATAGTAGGTGCCTGGATCGTCGGCGGAGGAGGAGAAGATGAGCACCCTGTTGCCGTCGCGGCTTCGGTTGACGATGGTATTGGTCTTGCCGGGGAAGGCGCGGTCGAGCCGCGCCTGAAGCTGCTCGATCGCCGGCTCCAGCCAGCGCACCCGCGGCCTGTCGTCCTGATAGACCACGCCTTCCAGCCTGCCGCCCCTGCCGAACACGGCGCTCTCCACATCCACTTCCGGATGCTCGAAGAGCGCCGCCCCGCGCGTGTCGGTGGCGAAATCGTAATCGTAGACCCCGAAGCGGCCCGTCTCCGAATTGGTGACGATGACTCCGCGGTCGCTGTCGGTGACGAAACGGACGGTATCGATGACGCTGCCGTCGAGCAGGTTCCGCCGGGTCACCGCCCGGGTCAGAGGCGCGCCGGGGGCCGAGCGATAATAGATTCGGGTGCTCCGCTCGCCATAGTCGACCCCGACCCGAATCACGCCATTGGCATCGGCGAACCAGCTGGTCACGCCAGCCACGCCGCGCTGGACCTCGACCGACCGGCCGGTGTCGAGATCGACCCGAAACACGGCCGGCGGCCGGGCGAGCGAGCTCTGGCCGGCGAGCAGGGCGTAATCGCCCTGCGGGTCGACGTGGACCAGATTGTCGAACAGGCCCTGAGTCTCGCCGACGGGCGCGGCCTTGCCGGTCCGCAGGTCGACCCGCGTGATCCGCCGGGTCGGAAGGGGCAGGACCGCGCCGCCGAACGTCACCAGGGTCAGCGCCGTGCTGCGGATCAGCAGCCGGTTGTCGCCCGCCCAGGTGAACCAGTCGACGTCAGCGGCCTCGATCAGTCGCGGCGGCTCGTCGCGCGGCGCGGCCAGCGTCCAGATGCCGATCCGCTCCTCGCCGCCGACGGTCACCTGCGCCGCGATCCGCGTTCCGTCCGGCGAGAGCAGGGCATTGGCGAGGAAGGGGAGCTGGGCGAAGCTCTCGACCGGCGGCGGCGCGGTCTCCGAGGCGCGCGCCGGTCCGGCCAGCAGCAGCGCGAAGGCTGCCGCGACGGTGCCGAGAGCTGCGGTCAGGTTCATCGATTGTCGTCCCCCGCCGCAGGATAATCGGCGGCGGAGCGGACTGTAAAGGCGAAGAAAAAGCCCCGCCCGGAAATCCGGACGGGGCTTGTCCCGAATTGGCGACGGTCGCCGAAGCCTAGCCGCCGTGGCCGGCCAAGGCGGCGAGCAGCAGCAAGGCGACGATGTTGGTGATCTTGATCATCGGGTTCACCGCCGGGCCGGCCGTGTCCTTATAGGGATCGCCGACGGTGTCGCCGGTCACCGCGGCCTTGTGGGCCTCCGAGCCCTTGCCGCCATAATTGCCGTCCTCGATATATTTCTTGGCATTGTCCCAGGCGCCGCCGCCCGAGGTCATCGAAATGGCGACGAACAGGCCCGAGACGATCACGCCGAGGAGCAAGGCGCCCAAAGCGGCGAAGCCCGAGGCCTGACCCGCCACCGCGGTGATCGCGAAATAGACGGCGATCGGGGTCAGCACCGGAAGCAGCGACGGGATGATCATCTCGCGGATCGCGGCGCGGGTGACAAGGTCGACGGTGCGGCCGTAATTGGGCCGGCTGGTCCCCTCCATGATCCCCGGATTGTCGCGGAACTGGGCGCGGACATCCTCCACCACCGAGCCGGCGGCGCGGCCGACCGCGGTCATTCCGAAGGCGCCGAACAGATAGGGGAGCAGGGCGCCGAGCAGCAGCCCGACGATGACGTAGGGGTTGCTCAGCGAGAAATCGACCGCGACGTCGGGGAAGAATTCCCGAAGGTCGGTCGTGTAGGCGCCGAACAGGACCAAAGCGGCGAGCGCGGCGGAGCCGATCGCATAGCCCTTGGTCACCGCCTTGGTGGTGTTGCCGACCGCGTCGAGCGCGTCGGTGCGGGTGCGAACGTCGTCCGGCAGGCCCGCCATTTCGGCGATTCCGCCGGCATTGTCGGTGACCGGGCCGTAGGCGTCGAGAGCGACGACCATGCCGGCCAGCGCCAGCATCGCGGTGGCGCCGAAGGCGACTCCGATCACTCCGGCGAGCTGGTAGGCGCCGATCACCGCGACGACGATAACGAGCGTCGGCAGAGCGGTGGATTCGAGGCTGATGGCGAGGCCCTGGATGACGTTGGTGCCATGGCCCGTCTCGGACGCCTTGGCGATGGTCCGCACCGGCCGGTAGTTGGTGCCGGTATAATATTCGGTGATCCAGACCAGAGCGCCGGTCAGGCCGAGGCCGATCAGCATGCAGTAGAACAATTTCATGCCGGTGAGGTCGATGAGATCGTTATTGGCGCCGGCGATCGTGGTGATCGAGGCGTTCATGTCGCCAAGCACATATTGGGTGGCGAAATAGATCGCGACCGCGCCGAGCAGGGCCGAGGTCCAGAAGCCCTTGTAGAGCGCCCCCATGATCGACTGGCCCTTGCCGAGGCGGACCATGTAGGTGCCGACGATCGAGGTGACGATGCAGACTCCGCCGACGATGAGCGGCAGAGTCATCAGCTTCAGCAGCATGTCGTCCGCGACGCCGGTGATGAGCAAAGCGATCGAGACCATGGTGACGCCGAGCGTCACGACATAGGTCTCGAACAGGTCGGCGGCCATGCCGGCGCAGTCGCCGACATTGTCGCCGACATTGTCGGCGATCGTCGCCGGGTTGCGGGGATCGTCCTCGGGGATTCCGGCCTCGACCTTGCCGACGAGGTCGGCGCCGACGTCGGCGGCCTTGGTGAAGATGCCGCCGCCGAGACGCGCGAAGATCGAGATCAGGGAGGCGCCGAAGGCCAGGGCGACGAGGCTGTCGACGACGATTCGGGCGTTCGGCTCGTTGCCGGCCGGGCCGACCAGGTACCAGAAGAAGCCGGCGATCGCGAGCAGGCCGAGGCCGGCGACGAGCATGCCGGTGATCGCGCCGGCGCGAAACGCCATGGTGAGACCGCCCTGAAGGCTCGTCCGCGCCGCTTCGGCGGTGCGGACATTGGCCTTCACCGAGACGTTCATGCCGATATAGCCGGTCACGCCCGAAAGCAGCGCCCCGATCACGAAGCCGACCGCCGAGATCATGCCGAGGAAATAGCCGACGAGCGCCGCGACGATCACGCCGACGATGGCGATGGTGCGGTATTGGCGGCCGAGATAGGCGCGGGCTCCCTCTTGAACTGCGGCGGCGATGTCCTGCATCCGCTCGTTGCCGGCCGGAGCCTTCAGCACCTGCATGATCGTGACGAGGCCGTAGAGCACGGCGAGCAAGCCGCAGCCTATGGCGATATAGACGACATTCATCCGAAAACGTCCTTCCCCTGAATTGGACAGATGGGCGCAATCGCCGCGAGCGGGCGCGCCGGTGTGGCGCGCCCTTTAGGGTGGAAGTTCAAAGGATTCAACCATGCTCGAAGCCGAGGCTGGGCGGCAGCGGCACGGCGGCGCCCCGGTCGCTCAGAGTCAGCCCGGCGCCCGCCTCGAACCGCCCGATCCGCGAGCAGGGCAGGCCGATCTCGTCGGCGAGCGCCAGCACCGCGGACGCCGCGTCCGGCCGCGCGGCGAAGAGCAGCTCGTAGTCGTCGCCCGCTGTCGCCGCCTCGATCCGCGCCTCGCCATGGGCGGCGATGTAGGCGGCGGAGAGGGGAATCGCGTCGAGCTCGAGGGCGAGGCCGCATCCGCTCGCGGCCGCCATTCGTCCGGCGTCGATGAGCAGGCCGTCGGAGACGTCCATCATCGCGCCGACCAGCGGAGCCAGCCGTTCGCCGGCTTCGAGTCGGGGCCGGGGCGAGCGGTAGCGCTCGATCAGCGCCGGGAGGTCCGCGCCTTGCCGCGCCGCCTTCAGCCCGGCGCCGGCGTCGCCGATCGTGCCGGTGACCCAGAGGAGGTCGCCGGGCCTGGCGTCGCCGCGCGAAGGAACCGGCCCCGACGCCCGGCCGATCGCGGTTAGCCCGAGCGCCCGGATCGGCGAGGCCACCGTGTCGCCGCCGAGCAAGGGCAGGCCGAAGGCGGACAAAGCGGCGCCGAGCCCTTCGGCGAACGCCTTGTCCCAGGCCGCCTCGCCGAGCGTGAAGCCGAGCAGCACGCCGAGCGGCCGGGCGCCCTTGGCGGCAAGATCGGACAGGTTCACCGCGACCAGCTTCCAGGCGACGTCGGCGGGCGGATCGCCGGGCAGGAAGTGAACGCCCTCGACGATCATGTCGTGGGTCAGCACCAGGGTCTCGCCGCCCACCTCGAGCACCGCCGCGTCGTCGAGCAGGCCGCGCGCGCCCGGGTCGGTGGCGAGCGCGCGGAGGGAGTCGATGAAGGCGGCTTCGGCGCTCACCCTAATCCTCCCCTGCCGCAGGCTGGTGGAAGGGCTCTTCAGGTCGCAAGAAGCCCCTCCACCGCACTTCGTGCGGTCCCCCTCCCCTGCAAATGCAGGGGAGGATTTTTCACTTCCTGACCTCCCTGGCGATGGCGTCGAGCAGGCCGTTGACGAAGCCGGCCTCGCGCGGGTCGTAAAAGGCCTTGGCGACGTCGACATATTCGCTGATCGCGCTGGCGGCGGGGACGTCGGCGCGGGCGGCGAGCTCGTAGGCGCCGGCGCGCAGGATCGCCTTCATCGGCTTGTCGAGACGGGCCAGCGACCAGCCCTGGGCGAGCCGGCCGGCGATCAGCGCATCGAGCTCCTCGCGTCGCGCGTCGACGCCGGCGACGACGTCGTCGAAGAAATCCACCTCGGCGTCGGCATATTCGACGCCGTCGATGGTCGCGCCGAGCCGGTGATGGTGGAATTCGTGGAGCAGCCTGGCGAGCGGCGTCCCCTCCATCTCCTGCTGGTACAGCGCCTGCACGGCGGCGAGCCGGGCGGCGGAGCGGGAGAGCGAGCGTTTCGGGGTGGTGGCCATGGCGAGGGGCTTTAGCTAAGCCGTCTCGCGCATGAAATCCCCGATCGCCGCGATCACCGGCTCGGGTTTCTCCCAGGGAACGAAATGGCCGGCGCCGGGGACGGCGACGATCCGCAAATCGTCGATCAGCGGGTGGAGGCCGTCGAGCTGGACCGGGAGCAGCGCCTTGTCCTTCAGGCCCCAGACGACCAGCGTCGGCACGACAATGCTGGGGAAAGCGAGCTTCGTCCAAAGCGGCGCGTCGGCCTCCTCGCCCGGCTTCGGAACGACGATCTCGCTCGCCCGGTACCAGTTCAGCATCGCGGTCAGAGCGCCGGGCCGGCTCCATTCGTCGAGATAGGCCTGGCGTTCCTCCGGCGAGATCCGGCCGAGGTCGGCGTGGCCGCCGAAGGTCTTCTCGTAAAAGGCGTCGAGGCCCATCGCCTCGATTCCCTTCTCCATCATCGGGCTTCGGAAGGCGTTGATATATTGCGAGGCGGCGCGCTGGGCCTCGTCCTCGATCAGGCTCTTCTGGAAGATATAGGGGTGCGGCGCGTTGACGATGACGAGGCGCCGGAGCCGATCCGGATGCCTGAGCGCCGCCAGCCAGCAGACCGCGCCGCCCCAATCGTGGCCGACCAGGGTGAAGCGGCCGAGGCCGAGCGCGTCGGCGAGCGCGATCAGATCCTCGAGGATCCGGTCGGTCTTGTAACGCTCCACGCCCTCGGGCTTGTCGGAGCCGGCGAAGCCGCGCTGGTCGGGCGCGATCACCCGATAATCGCCGGCGAGCGCCGGCGCGACCGCTCGCCAGGTGCGGTGCGATTCGGGAAAGCCGTGCAGGAACAGGATCGGCTCGGCCTGCTCCGGCCCGCCGAGCTGGACGGTGAGGGTGACTCCGGTCGGGAGCGCGATTCGGGTGAGGGCGAGCTCGGTCATATCTCCCCTCCCCTTGATGGGGAGGGGTGGGGGGCGGGGTGAACCTCGATGAAGGGCGGTGCCTTTCCGTAGGCTCCACCCCCACCCCAACCCTCCCCCATCAGGGGGGAGGGAGCTGTCGAGGTCTCGATCCGTCTCACGGATAGCTGACCGTCTTGGGCATTTCGGGGAGCGGGATATATTCGTCATGGTCGTCGGGAGGCAGCGCGAAGCGGCCCGCTTTCCAATCCGCCTTGGCCTGGTCGATCCGGTCGCGGCGCGAGGAGACGAAATTCCAGAAGACGTGGCGGGGGCCGTCGAGGGGCGCGCCGCCGCAGAGCATGACATGGCCGCCGCGCTCCGAGCGCAGGGTGGCGCTGATGCCGGGGCGAAGCACGTAGAGGGCGGAGCGGTCGAGCGGCTGCCCGTCGAGCGACGCCTCGCCCTCGGCGACGTAGAGGGCGCGCTCCTCCGCGTCCGGATCGACCGGCATGGCGCCGCCGGGCGCGAGGTGGATGTCGGCATAGACGGTCGGGCTGTGGCAGGTGGTCGGCGCGGTCGCGCCCCAGAGGCTGCCCATCACCACCCGCGCACGCGCCCCGCCGCTCTCGATCAGCGGCAGGGCGTCCTTCGGCACATGCTCGAAGGCCGGGTCCATCTCCTCCTTCGCGGTGGGAAGGGCGATCCAGGTCTGGATGCCGCTGAGCTCCGGCCCGTCCGGGCGCAGGGCGGCGGGCGAGCGCTCGCTATGGGCGATGCCTTTGCCCGCGGTCATCAGATTGACCGCGCCCGGCTCGATCGTCGCGAAGGTGCCGAGCGAATCGCGATGGTCGATCGCGCCGGCGAACAGATAGGTGACGGTGGCGAGGTTGATATGCGGGTGCGGACGAACGTCGATGCCGGCGCCGGCCGCCAGCTTCGCCGGCCCCATCTGGTCGAAGAAGATGAACGGCCCGATCGTGGTCCGCTCGCGATGCGGCAGGGTGCGATGGACCTCGAACCCGCCGAGATCGTGGGTGGTCGGGAGCAGGGTCTGGAGGAAAAGGCTGTCGGTCATCGTCGAGCCTTAGCGCGTTTATCGGCGCGCGTCAGGCCGCCCGCGCCGCGACCCTCTCCGACGCCATCTCAGGCGATCCTCTCCACGCCGTCGCGCCGCTGCCGCCATCGCGCCTGCTCGTCATAGACGCGCATCCGGACCCGGTTGATCGCGCCGATCGGCCGGTGCTCGACGAGGGCGTGGGCCGGCGAGAAAGCGAGCGACTGGGCGAGCGCGGCGGCGCGCTCGGGGTCGAAGCCTTGCATCGGGATGCGAAGGGTGGCCACCTTGGCGAAGGGCGCGGCCTTTTCGTTCCAGCGTACGGCCGCGTCCTCCACCGGCATGGTCGCCGGATCGGTGCGGATCTGGACCATGAAATCGAAGGTGGCGTCGGCTTGGCCGAGATGCACCTGAACGGCGCGGGTGAGATAGTCCGGCGGCGGCGGGGACGACGGGCCGGCGCTCGTTCTCTCCGGGGTCGGGACGAGCGAATATTTCGCGACCCGGTCCGGGCCGAACAGATAGGGCGTCGTGCTCCAGTAGCGGACGTCGAGCGGCGAGCTCGGGTTCACCTGGACCTTGCGAAGGCCGAGCAGCACCTTGAGATGGCCGGTCAGCAGCATCTTCAGAGCGAACAGGATCGGCGAACGTTCGGTGACCAGATAGATGGCGTCGTGGAACAGCTTGACCGTGCCGAGCGGCATGGCCGGCGCGTGCATCAGGATGAAATCCTGGGTGTCCGCCTCGTCGCTCTCGGCAATGCGTTCGCCGGGCACGCCGCGCAGCTTGATCGCGACTCCGCGCAGGTCCTTGTCGCCGTCGGGATGCGGCGAATCGGAGGAATTCGAGAAGCGGACCAGCGCCCGATAGGAGGCCGGGGCCGCGAACAGGCCGACCCGCAAGTCGTCCGGAACGTCCGGCCCGACGACGAACTCGGCCTCGAGCAAGGCCGTCTGCTTGGTGTGGGCGTCGCGCAGAGTGCCGCCCGGCGGGTAGAGTTTCTGCTGACGCCGGCGCATGACCTCGATGATGTGCGCGCCATGCTCCTCTTCCCGGGGCTCGCGCGTCTCGAATTGCGTCAACGGACTCATCAGCGTTCCCCCCGAAAGCCGGAATCGATATTTCCGGTCTATTAGCGCGATATTCGGCGAGGCGCGACGGATAAGGTGGTTTATTCGGGCGCGCTCGCCCTGATCGCCAGCGCGTGGATTCGGTCCGTCATCAGCTCGCCCAAGGCGGCGTTGACCGCGCGCTGGCGCTCCAGGCGGGTCTTGCCGGCGAAGGCCTCGGCCTCGATCTCGACTGTGAAATGGCTTTCGCCGCTGCCGTCGTCGCCGGCATGTCCGCGATGGCGGGCGCTGTCGTTGATCACGCGAAGACGGCTGGGAGCGAGGGCGGCGCGCAGGCGTTTCTCGATTTCGGCGGCCACCGGGCCGGTTAAAGAGGCGGTCATGCGGGCCTATATAGAGCGGTTGAGAGGATAAGGGAGTTTCGATTGGCGAGCGCGGGCAAAAGGCAGACGCGGTTCCACGGACGGGTCGAAGGGCGGACGCTCCGTTGCGCCGAGCCCGGCTGCGACTCGCCCGGCGAGTTTCGAGCGCCCGGCGGCGAGCGGCCCGGCTTCGACGGGCCGGGCGAGTGGCGCTGGCTCTGCCTCGACCATGTCCGCGAGTTCAACAGCGGCTACAATTATTTCGAGGGGATGAGCAGCGAGGAGATCAGCGAGGCGCAAAATCCCTATGGCGGCTGGGAGCGCGAGACCCGCGCCTTCGGCACCGCCGGCGCCTCGCCGGGGCCGCGCTGGGCCGATTTCGTCGACCCGCTCGACGCGATCGGCGCCCGCTTCGCCAATCGGGGGCCGAGGGAGCGCAGGGACGGCCGCCCGGTCAGCGAAGGCGACCGCAGGCATTTGCGGGTGCTGGGGCTCGACCTCGACGTCGACCGGCGCGCCCTGCGCGAGCGTTATGCCGAGCTGGTCCGGCGCTACCACCCGGACCGCAACGGCGGCGACCGCAGCCACGAGAAAGCATTGCAGCAGGTGATCGAGGCTTATACGGCGCTCAAGGGCCGCCCGATCTTCGCCTGAACCAGAGAAACCACATGGCAGACATCCCCAACGTCAACCCCGACAGCCGAAGCGCGACCGTGATGGACGCGCCCGACCGGATGGTGAAGGTGCGCGACGTCTTCGGCGTCGATTCCGACATGGAGGTGCCGGCTTTCTCGGAAGCCGACGAGCGCGTGCCCGATCTCGACCCGGCCTATGTGTTCGATCCGGACACGACGCTGGCGATCTGCGCGGGCTTCGGCAAGAACCGGCGGGTGATGGTGCAGGGCTATCACGGCACCGGCAAGTCGACCCATATCGAGCAGGTCGCGGCGCGGCTGAACTGGCCGACCATCCGGATCAACCTCGACGCCCATATCAGCCGGATCGACCTGGTCGGCCGCGACGCGATCGTGCTCCGCGAGGGCCAGCAGGTCACCGAATTCCGCGAGGGGCTGCTGCCCTGGGCGCTGCAGACTCCGACCGCCCTGGTGTTCGACGAATATGACGCCGGCCGGCCGGACGTGATGTTCGTCATCCAGCGGGTGCTCGAGACCGAGGGCAAGCTGACCCTGCTCGACCAGAACAGGGTGATCCGCCCGCATCCCTATTTCCGGCTGTTCGCGACCACCAACACGGTCGGCCTCGGCGACACCACCGGCCTCTATCACGGCACCCAGCAGATCAACCAGGGTCAGATGGACCGCTGGAACATCGTCGTGACCCTCAACTATCTGCCGGCGGAGACCGAGGCCCGGATCGTGCTGGCGAAGTCGGGCGAGTACGACCATGAGGGCGGCCGCGCCGAGGTCGAGCGGATGATCAAGGTCGCCGAGCTCAGCCGCCAGGGCTTCGTCAACGGCGACATCTCGACCGTTATGAGCCCGCGCACGGTGATCAGCTGGGCGCAGAACGCGATGATCTTCAACGATATCGGCTTCGCCTTCCGCCTCACCTTCCTCAATAAATGCGACGAGGCGGAGCGGGCGACCGTCGCCGAATATTATCAGCGCGTGTTCGGCAAGGATCTGCCTGAGAGCGTGGTCGGAAAGGCCTGAGCCTGCCCCTTTCGGGCTCATCTCGTCGCAGCCCACGGGGTTTTCGGCACGCTCAGCCGTCAGTTGTTCGTCTTTTGCGGCGGGCTGGCGCCGCGAAACGTGCCCAAGAACCGGACACATCTCTTCTTCACAGCATTACGATATACCGATACGCATTACTCAAGTGGAGCTGAGTCGTTTATGGAGTCGCCGGGCAAAATCCCGGACGGGCGAGAGGGGGCGGCCGATACCGGCATGATCGCGGCGGAAAGCGAAATCGAATCCGTCTACGATACGGTCGCGCCGATCGCACCCTGCTATCGGCGCGGCGCGGTTCTCCAAGCTGTTTCCACGAGCGGTGGCGTCAAGGAGCCCATCGTTCGCGACGCGTTCCAGGCCCATGAGCTCGGGCTTGAACTCCTGAAACAAACGGGCGCGATTGACAAAGCGGTCGCTGAGGTGATCCGCGCCACCGGTAAGGCGCTGGGGGTGCCGGTCGCGTCGCTGAAGCTCATCAAGGGGCCAGTCCGGTCGCGCTTCGCACCTGGCCTCATTCTGGATTTTCCATCGCACGAGTTCAAGCTGGGTTCGCTATTTGTGCGCGAGCGCACCTGCGTGACGGTCTGCTACAACCAGGCGGCATCGAAGATCTGGATTCGGTTCGTCGGCCGCAACGGTGGCGGCGAGGCGATTAGTGAAATGCAGCTTGTGAGCTATTTTCGCTTTTGCGAGCAGGCGGCTCGAAACGGGATAGAGGCGGTCCGCGCGATCTATTTCGACAAGTTCAAGGCGCAGCTCGGTCGCAAGTCAGTGGCCTTCGAAGAGCTGGGTGAGATTGACTTCATCGGGCTGGACACCGAATGTCTACATTTCGATGACCTTTTGTATAGCGATAGCGTCGGCATCGTCGCCGACGCCAGTCAAATATCCCCAGAGCGGCGAAGCATCTTTGCGAGCTTCTTTCGTGACCGTCTCGGCTCTTTTTTCCCCGGCAGGTTCAAAGACAGCGACATCAATGGCATATCCGAACACAAGGTCTCGGCCTTCAGGTCCGAGTTCGCATATCGCGCACTCTATCATGGCGTTTTCCGCGACGACTCTGTCACGTTCCTGGTGTTGAGTGAACCGGGGAATCCCGTTCCCAATCCTTATTACGAACGGGAGAGTGGCGCGCTGACCGTCATATCCGAATTGGCGGCGAGGGCGATGACCAAGTTCTAGCAAACAATCAGGGGGTAGAATGGGGGCCAAGAAATTTGCGGGCGACGTCGAGGATTCGACTCTCCCGAAAGCGGAAAAGACCCTGTCGTCGGTGCTGACCGAATTCGCCCGTGTCGAGAAAGGGGGGGCGGCACCATCGTCGGCGACCAGCGCCAGGCAATTCGCCCAAGGCAAGACGCTGACCATCATGACTCGAGCGGCCCGCGACATGCGCCGTTTGTCGCCGGAACGGACCTCATCGGAAGCGCGACATGCGCGGGGCAGTGACGCCGAGGACCTCCTGGCCTTCCAGGACATCAAGATCGCCCTTGTAAACCGGGAACGCAACGACGTCTGTGATTCGCGCTTACCCCCGCATTCAGAGCAACATAAAAACTATGCCTTCCGGTGGAACAGGACGGGGATCAGCAACACCATCGAAAAGAACCCGGCATCGTTCGCCGAAAGTGCCTACGACCATGACAAGTCCGAGGCGGCGATCAAGACCTTGCTGAGCCGATCGATGGCTCTGGGCGCGAACATCGTCTGCTTCGGGGAGTTCGACTACCCGCTCTTCATGTCTTCCGCTCGCGAGGAAGCATTCGAACACGACGTCGACCAGATGCTCAAAAGAGCGGGTGGGCCTGTGTTCGCTGTGCTCGGAACGTACCACAAGAAAGAAAAGCTGGAAGGACGGCAGCATAGGCAGTGGCCCGGCCATCGCGCGCAGAACATTGCCCGGATTGCGCTGTCGCCGCACCTTCGCGATGAGGACGACGAAGACCCGTTCCGTGAGATTCTGAAACGGACACCGGCGTCAAAGGCCGGCGAAGTGCTGACCGGCTTCCACGACATCGCGATGCAGGTATTCGACACGATACTCGGCAAGCTCGCCGTCGTCATCTGCTCCGACGCTTATGATCCATCGATCGTGCTCGAGTTCTTCGCCGAGAGCGGCGCCAGCGGCGCCAACGAAGCCCGGCGCGACATTATCCTGGTGCCCTCCTATAACATGTCCGACAAGTTGACCCACATGTGCCAGGTGTTGAGTCTGACATCGCGATCAATAGTCGTCATGGTGGATGCCTGCTCCCAGCGAACGTCGGTTTCAGAAGAGTTCGACAAGTCGAGCGTGTGGGTGTGCGGCGTGCCTGTGACGACCGAGACAAGCGAGGCGCTCCACACCAAGCACGAAGTCTGTTTCTGGGTAGAGGAGGAGCGACTGCCGGAGGGAAAAATCAAGCTGCTCAACGTTTCCAGGCCCGCGCTGCACAATTTCGTCTCCCATATGGACAACCTCGACCCGATGCCGTTGTTTAAAAAGGTACGCGCCGGCACTTGGGGTGACCCCCGAACCTGATCAGCAACGGGTTTTCGAGCCCGTCTTCCGGCCGTAAAGGCGGTTCGATGGCCGAAGACAATCCCCTCGAAGCCTTCCGCCAGGCGTTGGCCGGGGCGACCCGGGCGATGGCGCGGGACGCGGAGGTCGAGCTCGGCTTCACCAGCGACGTTCCGGCGGTCAGCGGCAAGAGCGTCAAGGCGCCGATGCCGGGGCGGACGATCGGGGCGAAGGAGGCGGCCGAGGCGCGGGGCTTCGCCGACGCGGCGGCGCTTCGGCTCCGCCATCACAATGAGCGGCTGCACGCCAGAGGGGCGCCGGCGGACGACGTCGCCCGCGCGGTGTTCGATTCGGTCGAGCAGGCGCGGGTCGAGGCGCTCGGCGCCCGGAGCATGGCCGGGGTTCGCGCCAATCTCGGTCGGCTCGCCGAGATGCGGCTACGGACGGATCCGCTGGTTCGGGCGCGCAGCCGGGAGGAGGTGCCGCTGGGCTCGGCGCTCGGGCTGATCGTCCGCGAGCGGCTGACCGGCGAGGCGCCGCCCGAGGCCGCGCTCGAGGGGCTGGCGCTGGTTTCGGACTGGATCGAGGAGAAAGCCGGATCGGACCTCGACGCGCTCGGCCTGGCGCTCGACGACCAGGCGGCGTTCGCGGCGCTGGCGACCAAGCTGCTCCGCGACCTCGAACTGGTCGAAGGCGAGCCCGAGCCCAATGCCGATCCCGAGGCCGGCGAGGACGAAGGGGACGAGCAGGACGAGACCGGCGGCCAGGACGAAGGCGACGACGAGGAGGAAGGCAGCGGCCGCGGCGAGGCGGAGATACGCGGCGAGCAGCAGGACGAAGGCGAGGGCGAGGACAGCGACTGGTCCGAGGAGGAGATGGGCGAATCTTCCGAAGGGCTCGGCGAGGACGGCGAGGAGGGCATCTTGCCGGTGCGCCCGAACCGGCCGCTCTCCGATCTCCCGCCGAGCTTCGACTATCGGATCTTCACCGAGCAATATGACGAGGAGATCGAGGCGAGCGCGCTTTGCGACGAGGAGGAACTGGGGCGGCTCCGCTCCTATCTCGACCAGCAGCTGGTCCATCTGCAGAGCGCGGTCACCAAGCTCGCCAACCGGCTGCAGCGGCGGCTGATGGCGCAGCAGTCGCGCTCGTGGGAGTTCGACCAGGAGGAGGGGATGCTCGATGCCGCGCGGCTGGCGCGGGTGGTGGTGAACCCGTTCCACTCGCTCTCCTTCAAGGTCGAGCGCGACACCGAGTTCCGCGACACGATCGTCAGCCTGCTCATCGACAATTCGGGCTCGATGCGCGGCCGGCCCATCTCGATCGCCGCGATCAGCGCCGACATCCTCGCCCGGACGCTCGAGCGGGTCGGCGTGAAGACGGAGATCCTGGGCTTCACCACGCGGGCCTGGAAAGGCGGCCAGAGCCGGGAGAAATGGCTCGCCGACGGGCGGCCGCCGCAGCCGGGGCGGCTCAACGACCTTCGCCACATCGTCTACAAGCGCGCCGACGAGCCCTGGCGGCATGCGCGCAGGAATCTCGGCCTGATGATGCGCGAGGGGCTGCTCAAGGAGAATATCGACGGCGAGGCTTTGCTCTGGGCGCACAACCGGCTGATCGGCCGGGTCGAGGAACGCAAGATCCTGATGGTGATCTCGGACGGCGCGCCGGTCGACGATTCGACCCTGTCGGTGAACAGCGGCACCTATCTGGAGCGGCATTTGCGGCAGATGATCGGCTGGATCGAGGCGCGGTCGCCGGTCGAGCTGGTCGCGATCGGCATCGGCCACGACGTCACTCGCTACTATGACCGGGCGGTCACCATCATGGACGCCGAGCAGCTCGGCGGGACGATGATCGAGCAGCTCGCCGCTCTGTTCGACAAGGCCTAAATCAATCCTCCCCTGGATTTGCAGGGGAGGATTTGGGCAAAAAATGGGGCCGGCGGCCTTTCGGCGCCGGCCCCGCCCTTCGCAACGCTGAACGAAGGGCTGACTTGTCAGCGGCGGCAGTCGCGGCCGACCTCGCGGCCGATCAGAGCGCCGGCGGCGCCGCCGATGATCGTGCCGACGGTGCGGTCGCCGCGGCCGGCGACCTCGCGGCCGAGCAGGCCGCCGGCGATGGCGCCGATGATCGTGCCGGTCGAGCCGCTCGAGCAGCGCTGGCCGTAATGGCGGCCGTAGCGGCTGTTGTAATGGCGCTGGTTGTAGCGCCGGTCGTAGCGGCTATCGTAACGCTGGTTCTGGTAATAGCCGTTGTCGTAATAGCCGTAGCGGCTCTGCGCCTCGGCGGCGGCCGGCAAAGCGGCCAGCGCCGATACGGCGACGACGGTGGAAAGGGCGATCCTCTTAATCATGATGCGAACTCCTTCGTCTTTTCGGCCGGACGCCGGAATAAGGGCACCGGCCTTCGACATGTGCCTGGTTTCGCATGATTCGCTTGAGCCCGCCCTGAATGCGGTCGTCAGCAGTCGTTCATGAAACGGGGGGGTTTTCCTGAACGAATGTGGCGCTCGCGGCCGCAGCGCGCCGCCTTCGTCCTGCTCGCCGGAGCGGCGCTGGCGACGAACGTCGCGCCGGGCCCGCCGCCGCCGCCGCCCGGACCGGCCGAGGCCGGCCTGATTTTTACCCCCGTGCCGCTGAACGAAGACGATCCGGGCCAGCGCCGGATCGGCGCCCTGCTCTTCCTCCAGGGCTGGCAGGTCACCAGCGACAATCCGCGGTTCGGGGCGATTTCGGCGATGCGCGTGGGGGGCGGGCGGGTGATTGCGATGAGCGATGCCGGGACACTCTTCCGCTTCGCTCTCCCGGGCCACGGCCCGGCCCGCCTTCGCATCCTGCCGCTGCCGCGCGGCCCCGGCCCCGCCACCCGCAAGTCCAATCGCGACACCGAGGCGATGCTGGTCGAAGGCGGGCAGATCCGCGTCGCGTTCGAGAAGCACAACATGGTCTGGCGCTACCGGCTGGCCGATCTCGCCCCGCTCTCGGCGGCGCGGCCGGCGGCGATGCGGGGCTGGCGGGTCAATGCCGGGGCCGAGGCGATGGCGCGCCTGGCCGACGGCCGCTATCTGGTCTTTTCCGAGGGGCGCAGCGACGATCGGCCGTTGAGCGAAATCGTCCTGTTCGACGGCGATCCGTCGCTGCCCGGCACGCAAGCGGCGAGCCTCAGCTACCGCCGGCCGACGGGCTTTCGAATCACCGACGCCGCCTTGCTTCCGGACGGCAGGCTGCTGCTTCTGAACCGCCGGTTCGCCTTGTTCGAGGGAATCTCGGCGACGCTCGCCATCGCCGATCCGCGCGGCGTCCGGCCGGGGGCGATCCTCGACGCGCGCGAGATCGCGGTGCTGCGCGCGCCGTTGACGGTCGACAATATGGAGGCGCTGAGCGTGACCCAAGAGAGCGGCCGGACGATCGTGTGGATCGCGTCCGACGACAATTTCTTCCCGCTGCAGCGGACCTTGCTGATGAAATTCGCTTTGGTCGAGAGCGGCTGATGGGGACAGTTACCAGTAACTGTCCCCCGCATCGCGGTTAGGCGGCGGCTTCGGCCTGCTTCTTCGCGATCTCGCGCTTAAGGCGGCGGACCTTGAGGCTCAGCTGGTCGTCGCTGGCCTTGGCGAGCCAATTGTCGAGGCCGCCGACATGCTCGACCGAGCGAAGCCCGTTCATCGAGACGCGCAGCTTGACGCCGCGCTGGAGCGCGTCGGAGATGAGCGTGACGTTCTGCAGATTGGGCAGGAACGTGCGCTTGGTCTTGTTGTTGGCGTGGGAAACATTGTTGCCCACCAGCCGGCCCTTGCCGGTCAGCTCGCAAATGCGCGACATTTCAATCTCTTCCTGGATTGGGGGCGTGAAGCACCCCGGAAAGTGGGCGCGGATAGCGGCGATCGGGCGATTCGTCAACCGCCAGCGCCGCGCGGGTAGTGGGTCAGTTTGAAAAAGGCGCCTGACATGAGCCGGACCGAGACGAGCAGAGCGCTGAGGGGGGCAGGGCTATTCAGCCTCCTCGTCTTCGTGATTTTTTTCCCGTTCGTGGCGGTAAATGTCGGCGCCGATCTTCGCCAGAATGTAGAGGAAACAGGCAAATGCCAAGGTGGCTGCCGCAGCGATAGCGCCGCCGATTTGGATGTCGGTCATGACGCTATAAAACGCACCGAGCCGATCAGCCCCGATATAAGATTGCGCGACAGAAGTGCTGACGCCCAAGCCCGTTGAAAAGCCAAAACCGAAAAACGCGAAGCCGCATATTCCTATGAGCAGCTTCTTCCCTAGCTTGTTATAGATCGTCGGGAATTTGACCGCGAGATAAGCGAGGCCGGAAAGAAGCGAAACCAAGATCAAGCCAGCGGTGCTGTAGATCGCGGTTTCCATACGCCCTCCCTCTCGCGAAAGTGGGCGATGTTTTACGAAGAGTCGAGTCAGACGGAGCGCTTCTTGTAGGGCCCGCGCTTTTTGGGGGCGCACTCAGCCGCTTCGACCAGCTTCACGATATCGCCGATTTCCCAAAGCCGATCCGAGACGCCAGCAGCCATCGCCGGGGTGACGCGCAGCGTCTTATGAATGCGGACGAAGTTGTAATACATCATGTGCAGGGCGACGGCGTGAGCGTGGTTCTCGACCTTCTTTGAGAACGCGTTGGTGAGTCGGGTGAAGCGGCGCATGTGCATCCGCATGGTGAGATTGGAACGCTCGACGTAGGACGTGCTGATATGGTCGGCGTCGGGGCGGCCCTCGACGATGCTCTTTTGCTGGCCGATGCACTGGGCGGGACTGTAGCGGCCCGGTGCGGTGACGGTAGGGCCATAGAGCTTCACGACCATGCCGTAATCGATATCGGAGCCGAAGGCGTCCTCAACGGCGGTGAGATAGCCCCTGTGGCCATCGCTGGTCAGCTGGACGCGATTGGCGAGGCGCTGGCGCAGATCGTCGATAAACCACATGGCATATTCGGCATCGCGCGCGCCAACGAGATACGAGACGATCAGCTTGCTGTCGGCGTCGAGAGCGGTCCATGTCCATGTGTCGCCAGCGTTCGCCGGAGCGGCCTTGGCCGTCTTGACGGTGCGCTGCTTCGCATAGGTGAAGCTCCAGATTTCATCGACCTGGACCCGCTTGGATTTGACGTTGCGAACGTGCTCATCGTGATAGGCGGCGCAAGCCTTACCAGCGTCGATCAGCAGCTTCGTGACGGTGTTTTTGCTGGCACCGGTGAGGCGGGTGATGGCGCGGATACTCATCCCCTCGCAAAGCATGTGGAGGATGCGGGCGCGTTCTTCGGATGTGAGCCTGTTCATGACTCGCATTCATAATGACTCTTATGCTTGAGCGTCAAGCATTATGTGTCAGTTTGCGCACCTCCGCTAGATCGCCGTGCAGGCGCCTAATCGCCTCATCCACAATCTCTGACCTTGATGGGCGGTCGAGCATATAGGAGAGATAATCGCTTCTGCGGTCCTCGCTTCCTCTTGATTCCGGGCGCTTACTCTTCATGACTCCCTCCGATGAGCCGTCCGAAAACGCGGGAATAATACCCTTGGTTTGTTTCGGGCCCAAAATAGTGCTTCCGCTTAATCCAAACAAGCCCCTCACTCTTCGTCAAAATGGCCACATCAATTGGCCCGCCTACTGACTGCTCTTCTGTAGAGAAGCGTCGCTTTTGGGACGTAAGCTCTACAAGAGCGTATGCTATATCGGCAAGCTCCTTCTTAGACATGAAATAAACAATATCAAGAAGGTCTTGCCGAGACCTCTCTTTCAGATTGCCAATCATGCCTCCAAAGGTATTTGCTATTTTCAACTTAGCCGATGCTTTTGCCTTATCAGTCAGTTTTCCAGAGGCCGAAAGCGTCTGATCTATCGCATTATCAACAAATGTATGAATATCGCTCTCCAAGTCCGTATCAAGGCCATACATAAACCTTTCTACCATTTCCTTCTGCGCGAAAGGGACAACCTCAGCTCTGGTCCTTCTTCGATCAATATCTACTTCGTTTCTCGACGTGATCTTTATCTGGCCGAAATATATCCCATCCATTTCTAGATAATGGAGGGTTGGAAACATGTCTTTGGTTGCGAAGCCGCCGAAAACGAGGCCTGTAACCATTTCAGACGGCTCGCAGCTCTTCATCACATGATAGCCCAGCCTCACACATGCGCTGATCAGCGAGGGTTTCTGGACAATCCCTTTGAAAAGATCCGCCGCCAAGCGCTTGATTGACTCACCAAAGCGGGCTCGGAATTTCGTCAGGGTCACATCTGAAAGGTAGCCCGGGAGCAAATTCAATTTTTCGTGCTCGATCGCCTGCTTGATATGTTTAGTCGCAATATCGGCAGGGCTTATGGTCGGCGTTTTGCCGGCCATCATTCCTTTGAAGAGGGTGTCCTGAATTTCGCCAGCTGCTACTCTGGCAACAGGGCGGAGCCTTTCTCGCAACGCAAAATACAGGTGCTTTTCCTCCTCCTCAAGATCATGATCGAAGCCTCGGAGGTATTCCAGAAACTGATCCGCAGCATCCTTGAGCGTGGCGAATGGCTTGTACTTGGCTGGCCTGATAGGTTCATCGTGCGCGGTCCGAAACTTTCTGATCAGTACATCGAGAGGAACACCAACGTATTCTACGTTGTTGTAGATCATGAGCGCTATGGGCTGCTTCCGAGAGAACTCGAACAGCTTTTCGGCGGTATCGTAGACCTTGTTCTTTCTGCCAACGGTGATCGTAACCGCGCTGTCGGCGGCCAACGCCAAAGCAGAGCGGTTCAGGATAGCGATCTCAGCCGTCATTCTTGGACCATCGAGCAGCGGCCGCTCGCTTGGCAATTTCCTTGCGGCGGGCGGGGCTGAGAGCGTCAGCCCTAGCTCTTCCGCCTTTGAGCCCGCCGCGTCGACCAAGCATAACGGCGGCAAGATCGCGGCCGTCGTCCGTGACGAAAGCGTCATCGACCTGGCCCGTCGCGATGTCCGCAATGAGCTTCGCGAGCTGGTTGGGATCGCGTGGTCGTTTCGGTTTTGAGTCGGCCATAATGCGAACGAATCGCACACACACTCGAACAATGCAATGCTTGAGCGGGCAGGCACAGACTCAGCCGTGCGGAGAGCGCGGTGAGTCGATTCGAGGGCAATATTTTCAAACTGACCCACTACCCGCCGCGCGGCTTTCATTGCGGAGACGCAACCGATCTGTCATCCTCGACGTTGACCCGCGAACCATTGGAAAGCGAGGGACGGCCCATGCTTCGGACACTCCTGCTCCTGATCGCGCTGCTGATCGTGATCGGCATCGCGCTCATCTATACCGGCGTCATCGACGTGGGCCGAACCAGCACCGGCTCGGTCAAGATCCAGACCCATGACGTCGAGGTCGGCACCACGACCAAGAACGTCCAGGTCGAGGTGCCCGCGGTGACCGTCGAGAATTCGAGCAACCCTCAATAGCCGCCGCTTTCCCGCTTCCCGAGCCGATGCGCCTCGCTCTGGCCGAGGCGGAAGCGGCCGCGCGCGACGGCGAGGTGCCCGTCGGCGCGGTGGTGAGCCGCGGCGGCGTGACGCTCGGCGTCGGCCGCAACCGGATGCGCGACCGGAACGATCCCACCGCCCATGCCGAGATCGTGGCGCTGCGCGAGGCCGCGGCGAAGCTCGGCGGCTGGCGGCTCGACGGCTGCGACCTGTGGGTGACTCTCGAGCCCTGCGCGATGTGCGCCGGGGCGATCGCCCTGGCGCGGATTTCGCGCCTCTATTTCGGCGCGCTCGATCCCAAGGGCGGCGCCGTGCTTCACGGCCCGCGCCTGTTCGGCCAGCCGACCTGCCATCATGCGCCCGAAGTCTATCCGGGCATCGGCGAAGGCGAGGCCGGCTCGATGCTGCGCGCCTTCTTCCGGGAAAGGCGCGGATAGTTGTCGATGCCGGTCCATCGCGGCTAGGAGAGCGGGACGCCCATGCCTCTCGAACCTTTCCCCTGGCTCGACGTCGTCATCATCCTGGTGCTGGTGGCGGTGAACGGGCTGTTCGCCATGTCGGAGCTGGCGATCGTCTCCTCGCGCAAGCCGCGCCTCAGGGCGATGGCGCGAGCCGGGCGCAGGGGCGCGCAGACCGCGCTCGATCTCGCCGGCGATCCGGGACGGTTCCTGTCGACGGTGCAGATCGGAATCACCCTGATCGGAATCCTCGCCGGCGCCTATTCCGGGGCGAGCCTCGGCGGGCCGACCGGGCAGAGGCTGGAGGCGTTCGGCATCGCCGCCGACACCGCCGAGACGCTCGGCTTCACCCTGGTGATCGTTCTCACCACCTACGCCTCGCTGGTGATCGGCGAGCTGGTGCCCAAGCAGTTCGCGCTTCGCTCGCCCGAGGGGATCGCGGTGGTGGTGGCGCTGCCGATGCGCTGGCTTTCGACCGCCACCGCGCCCTTCGTCTGGCTGCTCGACCGGACCAGCGCCCTCATCTTCCGGCTGCTCGGCCTTCGTCGCGAATCGGCCGACCACGTCACCGCGGAGGACCTCCATCTGGTCGTCGCCGAGGCGGCGACCGCGGGGGTGCTCGAGGAAAGCGAGCGGGCGATCATCTCGGGCGTGGTCCGGCTCGCCGACCGGCCGACCCGCGAGGTGATGACTCCGCGCACCGAGGTCGAATGGATCGACGCCGACGCCGACTCCGAGGCGGTGCGCCAGAAGCTCACCGACGCTCCGCACAGCCGGATCCCGGTCGCCGAGGGTTCGGTCGACAGGCTGATCGGCGTGGTCGAGGCGCGCGACATCGTCACCTGCCTGATCGAGCGGCGGCCGCTGTCGCTGCGCGCGCTGATGCGGCCCGCGCCGATCATTCCCGACCAGCTCGACGCGATGGACGCCCTGGTCGTGCTTCGCGACGCCGAGGTGCCGATGGCCTTCGTCCACGACGAATACGGCCATTTCGAAGGGCTGGTGACCCCGGCCGATTTGCTCTCGGCGCTGGCCGGGGCGTTCGTCTCGGACCAGGATCTCGGCACCGACCCGCCTTTGGTCGAGCGCGACGACGGCAGCTGGTGGGTTTCCGGCTCGGTCTCGGCCGACATGCTGTCGGACCAGCTCGGCGTCGCCTTGCCGGAGGACCGCGATTACGCGACCGCGGCCGGCCTCGCTCTGTCCGTGCTTCGCCATCTGCCCGAGGTCGGCGAGCGCTTCACCTTCCGCGGCTGGCAATTCGAGATCGTCGACATGGACGGCCGCAAGATCGACAAATTGCTGGCGACCCAGGTGCGGCGGGGGAGAAGGGCCTGATCGTCGCCCCGGCGAAGGCCGGGGCCTCGGGACGAGAGGACGCGGAGTGTCTCCCCGAGAACCCGGCCTTCGCCGGGATGACGCCTATGGCGTCAGCTTCCCAGCCTGCCGTATTTTTCCTCGAAGCTTTCGGTGTCGCCGCGGGCGAGGAGGTCGGCCTGCTCGATCACCTGATCGCGGGCGAGGCGGCCCTGGAACGGCCCCATCCGCTCGTCGAGATGGGCGACCTCGTTGGCGTTGAGGCCGGCGAGCTGGTCGTAGCGGGTGATGCCGAGCTCGCCGAGGCGGGCGGCGAACTTGGGGCCGACGCCCTTGAGCCGGGTGAGATCGTCGGCCGGGCCCGCCGGAGCATGGCTCGCCTTGACCCCCAGAACCTCGAAGGCGACGTCGGTCGTCGCCACCGCCGCCTCGTCGATCACGCTGTTGCCCTGCGGCCCGTCCCGGTTGGCGGCCGGCGGCTTCATATAGGGCCGCTCCTTGCTCGCCACATAGGGCTCGCCTTCCCGGCGCTTCTCGACGCGCGGCGCGCCGCGGCCGCGCAGGGCGACGAAGGCGACGATCAGCACCGCCAGGATGGCGACGACGATCAGGACGGTCTGGGTGTCGAAGGTCATGACGGGTCCTGGTCCTCGGTTTCTCGGGGCGCGACGGAACGGCGCCGGAAGATCCACCAGCCGGTGACGAGGCCGATCGCCATGGCCGCCGCCAGGGTGACGATGTTGAACTGAATGAGGGCGATCATCGCGCGGGCCTCACAGGAAGCCGTCCCGGCTGCGGCCCCAGAACAGCCAGGCGAGGGCGAGGCCGAGCAGATAGGCGACGGCGACGAGGATCAGGGTCTCGGCGAGCAGGGGCATGGCTCAGTCGCCCTCCCAGCGAACGCCGGACACGCCGGGGATTTCGAGGATTCGGCCGTTGAGGCCGAGGAACTCGCCCTGGCCGTTGCGCTGGAAATCGTCGGCCTGGCCGGTGAAGACGGCCTCGCGCGACAGCGGATCGCGGCTGAAATGGACGTCGACGCCCGGAACGTTCGCGTAGCGCACCCTGACCTTGGCGCGGGTCTCGATGCCGCTGATGAAGGCCTCGCCGCGGCCGGCCGGGCCGTGGCTGATCCAGCCGGTCGCGAGCGCCGCGCAAAGGCCGATCAGGAATTTGAGCCAGGCCGCCATCGCTCGCTCAATAGACCGGCTCCTAGCCGCGCTTCAACCGGGCGATTTCGCGCCAGCCGATGTCGCGCCGGCAAAAGCCGTCGGGGAAATCGATCGCGTCGACGGCGCGATAGGCCGCGTTCCGGGCCCTGGCGACGGTCGCGCCGGTCGCGGCGACGCCGAGCACGCGGCCGCCATTGGCGACCAGCCTGCCGTCCCGAAGGGCGGTGCCGGCGTGGAAGGTTTTCGCCCCTTTTTGATCGAGGCCGGCGATCCGGCCGCCCTTCCTGGGCGTCCCCGGATAGCCCTTGGCGGCCATGACGACGACGAGGGCCGCCTCGTCGGAAAAACGCGGCGGCTCGGCTTTTGCGAGCTCGCCCTTCGCCGTCGCCAGCATCAGCGCCAGCAGGTCGCTCTCCAGCCGCGCCATCAGCACCTGGCATTCGGGATCGCCGAAGCGGACGTTATATTCGACCAGCTTCGGGCCCTCGGCGGTCAGCATCAGCCCGGCATAGAGAATGCCCGAAAAGGGCGTGCCGGCCTCGGCAAGCGCCCGCGCGGTCGGGCGGACGATCTCCTCCAGCGCGCGGTCCTCTAGCTCCGGAGTGAAGATCGAGGCGGGGCTGTAGGCGCCCATTCCGCCGGTGTTCGGGCCGGTATCGCCGTCGCCGACGCGCTTGTGGGCCTGGGCGGAGCCGAACGGGAGCACGGTCTCGCCGTCGACGAGGGCGAAGAAGCTCACCTCCTCGCCGGTCATGAACTCCTCGATCACCACCGCCTCGCCGGCATCGCCGAAGCCGCCCTCGAACATCGCGTCGAGCGCGCCTTCCGCCTCCTCCGCCCGCTCGGCGATGATCACCCCCTTGCCGGCGGCGAGGCCGTCGGCCTTGATCACCACCGGGAAGCCGAAATCCTCGAGCGCAGCCTCGGCCGCGAGCCGGTCGGAGGCGCGGACGTAGCGGGCGGTGGGGATTCCGTGCCTGGCGCACAGATCCTTGGTGAAGCCCTTGGAGCCTTCCAGCGCCGCCGGGATCCGGTCCGGGCCGAAGGTGAGGATGCCCATCGCCCGCAAATTGTCGGCGAGCCCGTCGACCAGGGGCGCCTCGGGGCCGATCACCGCGAGCCCGATCGAATGGCGGCGGCAGAAATCGATCACGGCGCGATGATCCTGGGCGTCGACCGCGGCCAGCTCGGCTTCCTCGGCGATGCCGGGATTGCCCGGCGCCGCGTAGAGCTTGCCCAAAGCCGGCGATTGCGCGAGCTTCCAGGCGAGCGCATGCTCGCGCCCGCCCGAACCGATGAGCAAGACATTCATGAGCGACGATCCCTTCAACGATGCCGGGCTCCTAGCAACCGAAGCGCCGGGCGACAACGCGCCCGCCCAGAGCGTGTCGGAGCTGAGCGCGGCGCTGAAACGGACCGTCGAGGGCGCGTTCGACCATGTTCGGGTGCGCGGCGAGATTTCGGGCTTCAAGCGGGTCGCGTCCGGCCATTGCTATTTCACGCTGAAGGACGACGCGGCCTGCATCGACGCGGTGATCTGGCGGGGCCAGGCGGGGTCGCTTCGTTTCCAGCCCGAGGACGGGATCGAGGTGATCGCCACCGGCCGGCTCACCACCTATCCGGCCCGCTCGCGCTATCAGATCGTGGTCGAGCGGCTGGAGCTGGCCGGGCAGGGGGCGCTGATGGCGCTGCTCGACAAACGCCGGCAGGCGCTGGCCGCGGAAGGGCTGTTCGACGCGGCGAGGAAGCGGCCGCTTCCATTCGCGCCGCGCCGGATCGGAGTCGTCACGTCGCCGACCGGGGCGGTGATCCGCGACATATTGCACCGGCTCGAGGATCGCTTCCCGACCCATGTGACGCTCTGGCCGGTGCCGGTGCAGGGCGAAGGCGCGGCCGAGAAGATCGCGGCGGCGGTGGCCGGGTTCAACGCCTTGCCCGAGCCGCCGGACCTGTTGATCGTCGCCCGCGGCGGCGGCTCGATCGAGGATCTGTGGGCCTTCAACGAGGAGATCGTCGTTCGCGCCGTCGCCGGCTCGGCCATTCCGACCATCTCGGCGGTCGGCCATGAGACCGACACCAGCCTCACCGATTTCGCCGCCGACGTCCGCGCGCCGACTCCGACCGCGGCCGCGGAGATGGCGGTGCCGGTGCGCAGCGAGCTGCTCGCTTCGGTCCGCGAGCTCGGGGCGCGGACGGAGCGCTGCGCCCGGCGGATTGCCGAGCGGAGCGGCGAGCAGCTCGAGGCTCTGCTCCGGCACTGGCCGGCGCGCGACGTCCTGCTGGCCCCGCAGCGGCAGCGCGTCGACGAGCTCGCCGAGCGGCTGCCGCGCGGCCTGCGCAGCCGGCTCGATCGGGCGCGCGGCGAGCTCGGCCACGCCGCCGGAGCGCTTCGGCCCGGTCTGCTGCAAGCGGCCTGTCGGCGCGGGCGCGAGCGGCTCGATTCGCTCTGGCGGATCGCTCAGCTCGCCCATCCCAACAAGCCGCTGGAGCGCGGCTATGCCCGGATCGAGGATCGCGACGGCAAGACGTTGATTTCGGCGGCCGCGGCGCGCGAGGCGCGGCTGCTGCGGCTCCATTTCGCCGACGGCGCCGTCGATGCCGCGACCGGCGATTCTCCGGTTGAGCGCCAGCGTCGCGCGCCCTATCTCAAGGGCAAGACGGACCAGCCCAAGCTGCTCTGATGGAATGAAAAGATGCTGATGTCGAACAAGGGCCGGATGGCCAGGCTCCATTATCTTCCCGCCACCTTTCGGGTGCTCGGCCATGGCGACCATGTCCTGTGCGCCGTCACCCACCAGCCGATCCCGCTCGCCGAGCTGAAATATTGGAGCGTCGAGCGGCAGGAGGCCTATGCCTCGGCCGAAGCCTCGTTCGAGGCGGAGCGGAAGGGCTGATCCCATGGTGGCCGCGGGGGGCGCGGACCTGTTCGGCCGAGCCTCCGACGCGTGGCGGCAGGGCCGACCCGAGGCGGCGGCGGCGCTTCTGAGGCAATTGATCGAGGCCGAGCCGCGGCACGTGGCGGCGCTCAACACGCTGGCGATGATCGCCCTCAACCGCGGCGAGGCGGCAGCGGCCATTCCCTATCTCGAGCGGGCGGCGGCGGCGGAGCCGGACTCGGCAGCGCTCTGGTTCAACCTCTACCAGGCTTTCGACCAGGCGGGCGATGTCGCCCAGGGCCTCGCCAGCCTCGATCGCGCGCTGACCGCGGACCCCAATTACCTGCCCGCCATCCTGATGAAGGCGGCGTTGCTCGACCGGCTGGGGCAGGCGGCCGAGTCGGTGGCGCTCTACCGCGCGATCATCGCCTCGGGACCAAGCGTGGCCGGGCTGCCCGAGCCGGTGCGCCAGGCGTTCGACCGCGGGCTCGCGCTGGTCCGGGCCGACGACGACCGCCGAGCCGCGGCCTGGGAGGGGCCGCTCGCCGAGGTCCGGGGCGCCTTTCCCGAGGCCGACTTCCGCCGCGCCGGCGCCTATGCCGAGCAACGCAGCGGCCGCCGGAAGGTCTACGTCCAGCAGCCGGTCAACGGCCATTTTCCCTATCTGCCGGCGATCGAATATTTCGAGCGCGACCTTTTCCCCTGGTTCGCGGCGCTGGAGGCGCGCACCCAGGAGATCCGGAGCGAGCTCGAGGCGCTGCTGAAGGAACGCGATCCGGCCTTCCGGCCCTATATCGCCTTCGATTCCACCTTGCCCGCCAACCAATGGGCGGAGCTCAACCATTCGCCGCGCTGGAGCGCCTGGTTCTTCTGGGAGGACGGCGTCAGGCACGCGGAGAATTGCGCCCGTTGCCCGACGACCGCCGCGGCGCTCGAGGACGCGCCTCTGCTCGACCTGCCGGGCAAGGGGCCGACGGCGATGTTCTCGCTCCTGGAGCCGCGCACGCATATCCCGCCGCATCATGGTTCCAGCAATGTGCGGACCACCGTCCATCTTCCCCTGATCGTGCCGGAAGGCTGCGGCCTGCGGGTCGGCGCGGAGACCCGGACACCCGAGGCCGGCAAGGCCTGGGCATTCGACGACACGATCGAGCACGAGGCCTGGAACGACAGCGACGCGCTTCGGGCCGTGCTCATCCTCGACGTCTGGAATCCGTTGCTCAGCGAGGCCGAACGCGCCGCCGTGAGGATCGTCAGCTGATGGCGGCCCTGTGGCTGCTCGCGCTGCTCGCGCTTTCCCCGACGGGCGAGGCGCCGGCGTTCCGCTTCGGCGCCCCTCCGGTTCAGGGCGCGCTGGTTCGGGGAAATGCGCCGCCGGGCACGGTGGCGCTGGCGCTCGACGGGCGCGAGGTGCCGCTGGCGCCGGACGGCCGCTTCCTGATCGGATTCGACCGGGACGCGCCGGCGCGGATGACCCTCGCCGCCCGCCTCGCCGGCGGCGGCGAGATTCGCCAGAGCCTCGCCGTCGCGCCGCGCGCCTGGCGAATCCAGCGGGTCGACATGGCCCGACCCTCGACCGGGCCGACGCCCGAATATCAGCGCCTGCGCGAGGGCGAGTTGCGGCTGATCGGAGCGGCGCGGCTGTGGCTCTCGCCGAGCCTCGGCTGGTCGCAGCATTTCGTCTGGCCGGCGCGGGGCCGGATCAGCGGCGTGTTCGGATCGCAGCGCGTCTATCGCGGCGGGGTCGCCGCCGCCTATCACAGCGGCACGGACATCGCCGCGGGCGCCGGCGCCCGGGTCGTCGCGCCCGCCGACGGCGTGGTGACGCTGGCGCCGCCGCCGCGCTTCAGCCTCGAAGGCAATCTCGTCATCATCGACCATGGCATGGGGCTGAGCAGCGCCTTCCTGCACCTTTCCGGCGCCTCGGTGCGGCAGGGCCAGGCGGTTCGGCAGGGGCAGCCGATCGGCACCGTCGGAGCCACCGGTCGCGCCACCGGTCCGCACCTCCACTGGAGCCTGGTCTGGAACGGCGCCCGAGTCGACCCGCTGGGGGTCGTCGGGCCGATGCGCTAGAGAGAGCGGCGGACTCGGATTCCGGGCTGGCGGTTGACCCGCATCATGTAGCTGCCCAGCGCGCCGCGATTGACCACGACCGGCTGACCGGCCCGGGGACGCAGCGCCAGCGCATTGTTGTCGGTCTGCACCCAGGTCGCGCCGTCCTGCAGCCTGACCACCCACTGTCCGTTGCCGTTCTGCGACGCCGAGGCGACCACGCCTTCGACATGATCGACCTCGTCCTCGTCCTCGTCGCCGTCGTCGCCGCCGCCGAAGATTGGCAGGCGCGGCAGAGCGAGGCCGAACAGCCGCCGCCGGCTCTCGCGGACCTGGGCGCGGTCGACGACCACGACCTCGCGCCGCGCCGCGGCGGCGTCGAGCGCGGCTGCGGCGGCGTCGAAACATCGCAGCCGCGCCGCATCGTCGGTGACCGCGCGGCAGCGGACCAGCGCCTCGAACAGCTCAGGCCGCTGCTGCTGTCGGGGCTCGGCCTGGGCGAGCGCCACCCCGGGGAGCGCCGCGAGCGCCGCCGCGGCCAGAACATATTTGCAGGTGGTCATGAGCTTGCGTCCCCTCGCCATCGCCTGCCGGGATATTGCGGGCCGAAGAGGCGTTGCGCAAGCCTTGCGCGCTCGCTCCCCCCATTGTGGCAATTTTACCACGCGGATCAAAAATGGCGGCTCGTTTCGAGAGAGGCAATTGCGTCCATTTCGTTTCATCCCGTAAACACAGTCTGTTCCGCCGGCGTGAGATCGGCGACGATTCACGGCTGCGGCCGACGCATAAGGGGACCGACATGAGGAAGAATCCGTATCTGCGCAATCTGCTGGCGACCACGATCATCTGTGGTTCGGTCGGCATTGCCACGCCCGCCTTCGCGCAGGACGACGAGCAGCCGCAGAGCGGCCCGGTCGAAGCCAGCGACCAGAGCGGCCCCACCTCAACGGGTGACCCCACCGAAGCGAACGTCGTCGTCACCGGCACGCGCATCCGCGCGCCCAACCTCACCGCGGTCAGCCCGGTCACCGTCGTCAACAGCCAGGAGATCCGTCTCCAGGGTGTGACCCGGACCGAGGACCTGGTCAACGCGCTGCCGCAGGCCTTCGCCGGCCAGGGCGGCAATCTCGCCAACGGCGCTTCCGGCACCGCCACGGTCGACCTTCGCGGCCTCGGTCCCGACCGCACCCTCGTGCTGATCAACGGCCGCCGGCTGGTCCCGGGCGACCCGTCGCTGCCGAATCCCGACATCAACGTCATTCCCGCGCTGATCGTCGACCGCGTCGAAATCCTGACGGGCGGCGCCTCGTCGGTCTACGGCGCCGACGCCGTCGCCGGCGTCGTCAACTTCATCATGGACACCGATTTCGAAGGTGTCCGGCTCGACGCCCAGTACAGCTTCTACCAGCACAATAATCGCTCCGACACCGGCATCCGCACCGCGCTCGACGCCCGCGGCTTCACCTATCCGCGGGGCAATGTCGCCGACGGCGGCACGTTCGACGTCAACCTCGCGCTCGGCGCCGGCTTCGACGACGGCCGCGGCAACGTCGTGCTCTATGCCGGCTACCGCAAGCTGAACGCCGTCACCCAAGGCCGGCGCGACTACAGCGCCTGCGCCTCGGAAGCGCGGACTTCCGCCCAGATCGCGGGCGGCGCCTTCCCGATCCGCTGCGGCGGCTCGGCGACCTCGGCGAACGGCACGGTCATCGCGTTCACGGATTTCGGCGGCGCCACCGGCGTCACGTCGACCCTGTTCCAGATCGGCCCGAACCGCACGCTGATCCCCGGCTCGACGCCCTACAATTTCGCGCCGACCAACTATTATCAGCGTCCGGACGAGCGCTACACGCTCGGCGGCTTCGCCACCTATGAGATCAGCCCGGCCCTCCGGCCTTATCTCGAAGTGATGTTCATGGACGACCGCACGGTCGCCCAGATCGCTCCGTCGGGCGATTTCGGCAACACGCTGTCGATCAATTGCGGCCCTCCGGGCTCGCCCACGACCGGCGGCAACCCGCTGCTCTCCGCGCAGCAGCGCGGCATCCTGTGCGGCCCCGACAACCTGGTCACCTCGATCACGGTCACCGGCTATCCGCTGGTCAACTCGCAGGTTCCCGGCGCTCCCCTGGTCTTCTTCGATCCGACCACGGGCCAGCCCTATACCCGAGGCTTCGCGCAGATCCTGCGTCGCAACGTGGAAGGCGGCGGTCGCCGCGACGATCTGCAGCACACCAACTACCGCATCGTCGGCGGCATGCGCGGCGATCTCAACGACGTCTGGTCGTACGACATGTACTACATGTTCGCGCAGACCAATTTCGCCGAGACCTATTCGAACGACTTCTCGGTTACGCGCCTTACCCGTGCGATCGACGTCGTCGACGATCCGAACGTCCCCGGCATTCAGCCGGTGTGCCGCTCGGTCGTGAACGGCACCGATTTGACCTGCGTCCCCTACGATATCTTCGCGACGGGACAGGTCACTCCGGCGGCGCTCGCCTATCTGCAGACCCCGGGCTTCCAGCGCGGCACCAACCAGCAGACGGTCGCGAACGCGTCGATCACCGGCAATCTCGGCGAATGGGGCATTCGCTTCCCCTGGGCCGAGGAAGGCGTCGGTCTCGCGGTCGGCGTGGAGTATCGCAAGGAATCGCTGGAGCTGCTCACCGACGCGGCCTTCTCGCTACTGCCGTCGAGCGATCTCGCCGGCCAGGGTGCGCCGACGCTGTCGACCAACGGCTCTTTCGACGTTCGCGAAGCCTTCGCCGAGGTTCGCGTCCCGATCGTGGCGGACGGCTTCCTCCACTATCTGGGGCTCGAGGCCGGCTACCGCTACTCCGACTACAGCATCGGCTCGCGCAGCGTCAGCACCGACACCTACAAGATCGGTCTCGACTTCTCGCCGATCCGGGACATCCGGTTCCGCGCCGCCTACAACCGGGCGGTTCGCGCCCCGAACATCCAGGAGCTGTTCTCGCCGCAGCGCGTCGTTCTGAACGGCAATGGCGACCCGTGCTCCGGCATTGGGCCGATCGCCGCCAACAACGCCGGCTGTCTCGCTCAGGGCCTGAGCGTGGGTCAGGTCGTCGCGGCCAACCCGGCCGGCCAGTATAACGGCCTGATCGGGGGCGTGCCGACGCTCGATCCCGAGGTCGCCGATACCTGGACCGTCGGCGTCGTGCTGCAGCCGCGCTTCATCCCGCGGCTGGCCATCACGGTCGACTATTTCGACATCACGGTCGACGGCGCGATCCAGAATTTCGGTCAGGACGCCATCCTCGCGGCCTGCGCGAGCACGGTCGATCCGGCGATCTGCGGGCTCGTCCATCGCGACTCCTCGGGCTCGCTGTGGCGGACCGCGGACGGCTATGTCCGGGATCTGGAGCAGAATATCGGTTCGTTCTCGACCTCGGGCATCGACGTCGGCGCCAGCTACTCGATGGAGCTGGGCGGCATGGGCGGCCTCAGCTTCAACTTGGTCGGAACCTGGCTGGACACCCTGGAAACCGACAACGGCCTGACCGAGGTCTACGATTGCGCCGGTTATTACGGTCCGACCTGCGCGAACGTTTCGAGCGGCGTCAATCCCGAGTGGCGGCACAAGCTGCGGGTCAGCTACACGCATCCGGACGGCTACGGCCTGTCGGTTCAGTGGCGCTACATTTCGAGCGTCGACGTGGAGAACAAGAACCCGAGCGCGACGCTCAATCAGGCCTTCGCTCCGTTCAACGAGCGGATCCCGTCGCAGAGCTACATCGATCTGGCGCTCACCGCCCGGATCGGGGATCACTACAATTTCCGCCTCGGCGTGAACAACATCCTCGATCGCGAGCCGCCGATCATCGGCTCGAACGGCGGCAACACGATCATCAACTCCTGCCCGGGTACGGTCTGCTCCGGCAACACCTTCCCGCAGGTCTACGACGCGCTCGGCCGCTACATCTTCGCCGGCGTGACCCTCGACTTCTAAGTCGCGGGAAAAAGCTACGAACTGGACGGCGGGCTTCGGCCCGCCGTTTTCTTTTGCGCGAGGGCGGCGCTAGAAGTCCTGCCATGGATCACGGGGTCGATCAGCCGAATCGCGCGGCGGCGCTGGAAGCAGAGGCGGACCGCGCCGCCGGGCGCGGCGACGCGGCGTCGGCGCGGCGTCTGCTCGCCCAGGCGACGGAGAGCGATCCGGGCCGCCATGAAACATGGTTGAAGCTCGCCGCCATGTGCCGCGCCCAGGGTGACCTCGCCGCCGCCCTGGCCGCCGTCTCCGGGGCGCTTCGGATCGACCCGCTCGGCTTCGTCCCGCTGCTGCTCAAGGCCAGTCTCCTCGAGAAGCTGGGGCACGAGGCGGAGGCCGGCGAAACCTACGGCTACGCGCTCGCCCAGGCGCCGGCGGCGGTGCCGCACCATCTCGAGACCATGGTCGCGCACGCCAGGGACCGCCACTCGGCGCATGTCGCGAAAAGCGCGGAGCGGCTCGCCAAAGCCGGCGCGCGCGTCGATCTGTCGGCCGACGAACAGGCGCGGCTGGCGCGGTTCCGGAGCAATATCGTCCGAACCACCCGGCCTTATCATTCCGAGCCGACCCATTTCCATTATCCGGGCCTCAGGGAACGCGAATATCACGACCGCGACCTCTTTCCCTGGCTTGCCGCGATCGAGGCGGCGACGCCGGCGATCACCGAGGATTTCCACCGGGTGATGGCGGCGGAGCGGGCCGAGCTCGTTCCCTATATCCAATATCCCGACGACGTTCCGCTCAGGCAATGGGCCGCGCTCAACCGCAACCAGGCCTGGACCGCGATCCATCTCGTCCAGAACGGCGTCACCGTCGATGCCAATGCGCGGCATTGCCCGAAGGTGATGGCTCTGCTCGGAGCGCTCGACCAGCCGGCGATCGCCCGGCGCGGGCCCAATGCGATGTTCTCGCTGCTGGCGCCCGGCGCGCATATCCCTCCGCACACCGGCGTCGCCAACACCCGCCTGGTCTGCCACCTTCCGCTGATCGTGCCGCCCGGCTGCTGGTTCCGGGTCGGCGACGACCGGCGCGAGTGGGAGGTCGGCAGGGCCTGGGTGTTCGACGACACGATCGAGCATGAAGCCGCCAATCCGAGCGACTCGCTGCGCGTCCTCCTGATCGTCGACACCTGGCATCCCGATCTGTCGCCGGCGGAGCGCGCCGCGGTCGCGGCGGTGATGGCGGCGACCGACTCGGCCGATCCCCTGGAGGGATTGTGACCGGCGAGGCGGTGCTGCGGCTTCGTATGGCCAGCCCCGACGACGCCGACGCGCTCTACGCGGCGGGCGCGATGGCGGTGAAGCAGGGGCTGGAAGAGGAGGCGCTGCCGGTGATCGAGGCCGCGGTCGAGCGCCACCCGGCCGACCCGCGTCTCTGGCAGGTGCTCGGCCTCGCCCATCGCCTGCGCGAAGATCTGGCGCCCGCGGTGGCGGCGTTCGAAAAGGCAGCGGCGCTGGCGCCCGCCAATCCGCTGATCGCGCACAGCCTCGCCCGCTCCCTGCTCGAAGCGGGGCTGCCGGCCGTCGAGCGGTTCGAACGGGCGCTGGCGCTGGCGCCGCACAACGACGCCGTCATCCTGGGCCTGCTCGCCGCCAAGTTCGCCGAGGGGCGGCTTGACGAGGCGATCGCCGACGTCGAGGCGCGGCTCGCCGCCAATCCGGCCTGGCTGTCGGGCCAGGCGTCGCTCAGCCGGCTGCGCTGGCTGAAGGGCGAGCGCGAGGATTTCACGTCCGGCTTCGAACAGGCCGTTTCGAGAGAGCCGCGGGACGTGCTCATCTGGCGCGAATGGGCCGATACCCTGATCTACGCCGAGCGCTATGACGAGGTCCTGGCGATCGTCGCGCGCGGCCGCGCCGCCGCCGGCGACCATCCGATTTTCGACGGGCTCGAAACGATCGCGCGCGCGGAAAAGGGTGAGACGGAGGTCGCCGACCGGCTGTTCGCCGGGCTCGGCCGGATCGCCCATGTCGGCATGGCGGTGCGGTACCTGCGCCACCTGCTCCGCTCCGGCCGCCCGGCCGAGGCCGGACGGTTCGGGGAGCAGTGGCTGGGCGACGCGGAGGCGGAATCGGTCTGGCCCTATATGGCGGCGGCCTGGCGACTGACCGGCGATCCGCGCTGGCAGGCGCTGGAGGGCGATGAGCGGCTCGTCGGCGTGTACGACATCGCCGATGCCATTCCGTCGCTTGGCGAACTCGCCGACCGGCTGCGGGCCATCCACCATGGGTTCGGCCAGCCGCTCGATCAATCGGTCCGCGGCGGCAGCCAGACCGACGGGCCGATCTTCTCGCGCATCGAGCCGGAAATCCGGGCGCTCAGGGCGGCGATCGTCGCCGCGGTGGAGCGGCACATCGCCCGGCTGCCGGCGGCGCAACGCGGTCATCCGTCGCTGATCGGCAAGCGCGCGCCGGTCCGTTTCGCCGGATCCTGGTCGGTTCGGCTGACCGGCGCCGGCTTCCATGCCAACCATGTGCACCCGCAGGGATGGATCAGCTCGGCTTTCTACGTGGCTCTGCCCGAGACGATGGGCGGCGGCGAGCAAGGCTGGCTGAAGCTCGGCGAGCCGGAGGCGACCCTCGGCCTCGACCTCGCGCCATTCCGGACGATCGAGCCCAGGCCCGGCCGGCTCGTTCTTTTCCCGTCCACCATGTGGCACGGGACTCTTCCCTTCGCCGAGGGCGAGCGGTTGACCGTCGCGTTCGACGTCGCCAGGCCGCCGCAATGAACCGTCCGATCGCCCCGCCGGCGAACCTCCTCCCCGCGCTCGCCGCCTTCCGCCGCGGCGATCGCGCCGGCGCGCGCCAGGCGGTCGAGGCCGCTTTGGCGCTCGAGCCGGCCGATTTCGAACTGCTTTCCTTCGCCGGCCTCCTTGCGGGCGATTCGGGCGATCCCGCGAACGCCGCGGCCTATTTCCGGCGCGCGCTCGCGCTGGCGCCGGCAGATCTCGGCACCCGCATCAATCTGGCCACGGCGCTGGTCGCGATCGGCGCGCTCGACGAGGCGGGAGAGGTCTGCGCCGGCGGCGGCGGCGGCGACCCGAATCTCCTTCGGATCGCGGCCTATGTGCACCAGCAAATGGACAGGCTGGATCAGGCCGCGGCCGCTTACGAAGCGGTGGTTTCCGCCTTCCCCGACGATTTCGAAAGCTAGAACAATCTCGGCAACGTCCGGGCGGCGCAGGGCGACGGCGAGGCCGCGCTCGACGCGTTCGAGCAGGCGATCGGCCTTCGGCCCGACATCGTGGAAATCTATCTGAACGCCTCCGAAGCGCTTGCTTCGGTCGAGCGCCACGAGGCGCGCCAGCGCCTGATGCGCGCGGCTGCGGAGATCGCGCCCGGCAACGCCAAGGTGCTGACCGAGCTCGGCCTCGCCGAATCGTCGCTGCGCGCCTATCCGGAGGCTGAGGCCGCCTATCGCCGGGCGCTTCGCATCGATCCCCGCTTTCTTGCCGCCTATCTCGAGCTCGGCCTGCTGTTCGAAAATCTCAATCGGGTGGACGATCTCGTCGCCCTGGCCGCCGAAGCCGACGCGAACGGCATGACCGATGCCGAGCTCGGCTTTCTCAACGCCTGGGCGCTGCGCCGGCAGGGACGCTTCGAGGAGGCCCAACCTCTCGCCGAGGCGATCCCTGCGACCATCCATCCGGTCCGCCGCGCCAGGCTGGTCGCCGAGATCGCCGACCGGCTCGGTCAGACCGACCGCGCCTTCGAGGCCTTCACCGAGATGAACCAGGCCTCGCTGGCGCTCAGGCAGCCGCGCTATCCGGTCAGCTATCGCGATGAAGTTCGCAAGAGCGCGACCCTGCTGACCCGGGCCTGGACCGGGTCCTGGACGGAGATAGACGTCGAGCGTCAGCCGGCCTCGCCGATCTTCCTGGTCGGCTTCCCGCGCTCGGGCACGACGTTGCTCGACACGTTGCTCATGAACATGCCGAGCCTGCATGTGCTCGAGGAGATGCCGGTCTTCACCCAGGTCGACATCGAGCTGGGCGACGAGGCGCGGCTCGCCTCGCTCGGCGTCGACGAGGCGAACCGGCTGCGCCGCCTTTATTTCGAGATGCTGGAGCAGGTGGCGCCGCCCGCGCCCGGCAAGACCGTGGTCGACAAGCACCCGCTCAGGATGGCGAGGATGGCGATCCTGCACCGGCTGTTTCCCGACGCGAAGGTGATCTTCCTCGAACGGCATCCGTGCGACGTGGTGCTCAGCTGCTTCATGTCCAATTTCCAGCTCAATCACGCGATGCGCAGCTTCACCGACCTTGAGGAGGCGGCGCGGACCTACGACGCCGTGTTCGAATCCTGGACGCGGGCGACGGCCTTGCTGCCGATCGACGTTCATCGCATCCGCTACGAGCGGATGGTCGAGGATCTCGAGGGCGAGATGCGGCCGCTGCTCGATTTCCTCGGCCTGCCCTGGGATCCGAAGGTGCTCGACAACCGAACCGCCGCCGCGGAGCGGGGCCATGTGAAGACGGCCAGCTATTCGCAGGTCACCGAGCCGATCTACAAACGGTCGGCCGGCCGCTGGCAGCGCTACCGCAGGCAGATGGAGCCGATCCTGCCCATCCTCGCGCCCTGGGCCGCGCGGATGGGCTACGAGATCTGATCAGGTCATCCCTCGTAAACTGATAGCGTCCCAGCCTCGTGCGCATCTGAATATATTGGAGATCGGCGTATCAAGAGGCTTTTGGCGGGGGGTGCTTCATTTGCGCGGCGATAAACTTGGCAAAGGGCGTGATGTCGCCGGCCACGCTGGCGTTCTCGAGTGCCGCCATATAGCGTTTCCGCTCATCCACGCGAATGACCGTCCAGGGATAGCCTCCCGATGCGAGCATGACATTCATGAGGAAACGCGCCACCCGTCCGTTGCCGTCCGGATAGGGGTGAATGTAGCCAATCATCCAATGGCCGAGCACGGCCCGCACACAGGGTTCGTCCTCTTGGAGAAGCAGCTCAAAGAGAGTGGGCACGGCGTCGCGGACGGCCTGCCAGCGTGGCGGCACATGGCGTGATCCGCGGATGAAGACGGCGTCATTGCGATAGCCGGCCAAAGCCTCTGCACCGATAATGCCGGCCGCGACAAAAGGCTGAAAAAGCTCGCGATACCAATTGCGATGGGTCTCGGCGGCAAGTTTGCCAGGATTGGCGCCGCTGATAACTTTCCCAAGATCCGCCTTCACCGCCTGGAATGCCTGCCAGTAGCCTCGCGCCGCCAACGCGTCGCGGTTCTTGCGATCGGCGTCATTCTTCTTGGGATTCCATCCGCCTTCACGCACACGCTCAATCAGGTCCAGCGAAACATGATAGCCTTCGATCGAAAGCGAATGGTAGGCGTCGCTTATGTAGACCTCGTCGACCGCGTGAAGGTAACGGTCGCGATCCTGGGGTAGGCCCGGCGCCTTGGGGAAGGATGCGATCACATCCTGCCGGTGTTTTTTCCAAAGCGCTTGCAGTCTTCCCACGATGGGGACCGCTGCTTTTGAGATTTCCGCAAAATGCTGGCCCGGCTCGAATGGATCGGTTTCACGGATGGTGTAATCCGCGGCCTTCATGGTGGAGAGAAGCTCGTGTGCTATCCCGGCCTTGCCGACGCGGCGCAGGGCGCCAACCAGACGACCTGCGATTGCGGAGTGATTCCCGGCGAGAAGGCGGCGCAGTAGGTCGCTGGCGTCTGTGATTTGCGAGAGCGCCACCTGTGCCTCGACCGGGAAGCGCCGGAAGAATCCCTCAGGGGCTTTGATGAGTGCGGCTGGGATCGTATAGCTGCGTAACCCTTCGACGGCCTCAAGATCGCCTTTTGGCGGCATATCGGCGACTTTGAGGTCGTAGAGGGATGTTTCGTAAAGTAGCTTGACCGTGTTGTTCGTCCCCTGAGGGCTGTAGATGATCACCTGCTTCGGGATAACGGTGTATCCCGCATGAAGGAGAAGGGACTGCTCTGGCGAGAGGTGCCACTCCGTATTGAAACGTGTATCGCAATAGCGCACGCAAAATTCCCAGAATGAGGCGAACCAGGAAGTCGAGTCCCCGGCCCGCTCACCGGGGTTGGCGGAGATGACCCAACCTTTCATGACTTCCTGAAGGAAGCCGTTCCTGCACAGCCGGGCCCGATGCGCACGGCTGAGTTCCTTGGATTGGAACACGCGCTTGCCCTCATCTTGCAGGGCTTTCAGGACATGAAGCGAGTCCGCCAGTTTTTCATGTGGTTCTGCCACGACATGCTCCGTTGCGCCGGTGAGGGGCTTCCGGCTGCACGCTTACAAGTATATTCTGTCGTACACTTACAAGTCAATAATGTTGCATGCTTTCAAGTTTTTCCTGCTGCGCGCTTGCAAGTCGATTATGCAAAACCCTAGGGCGGAGCACCTTCCAAATGATCAGCTATGCGAAAATGCCATCGCATTGAGGCCGTTGCGTGTTGTACGACGCCGACCGCCCCAGGACGAAGAGCGGGTCGCAACGGTTACGTCAGCTTCAGCGCGCCGTCGCCCTCGTCGACCTGGAGCGTCTGCCCGTCGCGGACGTCGCCGCGAAGGATCGCGTCGGCGAGCGGGTCCTGAAGATATTTCTGCACCGCCCGCTTGAGCGGACGGGCGCCGTAGACCGGATCGTAGCCGACCCGGCCGAGCCAGGCGCGGGCGCCGTCGGTCAGCTCCAGCACGATCTTGCGGTCCTTGAGCAGCTGCTGGACCCGGGCGACCTGGATGTCGACGATCGGCCCCATATGCTCGGGCGCGAGCCGGTGGAACAGGATGATCTCGTCGAGCCGGTTGAGGAATTCGGGCCGGAAATGGGCGCGGACCACCTCCATCACCTGGGGCTCGACATCCTCGACCTTCTGGCCGTCGGCGAGGCCGGTCAGGAAGTGGCTGCCCAGGTTCGAGGTCAGGATGATGATCGTGTTGGTGAAGTCGACGGTCCGGCCCTGGCCGTCGGTCAGCCGGCCGTCGTCGAGCACCTGGAGGAGGATGTTGAAGACGTCGGAATGCGCCTTCTCGACCTCGTCGAACAAGACCACCTGATAGGGCCGCCGCCGCACCGCCTCGGTGAGCACGCCGCCTTCCTCATAGCCGACATAGCCGGGAGGGGCGCCGATCAGCCGGGCGACGCTGTGCTTCTCCATGAACTCGGACATGTCGATTCGGACCATCGCGTGCGCATCGTCGAACAGGAATTCCGCCAATGATTTGGTCAGCTCGGTCTTGCCGACGCCGGTCGGGCCGAGAAACAGGAAGCTCCCCATCGGCCGGTTCGGGTCCTGAAGGCCGGCGCGGGCGCGGCGGATGGCGCGGCTGACCGCCTGGACCGCCTCGCCCTGGCCGATCACCCGCCTGCCCAGCTCTTCCTCCATGGCCAGCAACTTGGCTCGCTCGCCTTCCAGCATCCGCTCCATCGGGATGCCGGTCCAGCGCGCGACCACCGCCGCGATGTCCTCGGCCGTCACTTCCTCGCGCAGCATGGCGCTGCTGGTGACCGCGGCCGCCTCCTCGAGCTGCTTCTCCAGCGCGGGGATGCGGCCATATTGAAGCTCGCCCGCCTTGGCGAGGTCGCCCGAGCGCTGCGCCTGCTCCAGCTCGAGCCGGGCCGCGTCCAGCTTCGTCTTGATCACGGCCTCGCCGGCGATCTTATCCTTCTCGGCCTGCCAGCGCTGGGTCAGCTCGGCCGACTGCCGCTCGAGATTGGCGAGCTCGCCTTCCAGCGCCTTCAGCCGCTCCTTGGAGGCGGCGTCCTTCTCCTTCTTCAACGCCTCGCGCTCGATCTTGAGCTGGATGATCCGCCGGTCGAGAGTCTCGATCTCCTCGGGTTTCGATTCGAGCTCCATGTGAATCCGGCTTGCGGCTTCGTCCATCAGGTCGATCGCCTTGTCGGGGAGGAAGCGGTCGGTGATGTAGCGGTTGGAAAGCGTGGCGGCGGCGACCAGGGCGCCGTCGGTGATGCGCACCTTGTGGTGGACCTCGTATTTCTCCTTGAGGCCGCGAAGGATCGAGATCGTGTCCTCGACCGTGGGCTCGCCGATGAACACCGGCTGGAAGCGCCGCTGAAGCGCCGGGTCCTTCTCGACATGCTTGCGATATTCGTCGAGCGTGGTCGCGCCGATGCAGTGCAGCTCGCCGCGGGCCAGAGCGGGCTTCAGCAGATTGGAGGCGTCCATCGCGCCTTCGCCCTTGCCGGCGCCGATCAGGGTGTGCATCTCGTCGATGAACAGGATGATGTCGCCCTCGGCGCCCTTCACTTCGTCGAGCACGCCCTTCAGCCGCTCCTCGAACTCGCCGCGATATTTGGCGCCGGCGATCAGGCTGCCCATGTCGAGCGCCATCAGCCGGCGATCCTTGAGGCTGTCGGGCACGTCGCCATTGGCGATCCTCAGCGCGAGCCCCTCGGCGATCGCGGTCTTGCCGACGCCGGGGTCGCCGATCAGCACCGGGTTGTTCTTGGTGCGCCGGGCGAGGATCTGGACGGTGCGGCGGATCTCCTCGTCGCGGCCGATCACCGGGTCGAGCTTGCCGTCGCGCGCCGCATCGGTCAGGTCGCGGGCGAATTTCTTCAGCGCGTCGTAGCGGTCCTCGGCGGTCTGGGTGTCGGCGGAGCGGCCGCCGCGCAATTCGTTGATCGCCGCGTTCAGCGCCTCGGCCTTGAGCCCGGCATCCTGCAGCGACTTGCCGGCGTCGGTGCCGGAGAGGACCAGGGCGAGCAGCAGCCGCTCGACCGCGACGTAGGAATCGCCCGCCTTCTGGGCGATCTGCTCGGCCTGGTCGAGCAGTCGGATGGTCTCGCCGTCGAGCGCCGGCGCCGCGCTGGCGCCGCTGCCCGAGACGACCGGGATTTTGGCCAGCCGTTCGTCGGTCTCGCGCCGCGCCGCCTCGGCGCTGCCGCCGGCGCGGGCGATCAGGCCGGCGGCCATGCCCTGCTCGTCCTCGAGCAATGCCTTGAGCACGTGGACCGGGGTGATCCGCTGATGGTTCATCCGCGAGGCAATTGTCTGCGCCGATTGCAGAAAGCCGCGCGCCCGGTCGGTGAATTTCTCCAGATTCATAGGTCCTCGACGCCTCGTTCGTTGGCCGACATGTAGTGTTGCCGATGTGCAACACAAGAGGGCGGCGGCGATCCGCGAATTTGCCTTTCGATTCAGTCCGAAGCGCCTTGCCAAGAGCGGGAGTCGCGCTAGTGTCCGCCCCCTGCACGAATATTGGGGATTCGCATGCGCAAGCTCTTCACCGCCTTCGCTGCCGCCGCCGGCCTCTCGTTCGCCGGCCCTGCCCTCGCCCAGTCCGCGCCGGCGCCGGCCGTCTCGGCCCAGGCCGTCCGCGAGCTGGTCCAGCGGGTCAACATTCCGCACGAGACCTTCACTTTGCCGAACGGCCTACGGGTGATCGTCCACGAGGACCGCAAGGCGCCGATCGTCGCGGTCAGCATCTGGTACAATGTCGGCTCGAAGGACGAGCCGGCCGGCCGCACCGGCTTCGCCCATTTGTTCGAGCACATCATGTTCAACGGCTCGGAAAACGCGCCCGGCGAATATTTCGAATATACCCGCGCGATGGGCGCGACCGATCTGAACGGCACGACCTGGTTCGACCGGACCAATTATTTCGAGACGGTGCCGCGGCCCAATCTCGAACAGGCCCTGTTCCTCGAAAGCGACCGGATGGGCCATCTGCTCGGCGCGCTCACCCAGGAGAATCTGACCAACCAGATCGGAGTCGTCCAGAACGAGAAGCGCCAGGGCGACAACGAGCCCTACGGCCTGGTCGAATATGCGCAGCTCGAGGGTCTTTTCCCCGAGGGGCATCCCTACCATCATTCGACGATCGGCTCGATGACCGATCTGTCGGCGGCGACGCTCGATACGGCGCGCCAGTGGTTCACCGAGAATTACGGCCCGAACAATGCGGTGCTGGTCCTCGCCGGCGACATCAACGCCGCCGAGGCGCGGCCGCTGGTCGAGCGCTATTTCGGCGACATCCCCCGCGGGCCGGTCAACGATCCTGCCCAGGCCGACGTGCCGACGCTGCCGGCGCGGGTCGACCGGGTGATGCACGACCGGGTCGCCAACACCCGCCTCTATCGCGACTGGGTGGTCCCGGGCCTCACGCATGAGGACATCGCGCCGCTGCAGGTGGCGGCGTCGGTGCTCGGCGGCCTCTCCAGCTCGCGCCTCGACAACCAGCTCGTCCGCCGCGACCAGAATGCGGTCAGCGTCAGCGCCTCGCTTCAGCAATTCCACCGGATCAGCATGTTCGAAGTGCAGGTCGACGTGAAGCCGGGCGCGGACGCGGACGCGGTTTCCCGCCAGCTCGATCAGATCATCGCCGACTATGTCCGCACCGGCCCGACCGAGGACGAGGTCCGCCGCGCGGTGATGCGGACGCTCTCCAACCGGGTCCAGGGCCTCGAGCAGGTCGGCGGCTTCGGCGGCAAGGCGGTGGCGCTCGCCGAGGGCGCGCTTTACGCGAACGACGCCAATTTCTATCGCGCGCGGCTGGAGCAGCTGTCGCGAGTCACGCCCGAGCAGGTCCGCCGGGTCATGCAGCGCTGGCTGAGCCGGCCGGTGCTGGCCATTCGGGTCGATCCCGGCGAGCGCGAGGCCTATGAGGAGGCCCCCGGAGTCACCGGCGCCAGCGCCGGCGGAGTCAATGTCAGCACGCCCAGCCAGCGGCCGCGCTATTTCACGCCGCCCCAGCCGGGCGACCAGCCGCTCGCGCCGACCGCTTTCGACGACGCCGGGCGCACCGCCCCGGGCGTCCGCCCCGCGCCGGCGCTCGACTTCCCCGACATCGAGCGGGCGCGCCTCTCCAATGGCATCCAGGTGGTCTATGCCCGCCGCGCCGCCGTCCCGGTGACCCGGGTCGCGGTCGAGTTCAACGCCGGCATCGCCGCCGATCCGGCCGACCGGCTCGGCACCCAGGCGATGATGCTCGACCTGATGGAGGAGGGCACCACCCACCTCGATTCGACCGAGCTCGCCGAAGCGCAGGAGCGGCTCGGCGCGACCGTGGCGACCGGCGCCAGCCTCGACCGCACGGCGGTGACCCTGACGGCGATGACTCCGGCGCTGGCGCCCTCGCTCGACCTGCTCGCCGACGTCATCCGCAACCCGGCCTTCGAGCCGCGCGAAGTGGAGCGGATCCGCCAGCAGCAGCTCGCCGGCATCGCCCAGGAGCTGACCAGCCCGCCGTCGATCGCGGCGCGCGCCTTGCCGACCCTGCTGTTCGGCCCCAACCACCCCTATGCGCGGCCGATCTCGGGAACCGGCGATCCGGCCGCGGTTCGGGCGCTCACGCGCGACGAGCTGATCCGTTTCCACCAAAGCTGGATCCGGCCCGACAATGCGACGATCTTCGCGGTCAGCGACCTGCCCCTGACCCAGCTGAGGCCGCTGCTCGAAGCGCGCTTCGGCAACTGGCGCGCACCCTCGGCGCCGCGCGGGACCAAGGCGTTCGACGCCGCGATTCCGGCGCCGCGCCCGCGGATCGTGCTGATCGACCGGCCGCAGTCGCCGCAGTCGTTCATCCTGGCCGGTCAGGTCATTCCCGCCGAGGGCACGCAGGATCTGCTCGAGCTGACCGCCGCCAACCAGGCGCTGGGCGGCGACTTCCTCGCCCGGATCAACATGGAGCTGCGCGAACGGCTCAACTGGTCCTACGGCGCGTTCGGCTCGGCGTCGCTTCGCGAGCACCAGGTGCCCTATATCATCCAGGCCCCGGTGCAGACCGACCAGACCGGCCCCTCGATCGCGGCGACGATCCGGATGGTGCGCGCCTTCCTCGGCAATGAGGGGGTTCAGCCGAACGAGCTGCAGCGGATCATCGCCGGCAGCACCGGCACCCTGCCCGGCCAGTTCGAGACCTCGCCCGCCGTGCTCGGCGCTCTGCGCTCCAACGCGCTCTACCGCCGGCCCGACAATTATTGGGAGACGGTGGCCGACCGCTATCGCGGGATGACCGCGCAGCAGCTCGACACCACCGCCCGCCGCTACATCGATCCGGACAATTTCGTCTGGGTGGTGGTCGGCGACGCGGCCCGGATCCGGCCGCAGCTGGAAGCGCTCGACATGCCGATCGAGGTGATGACCCTGCCGGGCATGCCGGCGGTCCCGGCGGCGCGTCCGCAGCCCTAAGCGAAGCCTGGCGCCCTCGCCGGTTCGCCCGGCGGGGGCTCAGTCCTTGAGCAGCCGGGTGACGTGGCCCATCTTGCGGCCCGGCCGCGCTTCCCCCTTGCCGTAGAGGTGAAGGTGCGCGCTTCGGTCGGCGAGGATCTCCCGCCAGTCGTTGACGCCGCCGCCGACCAGGTTGCGCATCTCGACGCGCGGCACGATCAGGTCGGTCGCGCCGAGCGGCAGGCCGCAAATGGCGCGGATATGGTTCTCGAATTGCGAGGTGAGCGCGCCTTCGATCGTCCAGTGACCGCTATTGTGAACGCGCGGCGCCATCTCGTTGAACAACGCCTCGCCGCCGACCGCGAAAAATTCCAGCGTCAGCATGCCGACATGGCCGAGCGCGTCGGCGACCCGCCGCGCCAGGGCTTCGCCCTCGGCCACCGCGGCCGCGAGCTGCGGCCCGGCCGGCGCTTCCGAATGAGCGAGGATGCCGCCTTGGTGCCGGTTGCGCGGCGCGTCCCAGGTCACGGTCTCGCCGTCGGCGCCGCGGCACAGCAGGATCGAGAATTCGGCGTCGAAGCGGATGAAGCCTTCGAGCACGGACGGCGCGCCGCTCACCGCCGCCCAGGCCGCCTCGGCGCCGGCGGCCGAATCGATCCGCGCCTGGCCCTTGCCGTCATAGCCGAAGCGGCGGGTCTTCAGGATCGCCGGCGCGCCGATTTCGGCCAGCGCCGAGTCCAGCCCGGCGCGGTCGTCGACCGCGGCGAACGGCGCCGGGCGGCCGCCGAGATTCTGGACGAACCTCTTCTCCGCCAGCCGGTCCTGCGCCGTCTCCAGCGACCTGACGGGCGGATGGAGCGGGATGCGCTTCGCCATGGCGGCCAGCGCGGGCACCGGGATATTCTCGAATTCGTAGGTGACGACGTCGACTTCGGCGGCGAAGCGGGCCAGCGCCGCTTCGTCGTCGAAAGCGCCTTCGCTGAAGCGCCAGGCGACCGCCGCCGCCGGTCCCTCGCCGTCCGGCGCATAGACATGGCAGCGATAGCCGAGCTGCGCCGCCGCCAGCGCCAGCATCCGGCCCAATTGGCCGCCGCCGACGATGCCGATGGTGGAGCCCGGCGGGACGCTCATTCCGGCGCTTCGGCGACGCCGTCGGTCTGCGCCTGCCGCCAAGCCTCCAGCCGACCGGCGAGCGCCTCGTCCGCGGTCGCCAGGATCGCCGCGGCGAGCAGCCCGGCATTGACGGCGCCGGCCTTGCCGATCGCAAGCGTCCCCACCGGCACTCCGGCCGGCATCTGGGCGATGGAAAGCAGGCTGTCGAGCCCGGCCAGCGCCTTGCTCTCGACCGGCACGCCGAGCACCGGCAGCCGGGTCATCGAGGCCGCCATGCCCGGCAGGTGGGCGGCGCCGCCGGCGCCGGCGACGATCACCTTGAGGCCGCGACCCGCCGCCTTGCCGGCATAATCGTAGAGCCGGTCCGGGGTCCGATGCGCGGACACGATCTTGGTCTCGTAAGGCACGCCGAGCGCATCGAGCATCTCGGCGGAATGGCGCATCGTCTCCCAATCGGAGCGGCTGCCCATGATGATGCCGACCGACGGCGCTTCGTTCGCCATTGCTCCCAGCCCCTGGCTCTTGGAGCGCCACTCCCTAGCCCGGCGCCGCTTCGGGGGCAATCGGCGGCACGGCCTAAAAGATGCATTAACCTTCCTGTCCTAGAGTGCGCGTCATGGCACGTCGAAAGGACAATCCGGAGCTCGATGCGGACGCCCGCGAGGCGCGGGACGCGCTGTCGCGGCTCGCCGACGAGAATGCGTTGCTTCGCGCTGCCCTCGCCGATGCCCGCGCCCGCCTGAACGAGGCCGAGGAGGATCCGGGTCGCGATCCGCTGACTTCTCTGGTCGACGCGCGCCAGCTGGTCCGCGAGATCGAGCGGGTGCTGGGCCAGGCCGCCCGCCACGGCACCCCGGCGGCTCTGCTTTCGGTCGAGATCGACGACCTCAAGAATATCAACGACCGCTACGGCCGGGTCGCCGGCGATGCCGCCTTGCGCCATGTCGCCCGCCAGCTCAGGAGCCTGATCCGGTCGAGCGACATCGCCGCGCGCAGCGGCGACGGCGCCTTCTCTTTGCTGCTCGACCATCTCGACGCCGATTCGGCGCTCGACACCGCCGAGCGGATCGCCCGCTGCATCGCCGCCCACCCGCTCGATCTCGGCCATGCCGAGGTCGTGATCGGGGTGACCGCGAGCGTCGCCTCGATCATGCCCGGCGACACCGTCGAGGAGGTCCTGCGCCGCGCCGCCCGCAACCGCGAGCGCGTCAAGGAATTCTGACGGCCGCTTGCCGCGGCGCCCCCTCCCGATATCGTTCGAACCAGGCGAGGATCGCCGCCGCCTTGGCGCCGCTTTGCGACGGCCGCGCCGCGATGCTGCCATGGCTGGCGCCGGGCACCTTAACCAGCGCCGTCGGCACGCCGCGCAGCTGGAGCGCGGTATAATATTGCTCGGCTTCGCTGACCGGAGTCCGGTAATCCTCGCTGCCGACAACGACCAGGGTCGGCGTCTGCACGTTGCCGACCAGCGACAGCGGCGAGCGCCGCCAGAAGGCCTCATGATCCTCCCAGGGATAGCGGCCGAACCAGTAGCGCGAGAAGAAGCCGGGGCCGTCGGCGGTCAGCACGAAGCTCGCCCAGTCGATCACCGGCTTCTGGGTCGCCGCGGCGCGGAAACGGTTGTTCCGGCCGACGATCCAGGCGGTGAGCACGCCGCCGCCCGAGCCGCCGGTCACGAACAGACGGTCGCCGTCGGCATAGCCCTGGGCGATCGCCGCATCGACCGCGCTCATCAGATCGTCATAATCCTGGCCCGGATAGGCGTGGTGGATGAGGTTGGCGAACTCGGCGCCGTAGGAGGTCGATCCGCGCGGATTGACCGAGAGTACCGCATAGCCGGCGGCGGCGTAGAGCTGGTCGTCGGTCGAGAAATGCGGACCGTAGGCGGCGAAGGGGCCGCCGTGGATTTCGAGGATCAGGGGATGGCGCTGCCCGTCGCGATGGTCCGGCGGCAGCGTCAGCCAGGCGTCGATCGGCCGCTGGTCCGCCGATGAAATGACCGCGATTCGCCGGACCTCGCCCAGCGCCTTGCCGTCGAGCAGCTCGCTATTGAGCCGGGTCAGCGACCGCCGCGCGCCGCCGCGGACCAGCACCACGTCGGGCGGCCGGGTGGCGCTGCCGCCGCTCAGCGCGATCGCGCCGTCGCCGGCGACGCTGAAGCTGCCGCCGGTATAGGGCCGGTCGAAATCGGCGCCGGAGAGCCCTTCCGCCACCGTCCGGACCGAGCCGTCGAGCCCGACCCGCGCGACCTTCGTCTCGCCGCGATCGTCGTAGGAGACGTAGACCGAGCGGCCGTCCGCCGCCCAGATCGGCGAATCGACGCTCCTGTCGAGCGATCCGGTGAGCGCTCGCCGGTTCGATCCGTCGGCGTTCATCACGTAGAGCTGCACATTCTCATAGCCGCGCTCATGATCGTCGAAGCCGGTATAGGCGATCAGCCGGCCGTCCGGCGAAACCGCCGGCGCGTTGTCGGGTCCGTTCCGGTCGGTCAGCGCGGTGATTCGGTTGCCGGCGACGTCGAGCGCGTAGATCTCGGTGTTGAACCCTTCGCGCTCCCAATTCTCGCTTCGGTTGCCGCTGAAATAGAGGGCTCGGCCGTCCGCGCTCCAGGCGATCGGCCCGCCATTATTGTAGGGACCGTAGCTCAATTGCCTGGGCGCGCCGCCCTCGGCCGAGACCAGGAAGATCTGGTCGTAGCCGGGCCGGATATAGCCCTGGCCGTCGGCGCGATAGGTGACGGCGGTGATCACCTGCAGCGGCTCCGCCCATTGCGCGCCCTCGGGCCTCGGCAGCGGCGCGCCCAGCCTCTGGCCCTCGTCCGGAACGAACATCGAATAAGCGATCTGCCGGCCGTCGGGCGACCAGGCGATGCTCGACGGCGCGTTGGGTAGGCCGGTGATCCGCACCGACTCGCCGCTCGCCATCCAGCGCACGAACAATTGCGGCTGCCCGCCCTCGGCCGTGGAGATATAGGCGATCCGGTCGCCGTCCCGCGACCAGCGCGGCTGGCTGTGCGCGCCGGTGCCGGCGGCGAGCGGAACCTGGCGGCCGGTGCGGGTGTCGATCAGCCAGATCGAGGGCCGGAAGCGATCCGTCATGACGTCGCCGGCGCGACGGACATAAGCGACCCAGCGTCCGTCCGGGCTGATCTGCGGGTCCGCGGCGGCTTCGAGGCCGAACAGGTCGCTGGCGGTGAAATGGCGTTCCGGCCCGGTCGCCGGCGCGGCCGGCGCGGGGGAAGGCGCCGCCGTCGCCAGGATGACCAGTGCCAAAAGAGCTTTCCGCATCATCGCCTCCCCTGCGCCCGCGACGATCATAAGCCGTCTCAACCCTTGCGGAAGGGGGTCATTTCGCCGAGCGCGCCGATTTCCCGCGCCACCGCTCGGCGCTCGGCGACGAGATAATCGGCCACCGCGTCCCGCAGCCGCGGATCGGCGATATAATGGGCGGACCAGGTCGGCACCGGCCGGTAGCCCCGCGCCAATTTGTGCGCGCCCTGGGCGCCCGCCTCGACCCGTCGCAGGCCGCGCGCGATCGCCGCCTCGATCGCCTGATAATAGCAAAGCTCGAAATGGAGGAAGGGGACCTCCTCGACCGCTCCCCAATAGCGGCCGAAGAGCGCTTCGGCGCCGATCAGGTTGAGCGCGCCGGCGATCGGCCGGCCGTCGCGCAGGGCGAGGATCAGAAGCACGCGATCGCCAAGCCGCTCGCCGAGCAGGGAGAAGAAGGTCCGGGTCAGATAGGGCTGGCCCCATTTGCGGGCGCCGGTGTCCTGGTAGAAGGCCCAGAAGGCGTCCCAATGCGCCTCCTCGATCCCGGCGCCGCTCAGCTGGACGATCGCCAGCCCCTCGACCGCGGCCGCCCGCTCCTTGCGGATCGCCTTGCGCTTGCGCGACGACAAAGTGGCGAGGAAATCCTCGAAGCTCGAATAGCCCGCGTTCAGCCAGTGGAACTGGCTGTCGGCGCGGATCAGCCAGCCGGCGCGCTCGAACAGCTTCACTTCTTCCGGCGCGATGAAGGTGGCGTGGGCGGAGGAGAGGCCGTGCTCGTCGACCACCTGTCTGGCCGCCCCGATCAGGGCCGGCGCCAGCGCGGGATCGCGCGCCAGCAGCCGCCGCCCCGGCACCGGCGTGAACGGCACCGCGATCTGCAGCTTGGGGTAATAAGCGCCGCCGACCCGTTCGAAAGCGTCCGCCCAGGCGTGATCGAATACATATTCGCCCATGGAATGGCTCTTCACATAAGCCGGCATCACCGCCGCCGGGCGCGAATCGGTGCCGTCGATGGCGATCGGCAGCGGCTGCCAGCCCGTCGCCGCGGTGGCGCTGCCCGAATCCTCGAGCGCCGACAGGAAGGCGTGGCTGAGGAATGGATCGTCCGCGCCGGCGCAGCGGTCCCAATCCGCGGCTTCGAAGGAAGCGACGCCGCGCGCCAGCCGAGCGAAGACCGGCTCGCCGCTCATCCGGCCGGAGTCTCGTAGATGACCTGGCTGGCATGCTCGGCCGCCCGCGCCCGGTCAGCCATCGTCCGGCAGGTCCAGGTCAGCACCGGCACGCCTTTCATTCTTTGCGCCGTCGCGAAGCGGGACGGCAGGTCGCGAATGTCATAGGCCAGGAAATCGGCGCGCGAGCGCAGAAGCGCAAGCGGCCGCTCGTAACGCCCCCGCCAGCCCCGCCCGCTTTCCGTCACCACCAGCCCGCGCAGCCGCGCCGGCTCATGCCGCGCGAACCAGCGGCCGACCTCGGGATTGAACGACATCACGCCCACCGGCCCCTTATAGCCGGCCAGGGCGGCGGCGACGCTTCGGCTCAGCCCGGCGACGTCCCGCTCGGGCGTTTTCACCTCGATCAGCAGCGGCGCCCGGCCGGCGACCAGCCGCAACGTTTCGGCGAGGCTCGGGATCGTCTCCTCCGACCCGCGCAGCCGGATCCGCTCGATCTCGGCCATGACCAGCCCGCAGACCAGGCCGTCGCGCCCGGTCAGCCGCTCCAGCTTATAGTCGTGGAAGACCACGGCCCGGCCGTCGGCGCTGGCCTGGACGTCGAGCTCGATGCCGTGCCCGGCCCGGATGGCGGCCTCGAAGGCGGCGCGGCTGTTCTCGGGGATTCCGGGCCCGTGCAGGCCGCGATGCGCGAACGGCTTCGCGATCAGCCTGGCGAGCTCAGTCTGCCTTGACGGCGACAATCGCGTCCACCTCGACCGCCGCGCCCAGCGGCAGCACCGGCACCCCGACCGCGCTCCGCGCATGCCGCCCGGCCTCGCCGAACACGTCCTGCATCAGCTCCGACGCGCCGTTGGCGACCTTGGGTTGGGCGGTGAAGTTTCCGGCGCTGCTGACGAACACCCCGAGCTTGACGATCCGCTCGACCCGGTCGAGCCCGACCGCCTTCTCGATCTGCGCGAGAAGCATCAGCCCGCAGGCGCGGGCGGCGCGCTGGCCGAATTCGAGATCGCGGTCCTCGCCGAGGCGGCCGGTCAGAAGCGCGCCATCCTCGAACGAGACCTGTCCCGAAATGTGCAGCAAATTCCCGACCAGCACGGTGGGTACATAGGAGGCGACCGGGGCGGCGGGGGCGGGAAGCTCGATTCCGAGCTCGACGAGACGGGCGGAGATGCTGTCGGTCATGGCTCGGCTAAGCACCGCGCGCGGCGGAGGGTCAAGGCCGTACCAGCACCTCCTGGAAAAAGTCGAGCATGGCTTGCCAGGACCGCCGGTCGGCCTTCTCGTCATAGGCGAAGCCGGCGAGGCCGAAGGCGTCGATTTCGGGATTGGTGAAGCTGTGGCCGACGCCGCCGTAGAGATGAAGCTGCCAGTCGACGCCGGCCTGGTTCATTTCAGCGATGAAGGCGTCCCGCAGCGCCTGGCCGACGACGGGGTCGTCCGCGCCGTGGCAAAGCAAAAGCTTGCCCCGGATCGCGCGATTCTCCTGCGGCGTGCCCGGCAGGAAGCCCGAATGGAAGCCGAACAGGCCGGCGAGCGGCGCGCCCGTGCGGGCGAGCTCGATCGTCGCGGCGCCGCCCATGCAGAAGCCGATGCCGATCAGCCTCGCCGGATCGACGTTCGGCTGGGCGGCAAGGACATCGAGAGCCGCGGCCATTCGCTCGCGAAGACGCGGCCGGTCGGCGCGCAGCGCTTTGCCCAATTCCATCGCCCGCTCGAGCGACGGCTCTTCCTCGCCGTACAGATCGAGGGCGAAGGCGACATAGCCGAGCTCCGCCAGCCGTAGGGCGCGCTCCTTGGTGTGGCGGCCGAGGCCGCCGCCCTCATGGGCGAGGAGCACGCCAGCCGCCTTGCCGCCGCCGGAGCCGTCGGCCAGATAGCCTCTCAGTCTCGCCCCGCCCGCGCGATAGTCGATCGGCCGCAATTCCATCAACCGCTCCCCAGCCGCGCCAGGATCCAGGGCAACGCCTCCTCCCAATCGTCGATCCGGGCATGGGCGAAGGGCGCCGGTGGAGTGACGGCGGCGAGCACCGGCTCGGCGATCATGTGCAGCCGCGACACCTGGGGGGTATGATTGGCCACCGATTCGTGATGGACGGCGAGATCGTCGACGAAGACGGCGGCGGAGGGCTTCATCTCCTCGATCAGCTCCAGCACCGGGCGGCCCTTGCCGCCGCGGTTGCAGAGCACCCGGTGGCGGATGTCGAACGCCTCCAGCTGCGCCACCCGATTGGCCTGATATTCGTCGCCGATATTGGTGAGGATGACGATGTCCGCGCTCTCGCCGATCGCCTTCAGCGCCGCGACCGCGCCGGGGACCACGTTCTGCCGGTGCATCTCGCGGTCGAAGAACAGGTCGAGCAAGGCCCAGACCCGCTCGTCCTTCACCGGATTGTTGGCGCGGTCGCGGATCGCGTCGCGAAAGCCCGGCGCCTCGAGGTTGAAATGAAGGTCGTGCTCCTCGTCGAGCCACTCGGCGAAATGGCCGATCATGTGCAGCAGCACTTCGTCGCAATCGGTGATGAGGAGGGGCCGCGGCCCGCCCTGAGCCTGTCGAAGGGTCATTGCTCCAGCCTCCGCCGCGCCTCGACCAGGCTCGCCGGATCGACGCCCATGTCCGAGGCGCAGGCGAGCAGATCAGGCTCGTGGCTTTCCAGGAAGCGGAGCACCGCGGCGAGGAAGGCGGGATCGCCGATCCGGTCGCGCAGCAGCGCGGGGGTGAGCCCGGTCAGCGACAGCAGCCGTTCGGCCCGCCGATCTTCCCCCAGGGTCCAGCCCAGCGCCCCAAGCGCCAGCGTCTCGTCGTCATTTGTCTCGGGCAATATCATCGCTTAGGGAGATGCCGTGGGACAGAAAATCCTGGTTGTCGAGGACAACGAGCTCAACCTGAAGCTGTTTTGCGACCTGTTGCGCGCGCACGGCTATTCGGTCGAGCCGGTCCGCGACGGCCGCGAGGCGGTCGAGCGCGCCCGCGCCTTCGCCCCCGATCTGGTCGTCATGGACATCCAGATGCCGCACATCTCCGGCCTCGAGCTGATCGAGCAGATGAAGGCCGACGACGGGCTGAAGGCGATCCCGATCATGGCGGTCACCGCCTACGCCGCCAAGGGCGACGAGGAACGGATCCGCGACGCCGGCGCCGAGGGCTATGTCTCCAAGCCGATCTCGGTGCTGAAATTCGTCGAGGCGGTCCGCGCCCTGCTCGACGCCGACGCGATTCGAACGGCGAAGAGCGCGGCATCTGCGGAGGAGCCGGAAAGGCCGGAGGCGGCCTTATCCGAGGGCGAGGCCGCTCCCGAGGCCTCCACGGACGAGCCCGGCCCCGAAGAGGAGGCGCCGCCCCCTCCGTCATCCTGAACTCGCTCGGTATCCCCGGCGGGGGATGCCGGCGGGGCGCGGAGAATCGGCAGGCCGGTCTCAAGACCCCGTTTCAGCCTTGCCGCCATCCCCTGAATGGTAAACATTCCCGTTCGCGACTCGGCGCTCGCTTTCCTCTTGAGAGTTTTGCTGCGCAGGGCGGTCGCTGGGGAGGGCGAAATGAAGACACCTCTGGTGCCGATATCCTGGCCGTCCATCTACTTTTCGGGGAGCGTCCGAGCGAACCTGCCCAAGCGCATGGCGAAATGCACGCCGGACATGAAGGCCGCGATCGAGAAGGCCGGGCCGGCTTTGGCCGGCAAGGGCGGGGCCTTGATCCTGTCGGACCTGTTCCGCAGCTACGAGATGCAGAAGGAAGCGAATAACGATTTCGTCACCGGGAAGAAGCGAGCCTTCAGCCCGCCGCCGGGGGGCAGCTTCCACGAGGCCGGCCGCGCCTTCGATCTCGAGCTCGCCGCGCTGAAGATCACTCTCAAGGAATTCTGGGCGCTCGCCAAGCCGTTCGGGCTGGTGCCGATCATCGACGCTCCGACTCCGGGCAAGAGCGAGGCCTGGCATTTCGAATGCCGCGGCAGCCATCAGCTCGTCTACGATTATTACCAGGCGAAGAAGGGCAACAATTTCGAGACGCCCTACAAGGCGGCGGCCGCGAGCGCGATCCTCAGCGTCGATGTGAAGGTGGACAAGTTCGGCGCCAACCAGGACGCCGCTTACGTCCAGTCCGGCCTGATCCGGCTCGGCGCGGACATCGGCAATCTCGACGGCCAGATCGGCAGGCGGACCCGCGACGCGCTGGCGGCGCTGGGCGTGACCGGCACGACCCTCGCCGAACAGGCGGCCGGCGTGGACGAAGCGCTCAAGGCGAAATTCCCGGCCGAATTCTAGCCGGGCCGGACCGCCGCCGGCGCTATTTGATCTTGGCTTCCTTGAACTCGACGTGCTTGCGCGCGACGGGATCGTATTTGCGGAAGGTCATCTTCTCGGTGATGTTCCGCGGATTCTTCTTGGTCACGTAGAAGAAGCCGGTGTCGGCGGTGCTGACGAGCTTGATCTTGACCGTGGTCGGCTTGGCCATGACGGGCCTCTCTCACTTCACTGAATGCGAAAAAATAAAGCGGCGAAACCGCCGCCCTGTGCGCGCCGCCCTCTGCCTCGGGCGAGCGATTCTGTCAAGAGCGGAGGGTCTTCCCCGGCCTGTCATTGCGAGGAGCGTGGCGACGCGGCAATCCAGCCCTTCCTCGCCGCCAGGACTGGATTGCTTCGCTTCGCTCGCAATGACGTCTCCCGTGATCATGGTTAACCGTCCGGTAACCATAAAGGCGCATCCCCTCCTGAGACACGCACTTGCAAATGGGGTGAGCCATGCGCGCGGACGACGGGATGATGGTGGTGCGGGCCGAGCTTTGCGACCGGCTCGACAATCTGCAGAAAGCGGCGGCGCGGATGAACGTCCGCGATTTCGCGCAGAGGATCGGCTCGATCCGGACGGTCGCGGCCGCCTACGGCCTCGCCCCGGTGGTCCGCCTCGCCGACGCCTTCGAACGCGCCGTCCGCGCCGAGCCGCGCGGCTGCCCGGCCGGCCTCTATTTCGAGCGGATGCGCGACGCGATCGGCTGCGACCGGCTCGACGACGGCGCCAGCGAGGCTTTGCTCGCCTCGGTCGAGGTGCGCTACGGCACCTGAAAATGGGGACAGTATATATTTATCGAGCCAGCGGGCATCCGCCGGCAAGCCGCTGCGTCAGCGATAAATATATACTGTCCCCATTTAGGGGCGACGCCTGAATGGAAGCCCTGGTCACCGCCTTCGCCGCCGCCTTCCTCGCCGAATGGGGCGACAAGACCCAGCTGATCGTCGCGATGCTCGCCGCGACCACCCGCAGGCCCGGCCAAGTCCTCGCCGGCCTCGTCCTCGCCGCTTTGGCCAGCAACCTCGTCGCCGCGATCGCCGGAATCTTCATCGCCGGCGCCATCACCATCCGCGCGATGACCCTGATGGTCGCGCTGGCCCTCCTCTTCGCCGGCCTCTCCGGCCTGATCCGGCGAAGCCCGCCGGCGCCGGCCGCCGCGCGCCTGCCCGTCCTCACCGCCTTCATCCTCTGCCTCGCCGCCGAATTCGGCGACCGCACCCAATTCCTCAGCTTCGCCCTCGCCGGCCGCTTCGACAGCGCCCCGCTCGCCGCGGCGGGAGCGACGGCGGGGATGCTCGCGGCCTGCGTCCCGGCGGTGGTGCTGGGGGAGAAGCTTGGGAAGACTGTCCCCCTTCGCGCGATTCGTTACGTCGTCGCGGCGCTCTTCCTGATCGCGGGCTTCATCGCGGCGGTGAAGGCGCTACAACTGGTTTGATGAGGCTCCGCCGGATCGCCCGCTGGGCGCTGCTCCTTTTCATTGTCGCCCTGACCGGCGCCTGGGTCGCCGGCACGGTGATCGCCTGGCCGCGCAACGGTCCGGTGCCCTCGCCGCCGCCGCCTGCCCGGGTCGTCCACTTCAGGTCGAGCGACGGCGTCCCGATCGCCGCCAATTACTGGCCCGGCGCGCGCGACGGCGGACCGGCCGTCCTGCTGCTGCACGGCATCAACAACACGCGCGACCGGTTGACCCCGCACGCCGTCTGGCTGAACGGGCTCGGCTATGCGGTGCTCGCCATCGACTTTCGGGGCCATGGCGAATCCGGCGCCGAGTCCCGCACCTTCGGCCTCTACGAAGCGCGCGACGCCGCCGCGGCGCTCGCCTTCCTCCGGGCCCGGGCGCCCCGCCGGAAGGTCGGAGTGATCGGCATCTCGCTGGGCGGCGCTGCGGCGCTGCTCGGCGACGACGGGCCGCTTCCGGTGGAGGCGATGGTCCTCCACGCCGTCTATCCCGACCTGCGCACCGCGATCGTCAACCGCCTCGCCCGCGTCGGCACCCGCCCGCTCGCCCATCTCGGCGAGCCCTTGCTCTCCTACCAATCCTGGCTCCGCTACGGCGTCGGCCCGGCCCGGATCGCGCCGATCGAGGGCATCCGCCGCTATCGGGGCCGAGTCTTCATCATCGCCGGCACCGAGGATCGCGACACAAGTATCGCCGACACGCGGACCCTCTTTGCCGCCGCGCCGGGCCTCAAATCGCTCTGGCTGGTGAGCGGCGCCGACCATATCGCGACCAGCATTCTCTGGTCGGACGAGTATCGGACGCGCGTGGGCCGAGTCTTCGAGGAGAGCCTTGGGCGGCCGGAAGGGGCGGCGCCCTAGAAGATGGCGTCGAGCAGGCCGAACAGCATCAGGCAGCCGAGCACGACGACGACCAGAACGACGAGACCGATGAGACGCAGCATGACATCCTCCAAAGCCGGGTTCGGGACGACAACGGCGGGGCGCCGCCCACGTTCCGCGCTTGACAGCGAACCGGGCGCGGTCTCCTTCGTTGCGTCGCCATGCGCGATTTCTCCCAGCTGCTCGACGCGCTCGTCTACACGCGGTCCCGGACGGCCAAGCTGAAGCTGATCGGCGATTATCTCAGGCGCACGCCCGATCCCGATCGCGGCTATGCGCTGGCCGCCCTGACCGGCAAGCTCGATCTGCCGGCGGTGAAGCCGGCCGCGATCCGCGCCATCGCCGAGGAGCGGGTCGATCCGGTGCTGCTCCACATGAGCCGCGACTATGTCGGCGACATGGCGGAGACGGTGTCCCTGCTCTGGCCGGGGCCGCCGGGGGAGGCCGCCGCCGCCGATCTCGACGACGGCACCTTGCGCCTGTCCGGCGTGGTCGAGCGGCTGGCGAGCCTCGGCCGCGCCGAGGCGCCGGCCGCGCTCGCCGCGATGCTCGACCATCTCGACGTCAGCGGCCGCTTCGCGCTTCTCAAGCTCGCCACCGGGAGCCTGCGGATCGGCATCTCCGCCCGGCTCGCCAAGGTCGCCCTGGCCCAGGCGTTCGGGCTCGACATCGACTCGGTCGAGGAGGTCTGGCACGGCATCGGCCCGCCCTACGAGGCGATCTTCGACTGGGCGGAAGGGCGCGGGGCTCAGCCGACGTCGGAGAACGTCCCGGTCTTCCGCCCGTTCATGCTCGCCCATCCGCTCGAGGAGACGAAGGTTTCGCTCGACGATTATGTCGCCGAATGGAAATGGGACGGAATCCGCGTCCAGCTCGTCCATGCCGGCGGCGAGACCCGGCTCTACAGCCGCGCCGGCGACGACATCACCGGCTCCTTCCCGGACGTCGCCGAGGCCTTCGCCTGCGCGGGCGTGCTCGACGGCGAGCTGCTGGTGAAGGGCGCGTTCCAGGGCGGCCGGGAGGAGGGCGGCGCGGCCAGCTTCAACGCGCTCCAGCAGCGGCTCGGCCGCAAGAGCGTGTCAGCGAAGATGCTCGGCGACTATCCCGCCTTCGTCCGTCTCTACGACATCCTGTTCGACGGGACCGAGGATCTGCGGCCGCTGCCGCTCACCGAGCGCCGCGCCCGGCTGGAAGCCTTCGTCGCCCGGCTCGACCCGGAGCGCTTCGACCTCTCCGCCCTGATCGAGGCCGAGGATTTCGAGGCGCTGGCGGCGATCCGCGGCGGCGCCCGCGACGCCTCGATCGAGGGCGTGATGCTGAAGCGCCGCGACAGCCCCTATGTGAACGGCCGCAAGACCGGCCTCTGGTACAAATGGAAGCGGGACCCGCTCGTCGCCGATTGCGTGCTGATGTACGCCGCCCGCGGCAGCGGCAAGCGCTCGTCCTATTACTCCGATTACACCTTCGGCTGCTGGACCGAGGAGGGCGGCGGCGAGCTGCTGCCGGTCGGCAAGGCCTATTTCGGCTTCACCGACGAGGAGCTGAAATGGCTCGACCGCTTCGTCCGCAACCACACGGTCGGGCGCTTCGGCCCGGTCCGCGAGGTCGAGAAAAGGCTGGTCCTCGAAGTCGCGTTCGATTCGATCCACCTTTCGAAGCGCCACAAATCCGGCCTCGCCATGCGCTTCCCGCGAATCTCGCGGATTCGCACCGACAAGCCGGCGGCGGAAGCGGATACGGTCGAGACGCTCAAGAGGATGGCGACGTGAAGGCGGGGCAGCGGAGGAGCCAAAAAAGCTCTCCCCATGGGAGAGGGGACAGGCTCAGCGCTTCACGAAAGTCGGATCAGACCGTCGGCCGCGCCCTCGGCGCCAGCGACCGCCCGATGGTCCGGAAGTCCCGACCGCCGGCCTGCATCGCCTCGCCGCAGCGGCCGAGCAATTGCTCGCGCTCGGCGCCTTGGGGCGCCTCCGCCTCCAGCGCCGACGCCGGGTCGAAGCCGGAGTCCGCCGCGTCGATGCGGCCGAGGAAATATTGCGCGGCCGTCCGGCCGAGCGACCGGATCCGGGGATCCGAATCCTCGGCCAGCTCGGCCATCAGCCGGAAGCAGCGCTGGTCGAGCGCCGCTCCGGAGACCGGACCGTTCGCCGGCGCGGATGTCGAAGCGGCCGCGATCATGGCCGCGAACAGGACGCTTTCCATGGCCGCCTTGGTAAACGGAAGAGGTGGACGAGAGGTCGCGCGAAATGGTTGACGCGAAAGTAAGCATGAAAAAGCGCGGCGACCGGGGGCCGCCGCGCTTTTCGGAATTCAGAAGATGGTTACTGGATCGGCACCAGGTTGACCGCGGCGGTCTTGCCGCGCCGGTCCACCTCCAGCTCGAACTCGACCCGGTCGCCCTCGTTCAGCGAGATCATTCCGGCGCGCTCGACCGCCGAGATGTGGACGAACGCATCGGGCTGGCCGTCGTCGCGGGTGATGAAGCCGAAGCCCTTGGTCGCGTTGAAGAACTTGACGGTGCCCGAGGCCTTCTCGCCGGTCAGCTCGCGCTGGGGTCCGCGCTCGCGCGCGGCGCCGCCGCCGCGATCCTCGACCGGGAGCGGGTCGCCCTCGATCTTGAGATCGGTCGCCGACACCCGGCCGCCGCGGTCGACGAGGGTGAATTCGAGCGGCTGGCCCTCGGCCAGGCCGGTCAGGCCCGCCTGCTCGACGGCGCTGATGTGGACGAAGACGTCCTCGCCGCCATCGTCGCGGACGATGAAGCCGAAGCCCTTCTGGCCGTTGAAGAATTTGACGATGCCCTTGGCCTCGCCGACGACCTGGGGCGGCATTCCGCCGCCACCGCCGCCACCGCCGCCACCGCCGCGGAACCCGCCGCCGCCGCCGCGATAGCCACCGCCACCGCCGCCGCCGCCGAACCGGTCGCCGCCGCCATAA
>Ga0190274_10000089_pt1 | contig 67956 bp, 61 predicted proteins | sample Popmic531T_FD_133002 | JGI IMG/M metagenome (GOLD analysis project Ga0190274, IMG submission 133002) | Populus adjacent soil microbial communities from riparian zone of Yellowstone River, Montana, USA - 531 T | ecosystem: Environmental > Terrestrial > Soil > Riparian zone | place: USA: Montana...
ATCCTCGACGCCAAAGGCGGCGACGACGCGCTCGACGGCGGCGCCGGCGCCGATTTCATGGCCGGGGGCCTCGGCAACGACGTCTATCTGGTCGACGATTCGGGCGACCGCGCGGTCGAGGCCTCCGGCGAGGGCTCGGACGGGGTCTATACAACGATCAGCTACGCGCTGGCGGAAGGCACCGACGTCGAGACCCTGTCGACTCTGGACTGGGGCGGCAGCGCGGCGATCAACCTCACCGGCAACGAGTTCGCCAATTATCTGATCGGCAATGCCGGCGCCAACACGCTCGACGGCAAGGGCGGCAACGACGTGCTGGTCGGCCAGGGCGGCCCCGACATCTTCGCCTTCACCACCGCTCTGGGGAGCGGCAATGTCGACCTCATCTCGGGCTTCATGTCGGGCGGGCTCGACAAGATCGCGCTCGACGACGCGGTGTTCGCCGGCCTCGCTCCGGGCGCGCTCGCCCCCGGCGCCTTCGCCGTCGGCAGCGGCGCCCAGGAGGCGGACGACCGCATCCTCTACAACCCGCAGACGGGCGCTCTGCTGTTCGACGCCGACGGCAACGGCGCCGGCGCCGCCATCCTGTTCGCAACCATCACCCCGGGAACCGGCCTCTCCGCCAGCGACTTCATGGTGATCTGAGGCTCGCGGCGGGCGGCCGCGCGCCGGCAAGCTCAGCGCATCGAAAGCAGCTTCAGCGGATTCTCGATCAGGCCTTTGAGCGCCTGCATGAAATTGGCGGCGTCCCAGCCGTCGACGACCCGATGATCGCAGGAGAGGGAGAGGTTCATCATCTTCCTCACCTCGATCTCGCCGTCGACGACCGTCACCGTCTCCTTGACCTTGTTGACCGCGATGATCGCGACCTCGGGCCGGTTGATCACCGGGGTGGAGGCGATGCCGCCCATCGGGCCCAGGCTCGAGATGGTGATGGTCGAGCCGCTGAGCTCGTCGCGGCCGGCCTTGCCGGCGCGGGTGACGTCGGCGAGGCGCTTGATCTCGGCGGCGAGGTCCCAGAGACTCCGGCTCTCGGCAGCGCGGATCACGGCGACCGACAGGCCGTTGTCGGTCTGGGTCGCCATGCCCATGTGGACGGCGCCCGAGCGGTGGATGACGTTGGCTTCGTCGTCGTAGCGCGCGTTGAGCTGCGGATAGTCCGGCAGCGTCTTGCACAAGGCGCTGATCAGGAAGGGCAGCATGGTGAGCTTCGGATTGCCGCCCCGGTCCGCGTTCATCATCGCCCGCGTCCGCTCGAGCGCGGTGACGTCATATTCCTCGACCAGGGTGAAATGCGGGATCCGGCGCTTCGCCTCCTGCATGTTCTCGGCGATCCTGCGCCTGAGGCCGACCACCTTGATGTCCTCGTCCTGCCGTCGCGGCGCCGCCGGCCCGAGCGAGACGCTGCCGCCATTGTAGAGCAGGTAGGCGTCGAGATCGGCGTGGCGGACGCGGTCGGCACTCGTCTTCACCTGGCCGAGATCGACGCCGAGATCGCGCGCGCGGGCGCGGACCGCCGGAGAGGCCAGGATCTTGGCCGTTACCGGCGGATCGGGCTGCGGGTTGAAGCCGACCGTGGCGCCGGGGTCGGCCAATGGACGGCCGCCGGTCCGTTCGGCCTCGCTCCCCCTGGAAGCGCGCCATTCGCCCTCGCGGCGGTCGGCTTCGACAGGCTCGTCCTTCCGGCGCCGCTCGCCGGTCCGCCGCCGCTCCTCGGTCTCGACGTCGGTGGTCGGGACGACGTCCTCGAGCGCCTCCGGCACGTCGGCCATGCCGTCAGCCAGCGGGTCCTCGACGGACGCCTCTCCTTCGGTCTCGATCACCACCAGCACCGAGCCGATCGGGATCATGTCGCCGACGTCGCCGGCCACTTCGAGCACCCTGCCGGCGACCGGCGATTCCATCTCGACCGTTGCCTTGTCGGTCATCATGTCGGCGAGCTGCTGGTCCTCGCCGACGCTGTCGCCGACCTTGACGTGCCAGGCGACGATCTCGGCCTCCGCGATGCCTTCGCCGATGTCGGGCAGCTTGAATTCGTAGCGGGCCATGCGTCAGTCCTTCAAAACGGCTTTGAGCGCCGGGCCAAGCCGCGCCGGGCCGGGGAAATAGGTCCATTCCATCGAATGCGGATAAGGCGTGTCGTAGCCGGTGACTCGCTGCACCGGCGCCTCGAGGTGGTAGAAGCAACGCTCCTGCACCAAAGCGGCGAGCTCGGCGCCGAAGCCGGCGGTCCGCGTCGCCTCGTGCAGAACGACGCAGCGGCCGGTCTTCTTCACCGATTCCTCGATCGTCGCGATATCGACCGGGACGATCGTGCGGAGGTCGATCACCTCGGCGTCGATCCCCTCCGCCTCGGCGGTGGCGATGGCGACATGGACCATCGTGCCGTAGGCGAGGACGGTCACCGCCTCCCCCGCCCGCGCCACCGCCGCCTTGCCGAGCGGCACGCTGTAATGGCCTTCGGGCACCTCCGCGCGGGGGTCCTTGGCCCAGGGCGTGACCGGCCGCTCGTAGAAGCCGTCGAACGGGCCGTTATAGATTCGCTTGGGCTCGAAGAAGACGACCGGATCCGGATCCTCGATCGCCGCGATCAAGAGGCCCTTTGCGTCATGGGGATTGGACGGGATCACCGTCTTGATCCCCGGCATATGGGCGAAGAAGGCCTCGGGCGACTGCGAGTGGGTTTGCCCGCCAAAGATGCCGCCGCCATAGGGCGACCGGATCACCATCGGCACCGACCATTCCCCGGCGGTGCGATAGCGGATCCGGCCGGCCTCGGAGAAAATCTGGTCGAAGCCCGGGAAGATGTAATCGGCGAACTGGATCTCGATCACGGGCTTCAGGCCGTAAAGCCCCATGCCGATGCCCGCGGCGACGATCCCGCCCTCGGCGATCGGGGCGTCGAACACCCGGGTCTTGCCATATTTCTTCTGAAGCCCGGCGGTGACGCGGAAGACACCGCCGAAATAGCCGACATCCTCGCCGAGAACGACGATGTCGGGATCGCGGTCCATCATCACGTCATGGGCGTCGTTCAGCGCCTCGATCATGTTCATGACGCTCATTTGCCGCGCCCCGATCGAGAGGCCGTCTCGGCCTTGGCGGCGTCGCGCTGCTCGGCGAGGTGCCAGGGCAAATCGGCGAAGACGTCGGCGAACATCGAATCGACGTCCTCATAATGACCGTTGCCGAGCGTGCCCTGCTTCTCCGCTTCCTTCTGCGCGGCGCGGACCTCCTCGCCGAGCTGCTCCTCGAGCGCCTTTTGCCGCTCCTCGTCCCATTCGCCCAAGCCGATCAGATGCGCCTTGAGCCGCGCGACCGGATCGCCGAGCGGCCAGGCCGCGCCGGCATCCTTCGGGCGATAGGCGGTCTGGTCGTCCGAGGTGGAATGGCCCTCGGCGCGGTAGGTGAACAGCTCGATCAGGGTCGGGCCGAGGTTGGATCGCGCCCGGTCCGCCGCCCAGCGGGTGGCGGCATAGACCGCCAGCGCGTCGTTACCGTCGACCCTGAGCCCCGCAATGCCGTAGCCGACCGCGCGCGCCGCGAAGGTGGTGAGCTCGCCTCCGGCGATTCCGGAGAAGGTCGAGATCGCCCACTGATTGTTGACGACGTTGAGGATCACCGGCGCGCGGTAGACCCCCGCGAAGGTCACGGCGTTGTGGAAATCGCCCTCGGCGGTGGCGCCGTCGCCGATCCAGCCCGCGGCGATCCGGCTGTCGCCCTTGATCGCGCTCGCCATCGCCCAGCCGACCGCCTGCGGATATTGGGTGGCAAGATTGCCCGAAATCGAGAAGAAGCCCTTCTCCCGGTCCGAATACATGATCGGCAGCTGCCGGCCTTTGAGCTTGTCGCCCTTGTTCGAGTAGATCTGGCACATCATCTCGACGAGCGGATAGTCGCGCGCCACCAGCAGCCCCTGCTGGCGATAGGTCGGGAAGCACATGTCCTCGGCGTCGAGCGCGTGCGCGGCGGCCACCGCCACCGCCTCCTCGCCCAGCGATTTCATGTAGAAGCTGGTCTTGCCCTGGCGCTGGGCGCGGAACATGCGCTCGTCGAACACGCGGACCAGCACCATGTCGCGAAGCATCCGCCTCAGCTTGTCCGGGTCGAGCCTCGGATCCCAGGGGCCGACCGCCTTGCCCTCCTCGTCGAGCACCCGCACCAGGGTGAAGCAGAGCGGGTGGGTCTCGGCCGCCGCGACCGCGACGTCGGGTCGGGCAACGCTGCCGGCCGCCGGAATGACTATTCCGCTGAAATCGACGGCGTCGCCGGGGCGCGCGTCGGGCTCTGGAACATGGAGGGATAGGCAGGTTCGGTTCGCCCCGCGAACCGAAGGCAGGTCCGGGGGACCTGCCAACCTGTCTATCGCCGGCCTGTTGCGGCGCTCGGGTCTGTCGGTCATCCTCGGCCTGTTTCCTTGTTTTCAGCGCCGCCCGTAATGGATTTTTTCACGCCGTGCACCCCCCGCGGCCCCCGCGCTCGACCGGTTGCCGGACGAAGGGTCGCGCGCCGCAAAAGCGGTGAACTGACCCGCCGGAACTCTCTCGGCCCGATCAGGTCGTCGAGAAGCGCCAGACGATGGCGTTGCGATAGGTCTGTCCCGGCTCCAGCCGCAACGATCCGAATTCGGGGCGGTTGGGCGTGTCGGGGAACATCTGCGGCTCGAGCGCGACCGCGTCGCCCATCCGGTAGAGGCGCCCGGATTTGCCGAACGAGGTTCCGTCCAGGAAATTGCCCGAATAGAATTGGACCCCGGGCTGGTTCGAAAGCATCTCCATGACCCGGCCCGAGCCGCGATGTTCGAGTCGGGCCAGCAGCCGAGGCTCGTCAGCGACGTCGCGGCCCACGACCCAATTGTGATCGTAGCCGCGCCCGAAGCGGATCTGCTCGTCCGAGGCGTCGCGCACGCCGGCGCCGATGACGCGCGGGCGGCGAAAGTCGAACATTGTGCCTTCGACCGCCCTGAACTCGCCGGTCGGAATCGCGCCCGCATCGGTCGGCAGATAATGTTCGGCCGGGATGGTGAGCAGCTGGCCCATCGCGCCCTCGGCGGCGCCCTCGCCCGCCAGGTTCCAATAGGCATGGTTGGAGAGGTTGACGATCGTGGTCCGGTCGGTGGTGGCGCGATACTCGACGGAAAGAGCGCTCTCCTCGTCCAGCGAATAAGCAGCCGTGACGGTCAGCGCGCCCGGATAGCCCTGATCGCCGTCCGGGCTCACGTGACGCAGAACGACCGCCTTCCCGCTCGCATCGACGAGCTCCCAATTCACCTTGTCGAAGCCCCGGCTGCCGCCGTGCAGCGAATTGGGTCCATTGTTGACGGGCACCCGATATTCGCGGCCGTCGAGGGTGAAGCGCCCGTTCGCGATCCGATTGGCGACCCGGCCGACGATCGAGCCGAAATATTGCGGCTGCGCCAGATAGGGCTCGAGCGTCGGGTGGCCGAGCGTCACGTCCGACAGCGCGCCGTCGCGGTCGGGCACCAGCGCGGCCTGGATCGAGGCGCCATAGGTGATGATCCGCACCCGCATCCCGGAGCGGTCGGCGAGCGTGGCCGCCGCCACCTTTTCGCCGTTCGGCAATGTCCCGAATGTTTCGATCTGTCCCACCGGCCGGCACCTTCCTATCCGCATAATTTATATGATAATAGCGAGCTTCGAGCGGCCTTCCAGCCTCTCATCCTTCGAACGGAGCGATCGTGCGGAAACTGGCCGGCAAGCTTTCCCTTCTCGCGCTCGCGGCCCTGGGCTGCGCGGGGCCCTCGGCGGCGGCGGGGGACCCGCCGCCCTTCGTGCCCGTCTACAGCACCAATTTCCCCGATCCCTTCATCCTGCCGCACGGCGCAGAGTTCCTTGCTTATGCCACCAATGCGGAGCGGCATCAGGCGAACGTGCAGATGGCGCGCTCCGCCGATCTGGTGAACTGGCAGCCGGTCCGCGACGGCGAGCGGCTGCACGACGCGATGCCGGTGCTGCCGGACTGGGCGCGCGAGGGCTGGACCTGGGCGCCGGAGGTGCTGCGGCACGGCGAGCGCTACCTGCTCTACTTCACCGCGCGCGAACGGCGGAGCGAGAAGCAATGCGTCGGCGTCGCCGAAGCCTCCGATCCGCTCGGCCCCTTCACGAGCGGCGCGACCGAGCCGCTCGTCTGCCAGCGCGAGATGGGCGGGACGATCGATCCCGCCGTCTTCCGCGACGCCGACGGCGGGCTCTACCTCTATTACAAGAATGACGGGAATGCGATCGGGCGGCCTACCGAGATCTTCGGGCAGCGGCTTTCCGCCGACGGCCTCAGCCTGGCGGGCGAGCCGGTGGCATTGCTGCGCAACGACCAGCCGTGGGAAGCGCACGTCATCGAATCGCCGACCATGGCCCGGCAGGGCGGTTCCTACGTGCTGTTCTTCTCGGCCAACCATTTCGGATGGGAAGACCATCAGCGGCTGTCGCCCTACGCGATGGGCTACGCCACCTGCCGCGGGCCGCTGGGCCCCTGCACGGACGCGCCGGACAACCCGATCCTGCACAGTTATAACGACCGGCGGGCGGGCTGCCTCAGCGGGCCCGGGCACCAGGCCGTGTTCGAGGCGCGGGGGCGGCAGTTCATCGTCTTCCACGCCCATGCCGCGACCCGCGGCTGCCGCCGAGCGCAGCTGGGGCGCTACATGTACGTGGCGCCCCTGCTCTGGCGGGACGGCACGCCGCAGATCGGCGTGAGCCTCAGGCGGAATTGATCGGGCGCCGCCGGAACTTCGGCGCCCTACCTCCCGAAGCGGAAGCGCAGGCCGAGCGAGATCGTGCTTTCGTCATAGCGCCGGTAACGGATGTACTCCGCCTCCGGCGCGCCGTTGCGGGCCGAGGTGAAATCCTGACGGAAGGTCTTGCGCGTGATGTTCGTCCAGTCGCCGAACAGGGTGAAGTGCTCGTTGATGTCGTAATTGAGCGACAAGTCGAGCCGGCCGGCCGGGTGAGCGAATTCTCTATAGATGTCGTCGCCGCGGAATTGCTGGGTCGCCCGGTAGCTCGAGCGGCCGTTGTAGGTGAGACGGGCGGCGAAGCCGTAACGTTCGTAGATGCCGACGAGATTGTAATTCCATCTGGACACGCCGTTCAGCTGATCCGTGATCGGCTGGAAGGACAGGCCGCCCTGCCCGTCGGGCTGCTGCACCTCCGCATCGATATAGGTGAGGTTCGCCTGGACGCCGAAGCCCCGCGCCCATTCGGGCACCCATTCGAAATCGGCGAAGGCCTGGCCCTGCAATTCGACGCCGGTGATGTGGCCCTTGCCGGTATTCACCGGCCCGGTGATCTCGACCACGCCCAGGTTCGGGTCGTTGATGCGGAACGTACTATCCTGGATGAAGCCCCGCAGGCTCCGATGAAAGCCGGTGACGGAGAAAAAGCCGGTGCGCGCGAAATAGAATTCCGCGGCGGCATCGAAATTCCAGGCGGTGAACGGCCGCAGGAACGGGTTGCCGCCATTCCCCCGCCGCGGATCGCTGTCGGTGCCGATGCCGCCCGGCGGGGGAGGACCGAGAACGAGAGCCGGGTTGAGATTGGCGAAGCTGGGAAGCGTGCGCGTCTTGGATATCGCGCCGCGCAGTTGCAGGGTGTCGCTGATCCGGGAGCGAATGCTGGCGTTCGGCAGCACGGAGGTGTGCTCGCTGCCCTCATCGATCTCCGGAATGCCCGTCGGAAACGGCCCGGCGACGCGGGTTTCGACGCGCGTGACGCGGACGCCCAGCGTTCCTTCCGTGTCGCCGCTGCCGAGATTGAGCTGGGCGTAGCCCGCCAAATTCTTCTCATCGGCCGTGTAGAGAAGGCCGGCGGCGATCGGATCGGCGCTGAACCCGACCAGCTGACGAAGCGCCACGACGTTTTCACGGATGCTGTCGTAAGTGGGCGCGGCCCAGGCCGTCGTCCCGCCGAAATTCACGCTCTCGAAGACTTCGAACTCGACCGGCAGATTCGCAGCGTTCACCTGCGTCGGAGCCCGGCCGAAGCGGCTGCTAATACGACGCTCCGCGTCACGAATCGTATAGCGGACGCCGAACTCCAGGCTCCGCAGCAACGATCCGCCGAACTCATATTCGAGGTCGGCGCGAAACTGCCAGTCGTCGCCCGACGACTTCTGGTTCTCCTCGAACAAGCCGTCGAAGAACTGCTCCGACGGATCGGTGAAATCGATCCCCGTGATTTCGAACTGGGGGGCGGTGGTGTTGAAGTTGATGGTCGGAGCGTCGATCCAGCGGCGATCGACCGATTCGGTGGACCCGCGGAAGGTGGAGGTCGTCCGGGCGATATCGATATGCACGTTCAGGCGGCCGACGCTGAACCGGGTGCCGCCGGCGAACTGGAAGGTGTTCGTGCGATTGTAGGTGCCGCCCTGGAAGGAGAACAGCGAGCCCGCCGGCGCGAGCACGGTGCCGCTCTCGACCAGGTTCGTGCCGGGCCGGAATTGCAGGCTCGAAACCTGGGCGCCGTTGAAGAGTTCGGCGGCGAGCAGGCGATCGTCGATCTTGTTGCGGAAGCCCTGCCACAATCCCTCGACATAGAATTCGAGATTGGGACTGGGCCGGTATTGCACCGAGGCGTTGGCCGAAGGCCTTATGCGCTGGCCGGAGCGATAGAACAGGCGCTGGATGTCCGGAAAGCGAGCGAAGGTTCCCGCCCCCGCGTCCGCGGCGAGAACATTGCCGGCCTGACGGAAAGTCTGCAGGAAGTCCGTGTTGGAGATCTCTGCATCGAGATAGCGCATATCCGTGCGCGAGAAATTCAGCAGCAGGCCGATTTCGCCGCCGTCGCCGACGTCCCACCGGTTGGTGGCGAGGAAATTGAAGTTCGGCGTTATGTCGTCCCCCTGCCGGGTGTGAAGCGCCCAGACCGACCCGGCGAGCTGACCGTCGCTGAAGTCGAACGGCTGGCGGGAGCGCACATTCACGAGCCCCGCCAGGCCCGGCTCCACCAGATCCGCGGACGACGTCTTGAACACCTCGAGCGCCGCGACGTTGGACGATGGAAAGTCCTGCAGCGCGACGACCCGGGTCTCCGCCGTGAAGATCTCGCGGCCGTTATACGTGGTCGTGAAGTTCGGAAGCCCGCGCACGAGCACGTTCTGCGCCTCGCCGCCCTGCCGGTAGACCTGCACGCCGGGGATTCGGGCGGCGGTCTGGGCGGTGTTGAGATCGGGCAGCTTGCCGATATCCTCGGCCACCACCGCGTCGACGATCTGCTCCGAATTTCTCCGGATATTCTGAGCCGACTGAAGGCTGCGCCGGATGCCGGTGACCACGACGTTCGCCTCTTCCTCCGGGGCCGGGTCGGCGGCTTCCGCAGGCGTGGTCTGCGCGGTCGCCTCCGCGCTGCCGGTGGCGGGATCGTCCTGTGCCCAGGCCGGGCTGATGGAAAGCGCGAGGGCAGCCGCCGATGCCGAACAGCGGACGAGTGTGTTTAGGCGCATGTCTGAAGCCTCCCTGACATCCATCGGCCGCTGAAACGGCTCTCGGAACGATGCGTTATATGTATGGCTGGCGCCCACTGACAAGCGATTTATAAGATTTATAGGACACACCGTGCGGGTCTGTCCGCCACGCCATGACGGGGGTTTATCCCCGCCGACGGGAGGATTGAAATGGCTCGGGAAATCCCGTTTTCCGTGCTCGGCCTGGTCGCCCATGACGACCGCAAGGACGACCTGGTCGAATGGGCCCGGGCCTGGGCGGACGCTCTGGCCAGGCTGAAAATCCACGCCACCGGCACCACCGGTTCGCGGGTCGCCGCCGCGCTTCCAGGTCTTGATATCAGCTTGCTGAAAAGCGGCCCGCTGGGTGGCGACCAGCAGCTCGGCGCGCTGATCGCCGAGGGCCGGATCGAGGCTCTGATCTTCTTCGTCGATCCGCTCTCGCCCCACCCGCACGACGTCGACGTGAAGGCGCTGATCAGGATGGCGACGCTCGCCGACATTCCATTCGCCTGCAACCGGGCGACCGCCGACGCGATCATGCGCGCCTGCCTCGGGGAGACGCCGCCGCCCTAGCTCACCATTCGGCGAAGCTGCCGTCGGAATGGCGCCAGACCGGGTTGCGCCAGCGGTGCCGGTCCTTGTCCGCCTCGCGCACCGCGGCCTCGTCGATCTCGATGCCGAGCCCCGCTCCCTCGGGAATGGCGAGGTGGCCGTCGACCGGGGTCAGCACGGCCGGGTCGGTGACGAAGCTCAGCAGATCGTGGCCTTCATTGTAGTGGATGCCCAGCGACATCTCCTGAATGATGACGTTGGGGCTGCAGGCGGCGAGCTGGAGGCAGGCGGCCAGCGCAAGCGGCCCGAGCGGGCAATGCGGCGCCACCGCGACGTCGTAGGATTCGGCGATCGCCGCGATCTTGCGGCATTCGGTGAGCCCGCCGGCATGGCTGAGGTCGGGCTGGATGATGTCGACCGCGCCGCTGGCGAGAAACGGCTTGAAATCCCAGCGCGAATAGAGCCGCTCCCCGACCGCGATCGGAGTGCTGACCAGATTGGCGAGCTGAACCAAAGCTTCGGGATTTTCCGACAGGATCGGCTCCTCGATGAAGAGAAGGCCGAGCGGCTCGAGCAGCCTGGCCAGCTGCTTGGCCATCGGCCGGTGGACCCGGCCGTGGAAATCGAGGCCGACGTCCATGCCAGCGTCCTGCGCCGCCCGCACCCGGTCCGCCACTTCCTGCAGCTTCGGGGCCACCAGATAGTCGATCTCGGCGGTGGCGTTCATCTTCACCGCCGTGAAGCCCTGGTCCCGCCGCGCCTGCGCCGCCGCGGCGATGTCGTCCGGCCGGTCGCCGCCGATCCAGGCGTAAGCGCGCACCCGCTCGCGTACCTTGCCGCCGAGCATCTGCCAGGCCGGCAGACCGTAATGGCGGCCCTTCAGGTCCCACAAGGCCTGGTCGAGCCCGGCCAGCGCCGACATCAGCACCGGTCCGCCGCGATAGAAGCCGCCGCGATAGGCGACCTGCCAGATATCCTCGATTCGCCGAGGGTCGTGGCCGATGAAACGATCCCGGAACGCCTCGAACGCCCCGGCGACCGCTTCGGCATGGCCTTCCAGGCTCGCCTCGCCCCAGCCGAAGGCGCCGTCCTCGGTCTCGACGCGCACGAACAGCCAGCGCGGCGGCACGAGAAAGGTTTCGATCCTGGCGATCTTCATGACTTGCCTTCGATGGTTCGGCCGATTTCCGCGTGATGTACATTTATATTATAAAAAGAGACTAGCAAGTCCGGGCGCGGTCTGAAAAAGCAGCCGCGCGCATCTCCGCGCTGGAAGGTGAACCGATGCGGTGGCGTGACGGCTACATCGCGGTCGACTGGGGCACGAGCAACCGGCGCGCCTATGCGATCGACGCCGAGGGCCGGCTGACCGAGACGATCGAGGACGATCTCGGCATCATGAACGTGCCGACCGGCCGCTTCGAGGCCGCCGCGGCCGATCTCCGCCGGCGCTTCGCCGGCCGGCCGGTGCTGATGGCCGGGATGGTCGGATCGAACCGCGGCTGGGTGGAGACGCCTTATGTCCCCTGCCCGGCCGCCGCGGCCGAGCTCGCCGCCGCGATTCACTGGCTCGAGCCCGACATCGGCATCGTGCCGGGGGTCAGCCTCAGCGCCGGCGATCGCGTCGACGTGATGCGCGGCGAGGAGGTGCAGGCGGTCGGCGCGCTGGCGCTCGGAATCGCGCCCGACACGTTGATCTGCCACCCCGGCACCCACGCCAAATGGATCGTCATGGCGGAAGGACGGATCGCCGGCTTCCGGACGATGATGACGGGCGAGCTGTTCGGCCTGCTCAGGAAGCACAGCATTCTCTCGGCGCAGCTCGAAGGATCGGTGACTGCGGACGAATCGTTCCGCGAGGGCGCGGCCGCGGGCCTCGCCGGCGCCGATCTGCTCTCCGGCTTGTTCCAGATCCGCGCGCGCCACGTGCTCGGCCGGAACGGGCCGGACGGCGCATCCTATGCCAGCGGCCTGCTCATCGGCAGCGACGTCCGCAGCGGCCTTCGCGGGCATCGGCGGGGAGCGGTCGCCCTGGTCGGGCGTTCGGACCTGCGCGCGCTCTACGCCGCGGCGATCGCCCTCGCCGGCCATGAGGCGGTCGAGGTGGACGGCGCGGACGCCTTTCTGGCCGGAATGGCCGAGCTGACGGAGATGCTCTGATGGAGTCGCTGGCCCTGTTCCGCGCCTGCTTCGCGGCCTGCCCGCTGGTCGCGATCATCCGCGGCGTCGAGCCGGGCGAAGCGGAAGCGATCGGCGAGGCGATCCACGGCGCCGGCATCCGAATCATCGAGGTGCCGCTCAACTCTCCGGACCCCCTCGAGAGCATCCGCCGCCTCGCCGCGAGATTCGGCGATTCCGCGCTGATCGGCGCCGGCACGGTGCTCCGGCCGGAGCAGGTCGCCGAGGTGGCGGCCGTGGGCGGCCGAATCATCGTCTCGCCGAGCACCTGCGTCGACGTGATCCGGGCGACGGTGGCGGCGGGGCTCGTCTCCGCGCCCGGCTATTTCACGCCGAGCGAGGCGTTCACCGCCCTTGCCGCCGGCGCCCATGTCCTGAAGCTCTTCCCAGCCGAAGCCGTCTCGCCGGCGGTGGTGAAGGCGCAGCGCGCCGTGCTTCCGCGCGACGTGCCGCTGGTGGTCGTCGGCGGGATCAGCCCGGACAAGATGGCCGCCTATCGCGACGCCGGCGCCGACGGCTTCGGCCTCGGCGGCGGGCTCTACCAGCCGGGCCAGAGTCCCGAAGAGGTGGCGGCGAAGGCGCGGGCTTTCGTCGCGGCGCTGGACGACCGATGACCATTCGCATGGCCATCATCGGCTACGGCAAGATCGCGCGGGACCATCACGCCCCGGCCATCGCCGCCGATCCGCGCTTCGCGCTGGTCGCGGTTTCGACGCCGAGCGGCGATCCCGGCATCGGCCTCCCCTGGTATGCGAGTCCGGCCGAATTGTTCGCCGGCATGGCGGGGAAACTCGACGCGGTGGCGATCTGCACGCCGCCCATCGTCCGCTACGACATCGCCCGGGACTCGCTGGAGGCGGGTCTCGACGTCCTGCTCGAAAAGCCGCCCGCGGCGACCCTTGGCGAGATCGAGGATCTGGTCGCGCTGGCCCGGACACGCGGGCGAACGCTCTTCGCGGCCTGGCATTCCCAGCACACGGCCGCCGTGCCCAGGGCGGCGGAAATGCTCGCCGGCAGCCGGATCGCCGCATTGAGGATTTGCTGGTTCGAAAATGTCCGCAAATGGCATCCGGGACAGGAATGGATCTGGAATCCCGGCGGCTTCGGGGTCTTCGATCCGGGCATCAACGCCCTTTCCATCGCCACCCGAATTCTGCCCATGCCGCTGTTCGTTCGCGAGGCGCACTTGATCTTCCCGGCCAACAAGCAGGCGCCGATCGCCGCCAGCATCGCCTTCGCCGGCGAGCAGCTGAAGGCGGAGATGGACTGGCGCTACACCGAAGGCGAGCGATGGACGATCCGGGCGGAGACGGCGGAGGGACTGGTGCTGGAGCTCTGCGACGGCGGCGGCCGGCTGCTGGTCGACGGTGCCGAGCAGGCCGCCCAGGGCCCGGGACCCTATCCCTCGCTCTATGACCGTTTCGCCGATTTGGTCGCCGGCCGCGAGATCGAAGCCGATCTGGAGCCGCTGCGGATCGTCGCCGACGCCTTCCTGGTCGGCCGCCGCGAGCTGACGGAGCCGTTCGTCTGATGGTCTTAATCTATTATAGGATTGATCTGACGCGACCAGCGGCCAACAAGGGCGTCGGAGGGGACGAGGCATGAGGCTTTCGGCGGAACCGGAGAGATGATCGGCCGCAACCTCACTTATGCGATGCTGGATTCGCTCGGGAAGGAGATCGTCACCGGCGGCTATAACGACCGCGCCTTCCCGACCGAGGCCGAGCTCGCCAGGCAGCACGACGTCAGCCGATCGGTGACCCGCGAGGCGGTGAAGATGCTGACCGCCAAAGGCCTGCTCACCGCCCGCCCGCGCAAGGGCACCACCGTCCAGCCCTCATCTTGCTGGAACCTGTTCGATCCGGACGTTCTGCGCTGGCTGCTGGAGCGCAAATTCTCGCTCGAGCTGCTTCGCCAGTTCAGCGACCTCAGGATCGCGATCGAGCCGGCCGCCGCGGCGCTCGCAGCCCAGGCGGCCGACGCGGACGGCCTCGCCGCCATCGCCGCGGGCTATGACCGCATGGTAGCGGCAGAGGCCGGCGACGACGACCCGCTGGAGGCCGACATCGCCTTCCACATCGCCATCCTTCACGCCTCGGCCAATCCCTTCTACCAGCAGTTCCGCGACGTGGTGACGACGGCGCTGCGCACCTCGATCCGCTTCACCAACCGCTTCAAGGGCCGCACCGCCAGCCTGCCGCAGCACCATGTCGTGCTGAGCGCGATCGAGAGAAGGGACGCCGAAACCGCCAAGGCGGGAATGATCGAGCTGATCGCCGAAGTCATGGCGCTGATCGCGGATGCCGAGCGGAAAGGCTGAGATGGAGTGCATCGCCGATGTCGGCGCCGTCCTCGGCGAAGGCCCGGTCTGGGTGGCGCGCGAGCAGGCGCTCTATTGGGTCGACATTCCGGAAAAACGCCTGTTCCGCTGGGCCGAGGCGGAGGGCTTGCACACCCTTGATCTCGGTTTCCATCTCTGCTCGCTGGCCGGCCGGGAAACGGGCGGCTTCGTCGGCGCCGGCTATGACGGCTTTCTCGCTCTCGATCCGGACGTCGGCCGGCCCGAATCCTGGGGAGACCCGGAGCCGGCCCTCCCCACCAACCGCTTCAACGACGGCAAGGTCGACCGGCAGGGCCGCTTCTGGGCCGGCACCATGGACCGGTTCGAGCGTGAGGCGAGCGGCTCGCTCTACCGTCTTGACCCCGACCGCCGCTGGACCCTCGTCGACGGCGGCTATCGGGTCACCAACGGCCCCGCCTTCAGCCTCGACGGCCGCACTCTGTACCACACCGATTCCGCCCTTCAGCGCATCTACGCCTTCGATCTCGCCGAGAATGGCAGCGCGACGAACCGCCGAATCTTCGTCCAGTTCGGCCGGGGGGAAGGCTATCCCGACGGGATGACGGTCGACGCCGACGACTGCCTCTGGGTGGCCTTCTGGGACGGCTGGTGCGTCCGCCGCCTGTCGCCTTCGGGCGAGCGACTGCTCGAGCTGCCGGTGCCGGCGCAGCGCCCGACCAGCTGCATGTTCGGCGGCCCGGAATATGACCGCCTGTTCATCACTTCGGCGAGCCGCGGCCTGGCTCCGGACGAGCTCGAGAGGCAACCTTATGCGGGCGGGCTCTTTATGACGGTACCGGGCGTCTCGGGCGTCGCCGAGCCCTTGTTCGCCGGTTGAAGGAGCAGAACCATCGCCAATTTCATGTTCGCCACCGGGATCGAGAACAGCATCCCGACGATCAACAACGGCCGCACCCGAGTCGACCAGATGGAGGCCTGCGGCCATTACAAGCACTGGCGGCTCGACTTCGACTGCGTCGAGGAGATCGGAATCCACTATCTGCGCTACGGGCCGCCGCTCTACCGCACCTGGCTCGGCCCCGGCCGCTACGACTGGGAATTCGCCGACCTCGCGCTCGAGGACCTCAAGCGCCGCGACATCACCCCGATCCTCGACCTCTGCCATTTCGGCGTGCCCGACTGGATGGGCGATTTCCAGAATCCCGATTTTCCCCAGCTCTTCGGGCTCTACGCGGCCGCCTTCGCGGAGCGTTATCCCTGGGTCCAGCTCTACACGCCGGTCAACGAGATGTTCATCTGCGCGGTCTTCTCGGCGAAATATGGCTGGTGGAACGAGCAGCTGAAGACCGACCGAAGCTTCGTCACCGCGCTCAAGCACATCGTCAAGGCGAACGTCGTGGCGATGATCGAGATCCTGAAGCGGCGGCCCGACGCGATCTTCATCCAGAGCGAGTCGTCGGAATATTTCCACGCCGACAGCCCGGCCGCGATCGGCCTCGCCGAGCATCTCAACCAGTGGCGCTTCCTCTCGCTCGACCTCAATTACGGCCGCCGCGTCGACAGCGACATGTACGAATATCTGCTGTCCAACGGAATGAGCCGCGAGGAATATGCCTGGTTCCTCACCCACCGCCTCAAGCAGCACTGCATCCTCGGCAACGATTATTACATCACCAACGAGCATCGCGTGTTCGCCGACGGCCACACGATCGCCTCCGGCGAAGTGTTCGGTTATTCCGAGATCACCCGCCAATATTACGACCGCTACGGCCTCCCGGTCATGCACACCGAAACCAACATGCGCGAGCGTGAGACCGGCCAGGAGGCGGTGCAGTGGCTGTGGAAGGAGTGGGCCAACGTGCTTCGGATCCGCAACGTCGGCATCCCAACGGTCGGCTTCACCTGGTATTCGCTGACCGATCAGGTCGATTGGGACACGGCGCTTCGCGAGCAGAACGGCAACGTCAATCCGCTCGGCCTCTACGATCTCGACCGCAACATCCGCGCGGTCGGCACCGCCTACAAGAAGCTGATCGCCGACTGGCGCGAGATCCTGCCCGCGTCCAGCCATTGCCTGATCGTGCCGGTGGTGCCGCCCTCGCACGCCGACCGCGGCCACACGCGCGAGCAGAAGGAGGAGGCGGCCAAGCGCCTCAAAGGCTTCGTCACCGAAGCCGCCAATCCAGAAATAGGGAGTTGACCGCCCTCAGGCGGCGCGCTTCAGCCGCGGCTTGCGGCCCTCGGCGTAGCGGCCTTCGCAGGCGGCTTCCTCGGCGGTCAGCGGGCGCATGAAGCCGATGCACAAATGCCGGCCGAAAATATCGTCGCCGCGGATCCTGAGCTCGGCCTCGGCGTCGGGCGACAGCCCGTCCCGAAGCTCGGTCAGCCGCTCGATCAGGCTGTCGAGCGACGAATGGTCGCCGATCTCGACATAGTCCTTGATCATCCTACTCATACAAACCCCCTCCGGCATTCCCCGGAGCTTCATATCCCGCGCGGGAATCGCCGCACAAGAGATTGATCTAGGTTTATCCACAAATAGTTTACAAGAAGCTGAATAAGCTCGCGTTTTTTGGCGACCGAACGGTCGGACAACAAACGTTCGGGCGCTTCAGAGCATCTGCGCGAGCAGCTCGTTGACCCGCCGCTCGGCGTCGACAAGCGCCCGCTCGACCGGCTTGATGCCGGTCACGGCGGCCTCCAGTTCCTCGCCGATCAGCCCCTGGATCGCCGACTGGCGCTGGACGTAGTCCGGCAGCTGGGCGCCCGTCGCCGCCATCGCCGCGATGTCGCTCCGATGCGGCAGCGAGCGGAATTGCGGGGTTGCGAGCACGGCCTGGAAGGCGGGCAGATGCCCGGTCCGGGTCCAGTCGTAATTGTGGGAGGCGAGGAAGCGGAGGAAGCGCGCCAGCGCCCGCCGCTGCTCCGGCGTGCGCTCGCGGCGCGGCATCACCCAGGCATGGCCGTCGACGAAGGCGGCGTCGCGGCCCCACAGATGCGGGAAGGGCAGAACCGCATAGCTCCGGTAGAGCGGCTGGCCCGGAGTCGCGGCCTCGGCGTCATAGGGGCCGATCATCCAGGTGCCTGTCGGAAAAATGCCGCCGTCGCCGTTGATGAAGGCGGCGGTGGCCGCCGGAAAATCCTGGTTGCGGGTGGTCAGCCCCTCCGCCTGGATACGCCGGAACAGCTCGACGATCCGCCGCGCCTCGGGCGTGTTGAGGCGGACGTGGCGGGCATCGGGAAAGATCACCGCGGCCTGCGCCAGCAAGTAGGTGTAGAGAATGCCGACATGGGTGTCGGGGGCGTTGACGTGCGCCTGGATGAGGTAGGGCTTGCCGGTCGCCTGGCGGAAGCGGCGGGCATGGTCGAGCAGCTCTTCCGGAGAGCGCGGCAGGACGGGCCGGCCGTCGCGCATCAGCCCGGCCTCAGCCATCAGCCTGGTGTTGATGTGGAACAGCCGGCCGATCGTGTCCCAGGGCATGCCGTAGGTCCGGCCGCTCTTGGTCACTCCGCGCCGGCCCGCCGCGGTGAAGGTCTCCGGCCCGATTCCCGCTTCCCGAAGCAGCCCGTCCATCGGCTCCAGCAGTCCGCGCCCCTGATAATCGGAAATCACCGACTGGTGCATGGTGACGAGATCGGGCGGATCGCCGGCGGCGATCTGCGCGGAGAGCTGCGGATAGCCGGGCCAGGCGACGACGTTGATGCCGACCCTGATGTCGGGATTTTCGGCCTCGAACCGGTTGATCAGGGTGGTGAGGATTCCGCATTCGCTCTCGGCCGCGGCCACGTCGATGCTCTGGCCGTAGACGGCGCCGCATTCGCCGAAGAAGCGCTGGATGAAGATCTCGGTGCGGTCGTCGCCGCGCCCGCAGCCGAATGCGAGCAAAGCGAGAAGCAGGATCGCGAGCGCCCTCATCGCACCGCGGCGCCGGCCATGGCGCGGACGATCTGCTTCTGGAAGATGACGTAGACGATGAGGATCGGGATCGAGGCGAACACCGCCTGCGCCATCAGGAAGCCGAGCCCGCTGGTCTGCGCGTAGTTCATCTGGCTGGAGGCGAGGCCCACGGTCAGGGTGAACATGTCGCTTCGAGTCGCCGAGATGAGCGGCCACCAATAGGAGTTCCACGAGGCGAGGAAGGTGAAGACTCCGAGCGTCGCCTGGGCCGGCAGGGTCAGCGGCAGCAGAACCCGCCAGAAGGTGCCGAAGCGCGACGCGCCGTCGAGCATCGCCGCCTCGTCCAGCTCCCTCGGGATCGCCCGGAAATATTGGGTCATGAAGAAGACGCCGAACGGCCCCGCCAGGCCGGGCAGGATCAGGCCCGGATAGCTGTTGTGCAGGCCGAGCTGGGCGAACAGCTGGTGCTGCGGCAGGATCACCGCCTGCTCGGGGATGGCGAGGCCGAGCAGAACGAAAACGAACAGGCTTCGCCGGAACGGAAAGTCGAGGCGGGCGAAGCCGTAGCCGGCGAGCGAGCAAAGGGCGAGCACCCCGATGGTGGTTCCGACCGAGACGATGGCGCTGTTGATCAGCCAGCGGAACACCATGTTGCCCTGCAGGATCGAGCGGTAATTCTCGAACGTATAGGGCGCGGAGAAAGCGGTGCCGGCGTCGCGCATCAGCTCCGCGTTCGACTTGAAGGACAGCATCAAAGTCCAGACCAGAGGCGCGACCATGACCGCCGCGCCGAGGAAGACGCCGATCAGGGCGGGAGTGGAGAGGCCGCCACGAGCCTTGGCGGCGCTCATTGCTCCGTCTCCCGCCGGGTCACCGCCCAATATTGGATCAGGGTGACGGCGAGAACGAGCAGGAACAGCATTTCGGCGGCGGCGATGGCGTAACCCAACTCCCAGCGGCCGAAGGCGACCTCGTAGATGAACAGGACCACCGGCCGCGACGAGCCGCTCGGCCCGCCGGCGGTGAGCAATTGCGCCTGGCCGAAAATCTGCAGCTGCGCCGCCGTCTGCAGCATGACGACGAGGATCACGGTCCGGCGAAGCGACGGCAGGGTGACCCGCCGGAAGGTCGTCCAGCGGCCGGCGCGGTCGAGCGCGGCCGCTTCATAGATGTCGCCGGGAATCTGCTGAAGGCCGGCGAGGAACAGCATCATCGGCAGGCCGATCGACCACCAGATGGTGGTGATGGCGAGCGCCGGGATGGTGAGGTTCGGATCGCTGAGGAACGGCACCGGCTCCTTGCCCAGAGCCTGCATCGCCTCCGCCACCAGCCCCGCGTCGGGCGTCAGGATGAACCGCCAGATCAGGGTGACGATCGTCACCGACAGCACCGAGGAGGAGAAGAACAGACCGCGGAACACCGCCGCCGTCCGGGTCGCCCGATTGAGCGCGAGAGCGAGGGCGAGCGCGACGATCGTCAGCGCCGGAACGATCAGCAGGGTCAGCTTGAACGTGTTGATCAGCGACTGGTGGAAGACCGGGTCGGCGAGCAGCCGGGCATAATTGTCGAAGCCCACCCATTGCCGGGCGCCGAACAGATCGGCGCGATGGAAGCTGATGCCGATGCCGAGGAAAAGCGGGTAGATGAGCAGGAAGACGTAGAGGAGCAGGAACGGCCCGACGAAGGCGAAGCCCTCCAGCCGGCGCGCCAGGCCGCCTTGCCTCACGCGGCGGGCTCCGCGTGATGGGCGGTGCCGTCGGCATCGAACAGATGGGCATCGGCGCTGTCGATCCTCAGCCCCACCGTATCGCCGACCCGGACTCGGCTCGACCCTTCGTCCTGGGCGGTGACCTGAAGCCCCTGCGGCAGCCTGGCATAGACGAGCGTCCGGTCGCCGAGGCGCTCGACGAGCTCGACCTTCGCGTCGATATTCCCGGCTCCCGGCGCCGTGATCGCGAGATTTTCCGGCCGGATCCCCAGGCGAAGATCGCCGTTCAGGCCCTCGCGCCGCACGCGGGTCTCGACCTCGGCGCCGCTGGCGAGGCGGACCCGGGCGAAGGCGCCCTCGCCCGGCAGCAGCTCGGCCGGCGCCAGCGTGATCGCCGGCGACCCGACGAAGCTCGCCACGAAGGCGTTGGCCGGGCGGGAATAAATCTCCATCGGCGCGCCGACCTGCTGGATCCTGCGGTCGTTCATCACCACGATCCGATCGGCGAGGGTCATCGCCTCGGCCTGATCGTGGGTGACCATGATCACCGCCGCGTCGACCCGCAGGCGAAGCTGCGCCAGCTCGACCCGGGTGCGAGTGCGGAGCGCCGCGTCGAGGTTCGACAAGGGCTCGTCGAGCAGAAACAGCTTCGGATGCTTGACGATGGCGCGGCCGATCGCGACCCGTTGCCGCTGCCCGCCCGACATCTGGCCGGGTTTCCTGTCGAGCTGCGCCTCGATCTCGAGGATCCGCGCCGCATCGGCGATCCGCCGCTCGATCTCGTCGCCCGGCACCCGCGCGTTCCTCAGGCCGAACGCCATGTTCTCGCGCACCGACATGTGCGGGTAGAGCGCATAATGCTGGAAGACCATCGCCACGTCGCGGTCTCCCGGCGGCAGCCGGTCGATCCGCCTCCCCTCCAGCACCACCTCGCCGCCGTCGGGCATCTCCAGCCCGGCGATGATTCGGAGCAGGGTGGATTTGCCGCTTCCGGACGGGCCGAGGAAGGCGACGAACTCGCGCGCCTCCATGGCGAGCGACACGCCGTCGAGCACGAGCGTGTCGCCATAGGCCTTGCGGACGTCGTGAAGCTCCAGGCTCGCCACGGTCACCCTCTTTTATATTATTTATTGGCTTCTTGTCGAAGGCGGGGGCCGCGTCAATAAGCGGGCGTCAGCAGCCCCTCGATCACATGGTGCTGCACGACCGTCTCCAGCTCGTCGACCAGCCGGTAGGTGAGATGGTCGATCACCCGCGGCGGGAGAGTGTCCGCATAAGTTCGGGTGACCTGCAGATCGTGATGCTGGGCGTTGGTCGCATCGGGCGCGTCGACCCCGACCACGAGCACCGGGCGAGCCTCGTTCGAAAGATTGGCGGTGCCCCGGTGAATGGTCAGCGCCGAGCGGGCGGAGATGTCGCCGCGCTGCGGCAGCTTCTGCGCCGCCCGCTCGATATAGCGCGGCCAGAGCTCGCGCGGCGGGAACATGCCCTTCGGGCAACCCTCGAACCGGTCCCATTGCGTACCGAGAGCGATCTCGAACGGTCCATGTTCGAGCCTGGTGTCGACGGCGGCGAGGTTGAAGGCGAGCGAGTTCAGCCGCCTCCCTCTGGTGGTCGCCTCCGGAACCGCGAAGTCGCGATGCCAGGGCTGGTCGGCCGCGCCCGGAAAGGGGATGTCGAAACCCACTTCGACGATCCGGTAATCCGGTCCGAGCACCGCCTCGCACACCGCCACGAACCATGGATGGGTGGCGATCTCGACGAAGCCGCGGATCCGCTCCGGCTGCACCTCGACATAGAAACGCTCCGGTCCGCGCGGCAGCGCCCCGCCGGGAACCTGCCGCGCCTCCTCGTACAGCGTCTCGATATCCTCGCGCATTCGATCGGCGAAATCCGTGCTGAACGCGCCTTTGAGGCCGATGATGCCATCGCCATAAAGACCGCCCATGATCTCAGCCGCTTCGTACACGCGATTCGCCATTTATCGGATAATTGCGATTTAACCTCTTCTCTTCCCCTTGGCGAGCCGTCTATCGGGGCGCGGATGACGACGATTCAGCCCTTCGAAGTCGAAGCCGCCGCCGACGGCGCCGGCAGCCGGATCGACGTCAGTTACGGCGACAAGTTCCACGCCTATCGCCTGCCGGGCGGCGAGCATGCGGATTATCTCACCTTCTTCAAGGATCTGGCGCGCGATTGCGGCACCCGCAATCCGCATGTCTACGAAGGCCCGACCGCCGGCGACGGGCCCGAGCCCGACTGGCGCCCGCTCATTCTCGAAAATCTGAGCCCGCGCACCACCGCCGGCTATGGCGACCCGGCCGTTTTGAAGACGGACGACGGCTATATCCTCGTCGCCACCTCGAACGACGCGCTTGACGCCTTCCCGATCCTGCGCTCGCACGACCTCAAGACCTGGACCCATGAGGGCTTCGTCTTTCCCGAGGGCGAGGCGCCGGAATGGACGGCGCACGGCCGCCGGGTCGGCGACTTCTGGGCGCCGGAAATGGCTCGGGTCGGCGACGAATATTGGCTGGTCTACACCGCCCGCCAGCGCTCCAACGCGCTCGCCATCGGCCTCGCCAGGAGCGCCAGCCCGACCGGACCCTGGCGCGACTTCGGCCGGCCCTTGCTCGGCGCCCACGCCGTCAACACGACCGGCCTTGCCGACGACCCCGTCCAGCCCCTGCAAAGCGGCGGAGTCATCGATTCGCACCTCTTCATCGACGAGGATGGCGAGCGCTATCTGTTCTGGAAGCGTGACACCAACGGCGTCTGGCCGCGGCCGCTGGCCGGCCTGATGCGGCGACGGCCGGAGCTGATCGGGCGCCTCTTTTCGGCCGAGGCGGACCGCCGTACCGCCGCCTTCGCCGCCGCCGTCCAGCCTTGGGCGAACCAGCGCCGGCCGATGGAGCGCTTCTTCCTGATGCAGCCGCTGATCGAGACGGCGCTCGACAGCTGGGCGCATGTGAAGCAGGTGCTCGCCGACTGTCCCGAGGCGTCCGCCATCCTCGATGCGATGAGCACGCCGATCCACGCCCAGCGCCTCTCGGATCAGGGCGAGCTGGTCGACGAGGACCGGCGGGTGCTCGTCAACGACCTCGACTGGGAAGGCCATCTGGTCGAGGGGCCTTGGGTGACCCGGCAGCAGGGCCGCTACTGGATGTTCTACGCCGGCAACGATTTCGGCACGCCGGCCTACGGCATCGGCGTCGCCGTCGCCGATCACCCGTTCGGGCCCTATGTGAAGCAGGCCGAACCGCTGCTGCGCTCGAGCCGGAGCTGGTGGGCCCCGGGCCACGCTTCGGTCGCCGCCGGCGTGGACGGCGCGCCGCAGCTTTTCTTCCACGCCTTCTTCCCCGGAACCGGCGGCTATAACGAATTCCGCGCCCTCCTCACCGCCCGCCTTCGTTTCGGGGCCGAGGGGGTGACGGTCGGCTGAAGCCGTCGGCCCCGTCGCGCTCACGCCAGCAGCGCGCTCGCGGGCTCGGGCGAACCGACCTGCTCGCCGGCTAGGGCGTCGACATAGGAGCGCCGCCAGGCCAGCACGTCCTCGCTCCGCACCCCTTCGATCAGCGCCCGCCAGCGCCTCACCCGCTCCGCCTTGGGCATGTCGAGCGCCATCCGGATCGCGTCGGAAATCTCGTCCTTGCTGTACGGGTTGACCAGCAACGCCTCGCCCATCTGGTGGGCGGCGCCGGCGAAGCGGGAGAGGATGAGCACGCCGGGATCGGCCGGATCCTGCGCTGCGACATATTCCTTGGCGACCAGGTTCATGCCGTCGCGCAACGGCGTGATCAGGGCGACGTCCGAAGCGCGGTAGAAGCCGGCCAGGCCGGCGCGCGGATAGCCCTGGTTGACGTAGCGGATCGGCACCCAGTCGACGGACGCGAACTCGCCGTTGATCCGGCCCGAAAGCTCGTCGAGATGCTCGCGGATATGCTCGTAGGTGTGGACCTCGCCGCGCGAGGGCGGCGCGATCTGCAGCAGCGAGACCCGGCCGCGCCAGTCGTCATGCTCCTCGAGGAAGCGGCGGTAGCCGTAGAACCGCTCGGCCAGGCCCTTCGAATAATCGAGCCGGTCGACGCCGATGATCACCTTCTTGCCCTCGGCGCTGCGGCGCAGGGTTTCATAGGCCTTGCGGGCCTCGTCGGTGGTCATCACGTTCTCGAACTCGGCGGCCTCGATGCCGATCGGGAAGGCGGCGGTCTTCACCTGGCGGTCGCCGACCCTGATCGTGCCGTCGCTCGCCACCGAGCCGCCAAGCTCGCGGTGGATATAATGATGGAAGCTCTCCAGCCACTCCAGGGTCTGGAAGCCGATCAGATCGTAGGCCAGCATCGAACGGACCAACCGCTGGTGATAGGGCATCGACACCATCAGCCGGTGCGGCGGCCACGGGATGTGCAGGAAGAAGCCGATCCGGTTTTTCAGCCCGCGCTGGCGCAGCTGCTGGCCGAGCGGCACGAGATGATAGTCATGGACCCAGACCAGGTCGTCCGGCTCGATCAAAGGCGCCACCGTCTCGGCGAAGCGTTCGTTGACCCGCTCGTAGCCGCTGCCGAAGCTGCGGTCATATTCCGCAAGGTCGATACGATAATGGAAGAGCGGCCAAAGCGTCCGATTGGCATAGCCGTTATAATATTCGTCGACGTCCTGCTCCTCGAGGTCGATCGTCGCGGTGGTGACCCCGTGGTGCCGCTGCAGGTTGATCTGGCCGGTGAACTCGTCGGTCTTCTCGCCCGACCAGCCGAACCAGATGCCGCGCGATTCCCTGAGCGCCGCTTCCAGGGCGACGGCGAGCCCGCCCTGCGCGCCCTCGCTTCGCGGCTTGGGCGCCGACACCCGGTTGGAGATGACGATGAGGCGGCTCATTTATCGAATCGAGCTCCAGGGCCGGGACAACAGCCCCGCGCAATTGATCAGTCCGACAAGCGAATAAGTCTGCGGATAGTTTCCCCAAAGCTCACCCGTAACGAAATCCGTGTCCTCCGAGAGCAGGCCCGCCGGGGTCAGCCGGTCGAGCATCTTGCAATAGAGCTGCCGCGCCTCATCGGTCCGCCCGGCCAGGTGAAGCGCCTCGATCAGCCAGAAGGTGCAGAAATTGAACGCGGTCTCGGGCAGGCCGAAATCGTCCTCGGCCGCGTAGCGGAGCATGTGCTCGCCGCGCCTCAGCCCCTTTTCGACTGCGTCCAGGGTAGCGAGGAAGCGCGGATCGTCCGCGGCCAGGAAGCGCATGTCGACGAGCTGCAGCAGGCTGGCGTCGAGTTCGTCGCCGCCGAAGGTCGCGGCGAAGCGTCCCTCGCCGGATCGCCAGGCCCTGGTTTCGATCGCGCCGCGGACCTTGTCGGCGCGGCGGCGCCAGACCTTCGCCCGGCCGTCGAGGCCGAGCCGTGCCGCGATGTTGGCGAGGCGGTCGCAGGCCGCCCAGCTCATCACCGCGCTGTAGGTATGGACGCTGGCGCGGGTGCGGAACTCCCACAGGCCGGCGTCGGCCTTGTCGTGCACCCGAAAGGCGCGCTCGCCCACCCGCTCGAGCGCCGCGAAATCCTCCCCGGTCGCCGGGCGAAACAGCCGCTCGTCGAAAAAGGCCTGGGCGTTGGACAGCACGATCTGCCCGTAAGCATCGTGCTGGATCTGGGTGTAGGCGGCATTGCCGATGCGCACCGGCCCCATGCCGCGATAGCCGGCGAGCGCGTCGGCCTCGCTTTCCTCCAGCTTCGCCGCGCCCGAAACCGCGTAGAGCGGCTGGATATGGCCGCCTTTGGCCTCGTCGACGATATTCCGGAGATAGCCGAGATAGCCTTCGAGCACATCGAGGGCGCCGAGACGGTTCAGCGCCTGCACCGTGTAATAAGCATCGCGGATCCAGCAGTAGCGATAGTCCCAGTCGCGCCCCGAATCGGGCGCCTCGGGAATGGAGGTGGTCATCGCAGCGACGATCGCGCCCGTCTCCTCGTGCTGGCAGAGCTTCAGGGTGATCGCGGCGCGGATCACATGCTTTTGCCACTCGAGCGGGATTGCCAGGCCGCGCACCCAGGAGCGCCAATGATCGGCCGTCTCGTGAAGCATCGTCGCGAGCGTGTGGCCGACATTGCCGACGAAGGGCTCGTCGGGGCCAAGGAAGAAATGCAGCGATTCCTCCAGCCGGAAGCCGCGCGCCTCGAGCAGGTGGATGACCGGCGCGTCGGTGGTCAGCCGGAGCGGCTGCGGCTTGGTCAGGAAGCGGATATGGTTGGTGCCGCTGGTTCGCTTCGCGTCGCGCTCGCCCCAGCCGGTGGCGGGATCGAGCGTCACCTTGAGGCGCGGCGAGCCGGCCAGCGGCCGGACGATCCGGACGAACGCCACGGGCCGGTACATCCGTCCCGACCGCTCGAAGCGCGGGCAGAAATCGTAGACATCGGCGATGCCGCCGTCGCCGTCCGTCAGCCGGGTGACGAGCACCGGCGTGTTCTTGAGATAGCGGGGCTCGGCCGAGATCTGCCCCTCGAGCGCCATGCGCCAGAGGCCGCGCGCGTTCCTTGGCTCCAGCAAGGCGCAAAACAGCGGGTCGCCATCGACTCGCGGCTGGCAGCCCCAGACGAAGCCCGCCTCCGCGTCGACCAGCGCGCTGACCTGGCAATTGCCGATCGGCCATAGATCGAGGCTGCTCACGCGGCCGCTCCGAGCCAGTCCGCCACCGCCGCCACCGACGATAGCCGATATCGTGCGGCGGTCGGCCGCATCGGTCCCACCAGCACTCCGGCCCCGCCCAGCTCGGCCGCGGCGGTGAAGCCATGTTCGTCGGTCAGATCATCGCCCACGAAGACAGGACGCGCATCGGCGAAGGGGGGTTCCGACATGAAGGCTTTCAACGCATCGCCCTTGGTCGCTCCTTCCGGCCGGAGCTCGGCGACCATGTTGCCATGCTGGACGGAGAAGCCCCGCTCCCGCGCCAGGCCCGCCATGAAGCTGGCGACTCGTCGCGCCTCTTCCGGGGCCTTGCGGTAATGGAGCGCGATCCCGGCCGGCTTCTCCTCCGCGATAAGCCCTTCCGTCTCCGCCGCGAACCGCCGCACGCGTTCATGGACGTCGTCGAGGCCGAGCGGAATGCTCAGCGGCAGCGCGGTGCCGTCGGTGAGTTTCAGCTCCAGGCCATGCGACCCGGAAAAGGCGATGCCCGACGACGGCAGATGACGGTCGAGATCGGCCAGCGAACGGCCGCTGACGATCGCCAGCCGTCCCTGCAGCTTGCCATGCAGCCGATCGAGCAGAAGCGGGAGCATTGGCGGAACCCGGACCGCGTCGGGCGCCTCGGCGAGCTCGACCAAGGTCCCGTCGAAATCGAGGAACAGGGCGGCACGTTCCAGCAGGGAAAGCGGTGGCGAGGGCAGTTCCGGCATCGCCGGTTGCGTTGGCCCGCCCGGGCCAAAAGCTCAAGCCGCCGCGTTCGTTTCGGGGGCTCAAAAATCCTGTTCCGCAACTTTAACCTTTGGTGTAACTCCATCCGGGAGCGGGCGCTATCGACGACGGCCAACGCCGGCGCGCCGAGCTAGGGGGGCAATGATGAACAAGCCGATTGCTAAGCTGTCCAGGCGTAACCTTGTCATTGGCGGCGGCGCCGCCGCCACCGTGGGCGCGATCGCGCTTTCGCCGCTCGGCGTACCGATCTCGCGAGAAGCGCAGGAACTGCTCGCCACCCAGCCCTGGGCTCGCGGCATGCTGTCCCTGTCCAGCGCCGGCTACGACCAGTGGGTCGCGCAGGTCGGCTCCGTTTTCGCCCTCGGCGGCGGTACGTCGATGCGGCTTGCCGGCGTCCGTCCGCTCGCTTCCGGCGGCTCCCGGCCGATGAGCGTCGCCCGCCGGAGCGCGTTCGTGGCGATGTTCGACCTGCTGGGCGGCCAGACCATGGCCGGCGACCTCATCTATACGGCGAGCCATCCGCAATATGGGCCGCTGCAGATATTCCTGTCGGCTTCGGGGGATCCGCGCACGCCGGGCCGGATGCTCGCCGTCTTCAACTGATCGGCGCGCATCGTGCCGCCACCGGTCCGAGCGGCCGCCGATTTCGGCATCGACTACCGCGTCGAACGCGCCGAGGATCTCCCGTTCATCGCGGCGCTGTACGCGTCCGGCCGGGCGCGCGAGATGGCGACGTTCGGCTGGCCGCCCGAGCTTCAGGCGGCCTTCCTCGATCAGCAGCATCAGGCTCAGCACCGGCATTTCCGCGCCGCCTACCCCGACGCCGAATGGCTCGTCATCGAGCGGAACGGCGAACCGGTCGGCCGGCTCTACATCGAGGTCAACGAGCTGGTCGTCCACGGCATCGACATCGCACTGATCCCCGAAATGCGCGGGAACGGGATCGGCGGCGCGATCATGCGGGATCTGATCGACTACGGGCGCGAGCTCGGCAAGCCCGTCACCGTCTACGTGGAGAAGGGCAATCCCGCGAGCCACCTCTATCGGCGACTGGGATTTGTCGACTATGCCGATGAAGACAAAGGACCCTATGAATTGCTCGTCTGGCGGGAGGAGGGCCCGGCCGGCGGCTCCTAGACGAAGATCGCTTCGTATCTCGTGCCGGGCGTATCCTGGCCGATCGGCACGATGAAGATCTCGAGCCGCTCCCCGTTGCCGTGAAAGGGATAGATGCCTTGCGGAAGGATCGGCTGGTGGGGGCCGATGAACTCGAGCCTGAACGAGCCCCCGTCGCGTCCCATCGAGGGAAGCTCCTGGGCGGCATGAAGCGTCAAGGGCAGCCGCCCGCCCTGCACCTCGACTTCGAACGCCTTGCCGACGCGGGGAAGGAAATCTTTTCGGGTCAGTACGCGCATGAGCCCCCCTCAGCGGATGGTTTCGTTGGGATCGACTCCCCAGAGCTGGTCGATGCGGATGAAGCCGCCGCGGCCGCCGACGTCAAGGTTGCACCAGCCGCCGGCACAGCGCGACAGCCGGCCGACCACGCCCGGCTCGGCCCGGAAACGGACCGGCGAGCCCTCGTCGGGCGCCTCGCGCAGCGGCCGCGGCCCGTCGCCGCGGACGATCGCGGTGCGGCGGTCGGCGAGCAGGCTGACCAGCATCCAGCCCGTCGTGCCGTCCGGATCCTGGATCTTGCGCCAGTTATGATGGATTCCGACCACGCGGATCGGCAGGTCTCGGCGGCGGTAGAGCCAGGTGCCCGGATAATTCTGCCCGGGGCCCGTCCGCATCATCGCCTGGCCCGATGCGATCGAGGCATAATAAGGCGTCCGGCGCGGCTGCTGGGCGTCGGCGGCGGTCAGCGAGAGAGCGCCCGCGGCAACGATCAGCAACGTGGCGATTCGGCCCATGACGCTCCCCTGCCCGCTCAATCGCCGGTTTGGATGCGCTCGATGAGCTGCTTCACGGTCGGCACGAAGCCGTTCGAGTAGAACGGGTCCTGCCTGAAGCGGAAGGCGGAATGACCCGCGAACATGAGATTCTGCTCGGTCGGGCCGCCATGGGCGATGTCCTGAAGGGTCTTCTGAATGCAGAAGCTCCTCGGATCGGCCAGGCGACCGGTCGTGTTCTTCTCATTGTCCGCCCAGGACGAGAAGGCGCATTGCGACAGGCAGCCCATGCAGTCCGCCTGATCCTTGCGGATCATGTGCTTCTCTTCGGGCGTGGTGAAGATCAGAGTCTCGTCCGGAGTCTTCAGAGCCTCGGTATAGCCCTGGGCGTACCATTCCCGCGCGTGCAGCAGGTCGCCCTTGGTCACCCAGAAATTCTTCTTGCCCATCACGCCGACGTCGAGCTGGAAGGAGTGGTCGCCGAGCGGCTCCTTGGTGAAGGCGATCTGGCGGTGCGAGCGCGCCTCGAGGTTCCTGAGGAACGGGTTGCGGACGGCGGAGCTGTAGAAGCCGGTCGGCGAGAAGCGGTGGAGCAGGATGTCGCCCTCCTCCAGGCTCATCAGCCTCTGCTTCCAGGCCTCCGGAATCGGGCTCTCCTTGGTCAGCAGCGGCCGAGTGCCGAACTGGAAGGCGATCTGCCCCAGCTCCTCATTGTCGATCCAATGCTCCCATTCCCGGAGGTTCCAGACGCCGCCGGCCATGACGATCGGCACGTCGTCGGATATGCCGCCGCTGCGCATCGTCTCGCGAAGCGCCTTGACCCGAGGATAGGGGTCCTGCGGTGCCAGCGGGTCCTCCGCATTGGACAGGCCGTTATGGCCGCCGGCCAGCCAGGGATCCTCATAGACCACCGCCGACAGCCATTCGGCCGCCTTGTGATAGGCGCGCTTCCACAGCGCGCTGAAGGCGCGGGCGGAGCTGATGATCGGCAGATAGGAGACGCCGTAGGAGGCGGCGATCTCGCTGAGCTTGTAGGGCATGCCCGCGCCGCAGGTGACGCCCGAGACCAGCCCCTTGGTCTTCTCCAGCACGCCGTGAAGCACGCGCTGGGCGCCGCCCATTTCCCAAAGCACGTTGATGTTGATCGCGCCGCGCCCCGACGCCATGTCATAGGCGCGCTGCACCTGGGCGACGGCGCCGTCGATCGCGTAGCGGATCAGCTCCTCGTGTCGCTCGCGGCGGGTCAGGGCATGATAGATTTGCGGGATGATCCGGCCTTCGGGATCGTAGCTGTCGGCGTTGACCGCCGAGACCGTGCCGATTCCGCCCGCCGCCGCCCAGGCGCCCGAGCTCATCCCGTTGGTCGCCGATACGCCCTTGCCGCCCTCGATCAGCGGCAGCACCTCGCGCCCCGCATAAAGGATCGGCTTGATACCCTTGAACAATCGTTCCTCCACGCCGGACGATGCCGGTCATAACATAAGTGGGATCGGCAGACTATGCGGCGACGATGAACGCATCCGGGCGGCCGATGGCTTCACCGTAGAGCCGTGCATAATCCGCGATCATGTCCTTTTCATCAAATTCCGCCGCGGCCTTTTCGCGATTGGCCAGCCCGATCGCCCGGCGCAGGTCTGCGCGGTCCGATAGACCATCCAGCGCGGCGGCAAAAGCCGGCTCGTCATCGGCCTCGACGATCAGCGGCCGATTGTCGCCCGAGACGATCGCGGAGACGTCGCCGACGGCGGTCGCCACCGCCGGCAGCCCCGCCGCCATCGCCTCGATCAGCGAGATCGGGAATTGCTCGCTGTCCGACGAGAGCGCGAAAATGTCGAAATGGCCGATCCAGCGGGCCGGATCGGCGAGGAAGCCCGGCATGAGAATCCGCGCCGCCACCCCCCTCGCCCGCGCTTCCTGGGCGATGCGCTCGCTCTCCGGCCCCTCGCCGACGATGACCAGCCTCGCCGCCTTATGGTTCATCGCGGCGAAGGCGCGGACGAGGCGGGGCAGGTTCTTGACCGCGCGCAGCCCCGCGACCGTGCCGATCACCACCTCGCCCGGCTGCCGCTCGAAGCCGGGGATCGCGCCGGTTTCGGGCGGTTTGAGGAAGCGTCCGACCGGAACGCCATTCGCAATTCGAACCGGACTCCGCCGCCACGCGGCGCGGGCGATCTTCTCCAGTCGCTCCGACGGCACGACCAGCCGATAGGCGGCCGGAAGGCCCAGCCGGCGATAAAGGTTGCGCCGGCCGTTCAGCCGCTCCGCCTCGTCCTCGTTGAAGCCGTCCTCGTGATGCACGAGCGGCGGCAGCTTCAGGATCCCGGCGAACATCCGCCGCGCCATCACGACGTCGAAGGCGCCCCAATTGTAGGTGAGCACCAGATCGAAACCGCGCATGTAGCGCGCCAGCCTCAGCAGCCGCGCCGGCGTCGGCTTGCCGGTCAGCGGCGGCGCGTCCTGCGGGAAGCCGACCTTCACCCCACGGTCGATCGAATCCCGGGCGCCCAGCCTGTCGGGCATCGCGCTGAGGACGACATGCTCCGCATGTTCTCCGAACGCGTTCATCAGCCGGACGGCGCGCGCTTCCTTGCCGCCGAGCGAAAAGGTGGAATGGGCGTGGAGGATGCGGACCGGGCGAGTCATCGGCTCGCTATAGCAGCTTGTTTCGGAGGCGGGCTCAACCGAAATGGAGCGGCTTTAGATAAGCCTGCTGCCCGTCGAAGGCGAAATTGGCGTAAGGGCCGTTGCGGTCGACCCAGTGCAGAAAGAGATGGGCCGACCAGGCGTTCGGGTTGGGCGTGATTCGGCCGTGCCGGTGGCTGGTGCCCTTGTAGAGCACCGCGTCGCCCGCCTCCATGGCGATCGAGCTGTAGGTTCCTTCCTCGAAATCCTCGCTGACCCGCGGGCTCGGCTCGGGCAGCCGGTCCCCGCCGATCTCCAGCGGCCAGGCGAGATTGTCGCTGCTGGCCAGCATCAGCGAAAGACTGTGCTGGCAGGAATGGCGGTCGGAATGGACCCGGCAGATGTCCCCCTTCTTGTAGATCCGCAGATAGGCGTAGGTCGGCAGCAGATCGCGGCCGGTCAGCTCGACCATCGTCGGCGTCAGGCCCCACAGGAACATCAGCATCGGCGGATAATGATAGGCATAGAGCTCGATCGCGTCGCCCTTGAGCAGGTTCGAGCCCTGCTTCAGGCTGTTCAACGGCACGCCGCTCTGATCCAGGTCCGATTTGAGCAGGCCGAGAAAGGCCTGGGTGACTTCCTTCGGCACCAGGCCGGCCAGGCGCACATAGCCGTCCTCGTCATAATCGCCTTCGACGTTCATGGCGCCCGCTTAACCGGCTGGAAGAATAGGCACAATGTCCGCGTTCCCGCTTATTTGCCGGCCCGCTTGAGCAGTCCCTCGATCGCCGCGACCGCCTCCGGCTCGTCGAGCGTCGGGGCATGACCGACATTGGGGACGGTGGCGCTTTCGAGCGTCGCCACTTCGGCCTTCATCCGCTCCACCGTCTCGGCGGTCAAAAGATCGGAGATCGCGCCGTGGACGACCAGCGAGGGAATGCCGTCCAGCGCCTTGAACACCGGCCACAGATCGAACCCGGTGTCGCCGCCGGGCGACTTGAACGGCTCGGCGATACGCATGTCGTAATCGAGCACGACCCGCCCCGCCGGCGTCAACTTGCACAGGCGCTTGGCGTAGACGAGCCATTGGTCGAGCGTCCAATCTGGATAGCGGTCGGCCTGAGTCTCGGCGAGGAAGCGGGCGGCGTGAAGCCAGGTCGGCCAGTCGCGCGAGCGGCCGACATAGGAGCGAATGTAGTCGAGCCCGCGAGTCTCGATCACCGGTCCGATATCGTTGAGCAAGGCGGCGGCGATCCGTTCCTTGCCGCTCGTCGCCAGCAGCATGGTGATGAGGCCGCCGAGCGAGGTGCCGAACAGGATGAAGCGCTCGAGCTTCAGCTCGGCGATCAGCGCCTCGATGTCCTGCATGTAGGTGAGCGGGACATAGGTCATCGGATCCTTGGCGAAGGCGCTGTCGCCGCGGCCGCGCAGCTCGACGCAGATCACCCGCCATTTTCCCGCCAGCCGCCCGGCAACCCCTTCGAAGTCGCGCGCGTTGCGGGTCAGGCCCGGAATGCAGATGATCGGCGGCTTGCTCGCCGGGCCGGCATAATCGCGGTAGTGAAGCCTGAGGCCATCGCTCGACCACCAATAGCCATCGGACCATTCGACCATGCAGACGCCCCCTGAAGCCTGGCCTCCTATCGACTGATGGCGACGCTTCCGCAACCCGGCCCGTATCGTCCCGACCCCGCCATCCTGGAGCTGGGCGAGGCCTTTTACGATGCCGTCGCCGCGGCCGATTTCCCGCAGACGCGGCTCCGCTTTCGCAACGACCGCTGGGCGGCGAACGTCGGGCTGGCTGGACTCGGCGACGAGGAGTGGATCCGGCATTTCGGCCGCTTCGCGCCGCTGCCGGACAATCTCGAACGGCCCCTGGCGTTGCGTTATCACGGCCATCAATTCCGGGTGTACAATCCCGACATCGGCGACGGCCGCGGCTTCCTGTTCGCGCAGGTGCGGGACCCGGGGGGCCGGCTGCTCGACCTCGGCACCAAGGGGTCGGGGCAAACGCCGTACAGCCGGTTCGGCGACGGGCGGCTTACGCTGAAAGGCGGCGTCCGCGAGATCCTCGCCACCGAAATGCTCGAGGCGCTCGGCGTCGAGACCTCGAAAAGCTTCTCGCTGATCGAGACCGGCGAGGCGCTGGAGCGGAACGACGAGCCCTCGCCCACCCGTGCCGCCGTCCTCGTCCGACTCCAGCACAGCCATCTCCGCATCGGCACGTTCCAGCGGCTGGCGACGCTCGGCGAAACCGAGAATATCCGCAAGCTGACCGATTATTGCCTGAGGCACTATTACCCTGAGGAGCCCGGCACGGACTCAGCAACTGGATTGCTTCGCTCCGCTCGCAATGACGATCCGGCCGTCCGCCTCCTCGACCACGTCGCCGCCGCCTCCGCTCGTCTCGCCGCCTCCTATATCGCCGCGGGCTTCGTTCATGGCGTGCTCAATTCGGACAATATCGCGATCACCGCCGAGAGCTTCGATTACGGCCCCTGGCGCTGGACTCCGCATTGGGACGGCCATTTCACCGCCGCTTATTTCGATCATGCCGGCCTCTATTCCTTCGGTCGCCAGCCGGAGGCGATCCACTGGGACCTGGTCCAGCTCGCCCGCTCGCTCACCCCGATCGCCGGACCCGACGCGCTGACGGCCGTGCTCGAAACCTTCCCCGACCGCTTCCAAAGCGCGCTCCGCGACGCTCTGTTCGCCCGCCTCGGCATCCTTCCCGGCGATATGGCCGGGGACATGAAGCTCGTCGTCGCGATCGAGGAAGCGCTGGCGAAACGGAGCGTCACCATCGATCGCTTCTTCTTCGACTGCCGCGGCGGCCGAATTCCCGAAGGTTATGACGGCTTCGACGAGGTGCGGGAGCTGATCGTCCGCCATGAAGCCGTGCCCGCCGCGCTCGACCATCCTTACTGGTCGCAGGCCGAGCCGTGCTCGATGCATATCGAGGAGGTGGAGGCGATCTGGTCGGCGATCGACGCCGGCGACGACTGGACGCCGCTCCACGCCAAGATCGCCGCGGTTCGCCGGATGGGCGAGGCGCTCAACGCTTATGCTTGAAAATTCCCCGGCTCTCGCCATGAGTGCGGCGATGGCCGCCACTCTGACATCGACCGAGCCCGCCACCGGCGAAACGCTCTGGACGGGCGAGCCCGGCGACGTCGAGGCCGCGGTCGCCGCCGCCCGCGCCGCCTGGGCCGTCTGGGCCGCCCGATCCTTCGCTTTTCGAGTCGAGACCCTGCGCCGCTTCGCCAATACGGTGCGCGGCAAAGCGGAGGCCTTCGCCGATCTGATCGCGCGCGAGACCGGCAAGCCGCTCTGGGAGGCGCGAACCGAGGTCGAGGCTGTGGTCGGCAAGGTCGACATCTCGGTCTCGGCTTATGCCGACCGCACCGCCCAGCGCCGCCTCGAAGGCGCGATGGGCACGCGCGTCGCGGTCCGCCACAAGCCGCATGGCGTGCTCGCCGTGCTGGGTCCCTACAATTTCCCCGCGCATCTGCCGAACGGCCACATCGTTCCGGCCTTGCTCGCCGGCAATGCGGTGGTGTTCAAGCCGAGCGAGAAGACTCCGGCGGTCGGCGAATATCTGGTCGGCCTCTATCACGAGGCGGGCGTGCCCGAGGACGTGATCCGCTGCGTCCAGGGCGGGCCCGAGACCGGCCGCGCGCTCGCGGGCCATGCCGGCCTCGACGGCCTGCTCTTCACCGGCTCGGCCCGGGCCGGCCTGGCGCTCAGCCAGCAATATGCCGAAACCCCGCACAAGATCCTGGCGCTGGAGATGGGCGGCAACAATCCGCTGGTCGTGTGGGACGCCAAGGATGTCCACGCCGCCGCCGCGATCGCCGTCCAATCGGCCTATATGAGCGCCGGCCAGCGCTGCACGGCCGCCCGCCGGCTGATCGTTCGCGACGGCGAGCACGAGCAGCTGATCGAAACGATCGTCAAGCTGATCGACCGGATCATCGTCGATCATCCGCACGCCAATCCGGCGCCCTATATGGGCCCCGTCATCGACAATGCCGCGGCCGACCAGCTTCAGGAAGCCTATCTGAACCTGCTCGGCCGGGGCGGCCGGGCGATCCGGCGGCTCGACCGCATCGACGATGCCAAGCCCTTCCTGACGCCCGCTTTGGTCGATGTTACCGCCGTCGCCCAGCGGCCCGACGCGGAATTGTTCGGACCGGTCCTGCAGGTCGTCCGAGTGGCCGATTTCGACGCCGCTCTGGCCGAGGCCAATGCGACCCGCTACGGCCTCGCCGCAAGCCTGATCGGCGGCAGCCCGGAGCTTTACGACCGCTTCTGGGCCAATATCCGCGCCGGCGTGGTCAACTGGAACAAGCCGACCAACGGCGCCCCCTCGACCGCGCCGTTCGGCGGCATCGGCCTCTCGGGCAACCACCGTCCAAGCGCTTATTACGCCGCCGATTATTGCGCCTATCCGGTCACCAGTTCGGAGGCCGAGACGCCGCGCGCGACCATCGGCATCGGCCTCGCCGATCCCGGCGCGGCCGCCGCGGTGAATTTGGAGGGCTGACCCTCAACCGTCATTGCGAGGAGCGAAGCGACGCGGCAATCCAGTCCGCGCGTCCGGCTGGATTGCTTCGCTCCGCTCGCATGACGTCCGTTGTCAGTCGATCAGCCTGCGCGACGCATAGGTATATTCCAGCGCCACCCGCCGGGCGGTCTCCTGCAGGTTCGCCGCCGCGCTGTGGCCGCCGTCGATATTCTCGTAATAATAATAAGGCGCGCCGATCGCCGCGAGCCGCGCCGCCGCCTTGCGGCCATGACCCGGATGGACCCGGTCGTCCTTGGTCGAGGTCTCGATGAACGGCATCGGATAGGCCCGCCCCGCGGTCAGCCTTTGGTAGGGCGAATAGCCCTGGATCCAGGCGCGCTGCTCCGGGATGCGCGGATCGCCATATTCGCCGATCCACGACGCTCCGGCACCCATCAGATGGTAGCGCATCATGTCGAACAGCGGCACCTGGACGATCGCCGCGTTGAACAGCTCCGGCCGCTGGGTGATCGCGGTGCCGACCAGAAGGCCGCCCTGGCTGCCGCCGACCGCGCCGAGACGCCGCGGCGAGGTGATCCGGCGCTGGATCAGATCCTCGGCGACCGCGATGAAATCGTCCCAGGTCCGCTGCTTGTTGGCGAGCTGGGCGGTCTGGTGCCATTCCGGGCCGAACTCGCCGCCGCCGCGCAGATTGGCGACCACATAGGCATTGCCCTGCTCGAGCCAGAGCCGCCCCATCGTTCCGGAATAAGACGGAACCTGGCTGACCTGGAAGCCGCCATAGCCGTATAGCAGGGTCGGCGTCGAACCGTCATGGCGCATCTCGCGGGGGCGGATCAGGAAATAGGGGATTTTCGTGCCGTCGCGCGAGGTCGCCTCCAGCTGCTCGACGACGTGGCGCGAGGCGTCGAAGCGCGCCGGCGTGCTCTTGATCCGCTCCAGACGGCGCGTGGCATCGTCGTAGAGCCAGAGCGAAGAGGGCGTGAGATAATCGGTGACCGTGAACATCGCCTGGTCGGTCTGGTCCGACGCGGCGGTGAGGCTGATCGTCGCGTTTTGCGGAAGCTCGATCTCTCTCGAGCGCCAGCCCCGGCGGCCCCTGTCCAGAACGAAGGCGCGGCCGCGGACATTGTCGAGGATCGAGACGATGAGCTTGCCGTGCGTGGTGCCGACCGCGTTCAGGGTTTGCCGCTCGGCGGGGGCCCAGACCAGGCTCGGTCGGGCCCGTCGCGGATCGCGCTGCCACTCGGCGAGATCGTAGGACACGATCGAATCGGCCGCGAAGCGGGTGCCGCCAGCCTCCCAGGGTTCGTCGAGCGTGACGAGCAGCCGTTCGTCGACGATGCCGGCGATCGAGGCGCGCTGGGGGATCGGCAGGGTGACGTTGCCGCCGGGGCGGAACATCACGAACTGATTGTGAAAGATGTCGAGGCCGCGAAAGGCGCCCACGCCCTGCACCCGGCCTTCGCTGTCGCGAAGCACGAACGGCGCCACCCGCACGTCCTGCGCGGTGCCGCGATAGACCTCCTCGGCCCGCTCCAGCGGCTGGCCGCGCCGAAGCCGCTTGAGCACGAACGGATAGCCCGACGAGGTCATCGTCCCGGCGCCCCAGTCGCGCGAGATCAGCAGCGTGTTCTCATCCTCCCAGGTGACGCTCTGCTTGCCATTGGGGATGTTGAAGCCGCCTTCGACGAAGCTCTTGGCGCGGGTATCGAACTCGCGCACGACATTGGCGTCGCGGCCGCCGTCGGACAGGAAGACGAGGCAGCGCCGCTCATCGGGCGGCAGGCACGACATGCCCTGATAGACCCAGTTCGCGTTCTCGGCGCGGGCCAGCGCGTCGACGTCGAGCACGGTTTCCCATTGCGGGCTGTCTGTCCGGTAGCTTTCGAGGCTGGTGCGGCGGACGAGGCCCCGGACATGCTCGGCATCCTGCCAGAAATTATACAGGCCGTCGGCGCGGAAGCTGACCCCGGGGATGCGGTCGCTCGCCTGCAATATGGTCAGCGCCCGGTCGTAAAATTGCCGGTAGCGAGGATCGGCCTGCAGGTCGCCGAGAGTGCGCGTATTTTCGTTGCGCGCCCAGGCCAGCGCCCGCTCGCCCTCAATGTCTTCGAGCCAGGTGAAGGGATCGTCCGCCGGCGGCGCTTCCTGCGCAGCGACCATCGCCGCGGTGCCCGTCACCGCCAGCAGGCCCGCCAACAGCATTGCCCGAAAAGCCATTTTCCCCTCCGCATGGTGTAGCGCATGACTAAGGCACCACGGCGCGAGTCGCAAGCTTCAGCCGCGAATCTCCGGGAGATACTCGGCCTCCGCATGGTCGGAGAAGCGGGTGATCTTGGCGTCGAACTTCAGCTTCACCTTGCCGGTGGCGCCGTGGCGCTGCTTGGCGACGATCAGCTCGGACAGTTGGTAGACCCGCTCCATGTCGCGTTGCCACTGCTCGTAATTCTCGAACACCTTGGCGTCGTCGCCTTCGATCGGCCGCTTCGGCTCGCGCGAGGCGACATAATATTCCTCGCGATAGACGAAGAGGACGATGTCGGCGTCCTGCTCGATCGAGCCCGATTCGCGAAGGTCCGAAAGCTGCGGCCTTTTGTCCTCGCGCTGCTCGACGGCGCGGCTGAGCTGCGACAGCGCCAGCACCGGCACGCCCAGCTCCTTGGCCAGCGTCTTCAGGCCGCGCGAAATCTCCGAAATCTCCTGAACGCGGTTGTCGTTCGAATTCTTGCCCGTACCCTGGAGGAGCTGAAGGTAATCGACGACGACCAGCCCGATGCCTCGCTGCCTTTTCATCCGCCGGGCCCGGGTCCTCAGCGCCGCGATGGTGAGGCCCGGCGTATCGTCGATATAGAGCGGCAGCGTCTCAAGGTCCGCCGCCGCCCGGGCGAGGTTGCGGAAGTCCTGCTGGCTGATCTTGCCCATCCGCAAAAGCTCGGAGCTGATCCCGCTATTCTCGGCGAGAATACGCGTCGCCAGCTGATCGGCCGACATTTCCAGGCTGAAGAAGGCGACCCCGGCGCCGGCGCGCTTGGTGGGCTCGATCCCGTCTTCCTCCTCCTGCACCCAGCGCCGCGCCGTGTTGAAGGCGATGTTGGTGGCGAGCGCGGTCTTGCCCATGCCCGGACGCCCGGCGAGGATGATCAGATCGGAATTGTGCAGGCCGCCGGTCTTGGCGTTGACAGTCTCCAGGCCGGTGGTCAGGCCGGAGAGGCCGCCGCCCGAATTCAGCGCCTTTTCGGCCATCTGCACGGCCATCCGGGTCGCCACCGCGAAGCTCTTCACCGAGCCCTCGCCCGATCCCTCCTCGGCGACCCGGTAGAGCGCCGCCTCGGCATTTTCGATCTGGCCCTTGGGATCGACCTCGTCCGAGGTGTCGAGCGCGCCCTCGACCATCTCCCGCCCGACTCCGACCAGGGCGCGGAGCAGCGCGAGATCGTAAATCTGATCGGCGAAATCGCGCGCGCCGATGATCGCCGCGCCGCTGCCCGTCAGCTGCGCCAGATAGGCCGGCCCGCCCCACTCCTTCATCTCCTCGTCCGCTTCGAACAGCGGCCGGAGAGTCACCGGCGAGGCGATCATATTCTTGTCGAGCAGCCGCAGGATCTGCTCGTAAATCCGTCCATGCCGCGGCTCGAAGAAATGTTCGGGACGCAATTTCAGCTGGATGTCCTCGGCCAGCCGGTTGTCGATCATCAGCGCGCCCAGCAAAGCGGCCTCCGCCTCGACATTGTGCGGGAGGGCCTGGGCGGCGGGCGGCGTATCGACGAGGGTAAGCGGCTGAACCATGGTTCACCTGTGAACCCTTCGGCCGTGCGGCTCAAGCCAACAAGCCTGTGGAACTGCTGTGGATTAGCCGGGCCGCCCCCGCTAACACCCGTCCATGGCCGATCCGCGCATCATCGATATCGAGCTCGACGAGCGCTCGATTCTGAAGCGCAACGCCGACATCGAGCAGGAGCGGCGAATCGCCATTTTCGACCTGCTCGAAAAGAACAGCTTCGCGGTCCCCGGCCATGACGGTCCCCACCGCGTCCGGCTGCGCGTCGAGGAGGGTCGGCTCGCCGTCGAGCTGCTCGGCGAGGACGGCGCGGCGGTGGAGACGATCCGGATGGGCCTCGCCCGCTTCCGCCGCCCGATCCGCGACTATTTCGCGATCTGCGAATCCTATTTTCGGGCGGTTCGGACCGACGGCGCCAAAGGCATCGAGGCGATCGACATGGCCCGCCGCGGCCTGCACAACGAGGGCGCGGGGCTTCTCCAGGAATGCCTGGCCGGCAAGGTGGAGATGGATTTCGACACGGCGCGCCGCCTGTTCACCCTGATCTGCGTCCTGCACATCAAGCAATCGACCACGGCGGTTGACTCGTCCGCCCCCGTCCCCGCATCCAGAGCCGGATGAACCGACTCCTTCTCGCCCTCCCCGCCTTGCTGCTCGCAGCTTGTGCGACCAGCCCGCGGCCCTACGCGCCGGTCCGCAACGTCCGCTATCAGGCACTCGGCGCCGAGCCATTCTGGCTGCTCACCATCGGCGACGACCGGATCGTGCTTCGGACGAGCGAGGGGGGCGAAGCGATCTGGCCGCGCACCATGCCGCGCATGGAGGGCGAGACCCGCATCTGGCAAGCCGGCGACGGCGTCCAGGTGATCGCCGTCGAGGCCCGACCCGGCCCCTGCGAGACCGACGGCGAGGAGGTCTACGCCGATCAGGTCCGGGTCCGCCTGAGCGGCCGCGAGCTCAACGGCTGCGGCGGCCGCCTGCTGAGACGGGCGCCTCGCCGCTGAGCCGCGGCGCGACGCGCACCTTCGGAAATAAGCGTGGGGCGGAGCCGCCGCGGCGGTCCCGCCCCTGCTTGGCGCACGCGTAGCCTAGGCCGTGGCGCCCTGCACCGATCCCTTTACGCGGATCTTCTCACCTAGGTTAACGCGCCCGGGTCTTTTTGGCTCCGCCTCAGGCCGAAGCGTCGGCCTGCATCGAATGCTTCAGCGAGCGCGCCGTGTCGTGGCCGGCACGGACGGACTCATAGGCCTCGCGGATCACGCTCTGAGCGGTCGGCGAGAGCTCATTGTCCTCGAGCGCCGAATCATATTTGGACTTGAGATAGTCCTCGCCGCGTTCGACCTCCTCGATCACCGCCTTGTCGCCGCCGCCGCCGGTCAGCGCGGTGCGCAGGTCGATCCAGCGCCGGTGAAGGTCGGCCTTCAGCGAGCCGTCGTCGGCCGGTTCGCCGCCGAGACCGCGGACGGTCTGCTGAAGCCGCGATATCACCTGCCGCCGCTCGCCGGCGAATTCGCGGAACATCTGCGCGAAGCGGCCGCCTTCGGCATCCTCGGCCGACCGTTCGAAGCCGTTGGCACTGTCGATCGTGGTCGTGATGAGGCTGTTCAATACGGAAATGTCATGGTTGCTGCCCATCGGGGACTCCTTGGATTTGAGGGACTTGGGCAGAACGCCTAGCGCGGCGGAAGGTTCGCCGACTCAAGCCGGGGCGGTGCTTGAGGCCGGTGAGCTAGCGGCCGTCGCGCGGGAAGGGCAGCAGCTGCGCGGTCGCCCGTTCGGTCAGCGCGAAGCTCTGCTCGCGGCTGCCGCGGCCCATGTCGGCGAGCAGCCAGGGCGCGTCGGGGCGGGCGATGGGCTGAACTCGCGTGGCGGTGGTCGGAAGGTCGTTGTTCATAGCCGTAACAACGATTCCGTGACGGAGACGTTCCGTCATCGGGTTGAGACCGAACGATTTTCCCGGCGCGTCGGGCGGGAAGCTTGACTTTTCGGCCCCGATCCGCTTTGGGCTGGCCGGCGGAGCGGGCCTCGGGTCCGCTCTTGCTTTTGGGGTCTGGGCCGTCCCCCGTCATGACAGCCTGGCCGGACGTACCTGAAACGGCGTCCGGACGAACGAAGGAAGAATTCCATGCGCCATCGCGTCGGCGGCCGCAAGCTCGGCCGCACCTCGTCCCACCGCACCGCCATGTTCCGCAACATGGCCGCCGCTTTGATCAAGCACGAGCAGATCACGACCACTTTGCCCAAGGCGAAGGAGCTTCGGCCCTATGTCGAGAAGCTGATCACCCTGGCGAAGAAGGGCGGGCTCTCCAATCGCCGCCTCGCCCATGCCCGGCTGCTCGACGACACCCAGCTGGTGAAATTGTTCGACGTGCTCGCCAAGCGCTACCAGGAGCGGGCGGGCGGCTATACGCGCGTGCTCAAGGCCGGCCTTCGCGCCTCCGACGCCGCGCCGATGGCGGTGATCGAGCTGGTCGACCGCGATCCCGACGCCAAGGGCCAGGATTCGGGTCCGGTGATGGGCGCCGACGAGGACGAGCTGCAAGCCGCCTGACCCGGTTCGGCTCCGATCGAGCTTTGAGGAAGGGCTGCTTCGGCGGCCCTTTTCTTTGCGCGGCCATCCCGGGGACTGACACATTAGACACAAATTTGGCGACGCGACGGCATCAGGCTGTAACGGTTCGTCGTCAAATCCCCTCGCTTCGCCGCAACCCCCTGCGGCGCGCTGAGGAGATTTCAAATGGCAGTCACCGCGTCCTTCGTGCCCGGCCAGGGCCTTCTTTCCGTGTTCGGCGACACCTTGTCGAACAACATCGTCATCGGCCGCGACGCGGCCGGCAACCTGCGCGTCAGCGGCGGCGCGGTCCCGATCAAGGGCGGCAAGGCGACCGTCGCCAACACCATTTTAATCCAGGTGTTCGGCCAGAATGGCGACGACATCATCACCCTCGACGAGAGCAACGGCGCGCTGCCCCGCGCCAACCTGCTCGGCGGCGCGGGCAACGACGTGCTCGGCGGCGGCTCGGGCGGCGACCTGCTGTTCGGCCAGGACGGCAACGACACCCTGCTCGGCAAAAGCGGCGCCGACCTGCTGTTCGGCGGCGCCGGCAACGACAGCCTGACCGGCGGCGACGGCGACGACCAGATGTTCGGCGAGGCCGGCGACGACCGCATGATCTGGAACCCCGGCGACGACAGCGACCGGATGGAGGGCGGCGCCGGCATCGACACCGCCGAGGTCAACGGCGGCAACGGCGCGGAAGCGTTCACGCTCACCGCCAATGGCGAGCGGGTCCGCTTCGACAGGGTCGATCCGGCGCCGTTCGCGCTCGACATCGGCACCACCGAGAAGATCGTCGTCAACATGAACGGCGGCGACGACAGCTTCTCGGCCACCGGCAACCTCGCCGCTTTGATCGGCGTGACCGTCGACGGCGGCACCGGCAACGACACCATATTGGGCTCGAACGGCGCCGACATCCTGCTCGGCGGCGACGGCAACGATCTCATCGACGGCCAGCAGGGCAACGACGCCGCGCTGCTCGGCGCCGGCGAGGACGTGTTCCAGTGGGATCCGGGCGACGGCAGCGACGTCGTCGAAGGCCAGGCCGGGGCCGACATATTGCGCTTCAACGGCTCGGCGATCGGCGAGATCATGGACGCCTCGGCCAATGGCGGCCGCGTGCGCTTCCCCCGCAACGTCGGCAACATCGTCATGGACCTCGACGACGTCGAGACCCTGGAGATTCACGCGCTCGGCGGCGCCGACACGATCAATGTCGGCGATCTTTCCGGTGCCGACGTGACCAAGGTGGCGATCGACCTCTCCGGAACGCCTGGCGGCACGATGGGCGACGCCGCGGCCGACACGGTGATCGTCAACGGCACCGGCAGCGGCGACATCATCGACCTGTTCGGCGCCGGGACGAGCTATGCGGTCGTCGGCCTGCCGGCTCTGGTCAACGTGGCCGGCTCGGAAGGCGCCAGCGACATGCTCGTCGTCAACGCCGGCGGCGGCAATGACGGGATCACCGCGACCACGATGATCGCCGGCGTGACCCGGCTGACCCTGGACGGCGGTGCCGGCGACGACACCATCCTCGGCAGCCAGGGCGCCGACACGATCCTCGGCGGCGACGGCGGTGATTTCGTGTTCGGCGACAACGGCAACGACCTCGCCTTGCTCGGCGCCGGCGACGACCTGTTCCAGTGGGACCCGGGCGACGGCAACGACACGATCGAGGGTCAGGACGGAGTCGACCGGCTGCTGTTCTTCGGCTCGAACATCAACGAGGCCGTCAACATCCTCGCCAATGGCGCCCGGGCCCTGTTCACCCGCGACGTGGCCAACGTCGCGATGGACCTGAACCAGGTCGAGAAGATCGAATATCGGGCGCTCGGCGGCGCCGACAATATCGTCGTCGGCGATCTCACCGGCACCGGCGTGACCAATGTCGAGATCGACCTTCGCGGGCCCAACGGCGGCGGCGACGGCGCCGCCGACACGGTCACCGCCAACGGCACCAACGGGGCCGACGCGATCCAGGTCACCGGCGACGCGGGCGGGATCGGTGTCTACGGGCTCCAGGCCGAGATCGGCATCTTTCAGCAGGAGCAGGCCAATGACCGGCTGACCGTCAACGGCCTCGGCGGCGACGACGTGATCGACGCGTCCAGCCTCGAAGCCGACGGAATCCAGCTGTCCATCAACGGCGGCCTCGGCAACGACGTGCTGATCGGCTCGGAGGGCGACGATCTGATCACCGGCGGCGACGGCAACGATCTGGCCCTGATGGGCGCCGGCGACGACAGGTTCGTTTGGAACCCGGGCGACGACAACGACACGATCGAGGGCCAGGACGGCTTCGACACGATGGTCTTCAACGGCGCCAACATCGCCGAGACGATCAACATCTCGTCCAATGGCGGGCGCGCCCTGTTCACCCGCAACATCGCCAGCGTCGTCATGGATCTCGACGACGTCGAGTCGATCGACTTCAGCGCGCTCGGCGGCGCCGACACGATCACCATCGGCGATCTTTCCGGCACCGACCTGACCGAGATCAACCTCGATCTCGGCGGCAATGACGGCCAGGCGGACACGGTGATCATCAACGCCACCCAGGGCGACGACGTCGTGCTCGTCTACGGCGACGGCGGTGCGGTGAGCGTGCTCGGCCTGGCGGCCCAGGTGAACATCACCGGCTTCGATTCGCTCGACAAGCTGATCATCAACACGCTCGGCGGCGGCGACGTGGTCGAGGCGTCGGCGCTCGACATCGGGCTCGCCTTCCAGGCCGACGGCGGCGATGACGACGACGTGCTGATCGGCGGCAACGGCAACGATGCGCTGTTCGGCGGGCTCGGCGACGACGTGCTGATCGGCGGCCCCGGGCTCGACGTGCTCGACGGCGGCGCCGGCAGCAACATCATCATCGCCTGACGAGTCCACGTCGCCAGGAATCGGGGCTGCCTTCGGGCAGCCCTTTTTTCGGTCAGGCCGGCACCCTGACCGGGAAATAAGCGGCGAGCCGGTCCAGGCTCCGCGCCGCGCTCCGGTGGTGGATGAAGATGCCGCCGGCTCCTTCCCAGAGGTGGCGGTGCCTGTCCTGGTCGTCGACCAGGACATCGCCTTCCTTGGCGTGGTCGCGCTTGTCGCGGGCCAGCGTGGTGATGATCCTGGTGCCCGGGAAATAGCGCTCGGCCCAGCGCACCTTCTGATCGACAGCCCAATTGCCGCGCGGCAGGCCGGTGAGGATGATTGGGTTAGGTGGCGGACGGCTTCGAACAATTCCATCGCGTCGTCCATCAGCGGCAGGCCGAAATAGAAATCGGGAGCGGCGGCAAGCTTCTGCCAGAAGCGGCCGGGACCGTGGCGACGATCGTAGGCGCGCGGAGGCAGGCCGAGCAGAGCGGTCGCGCCCTTGTCGAAATCGGCGAGGACGCCGTCGCAGTCGAGGTAGAGCTGGCGGGTCATGGCCAACGCGCCGGCCGCAGGATCACCGGCATCGGCAAATCGAACTCGACCCAGCCCTCGACCGCGATGACGTCGTTGCTTTCCCTGGCCTCGCGGCCGTCCTCGAGCGACCAGGTGATATGCCAGGTCGAACCGTCCGGCCGGTCGGTGGCGCCGCCCAGGCGGACCACCATCGCCTCGACGCCACGTCCGTCGTCGGCGCGGCCGATCATCTCTGCGTCGGTCTCCTCGGGCAGCGGCGCGTCGGCGGCGACGCCCGACGCCAGGGTGACGTGGTCGGCGACCGGGTTGCGGTAGCGCGGCGGGAATTGGCGGAGCAATTCGGCGCGCTGGCCGGGGTCGAGCTTCCAGCCGATCGTGCTGTCGCCGCTGCCGGCGCGCGCAAGGGCTTCGCGGGCGGAAGGCATGGGGTTTCAACCCGTAAGCGCGCGCGCCGTTCCGCTCAGGCGAGCGAGGTCGGCGCGAGGAAAAGGTGGCTGACGTCGGGCAAAGCGGCGCGGACCCGGGCCGAGAGATCGGCGGTGACCCGCTCGACCTCGCCGGCCGGAACGTCGTCGACGAAATCGACGCAGGCGGTGACGACGATGTCGTGCGGACCGAGATGGACCGAGTTGATGTCGCGCACGCCGGTGACTCCGGGCGCGGCGCAGATCAGGGCGCGGATCTCCTCCAGCACCTCGGGCGCGGCGGCCTCGCCGACCAGCAGGCCCTTGGTCTCGCGCGCGAGCAGGATCGAGGCGAGGATCAGCACCACGCCGATGACGATGGAGGCGATGCCGTCGAGGATCGGCATGGCCAGCGCCTGCGCGGCGATTAGGCCGGCGAGCGCGATCGCCAAGCCGAGCATTGCCGCGCTGTCCTCGAACAGGACGGTGAACAGGACCGGGTCCTTGGCCTCGGTGACCGCGGTCCACCAGTGGCGGTCGCCGGCGACCTTTCGGAACTCCTTGAGCGCGACCCGGAAGGAGGCGGCCTCGAGCAGGATGGCGCCGGTCAGGATCACGTAATTGACGATCGGGCTTTCCACCGGATGCGGATCGGAAAGCTTGTGCCAGCCCTCGTAGATGGCGACGACTCCACCCGCTGTGAACAGGAGGACGGCGACGACGAAGCTCCAGAAATAGATTTCGCGCGAATAGCCGAACGGATGGCGGGCGTCGGCCGGGCGTTCGGCCCGCTTCATCCCGAACAGGAGGAGCAATTGGTTGAAGCTGTCGACGACGCTGTGCACGCCCTCGGCGAGCATCGCCGCCGAGCCGGTGTAGATCGCGCCGCCGAACTTGGCGACGGCGATGCCGAGATTGGCGCCGAGCGCGGCCAGCACCGCCTTTGTCGATCCACCTGCCATGATCCCGCCAACGGTTCGGGTGAGGAATGGTTCTCTCTTATTCCCTCTCCCTGGGAAGAGTGTCAGGGTGAGGGGGTTCGGGCGCCAGGAAGTTTCCTCGGACTTCTTAGCCCCTCACCCCATCCCTCTCCCCATGGGGAGAGGGGGCCTGCCGGTCGATCCACCCCTGCAGCGCCTTTACCTCCTGCTTCGACATCTCCAGCCCCAGCTTGGTCCGACGCCAGATGATGTCGTCGGCGGCGCGGGCGAATTCGGTGGCGAGCAGGTAGCGGACCTCGCGCTCGTAGAGGCCGGCGCCGAAATGGCGGCCCAGATCGGTCAGCGAGGCGGCGCCTTCGAGGACGCGTTCAAGACGGGTGCCGTAGGCGCGGGACATCCGGTCGAGCAGCGGCGGCGGCAGCCAGGCGGAAAGCTCGGCACGATAGGCGTTGAACGCGGCGCTGACATTGCCGCCGGGGAGGGTCGAGGTGGCGGTGAAGCGGAGGCCGCCGACGCCCAGCCTGTCCAGCGCCTCCAGCGCCAGCGCCCGGGCGGTGGTGAGCTTGCCGCCGAACACGGAGAGCAGTTTCGCGCCGGGACCGGGGTCGAGCTCGAGATGATAGTCGCGGGTGACGTCCTTGGCCTCGGCGGCGCCGTCGTCGTAGAGCGAGCGGATTCCGGAATAGGACCAGATCACGTCGGCGGGGGCGATCTGCTTCGTGAAATAGGCATTGGCCGCGTCGCAGAGATAGGCGATCTCTTCGGGCGCGATCGCGGCGTCTTCGGGCCGTGTGACAGGGACGTCGGTGGTGCCGATCAGGCTTCGCTCGCCATAAGGCAAAGCGAAAACGACCCGGCCGTCGGCCTCATGCTGAAAGATATAGGCATGGTCGCCGTCCCAGAGGCGGGGAACGAGGATGTGGCTGCCTTTGACGAGGCGGGCGGTGCTTCGGCTTTCGCTGCCCAGGCGGCCGCCCAGCACCTCCGCGACCCAGGGGCCGGCGGCGTTGACGATCATCCCCGCCGATATGCTGCGGCCGCCGGAAAGGTCGGCGGTCCAGCCCTCGCCCTCGCGACGGGCGGCGAGCAATTCGGTGCGGGTGGCGATCTCGGCGCCGCGCTCGGCCGCATCGACCGCGTTGAGGACGGCGAGGCGGGCGTCGTCGACCCACGCGTCCCAATAGGTGGCCAGCCTGAAGCCCGGCTTGAGCGGATCGCGCACCGCCGAGTCGCACCTCTTCACCCCGCGGGAGCGCGGCAGCTCGCCGCGGCCGGCGAGCAGGTCGTAGAGCAGAAGGCCGGCGCGGATCACCCACCAGGGCCGGCCGCCGGGCGGATCGGGCAGGACGAACATGAGCGGCCGGACGATATGCGGCGCGGTGGCGAGCATGATTGCGCGCTCGTGCAGCGATTCGCGGACCAGCTTGAACTCATATCGCTCGAGATAGCGAAGGCCGCCGTGGATCAGCTTGGACGAGGCCGAGCTGGTATGGGCTGCGAGATCGTCCTTCTCGACCAGAAGAACGGTCAGCCCGCGCCCGGCCGCGTCGCGCGCGATCGCCGCGCCGTTGATGCCGCCGCCGACGATCAGAAGGTCGAAGGAGTCCATGGGCGATCCCTAGAAACGGACAGAACGTCATTCCAGCGAAAGCTGGAATCTCCCTGCCTTTGAAGAAGTGAGATTCCAGCTTGCGCTGGAATGACGGAGTGGGGACGATGGCGTTGGAGGTGCGACATGGCCGGCGATACCATCCTCGTCATCGACGCTGGCACGACCAGCACCCGGGCGATGCTGTTCGCGGCGGACGGCGCCTGCCTCGGAAGCGAGCAGCAGGAACTGACCCAGCATTATCCCGCGCCGGGCTGGGTCGAGCATGACGCGGAGGAGATCTGGCAATCCTCGCTCGCCTGCGCGCGGGCGATGGTGGCGCAGGCCGGCGGTGCGGAGCGGATCGCCGGGATCGGCATCACCAACCAGCGCGAGACGATCGTCTTCTGGTCGCGAAAGAGCGGGGAGCCGCTGGCGCGGGCGATCGTCTGGCAGGACCGGCGGACGGCGGACCTCTGCGCGGTGTTGAAGGCCGAGGGCCACGAGCCGGCGCTGCAGGCGAAGACCGGGCTGCTGCTCGACCCCTATTTCTCGGCGACCAAGATCGCCTGGGCCATGGCGCACGTGCCGGCGCTCAATGACGCGGGCGACGACCTCTGCATCGGCACGGTCGAGAGCTGGCTGGTGTTCAAGCTGACCGGCGGGCTGCACGTCAGCGACGCCACCAACGCCTCGCGCACCGCGCTGATGGATATCCATTCGGGCGGCTGGGACTCGGGATTGCTCGACCTGTTCGGCGCGCCCGCGCCGGCTTTGCCGGAGATTGTCGATTGCGCCGGTCGTTACGGCGAGACGACGCTGTTCGGCGGAGCGATCCCGATCACCGGCTTGGCCGGCGACCAGCAGGCGGCGGCGATCGGCCAGGCCTGTCTGCATTCGGGCGAGACCAAGGCGACCTACGGCACCGGCGCTTTCGTGCTGACCCACACGGGGAAGGACTCGCCGGTCTCGCAAAACCGGCTGCTGACCACGGTGGCGTGGCAATTGGGCGGCGAGCGCCGCTATGCGCTGGAAGGATCGGTGTTCGTCGCCGGCAGCCTGATTCAGTGGCTGCGGGACGGGCTCGGCCTGATCGCGACCTCGGCGGAGAGCGAGGCGCTGGCCCGCTCGGTCGAAACAAGCGGCGGCGTCCATCTGGTGCCGGCGCTGGCCGGGCTCGGCGCGCCGCACTGGCGGCCGGAGGCCCGGGCGGCGATCTCGGGCCTCAGCTTCGCCAGCGGCCGCGCCGAGATCGTGCGGGCGGCGCTGGAGGCGCAGGCCCACCAAACCCACGATCTGATGACCGCCTTCTCACGGGACGGCGCGCGCTGGGACTGCCTCAAGATCGACGGCGGCATGGCCGCGAACGACTGGCTGGCGCAGGATCTTGCTGACGTGCTCGGCCTAGACGTCGAACGGCCGGAATTCGTCGAGACGACGGCGCTCGGCGCGGCGATGCTGGCCGGGGTCGGCGCCGGCCTGTTCGGTTCGCTGGAGGAAGCGGCCGCGATGCGCGGCGCGGTGCGACGGTTCGTGCCGGCGATGGCGGAAGAAACGCGGGCGGCGCGGCTGGCGGGATGGAAGAAAGCGGTGGCGGCCGTGCTCGCCTGAGGAGTCGTCGTCGCGACTAGCGGATGATCATCTCGTCGGCGTTCATCTGAACGCTCCGCGCGCGCGACAGAAAGGCCTGGCCAAGCAGGGAGATGTCGAGCTTGTCGACCACGGCGCCGGGAAGATTCCCCACCTCCCGGCCGCCCAGCTCGATGCTGTCGATCTCGATGAACTGGCCGTAGACCGGCCCCGATGCGCCGGATCCGACCACCTCGAACCCGTCCGGCGAGAAGGATTCTCCGACCCGTTCCGCATCCTCGAGCGTCAGCGCGATCTGCGTGGCGCCGGTATCCACCAGGAAGCGCACGAGCTGGCCGTTGACCATGGCATGGACGTAGAAATGGCCGTCTTCGCTGCGGCGGATGCGCACCTCGCGGGTTCCCTGCGCGGTGGTGACGACTCGGACCCGGTCTTCGGGGGGCGCCCTTTTTCCGGTCACCGCGAGACCGATGATGGCCGCGAAGATGACGACGAGTATCTTGGAGCTCATCTTCGCGGCCTAACCGACCGGTCGTTAAACAAGGGTCAATGCGGCCGATTTTCGATGTTTCTAATCGCCCTGGCCGGGCGATGGCGGGCTCCAGCTGTCGTCGATCATCTTGATGATTCCGGAAAAATCCTTGCGGCCGCCGCCAAGGGCCTCGGCGAAGCGGGCGTAGAGGGTTTCCGCGGCGCCGCCCATCGGCGTGTAGGCGTCGACGCTCTGCGCAGCCTCCATGGCGAGGCGCAGGTCCTTGAGCATCAAGGCCGCCGCGAAGCCGCCTTCATAATCGCGGTCGGCGGGCGTTTCCGGACCGACTCCGGGGACCGGGCAATAAGTGGTCATCGACCAGCATTGGCCCGAAGCCTTGGACGAGATGTCGAAGAAGGTCCGCAGGTCGAGGCCGAGCTTCTTCGCCATGACGAAGGTCTCGCAGGTCGCGACCATCGAGGCGCCGAGCAGCATGTTGTTGCAGATTTTCGCCGCCTGGCCGGAGCCGGGGCCGCCGGCGTGGATCACGGCCTTGCCCATGACCTCGAGATAAGGACGGGCGCGCTCGAACGCCTCGTTGGTGCCGCCGACCATGAAGGTGAGGCTGCCCGCTTCGGCCGCGGCGATGCCGCCGGAGACGGGGGCGTCGACCATGGCGTAGGCCTGGACGCGCGCCTTCTCGATCTCCTCGCGGGCCGTGGCGACGTCGATGGTCGAGCAGTCGATCAGGATGGCGGTGGCCGGCGCCTTGCCGATCACCTGACTTTCATAGACGTCGCGGACGTGCTTGCCGGCGGGAAGCATCGTGACGACCGCTTCGGCGTCGGTCACGGCGTCTCCGGCGGAGGCGGCACGCTTGCAGCCGCGGGATTCGGCGCGGGCGAGCGCATCCTCGACCAGGTCGAAGGCTCGGACGTCATGGCCCGCCTGGGCCAGGTTCGCCGCCATGCCGCCGCCCATATTGCCGAGCCCGATGAATGCTACCCGTGCCATGACACCCTCTTCCGGTGCGCTCCCGCGGAAGCAGGAGCCTAGTTCAGAATCCGTCAGGGCTCCTGCTTTCGCAGGAGCGCTTCTCTTAGCGTCCCTTCCACTCCGCGGCGCGCTTCTCGACGAACGCCGCCATGCCTTCCTTCTGGTCCTCGGTGCCGAACAGGCCGTGGAACAGGCGGCGCTCGAAATTGATGCCCTGGGCGAGGCCGTTCTCGAAGGCGGCGTTGATCATTTCCTTGTTGGCCATCGCCGCGACCGGGGACATGCCGGCGATCGTCTCGGCGGTCTTCAGCGCCTCGTCGATCAGGTCGGCGGCGGGAACCACCTTCGCGACCAGGCCGGACCGCTCGGCCTCCTCGGCGCCCATCATCCTTCCCGTAAGGCACATCTCCATCGCCTTGGCCTTGCCGACCGCGCGGGTGAGGCGCTGCGAGCCGCCCATGCCCGGGGTGACCCCCAATTTGATCTCCGGCTGGCCGAATTTCGCATTGTCCGCGGCGATGATGAAATCGGCCATCATCGCCACCTCGCAGCCGCCGCCCAGGGCATAGCCGGCGACCGCGGCGATCCACGGCTTGCGGGTGGCGGTAACCGTCTCCCAGCCCTGGAAGAAGTTGGACGAATACATCGAGGCGAAGCCCTGGTCCGACATCTCCTTGATGTCGGCGCCGGCGGCGAAGGCCTTTTCAGAGCCGGTGAGGACGAGGCAGCGCTGGCTGTCGTCGGATTCATAGTCGGCGAAGGCCGCGATCAGCTCGGCGAGGACGGCGGAGTTGAGCGCATTGAGCGCCTGCGGGCGGTTGAGCGTGACCAAAGTCACCGCGCCGCGCTGCTCGACCAGGATGGTTTCGTGGGTGGTCATGTTCTTCTCCGAATCTCCGAACCCTCTAACGTCATGCTGAACTTGTTTCAGCATCCATGTCTCCGCCTGCGGCGCGGCTCGAAGATGGACCCTGAAACAAATTCAGGGTGACGGTTGGGGGCTTAGCGCATCCGCACGTACGATCCGGGCGCCGGCTCGATTTCCTTCTTCGGCTTCCTCGCCTTCACCTTCTCGCCGCCGTCGCGGACCAGCCAGGCCTGCCATTCGGGCCACCAGCTGCCCTCGTGGCGGGTGGCGGTCTCGAGCCACTCCTCCGCGCTCTCCGGCATCTGCTCGTTCGTCCAGTAACCGTGCTTGTTCGCGCTCGGCGGGTTGATCACGCCGGCATTGTGGCCGGAGCCGCCGAGCAGGAAGCGGGTCTCGGGCCCAAGCAGCCTGGCGCCGTCATAGGTCGCCTGCCAGGCGGAGACGTGGTCGTCCTTGAGCGAGATCACCATGGCCGGCGTCGCCATCGCCAGCGCGCCGGGCTCGGTCAGCTCGTTGGCGACGAGGATACGCCTGGTCCATTCGAGCAGGAAGGCGCCGGGGATGTGGGCGCCGTCGGCGAACCAGTGGAGGATGTCGGACGGCGGCGCCTCCTTGTCGAGCAGATAGTGGCTGACCACCGACGACCAGATCAGGTCGTTGGCGCGGACCACCGAGAAAAGCGCCTGAAGCTCGTGCGCGGCCATGACCCCCTTGGCCTCGAGATGGCGCTCCATCGCCTCGAGCTGCTTGGGCTCCTTGAAGGTCGCCCATTGGCCCATATCGGCGAAATCGAACATCGAGCCGATCGTGGTCAGCGAGGCGATTCGGCCAGGCTCGGCGCGGGCCGCGGCCATCGCCGCGAGCGTGCCCCCCATGCAGAAGCCGAACAGGTCGACTTGCTTCTCGCCGGTCGCCGCCTCGATCGCGTCGAGCGCGGCGGCCGGCCCGAGGTTCAGGTAATCGCCCATGCCCTTGTCGGCGAGCTCCGGGCCCGGATTGACCCAGGAGATGACGAAGAGCGTGTGGCCCTGTTCGACCAGCCAGCGGATCAGGGAGGATTTGGGCTGGAGATCGAGCAGATAATATTTGTTCACCAGCGGCGGCACGTAGAGCAATGGGCGCTTGTAAACCTCCGCCGTCGCCGGCGCGTATTGGATGAGCTGCATCAGCTCGTTCTGAAAGATCACGCTTCCCGGCGTGGCGGCGATGTCCCTGCCGAGCTCGAACCCGGCCGAGGCGCGGCGCTGAGGCAGTTTCGCGTCGGTGGCGGCGTCGGCGAGCAGGTTGGCGAGGCCGGAGAGCAGGCTGATCGAACCGGTGTCGATCGCCCGTCGGATCGCCTCGGGGTTGGTGAAGGCGAAATTGGCCGGCGACAAGGCATTCAGATAAGCCTGGGTGAAGAATTGCGCCTTGGTGCGGGTGTCCTCGTCGATCCCCTCGGCCTCGTCGACCAATTCGGTCGCCTGGCGCGCGGCGAGCAGATAGGCCTGCTTGAGGTAATCGAACACCGGATCCTCGGACCAGGCGGGATCGCCGAAGCGGCGGTCGCCGCGCTCCGGCGCGATCACCGGCTCGACCTCGGCTCCGGCGGCGCGCCGGGCGGCGGCGCCCCACAATTCCATCCATTCGGACGCCGCGGCCTGGCTGGCCTGAAGCACCGACATCGGGTTGGTCCAGAGCTGGGCCTGAAAATCGAAGATCGCGCGCACGGGCGCCGTCGGATCGAAGGCGAGGCTCGTCGAGGGGCGAGCGCCGGCCCGGATCGCGGCGAGGCCGTTCTCGACCACCTTGCTCCAGGCGGCGGCGAGTTCGGTGGGGTCGGGGGCGCTTTCGGGGAGCTTCCACACGCGGCTGTCGGTCATCGCTTATCACTTTCGCGCTTCGTCATTGCGAGGAGCGAAGCGCGGCAATCCAGCGGGCGCTCAAGGCCGCACTGGATTGCTTCGCTACGCTCGCAATGACGGGGACGGGTCATTGGTTGCGCACCAATGGCAATGGCGACCAGGCCTCCTCGGGCGGAAGCGGGGCGAACAAAGCGTCGATCATCTCTTCGGTCACTTCCTCGGGTGTGGCGGGCTGCCAGCGCGGCGCATTGTCCTTGTCGACCAAGAGGGCGCGGACGCCTTCGGCGAAATCGGGGTGGTGGGAGACACGCGCCATCAACGCATATTCCATGCCCATCTCCCCGGCGAAGTCGCGCATCGCCGCGGCCTCGTCGAGCAGGCGCAGCGAGACCTTGCAGGCGGTCGGCGACTTCTTGCGGAGCGTCGCCAATTCCTTCAGCGCCCATTCCGAGCCGTCCGCCTCGAGATCGGCCATGATCCCTTCCAGAGTCTCGGCGGCGAACAGGCGACAGATCTTGTCGCGATTGGTCTTGATCCGGGCCGGCGGCGGCGCGGCCTGGGCGTGGGCGAGATAGGCGTCGATCCGGTCGGGATCGCGGGCGATGTCGGCCTTGAGCTGGTCGACGTCCTCGTGCGCCACATAATGGGTGGCGAGGCCGAGCGCGAAGCATTCGGCCCCGTCGAGCCGGGCGCCGGTCAGAGCGAGGAATTGCGGGAGACGGCCGAGCAGACGCGACAGATGCCAGCCGCCGCCGACGTCGGGAAACAGGCCGATCGACGTCTCCGGCATGGCGAAGAGGGTGCGGTCGGTCGCGATCCTGTACTTGCACGGCCGCGAGATGCCGACGCCGCCGCCCATGACGATGCCGTCCATGAACACGGCGGTGGGCTTGGGGTAGGTGAAGAGCAAATGGTTGAGGCGATATTCGTTGAAGAAGAAATCGCTGGCCGCCTTGCCGGTGCCCTTGGTGCTCCTGGCGATGGCGACGACGTCGCCGCCGGCGCAGAAGCCGCGGCCGTCAGCATGATCGATCAAAACCGCCTCGACCTCGGGCAAATGCAGCCATTCGATCAGCGACGCGGTCATCTTCAGCACCATGTCGATATCGAGCGCGTGGATCGCCTTCGGGCGATTCAAACTCAAGCGGCCGACATGGCCCTCGACGCGGTCGAGAACCTTGTTCACGCCCGACCCCCGCGCGAACTCTCCGCGCCTCTGCGTCTCTGCGCGAACCTCCGATTTGTGCGCGCAGAGACGCAGAGGCGCGGAGAAGAAAAGGACGGGATGGTCCGCTGCGCGGACGAAGTCAGGACGCTCACTGCCGGGTCAGCTCGCGGCCGACGATCATCCGCATCACCTGGTTGGTGCCTTCGAGGATCGAATGGACTCGAAGGTCGCGCCAGAAGCGCTCGATCGGATAGTCCTGGAGATAGCCGTAGCCGCCGTGGAGCTGCAGCGCGCGGTCGACGATCGACGAGCCCGAATCGGTGGCGAGGCGCTTGGCCATGGCGGCGAACTTGGTCTTGTCGGGCGCGTTCTCGGTGACCTTCACCGCCGCCGCGTAGAGCAGCATGCGGGCGGCCTGGAGCTCGGTCTCCATGTCGGCGAGCATGAACTGGGTGTTCTGGAAATCGGCGATCGGCGTGCCGAACTGCTTGCGCTCCTTGGTGTAGGAGACCGCCTCGTCGAGGCAGCGCTGGGCGCCGCCGAGGCTGCAGGCGCCGATGTTGAGGCGGCCGCCATCCAGCCCCATCATCGCGATCCGGAAGCCCTCGCCCTCGCCGCCGACGAGGTTTTCGGCGGGAACGCGGACCTCGTCGAAATTGACCTGGGCGGTCGGCTGCGAATGCCAGCCGAGCTTCTTCTCCTGGGCGCCGAAGCTTACGCCCTTCATGTCCTTCTCGATCACCAGGCAGGAAATGCCCCTGGGCCCGTCGACGCCGGTGCGGACCATCGAGACGTAGAGCTCGTTCTCGCCGCCGCCGGAAATGAACGCCTTGGAGCCCGAGACGACATAATCGTCGCCGTCCCTGACCGCCCGCGTCTTCAGCGCCGCCGCGTCGGAGCCCGAGCCGGGCTCGGTCAGGCAATAGGAGCCGATCCGCTCCATCGTCACCATCGACGGGAGATATTTGTCCTTCACCGTCTGGCCGCCGAAGCGGTCGATCATCCAGCTCGCCATATTGTGGATCGAGATGAAGGCCGAGGTCGAGGGGCAGCCATAGGCCATCGCCTCCATGATAAGGGCCGCCTCGAGCCGGCCGAGGCCGATTCCGCCCGCTTCCTCGGAGACGTAGATGGAGCCGAAGCCGAGCTCGGCGGCCTGGCGGATCGTGTCGCGCGGAAAGATATGGTCCTCGTCCCACTTCGCGGCATGCGGGGTGATCGCGTCGGCGGTGAATTGCCGCGCCATCTCCTGGATCTGGCGCTGCTCGTCGGTGAGGTCGAACTGGCTCATATTGGCTCCGTGGCCCTTCTCCCGGGGGAGAAGGAGGGGCCCGCCGCGTCAGCGGTGGGAGGATGAGGGGTACGCACTAGCCAAACTTGTCGAGGCCGCAACCCCTCACCCCAGCCCTCTCCCCATGGGAGAGGGAGATTTGCCTAGGCGAGGGCTCTGCCCGCCTCGGCGAACGCCGCCACGGCCCGCTCCAGCTCCTCGCGCGTGTGCGTCGCCGAGATTTGGGTGCGGATTCGGGCCTTGCCCTTGGGAACGACGGGGTAGGAGAAGGCGATGACGTAGACGCCTTTCTTGAGCAGCGCGTCGGCGAGGGTCGAGGCGCGGCGGGCGTCGTGGAGCATGACCGGGATGATCGGGTGCTCGCCGGGGAGCAATTCGAAGCCGGCTTGCGTGAGGCCCTCGCGGAAGAAACGCATGTTGTCGCGCAACTGGGCGCGGAGCTCGTCGCCGGCGGCGGCGAGCTCGACCGCCTTGGCGGCGCCCGCGACCATCGCGGGGGCGACGGTGTTGGAGAAGAGATAGGGCCGCGAGCGCTGGCGGAGCAGCTCGACGATCTCCCGCTTGGCGCTGGTGAAGCCGCCCGAGGCGCCGCCCAGCGCCTTGCCTAGCGTCCCGGTGACGATGTCGATCCGGTCCATCACCCCGCAATGCTCGGGGGAGCCGCGGCCCTGCGCGCCGACAACGCCGGTGGCGTGGCTGTCGTCGACATGGACGAGCGCGCCGTAGCGTTCGGCGAGGTCGCAGATCGCGCCAAGCGGCGCGATATAGCCGTCCATCGAGAAGACGCCGTCGGTGGCGATCAGCTTGAAGCGCGCGCCGGCCGCGTCGGCGGCCTGCAATTGCGCCTCGAGATCGGCCATATCGGCATTTTTGTAACGGTAGCGCTGCGCCTTGCAGAGGCGGACTCCGTCGATGATCGAGGCGTGGTTGAGCTCGTCCGAGATCACCGCGTCCTCGGGCCCGAGCAGGGTCTCGTAGAGGCCGCCGTTTGCGTCGAAGCAGGACGGATAGAGGATCGTGTCCTCCATCCGGAGCCATTCGGAGAGCTGATCCTCGAGCTGCTTGTGGACGGCCTGGGTGCCGCAGATGAAGCGGACCGATGCCATTCCGTAGCCCCAGCGCTCGAGGCCGTCCCGGGCGGCCCGCCTGACCCGCTCGTCCTGGGCGAGGCCGAGATAATTGTTGGCGCAAAGGTTGATCACGTCCTCGCCGGAAGCGACCTCGACATGGCTGCCCTGTGGAGTCGTGATCACCCGCTCGTTCTTGTAGAAGCCGGCCTCGCGGATGCCGTCGAGCTCCGCCTGAAGATGCTGCTGGAATTCGCCGTACATTTGAATCTCCCTCAGTCCTCCCCCGGATTTCCGGGGGAGGGGGACCGCTCGAAGAGCGGTGGAGGGATTTCTTCCACCGCAAGAAGCCCCTCCACCAGCTTGCGGCCGGTCCCCCTCCCCTGCTAATGCAGGGGAGGATAATTCATTCCCAGTTGAGCACGACCTTGCCGGTGCCGCCCTGGAGCATCGCCTCGAAGCCCTGCTCGAAATCCCGATAGGGCAGCCGGTGGGTGATGATCGGCTTGAGGTCGAGCCCGGACTGGACCATCACGCTCATCTTGTACCAGGTCTCGAAAATCTCGCGGCCGTAAATGCCCTTCAGGGTCAGCATGTTGAAGACGACCTTGTTCCAGTCGATGGCGATCTCCTCGGCCGGGATGCCGAGCATCGAGACCTTGCCGCCATGCGCCATGTTGTCGAGCAGGTCGCGAAGCGCCGACGGGTTGCCGGACATTTCGAGGGCGACGTCGAAGCCCTCGGTCATGCCGAGCTCCTTCTGCACGTCCTGCAGCTTCTCGTTGGTCACGTTCACCGTTCGGGTGGCGCCGAGCTGCTTCGCCAGCGACAGGCGATAGTCGTTGACGTCGGTGATGACGATGTGGCGGGCGCCGGCGTGGCGGCAGACGGCCGCGGCCATCGCCCCGATCGGCCCGGCGCCGGTGATCAGCACGTCCTCGCCGACCAGGTCCCACTGCAGAGCGGTGTGCGTCGCGTTGCCGAACGGATCGAAGATCGAGGCGATGTCGAGATCGATGCCCTCGGCATGCTGCCAGACATTGGCGTTGGGGATGACGATATATTCGGCGAAGGCGCCCGGCCGGTTGACCCCGACGCCGCTCGTATAGGGGCACAGGTGCCTGCGGCCCGCCATGCAGTTGCGGCAGCGGCCGCAGACGATATGGCCCTCGCCCGATACGATCATGCCTGGGGCGTAGTCGTTGACGTTGTCGCCGACCTCGACGATCTCGCCGACGAATTCGTGGCCGACCACCATCGGCACGGGAATCGTCTTCTGCGCCCATTCGTCCCATTTGTAGATGTGCAGATCGGTGCCGCAGATCGCGGTCCGCTTCACCGCGATCTTGACGTCGTTGATCCCGGGTTCCGGCTCGGGCACGTCCTCGAGCCAGAGGCCGCGCGCCCGCTCCTTCTTGACCAGTGCCTTCATCCGATCGTCTCCTTACGGCGCCGCTCTTTGGTGCAAAACGCGCTCGTTGAACAGACGGGCCAGATAGGATTCCTCATTCCATTCCGGAACGAGCTCGGCCCGCGGGCGGCCGCGGGCGTTGGCGATGCCGGCGACGCGGCCCGCGCCCAGGAACATGGAATCGGGCTCGATCGCCGCGATCGGGTCGCGATAGGCTTCGTCGGCGCTGACGATCTCCCAGCCATCGGCGCGCAAGGCGGCGGCGACGTCGGCGATGAACAGAGCGGCAAGGTCGGTTTCGTGCAGCAGCAGGACGTGGGCCGGAGAGCGGCCGAGAGCGTCGGCGGCGATCCGGTCGGAAAAGTCGGCGGCGCCGACGATCGCGTCGACATAGAGCCGGCGCAGCGCGGTGCGATCGATCTCGTGCCCCGCCGAGGCGGCCGCGCGGGTCAGATCCTCCAGATACCAGTCATAGCTGTCGACGGTGACATAGCCGCTGCTGAGGCCGCGCCGGGCGAGCGCGGTGCGAAGCGCGTCGCGGCGCTCGCGCGTGTCGCGGCCCTCGTCGAGGAAAGGAAAGCGGAACCAGGGCCGGTAGCCGGGACGGCCGCGCAGCCAGGCGGCGGCGCGGTCGAGATCGGCGACATAATCGGCGACGGGGGTGCGGGTCGCCCAGAGATGGCGGTGCGAATGATTGGCGATGACATGGCCCGCGGCGACATAGGCGGTGATTCGCCGCTCGCCGCCCGCGCCATGGTCGCGCTCGAGATTGCCTGTGGTGACGAAGAAGGCCGCCTGTGGAACGCGCGACCGGCGCAGCGCCGCGATCAGCCGGTCGGTGCGCTCGTCGGGGGTAAGGAAGGCGCCAGGCCTGCGCGGCACGTCGTCGAAAGTGAGCGCGATCCGTTTCTGCGCGGCCGTCGGCGCGGCGAACGCGACAAGAGCGAGCAGGACCAGAAAAAAGCGCGTCATCGGACGACGGCCGTAACCGGCTTCAGCCCAACCTTTCGATCACGTCGCCGAACAGGGCCTCATCCGACGGCAGTTCCTTGGGCACCGCCAGCGGCTTCGACACCCAGGTCTCGTTGATCAGGTCGCGCCAGTTGATGTTGTTGCTGGTGCCGGTGCCGCCCCAGGAGCCGCAGCCCAGCGAGAAGGTCTGGCGCATGCCGTTCCACAGATTGCCGCTGTTCGAGGCGGCCTGAGGCTGGTTGACCATCACCCGGCACGTCCGCGTCGCCTCGGCGAGCTTCATGATGTTGGCGTCGGAGCGCGAATAGATGCCGCAGCTGTGGCCCTGGCCCTGATAGGCCTGGATGCGGTTGGTCAGCGCGATCGCCTCGTCGATGTCCTTCACCCGGTAGAGCGTCATCGTGACGGTCAATTTCTCGCCGGAGAAAGGGTGATCCGGGCCGGTGCCGGTTTCGGGGACGATGAAGAATTTGGTGCCCTCCGGGATTTCGAAGCCGGCCATGGCGGCGATCGTCTCGGGCGGCTGGGCGACGATCTTGGGGTTGAGCGCGCCGTCGACCCAGAGGACGGCCTGCAGCTTCGCCTTTTGACCCTCGTCGAGGACGAGGCCGCCTTTCTGAATCAGCTTGGCCAGCATCTCGTCGTGGATCGCGTCGACGAGGAGGACGCTGTTGTCCGACGAGCAGGACGCGGCCTGGTCGAGCGTCTTCGAGATCCGGATCTTCTCGGCCGCCTCGTCGAGATCGGCGGTCTCGTCGACCGTGATCACGGCATTGCCGGCGCCGACGCCCAAAGCGGGCGTGCCGCTCGCATAGGCCGCCTTCACCATCGGCGCGCCGCCGGTGGCGAGGATCCGGTCGCACTGGCGCATCAGCTCGTTGGTCTTCTCCAATGTCGGGGTCTCGATCGCGATGACGAGATCGGCGGGCGCCCCCATCTTCACCAGCGCCTCGCGCATCTTGTCGACGACCAGCCTGTTGGTGAGCTTGGCGCGCGGATGCGGGGCGATGATTATCGCGTTGCGGCCCTTGACCGCGTTGATCGCCTTGATCACCGGGGTCGCCTCCGGATTGGTCGAGGGCGAGAGCGCGCCGATCACGCCGACCGGCTTGGCGAACACGACGATCTCGCGCTCCGGATGCTCCTCGATCACGCCGACCGACTTGTCGTCGATGATGTCCATCAGGGCGGCGCGGGTCTTGCGGAAGATCTTGAGATATTTGCCGTCATAATTGCCGAGCTGGGTCTCCTCGACGGTGTGGCGGGCAATCTCCTCGGCCGTCCCGGGCTTCGCGACAGACCAGACCATGGCGCGGATCAGCTCGTCGACCCGCTCCTGCGAGGCGTGCTCGATCTCGGCCTGCGCCAGCCTCGCCCGAGCGATCAGGCCGGCGATCTCGGCGGCGGCTTCCGCCTGCTCGTCGCTGGCGAAGATACGTTCCTGCTTACCCATGACTCGACTCCCGGTGCGGCAAGGGGCCGCCCTTTCAATGTAGGGAGCCACTAGCCAAGCCGCCACCGGAATGCCAGTGGACGCGCTCAGTTCGTCGTCATGCCGGACTTGATCCGGCATCCACCTTCTCCCTATCGCCGAAGGAAAGGTGGACCCCGGATCAAGTCCGGGGTGACGAGTGGAGAAGCGCAATGAAGCTCGGTTCCCTGAAGCACGGCCGCGACGGGCGGCTGGTGGTGGTCTCGGACGATCTCGCCTGGTGCGCCGACGCCGGCCATCTCGCGCCGACGCTGCAGGCGGCGCTCGACGATTGGGGGAGGATCGAGCCGCAGCTGCGCCTGCTCGCGACCGATCTCGAACATGGCGTCATTCCCAAGGACCGCTTCCACGAGCGGCAGGCGGACGCGCCGCTGCCCCGTGCCTATCAATGGGCGGACGGCTCGGCCTATGTGAACCATGTCGAATTGGTCAGGAAAGCGCGCGGAGTCGAGATGCCGGAGAGCTTCTGGACCGACCCGCTCATGTATCAGGGCGGCTCCGACGAGATGCTCGCCCCGCGCGATCCGATCCCGCTGGTGGATGAAGCCTGGGGCTGCGATCTCGAGGCGGAGATCGCAGCGGTGACCGACGACGTGCCGCGCGGAGTCTCGCGCGAGGAGGCGCTGGAGCACATCAAGCTGATCGGCCTGGTCAACGACGTGTCGCTCCGCAACCTGATCCCGGCCGAGCTCGCCAAGGGCTTCGGCTTCGTCCAGTCCAAGCCCGCTTCAGCCGTGTCGCCGGTGCTGGTGACTCCGGACTCGCTCGGCGACGCCTGGGCCGACGGCCGCCTCAGCGGCGTGCTTCGGGTCGATCTCAACGGCGCCCCGTTCGGCCGCGCCGACGCCGGCGTCGACATGACCTTCGATTTCGGCACCCTCGTCGCCCACCTCGCGAGGACCCGCAATCTCGGCGCCGGCACGATCATCGGCTCCGGCACCGTCTCCAATCGCGACTCGGACGGCGGTCCCGGCAGGCCGGTCGACCGCGGCGGCCTCGGCTATTCCTGCCTCGCCGAGCTCCGCACCGTCGAGACCATTCTCGACGGCAAGCCCGCCACCTCCTTCCTCAAGGCCGGCGACACCGTCCGCATCTGGATGGAGGATTCGTCCGGCCGTTCCATCTTCGGCGCGATCGAGCAGGAAGTGGTGGCGGTCTGAGGGAGGGCGTGACGCTCAAATTTCCCTGAGATTGTCGAGAATCCTGACGTCCGATCCGTAAAGCAGGCCGCACAGGCGCGCGGCGATCCGAGCTCGCCGAGCCACCTGCGAGACGGAGAGATTGGAATCGAAGAACCAGCCATTCGAGAGCGGCTGGGCATGCCGCGCCAGATGCGGCGAGCGGCCGTACAGCGCCTCCGGCGAGCGCGCGATGAAGCGGCGATCCCGAGTCCGCTCCTGCGCGAAGGCGTCCAGGAAATCGGAGCGGATCGCGGCGAGCTCGCGGAGGAGGACGCGATAGGCATCCTTGAGATTCGCCGCGGGAATATGCCGCCCGCCCACCACGACTGACCAAAGGCCGCGGCTGCGCGGCGCACCGGCAATGGCGGGCCGTACCGCCGCCCCCCGTCGAGCCTGCGAGCGCGGTCGCGCCAGCAGCAAGCGGCGAAGAATATCGTTCTCGCTCTCGCCCAGCGCCACCCGTGCTGTCTCGATCGCCCGATGCACATCCAGATCGATGGCTATTTCGCGGCGATCGACCATTCCTGGTCTTATAAGATGATATTCTTAAAAGACAAGGACCTTGAGGCACCCGGTCACTTTGGCCCGGCGGCGCCGGAACGCGGAGCTGCGCAGGCGAGCTCGCGGACCTCGGCCGTGCCATTTTATTCCGCGATGTATCGCCACGGCCCGTCCGGCCGGTCGCGGCGCCACACGGTGAAGAAGGGGACGCTCGCCGGCTGACCTTCGGGGACGGGGCCGTTGGCGTGGATGGTGCCGATCGAGACTCCGAGGTCGCCGCTCGAGGCGACGACGGCGCGGTCGGTACCCCAGTGGAGCGGGCTCGTGGTCTCGCCTTCGCGAAAGCCGCTGACGACCGCGTCGAGGCCGACTCGGATCGCGCCGGGCCCGCCCATGTTCATCGCGTCGGGGCGGCCATATTCGGCGAAGGCGGCGCGCAGGCCGACCGCTTGCGCGCGGGCGGAGAAGGCGGCTTCGGCGGCGGCGAGGCTGCGCTGGTGCGCCTCGATCGACGCGTTATCCTGGTTCGGCGGGACCGTAGCGGCGGGGAGCGACGGCGGCAGCATGGCGAGCGAGACCTCGCCCGGCCCACGGATCTGCTGGCGGTAGGCGGCGACCCGCCACCCTTCCGGGCGGCGCACCCAATAGGCCAGATATTTGCGGTTGCGGCGGGCGGGATCGCCGCCGGAAAGATTGAGATAGCCGTAGCTGAAGCCGTGCATGCCGTCGGCCGAGACGACGCCGCGGATCGGGGTCCAGCCGATCGTGCCTTCCCGGAAAGCGGGGCTGTCGCGGAAGCTCGCGATCACCGCGTCGCGGCCGGAGACGAGGCCGCGGCCGGGCATGGGCATCGCCACCTCGGCGTCGAAGATCGGGGAGAGCCCGTCCGCCGCGCTGGCGGCGCGCGCGGCCGCCGCGGCGAAAGCGCGGTCGGCGGCGAGCAGCTCGTCGACCGCGGCCTGGCCGGGCTGGGCGAGCGCGGGGCTGACGAGCAGGAAGGCGGCGAGCGTGGCGAGGAGGAAGCGGAACATGCGGACATCCTTTGCGATTTGCAGGCTGGCTATGGCGGCGCGAACGCCGCCGCCCGCCCGATTCGACGAAAAGACCGCGCGGCTCGACCGGCGACGGCGCCGCTTGCGAATCGGGGCGGGCGGGTCCATCGGGGCGGGCCATGAAGAAGCTGCTCCTGATCGCGGCGCTCGGCGCCGCCGCCGCCTTCCCCGCCGCCGCGCAGCGCTCCTCCTCCACGCCGCTCCGCGATCTCGCCGACCAGGTCTCCGAGCAACGGCTTCGGGCAACGGTCGAGCGGCTGGTCGGCTTCGGCACGCGCCACACGCTCTCGGCGCGCGATCATCCGACCCGTGGCATCGGCGCGGCATTGAACTGGACGGAGGCCGAGTTCCGGCGGCTGTCGCGCGAATGCGGCGGCTGCCTGCGCGTGGTCCGCACCGGCGACACGGTGACCGGGCGGCGAATCCCCAATCCCACCCTGGTCGAGAATGTCGTCGCCATCCAGCGCGGCACTTCGCGGCCGGACCAGGTGGTGATCATCACCGGCCATATCGACAGCCGGGTCACCGACGTGATGAACGCCACCGCCGACGCGCCCGGCGCCAATGACGACGGCTCCGGAGTCGCGGCGGTGATGGAGGCGGCGCGGGTGCTGTCGCGGCACCGCTTCCCCGGCACCATCGTCTACGCGCCTCTCTCGGGTGAGGAGCAGGGGCTGGTCGGCGGGCGGATCCTCGCCGATTATGCCCGCGCGCAGGGCTGGCAGGTGGTCGCCAACCTCAACAACGACATCATCGGCAACAGCTGCTCGTCGGACGGGGTCTGCGACGACGCCCATGTCCGGATCTTTTCGGAAGGGCCGCGCTGGCAGGGCCATGAGGACCTTGCCGCCCGCCAGCGCAGCCTCGGCGGCGAGAATGACGCGCCGGGGCGGAACCTGTCGCGCTTCCTCGACGGGCTGGCCGACGATCTCAGCCTCGGCCTCGACGTCCGCCAGATCTGGCGCAACGACCGCTTCGGCCGCGGCGGCGACCATACCGAGTTCCTGAACCAGGGCTTCCCGGCGGTGCGCTTCTCGGTCGCGATCGAGAATTACAATTGGCAGCACCAGGATTTGAGGACCGAGAACGGCACCGTCTACGGCGACACGATCGACCATATGGATTTCCCCTATCTGCGCCGGGTGACGGCGCTCAACGTAGCCGCGCTCGCCGCTCTGGCCCGGGCGCCGATGCCGCCCGAGCCGATCGCGGAGGGCGCCGTGTCGACGAATACGACCATCAGCTGGCGCACAATTCCCGGAGCCGCTGACTATGTCATCCGGTGGCGCCGCACCGACGCTTCCAATTGGGAGCATTCGCTGCGTGCATCGGGCGCGGGCGCGGCTTGCCTGCAGATAACCGGGACGAGGATCGCGCAGCCCGGCCTTCGAGACAGGCAATGTTCCCTGCGCGGCATCCGCGTCGACGACTGGGTGTTCGGCGTGTCCTCGGTCGCGGCGGACGGGTCGGAGAGCCCGGTCGCATCCGCGGTGCCGGGCGGCGCGTTCGGGCCCTACACCCCGCCCCCGCCCCCGCCGGCGCAGCCATGACCTATGTCGTCATGCCGGACTTGATCCGGCATCCACCTTCTTCCCGGCTCGGTGGTTCCGGAAGAAGGTGGACCCCGGATCAAGTCCGGGGTGACGAGGTTCGGGATCAAGTCCGGGATGACGGGGTTGGGACCTAGATGGCGCGCAAACCGAAGCAGCCGGGCCTCCCCACCCGCCAGCAGATCCTCGACTTCATCGCTTCGTCGGACGAGCCGGCGGGCAAGCGGGAGATCGCCCGCGCGTTCGGGCTCAAGGGCAATGAGAAGATCGCGCTGAAGCAATTGCTCCGCGACATGGGCGACGAGGGGCTGATCGACAGCGCCCCCGGCCGCGCCTTCCACAGGATGGGCGGCGTGCCCAAGGTGACGGTGCTTCGGATCGCCGACGTCGACGACAGCGGCCGCGCCTGGGCGGTGCCCGAGCGCTGGGAGGCGGAGGGGGCGCCGCCGCGGCTTCGGGTGATGGAGCGGCGCGGCAAGGACCCGGCGCTCGGCGTCGGCGACCGCATTCTCGCCCGGACTGAGGAGGGGCGGGACGGTCTGATCGCCCATCCGATGAAGAAATTGCTGAAAGGCAGCGAGCTGGTGCTCGGCGTCGTCCACAAGGAAGGGACCGGGCATTGGCTGAAGCCGGTCGAGAAGAAGGAGCGCCGCGAGCTGCCGATCGCCGATCTCGGCGAGGCGCAGGTGGGCGATCTGGTGCTGGCCGAGAAGGTCGGCCGGCCGCCGCGGCTCTCCGCCCGGGTCGACACCATTCTCGGCGATCCGTTCGCGCCGCGCAGCTTCAGCCTGATCGCCATCCACAAGCACGGCATCCCGCACGAATTTCCGGACTCGGTGATCGCCGAGGCGGAGCGGGTCGCGAAGCAGGACCTCGGCGACCGCGAGGATCTCACCCATATTCCGATCGTCGCGATCGACCCGGCCGACGCGCGCGACCATGACGACGCGGTCTGGGCCGCGGCGGACGACGATCCCGCCAATCCGGGCGGCTGGAAGGCGATCGTCGCCATCGCCGATGTCAGCTTCTACGTCCGCCCCGGCTCGGCGCTCGACAAGGAGGCGCGAAAGCGCGGCAACAGCGTCTATTTCCCCGACCGGGTGGTGCCGATGCTGCCCGAGATCCTCTCGGCCGAGGTCTGCTCGCTGAAGCAGGGCGAGGCCCGGGCGGCCCTGGTCTGCCACTTGCAGGTGACGAAGGCCGGGACGCTCAAATCCTGGCGCTTCAGCCGCGCCAGGGCGCGGATCGCCGCCAACATCGCCTATGAGGACGCGCAGGCGGCGATCGACGGCGA
>Ga0190274_10000090_pt1 | contig 67551 bp, 84 predicted proteins | sample Popmic531T_FD_133002 | JGI IMG/M metagenome (GOLD analysis project Ga0190274, IMG submission 133002) | Populus adjacent soil microbial communities from riparian zone of Yellowstone River, Montana, USA - 531 T | ecosystem: Environmental > Terrestrial > Soil > Riparian zone | place: USA: Montana...
ATGTCGAACAGGGCGTTGTGGGATATGGCGAACGTGTTCGGCCAGTCGATCGTCTTGAAGTAGTCCGGCAGATCCGGACCGTCCACGTAGATCGCCTTGTCATCGGTGACAAAGGCGCAGCCCAGTGCTTCGAAGCGCGGGTCCATGACGTACTCGGCTGGAGAGATCTTCTTCAGCGTGAAATCGTCGGACCAGTAGGTCTCGAAGTCGAGGAAGATCTTGCGCATCGTTTGCACCTGTCTATGTTTGCCCACATTGGGGCAGAGAGAAAGCTGTGTGACAGCGGCTCGGCAGCCTGCCTCAAGTTAAACCAGAGGGGTGGGGTAGGAGTCACCCGCAACGCGATGCGGGATACAGGACCCCCACCCCTCTGTATTACCTAGCCTTGTCTCTAACCTTGACCCCAATGCCAAGCGACGCGTCGCCGGGGGCGGGGAGGTATGGACTTTCCGTTGTTGGGCTGGCCGCTCGCCCTCACCAAACGCCCCCTAAACTCGTCAAACCGGGTTTAACCCGATTTTCGAAATTTTCGGTTCGTCGAAAACCAACGTAACACTTTATGTTACGAAACAAAGGTGGGTGTTGAGTCAGGTCACCTGACTCAACACCTCTTCCTTACCTGCCGAGGTTATGCGCTACTTCTTCATCGATCAGCACACCGAGGCCGGCATGCAGTTCGCGCAGATAGTTGATAGTCATCGGCTTCTTGGCGTCCGACAGACGCCCCTTCAGCCATTCCAGCAGTTCCTTCGGATCGCGCACGTTGACCCGCACCGTGACGACGTCTTCGGCCGACGGGTTGATCGGCAGGGTCTTGCGTGGGTCTTTGCCTTCCGCCTTCGCCTTCGCTCTCGCATCGACATGAAGTGCTGCCAATGAGATCGCTTCCTCGATCTTCTCGATCGGGCTCTCCGGTGTCACCTTGATCACCTCAGTGCCACCTGTCGCCTTCGCCACCACAGTGGCCATGTCTGAGATGGCCTTGAAATCCTGATTCAGCGTCTTTCGAGTAATTCCAAGGTCGGCAGTGACCTTTTCCGTCACTGTCTGCTTTGGGTTCTCTGTCACTTCAGGTGACAGAGAACCTGTACCCGGCTTAGCTTTACCAGACGGACCTGATTTCTTCGACTCAGCTCGCTTTTCGACTGCAGTTACAACTGTGCCGTCGATTAAACCCAGTTTCTTTACTAGCGTAGCGTAACGCGCTCGCTGGGTCTGCTCCTGAGATACTGTTAGTGTCTTCCGGTGCAGGTTCTCCGAGATTTCCTTCATCTCGGCGTCGTCGTTGGGCATCCAGTCGTGGATGACCGCGGGGATCGACTGCCACATGGTCGCTTCCTGAAAAGCCTCCGGATCTTTGTCCGTGCGCTCCTCGATCAGCGCCTGCGCATGCTCCCAGCCGTCAACGAAGGCTAGATAGCGGTGCAGACCCCACATCAGCTCGTAGTCGTGATGATCCTTCTGCTTCCTGAGACCGATTGGCTGTAGAAGCCCGATCTTGCGGATATCGTCCTGGATCATCTTCACCATCTTAGGGTCGGCGTTGCGGTGCCGTCCCTTCGGCAGATGGATACGGTCCACCCGCACCTTGATGATGTTGGTCGGTGCCCGACGCGCATCCTTGTGGATGGTTGGCACCAGCATGTTGTGGTCGACACCGATCTGGCCGGCGCGAACGTCGATGTTCGTCTTGTTATTCATTGCCTTATCTTTCGTGAAGTTCGCGGAATCGTGCAAAGGGTGCCGGACAACGTGTCCAGCACCCCTCGCACCCCGCTGGGTTACAGGTTAGCCCTGCTTGAGGGCGGCGTAGAGAGCAGGCAGTCGCAGAGAGACACTCTGCTTGCCGGCCTTCTTCGGTGCGGTGTCGGCGTAGGCTTGGAACGCTGCGTCCCAGTGCATGGAGGCCGGATTGACCCCTTCCGCAGCGAGGACACCCGCAGCCTGCCAGATCAGCGGCTGAGCGCCACCGACGGCCTTCTGCGCAGAAGCCAGCGTATAGAGGCTGCTGAGCATCGGCACGCAGTGACCGTTGATGGCGTTGGTGCCCGCCGTGTTGAGCACGTCGTACCAAGTCGTCGCACTCTTCTTCAGCGCGTCATGCCCGGCTGCGTAGCCAGCGATGAAGGCCATCGACTGACCGAAAGCGGCGACCGTCTTCTTGTTCGCCACCTGCCCAGCCGAATTGAACTCGCCTTCGGCAACGCCCGCATTCTTGAGCGCTTCGCCAATGGCCACCGACATCGGACCGTCGATGTTCTTCACACCCAGTTTCGCCTCGCTGATAGGCTTGGCGTAATGGTTGAAGTCGTGCAGCACCTTCATGGCGTGGTCTTCCGAGATGCCATGATGGATGGTGATGGCGAACGGCACGTCGCCGGTTTCCGGCCGCTCCGAGCGCAGGTCGAAGCGCGCTTGAAGCTGCGTCTCGCCATCGATGGCGATGGCTGGCGACGTATACGAGAACTCGATCTCCCGAGCGTTCTCGTCCACCTCACCGAGGTCAGGGATGAACAGCGTGACTGGCGGTGTGTCGCCCATCACGGTGCCGTCCATGAGCCGGCCGATATAGGTCTTGTAGAGACCCGCTCGTGTCACCCGCTGCTTGTCCCACAGCCGCTGCACGATCTGTCTCAGATGCTTGAACGGGATGTCCCGTTCCTCGAACTTCTTCTCGCCCGTCTTCGCCATGAAGAGTGGCGACTTGACCCCGAAATACTCAAGCTCGTTGAGCGTCACGGAGCCAACCGCTTTGTTCTCATCCACAGGGATAGCTGTAAGGGACTTGCCCTTCGCACGTGTAGGATTCATATTAATATCAAGCTTTCTGGCCGCGCAGGCCTTTAGGTTTTTCAGGAAGAGTCGGCAGGGTGTCAGCCCATTTGCCGGCTCTTTTTACATACATGCACGTTACATGATTCGTTACAAGCGCTTTTTTATGCAAGCGCGCGAGTCTACCTCCTTTTGTTATGCATAGGGTTAAAATCGAACCCCCGGAGGCGGTACCAGGCACCTCCGGGGGCAGCGGGTTAAACTAGGTTCAACTCCGCTATGAGCAGGGCTCCTTGGGGAAGGATTTGCGATTCTTGCCCTGCTCAATCTCTCGAGCGATAGCTACGATAGCGGTAGTCGCGATCGTCATCGTCGTTGTCGGTGGCCTGCCTGAAGGCCAGCACGGTGATCACGCCAAGGCCGAAGCCGATGAAACCGGCCACCAGGCCGTCTGGTATGCCACTGTCGGGGTGGTACTGGCGCCGCCTGACCGAGCGCCGGATCGGCTCAGGGTCACGCGGGATGGCGTCTTCGGGATCATCCGGTTCGGTATTCGTGGTGGATACTGTTGGGTCGACCATCGTGTTTCCTCCTTGGTTAACTCACTCCAGGAACTGGTTGAACCACGCCCACAGGGCGGCGTCCTTCTCCACTGTATGCGCACCCCATTTTAAGAGGGTGTCGTAGCCGAAATAGGTCATGCCGCTCGCCGGCGTCTCGACCATGTCCTTGAGCGGCTCGCTGCGCACGCCATAACTCTTGTGCAACACTTTGGCGGTCATCTTGGTCCATTGCGGGTCCGGTTCTCCCGTCGCGGTGTCATGCACCTGATGAACGCCTAGCTCAGCGCTGTAATCGATCAGCAGGTTCCCCTGAGAGAGCGCCACCAGTGCTGGGAACGAGCACGCCGACAGACAGTAACCATCGACGTAGACCGTCGCCTCGTTGTAGTGCACCCACCCAGCAAGACGGACACCTTCGTCGCCGTCGCCGCCCCATGAATCAAGCTCCAGAGCGACGATCTTGTAGCCGTCCTTGATTGCTTTCTTGCGGGCTTTCTTGACCTGCTCCAGATCGCCCGGCACGATTTCCCCGCTCAAGCGGATCGTCACCAGCTTCACGTCGGCGTCTGTCGGCCAGTACGCCCTTTCGGCTGTTACTTCGGCTGTCCATGACGACGTAGCCCACAATGTCCCCAGCAGGGACGTCAGAATTCTGTTCCGCACCGTGATTTTCCTCCATGCGCTTCTCAAGCTCTTTGAGAAGCGGACCCATCATTTTCCCTCTCCACTCGCCGCCGCGTCTCCAGATCATCGCGATGGCGTTTCTCAGATGCTGTTCGGTCAGCGTGTTGATAGGCAGCGCTCTTCCATCCTCAGTCAGCCAGATCGGCTCGCTGACGATGTCTTGAACCGTCCACAAGGTGCGGCAGTCCTCGCAGAAGAACTCCTGCGTCTTGTACCAGTAGATGAGCGGCGCATGCTTGCAGCTCGGGCACGGGCCGCTGAACAGGCAGTTGGGATCAGTGTTCATTGCACCACCTTCTTGGGTCCGGCCCTGCACTGCGCCACGTAGGCGTGCCAGCCATTGTTGGCGATGAAGCCCAGCCGTTGCATGATGCCGTGGATCTGCGCGCCATCTGCCTCGGGGGCTCCATCCTTGTTCTTCGACGCGTTGACGATGACGTGCATCAGCTCCTGCGTCTCTTCGTTGTTGGCGTAGACGAGGCCGACAGCGCCTTGGTAGCCCTCGGCAGAGAACTCGAACTCCGGATGCTCCAGCATCCACTCGACCCCTGCCTCAAGCATGTCCTGACACGTCTTTTCGTAGCCACCGCCAAAGCCGCTGATCTCACCCATCTCTGGCGTGTGGCGGTAGCTCACTTGTCGACCCGCTTGATGGCTTCCATCAGCCGGGCCTTGAGCTTCTGTACTTGAGCGATGTGGTGCTCGTCGCCTTGGGTCAGCCGGCCGTCCTCCAGACCGATGGTGACGGCGTGGATGAGCAGGGAAATCTCGACCAGGTTGAGGGTGATCCTCATGAGAGTGTCGCCCCCAGCCTGAAGCTCTGCCAGCATTCGGCGCACATGACGCCGGGCTCGTCTTTCAATTCGCCCGGGTAATGGGCTCGGAATTCATCCTCCAGGTACCTTCTGGAGAGTGTGCTCCAGAAGGTCCTGCCACACGCACTACACCTGTACTTACGTGACTTAATGTCTTGCTGCACTCAGACGCTCCAGCTCTTCGCGTAGCTTCGCCATCGCTTCGTCCTGAGACTTGATGGCGACGCGAACCTCGTTGAACAGCAGGGCGATAATTCCACCGTCCGCCCTGTGATCGATTGCTTCTGATAGATTGTCCAAGCACCTCGTTGCTGTTTGCATTGCACTCGTCCCTTCATCGTTTCTTATTGTTGGTTACTCCACTACACGTACTTCCGGTGTCGGCACCGCGGATGCCTTGTCGTTGGCTTCCCCAGCATCGGACTCGGGGTCTTCTGCCGTCATTGATTGTGGATTGAAATCCATCACGTTCTTGGCCCTGATCAGCGACCGATAAGTGGCGCCGCTGATCACCTCACCCTTGATGTGTATGTCACTGTCTTCGATGGCTTGATCGCCACAATCGACTCGCACGTCGTGCCTTGAAACAATGTCGGCCCAACTAAGAGTACCGGTTTTGTGTTCGAGTAGCGTTGAGATGTGCTCGAGGTGAGATCCCTCGCGAAACGAAAGCCAATACACGATCCCCCCGTTCACGGTCTTGATCACTGGGTTCGATGTGAAGATCCCGATCGGACCGATGTGAAGATGGTAAACGCCAGCGTTCTGCCGTCCGAGACCGTCGATCAGGAACAGCGGATTGACTGGCCCGCCATTGCACTCGGTCCTGCCGCCCGGCTCCAGCCGGATCACCCTTGGCGAAACCCAGTTACCAGGGGTGGTTTCACCGGGCTCAAGCACGATGTGCGCCCGCCCTTGGCTGTTCAGGTAAGTGGGGACGATGGTGATGTCCTCCACCTGCCCCTTGAGCAGGAACACCGAGTTGTTGCCCATGCCGCAGCGAATGTCACAGTTCTGAAAGACGTTCGCCGAGCAGCTGCCGGACTTCTTGTTCGGTGGGTAGTAGGCACTGGGCAAGCCCCAGTAGTCCTGATTGGCGATCATCACGGTTGCCCGAGCCTTGTTCCACTGAAAATCACCTTGCCCAGTCATCCACAAATGGCAGTTCTCGAAGGTAAGGATCTCTCCGGCGATGTTTGTAATGACTGAATGGCCCCAGTTCTCCGATGTCTGCACGCCGGAGAGCGCAGTTGTGTCGCCGCACTGCCCGCCGCCATCGACATTGTCGGCGCGGCCGCAGAGCAGGAAGCACGATGGCGTGTCCCGCGCATCGCCAGAGAAGATGCCGTCGCGGATGCGCCAGTGGCGGATGCCGCCCATGACCTCATGCACCGGCTTCCCCTTGGTTTTGCAGTAGATGTGCTGGGGATAGCGGTTGGAGTATTGCAGCGTTGACGCGTGGCGCAGTTTGATAGGCGTCTTGATCTCCAAGCCTTCGCGGTTCGGCACGTAGACGGCCAGGTTCCCTTGGTCGAAGGCGTTGTTGATCATCTGGCCCAAGTCGTTGCCAGTGAAGTCGAGGGCGTTGACGCCCTCTGCTTCGTTGGTGTTAGACGACTGCTGCGATGGTTGTTGGTTCTGGGTCATTTTCGTTAGTCCCTTCCGTTCCGAAATACCCGACGCCATCGGTGACGTCCCGGTAGACCTTATAGGCTGCTTCGAAGCGGGTCTTGTCGTCGCGGGAAAGCATTATCTGGTAGTCCAACCTGCCGATGAGGTCCTCGAAGTGGAACTGCTGTGCCCAGTCACCGCTCCACCAGTTGCCGGGGATCTCGATATCACGGGTATTCCCGCCCGCGTGTGCCGCCCACCTCTCCTGTGGCGTGTTGTTCTTGAAGACAATCCGGTAACGCATTTAACCATCCTCCTTTTTCGTAGACGTTACAGCGATCCTGCAGGTAGCTCCCGACGACGCCCAGCAGCAGCTCGGCCATGATCACCATGACGAGGAAGCTGGTGCTGGCGGCTCTCATCTGTACGTGTAATCCCTGAAGTGATGCTCGCTTATGATCCTGCGCATGTGCTTGGGGATACGCCTGAGCAGCGCACGGAACGTGTGGTTGCGGATCAGCTCCCGGTATTGCCACACCCGGTGCGGCAGCCACGTCTGGATATACGGCCCCTCTTTCTTCGGCTTCTTCCTTGGCGGCTCTAGTGGGTCTGGGTATACGGCTGCGTCCATCTCACCTACCTCTGAGGTTGCGCCATGAGCGAATCGACTGCACTTCGTTGTCTGGTGGCACTGCGTTGAGCAGCCGGATCAGGCGCTCGTTGATCTCATCGATCTGCTGCATCAGCATTGTAATGATCAGGTACTCGATGCCCACGACCACCATCAGGCAGATCAGGATGAACCATTCGATGTAGTTCAGTATGGCTGCCATGTGCGTGCTCCTTCAGGAGTCCACGGCATGCGGTCTTCTGCCTTGACGATGTACGCTTTGTAGGTGTCGCTCCACTGAGCGATCGCCTGCCAGCGCATGGTCGGGTAGATGATATGAACGGCAGTCACCGGGTCGCCGTAAACTGTTTTGGGTTGCTGTTCGTGGGTGGGTAGGTCGTCCACTGTTCCCTCACATTAAAATGCTGACGACGATGGCGATGGCAGCGAGCTGCGCGCCAACGCCAACGACTAGGACGATCGCTGTTGCCTTCATGTCATCCAAAGTCGCCCCTCCCCCAATAGAGTGTATCGACGTAGGCCTGCTTCTCTTCCTCGGTCATGTCGCTGCTGCATGGCCCTATAGGCCGTTGCAGTTCGGCCTTGAGCCGAGCGACCTCGTTCAAGAGCAGCCAGAACTCCTCGGGGCAGCATTCCCACAGCGCTGACTGGTACGCCTCCTTCGCTTCGGCTGCCCATTCGCGGAGCTGCTCATCGCTGATAGTCATGACGCCACCTTTATCGCTTTGAACTCTGGATGTTTCTGTTTCATGTGTCGGGCCAATTGGCTGAACGTCCGATGGCAGCACTGGCAGGTGCCAGCGGCTGATCGCTTCTGGAGGTTCGCCAGCTTGGCGGTCTCGGCATTGCGCTGGTTGCGGATGGCGACGATCTCGTCATCCTTCTCGGCAAGCTGCTGCTTCAGCCGGTCGCGCTCGCGGCGCAGCTTATCCTCGGTGTTATCAGTGTATCGAATGCTGTGCCCGTTGGGGCAGTACCAGTCACCGCCGCCGCTTTGCTTGCGCTCGAACAGCTTCTTGGGCGCTGCGTAGAGGATGTAGCAGCTCGGGCAGGTGCTCACTTCCAGTTCGGTCTCGGTCTTCACACTCAACGCTTGTCCTCCTCGGTCAGTCCCTGCTCGTCGTAGATTTTGGCCGTCACGCCATCGCTGACGAACGGCCCGGCGACGCGGACCGTGTCCATCTGAGGGTCAGGACGGCTCTGGACCTTGGCGATCACGCGGAGCTTCTTCTGATACTCCTGCTCGCGCCTCTGCATCTCGCGTTCCAGCCAGTCTACCGAAGCGCCCTTCGGCACCAGTGACGGGCGCCAGTCAGTGTTGGGGACCATGGCGCCGCGCACCGGCTCTCGCTCGTCAGCCAAGCGCTCACGCAGCACCCGGATCTCACGACGCAGCCGGCCCAGCTCTATCTCAGCTGAGCGCAGCTCGGACTCGGAGTCCGCGAGGTTGTCAGCCGCACCACGCAGCTCGGCACGCAGGCGGCTGTTGTCCAGCTCCAGCACGCGCACCAGTTCGTTCATCTCGAAGACGTTCAATGGACCGATCCCTCTATGCCGTGGAAGTCTTCAATGCCGGGTACGCCGTGCGCGATGTCGCCAGACTCGACGGCGCGGTTGACCGCGTCGTTGACGGCGTTGATCAGGCAGACGGCGCACAGATTGTAGTGATGAGAGAGCGCTTGCAGCTGCCCAACCAGTAAATTGCTCGCCAGGTGGAGCTTTTCTATTTCGTGTTCGTCGGGCAGGTGCATGGCGTTCTCCTTCATAAAAAGCCGTTGGACCGGGATGTTAGCAAAGGGGCTTTGTTAAACCCGGTACAACGGTAACCTTAGAGCTTAGCCCGCACGCTCTCGATGTGCTTGTGGATACGGATCGCCAGTCTGGCGAGGATCTCCGCGTCGGAACGCAGGCGCGGCAGCACTCCACGCACCTCCCTCGTCAGTTCCTCGGGGTTGGATGGCTCGGTCTCGACCTCGCCCGCCAGTTCGCTGACTAGCTGGAGTAGCTCGCCCTCGACCTGCAAAAGCCCCTTCACTGCCGTGGCGAGCTGGTCGGAGGCACGCTCGGTGTCCAGCTTGTCCTTCATGGCGTGGTTGCTCCTGAGTTGGCGCACGCGCGAGTTGATAGGCGCGAGCAATCCCTCGTTCGCCATGTCGTCCTTGAGCGCCCGGTCCAGGTCGGACTCGAGCGCTTTGTCTATTGGTTCGGCCATGTGTTCTCTTTCTTGTTACTAATTGTGTTACACGTAATGTGATTTGCCGTGCTTGGCAAGCGGGGGATTTAATCCCCCATCAGTGCCTTCACAGCTTCCCGCCTTGCCTTCTGGCGGTTGCGCTTGGTCGCCGCCTTGGGATCGTTGTAGTTGTTGATGCGATTCATGATGTCCTCAAACAGCTCATCACGGTAGTTCTCAGGCAGCGACGGCCAGCCCAGCTTGAACTGGTTCCTGTAGACATCCCAGCGCCCATAGTAGTCGTTGACCATGTCGGTCACGTCCTTGCGCCTGCCGTAGGTTCCCGTCTGCTGCAAGGTGGAGCCGCTGACGCCGGTCAGGCAGTTGTCGCAATGGTCGATCAACTCCATCAGCATCAGGTACTTGTTGCGCTTGTGCATCTCTTCGACGGTGAATTCGTCGTCCGGCCAGCGCGAGAGCACTCCGATGGTCGGGGCGTAGATGTAGTAGGTCCCTGCCGATTCGACCGGTCCCCAGTCGGCACGGGTAAGCGCCTGGATCAGCTCGATCCACTGCCCACCGGGTGCCTTGACCAAGCGCCGCACCGGGTAGCGCTTGTTGAACAGCGAATGCCCGCGGTAGTAGATGTCGCCGTTCTTGCCCTCGGCATCGCCGTTGCCGGCCATGTTCCACTGGCGCCACTTGTCGAGCGCGTGTACTTCCGAGCCGCTTACGCCAGCCCATTTCGGTAGCTGTCTATGTGCCATGTTCAGTCTCCGTTCGTGTGTTGGGGTTGAAAGAAATTACCAAGAAGCCCGGTAGGTGACACTGCGCCACGTAGAACCGTAGCCACCAGGTGAGTCGTCATAAGGCTTCTCGCCGCGCACCAGCGCAGCAGCAAGGAAGCCCAGCGCCTTGGTGAAGATCTCGACGTCGTTGTCGACCATCTCCTTCATCTGCGCCTCGGTCAGTTCGCCGGGGTCGTAGCCACGGAAGAAGAACCCGTCGGTTGACGGCAGGGCGTTGGTCTTGATCGCATCGATGATCTTGTGGATGTCCGGTGCCGACAGATCGATGTCCTGGCAGTTGTCTTCGCCCTCGGCGAACTCCCTGACGATGTAGCCATGCAGGTCAGCGTGCTTGCGCCAGTAGCCCAGCGTGATGATCACGCCCTCGACGGGATAGCCTTCCTCGTCCTTGAAGCACTTGCTGCCGAAGTAATGCCGGCAGCCGGTCAGATACATATCCAAGCCCATGGTTAGTCTCCTTCTCATTCGTGTGTTGGGGGTTGGTGTCAGTTGCACCGGGTTTAACTCTCTTCGACATCCCACATGTCATAGACGCCAGTGGGGATGGTCCAGTTGTCGCACTGCGGGCACTTGTCGTTGACCTCTGTGCACTCGATCAGCGACCAGCCATCAAGCCCACCCTCATCGCAGTAGCCGCAGCTGTACCAGCACAGCACGCCATCAGGGTCGGAGCCGAGCGCAAGCCGCGCCTCGATGATCGCCTTCTGGCGGGGTGTGCCCTTCGACCAGTGGATCAGTTTGCTCTTGGCTGCTGCGTGGGACGCATCGTCCAGCTCGATCATGGTTGCTACGTCGTCGTATACCTGCTGCTGATAGGCGCTCATCACGCTTCCTCCTTGAGGATCATCGACAGCGGCACCTCGAAGGGCTGGCTTTGACTAATCCAGCTCTCGTCGTGGCTCATCTGATCGAAGTATTTCTCGATCCGGTCATCCCTGTTGCTCGGTAGGACTACGAAATCTGGGTCGCCAGCGATGCCGAAGGCGTCCAACCATTGATCTTGGACATAGGCGTCTACGTAATCCATCGCGTCGTCCTCGCTCAGATGCACGGTCAGGTCGTCGCCGTGCTTGAACCTGATGTGAACGATGTAGACATGCAGGCGGATCGACGCTCCCAGTGCTGCGCACGCAGCATTGCGTTGCTGTTCGCGGGTCAATACTCCACCTCCTCGACTTCCATGCCTTCCTCGGGACCAGCGATGGTCATGACGGGCGAGAGGCTGAGATCGGGCATGTTCGGGCCGTCGAAATCGCCGCCGAAGATCATCACATCACCAGCGTAGGTAAGATCGTCGGACAGTTGCAGTGTCCAATCCTTCATGGTGTCGGCAATCGCCTGTGCCTCGGCCTCACTGTCGGCCTTGATGTAGGCGGTGGCCCACACCTTCACGTCGATGCTGTAGAGATTGCTCATTTCAGGAACCCCACGCGTTCGGCAGCCATCTTCGCTTTCTCGAAATCGCGGAAGCGCTTGGGCCGGTTGCCACTCATGAGGTGTTCGACGCTGCCGCCAAACTCGGGTATCCAGTAGACGCCATAGGTCTTCTCGGTCAGCGCGATGCGCAGCCGGCCACATGACCAGTAGCCGGGGTAGTGTTGCTTCCATTCCAGTCGTGGCGGTTTCATTCTATCTCTCCTTCCAAGTCACTCAGCTCCTGCTCGATGGCAGTCGTGATGTTCATGGCTATCTGGACGGTGGCCCAGCACAGCATGTTGATGTCGCTTATCTGAACGTCAGCTGCGAGCCCGTTGTCCTTGAGGATGCGCTCCATCAGGTCAGGCATCTTGCGCAGCTTGGCGATCAGCAGTTTCGAGTTCGGTGGTCGTCTCATTTCATCCCCTCGGTTGATAGGCTCACACCAGCTCCACCTCGATCAGCTCGCCCCACGGCACCTCGGACCCTTGAGCAATCGAGCACCAGATCACCGGGTAGTCCGGCTCCTGATCGGGGAATGACCCGTAGGTATCGGTGAGGTAGACCATCATGTCAGGGATGATCTCGTTCTCCTCGACCCACTCGAACACCGGACAGAAGTCGGTGCCGCCACCACCCGGCGCGCCACCCAGTTCGTTGATCTCGGCGCGCAGTCCCTCTAGGTCATCGATCTCTTCGAGGTCATCGACGCGCTGAACGTCTGCATCGCACCACACGACGATCAGCCGTTGTGGATTGAGTTCGTCTACGATGCCCGCCATCTCGGAGAAGAAGCGTTGCTGCACGTCAGGGTTCACGCATGACCCGGACGTGTCGTAACCAATCACCACAGTGCCAGCGCCCATGTGCCCCTGCCGGGCGAACACGATGGGATCGTACGGGCTAGGTCTTGAGATGTGCCGCTTGTCAGGCTGCGACCAGTCAAGCATCGGGTCACCACCATGCCGGAGCATGGTTGACTTGAGCTTGTCCTGCCATGACACCTTCGGGTCGAGGATCTCGCCAAGCAGCGCCCGCAGAGCAGCGGGAAGGTTCCCCTTGCCGGATGCTGCCGCGGACTCCGCCGCTGCCACCACGGACTGGCTCTGTGCCCCTGAGTCGGCATCCTTCTGCGCCTTCTCGGCAGGATCAAGGTGATGGTCGAAGCCGCCATGGTCGGGAACACCGCCCCCTGGTTGGGGATTTCCCTGCCCCTGCTGCCCCGGCCTGCCGCGTCCACCACTTCCACCACGTTGTTGATAGATCTTGGCGTAGATCTCGATGCAGCTCTCCATTCCCTCGCGGGAGTAGGCAGGCTCGTACAAGCCCGGACACCCAGCCGGCATGGCACCGATCTTCGACGCAATCAGCATCGCGTTGATGCGGTAGTCCTGCGCTTTGTTCATGGTCTCATGGTCGTAGGGCAGTGGCCCGCATGAGCAGAGCACAGTGCCCGTCTGGCGCCATTTCACGCTCATCACCAGATCGCAGAAGATGTAGTGGCCCACCTCGTGGGCGAGCACGAACGCCATCTCGGGGATCTTCATCGAGTAGCGCTTGATCGCGTTGACGTTGATGAAGATCGAGTGGGCATCGGTCGCGGCGACCGGGAAGCCCATCGAGTCGTCGCAGTACTTGACTTGCATCTCGCTATACAGGATGTGCGCAAAGAAGGGTGCGCGGAACACCAGATACGCCATCGCGTCGCGGACGAACTTCTCATCGGCGGCGTTGGGCTTGATGGTGGGAATCGGAACGCGCTGTGGCTTGCTCGTCATGATGTTGAATGGAGCGTCCATCATAGTCACCTCGTGGTTGAATGGGGTTTAACCGGGCAGCTCCATGCTGCCCGGCTTGCTGATAGGCTGATTGGCGAGGACGATCAGCAGCCTGTCGAAACGAGCGATCCACTTGGCTAGCTCGGTCTGTAGGCTGGCGATCTCCTTTTGCTGCGCATCGACAGTGCTGCGCAGCCGTAGCATCTCGTCGTGCTCGCTTCGTTTCACGAGTTCACCGCAGCGATCACCTGCTGGTTGGCGACGGCCCAGTCGCCGAACTCGCGGGTAGATATGAGCTTCGGCGTCTTCTGTGCTGCGGCACGGTAGAAGGCGACACCGAAGTCGGACGGCAACCGGTTGATGTAGCGGATCACTGCCTTGCAGTTCTCGACGGTGGCGCGGTGCGCCAGATCGAACACAAGGAACATCTGCTGATCTGCCTCGGTCGGCACCCGACACTTGTCGGGGTCGGCGAGGATCTGCGCCAAGCTCGGGAGCTGGTCCTTCAGCTTGGCGAACGCGATGTACTTGTGCGCGCTGCCCTCGCCGATGGTGCCACCAAGGTTCGCCCTCAGAAGATCATCATCGAGATGTATACCCATCACCTCGGCTGCCTTGATCAGGTTGTCTGCCGATGCCAATGACCTAGGCGTGAGCCACGGCCCCTGCTTCTCGGGGATCTTGTTGGAGAACACATCACCCTGGTTCCGCTCGGCAAAGGCGATGCTCATGGGCGTGATGTCGTTGTCGTTCGCCCACACCACCCAGCCATTGAAGTCGGCCACGACTTCCATCTGGTTGAGACGGTTGATGACGAAGTCGAAGTCTTTCGAGACGCCAGACCGGTCGGTCGGGCGGTTCGACAGGAGCAGCACATCGGTGTGCTCGGGGAACTTGTGCTCGCCATTCCTGCGCTGGCGGATGATGCCGGCAAGTGCCCGCTTCACATCGCTCTGCGCCTGCCCATACTCTTCGACCACGAACATGCCACGCTTGAACGTGGATGCCGGTCGGCCGGTGAACTTGCAGCGCATGAAGAACGGGTAGGTGTAGTGCCCGGACTTGATGACGTGCTCGTTGCCCTCGAAGTCGGTGACGATCTCGTCACCCGGCAGGAGGAACCCGATCACGTCGGACAGGTTGGCAGTCGCCGCGTTCAGCTCGAAGTAGCCATAGCCGTGGTCGTCGGCATACTTCTTGTGCATCATCGCGGCATACCACTCGGCAAGCTCGGACTTACCGATACCCGGCGCACCCATGAGCTTGAGCGGCACCTGTGCGGTGAAGCTGAGCAGCATCGAACGCTTTGCGTCCTGAATTGAAATCGCTTGTGTCATGTTAGTCACCTCATCGTGTGTTGGTGGGCTGCACCATGCAGCCCACGTTGAACCCAGTTTAACTTACTGCGTGCGCTCGATGCCGAGTGCGGCGAGGATCTCCTCGGCCCGCTTGGCAGTGTCGTCGCGCAGGTCCTTCGAGTTGCGAAGGTCGTCCGCCTCGATACCCTCGAAGGCACCAAGCGCGTCCTCGATACGCTTCAGGCCGGGATCGTTGGTCAGGTTGAACGAGCCGAACACCTGAGCGATCTCGGTGATGTTGGTAATGATGGTGTCCCTGAAGAACCCATCCTTGCCGACAGAGATACCCTTCGCCTTCTCATCCTCGCGCTTGTTGTAGGCACCCATGCGCTCGATCAGGGTTTCGAGTGGCCTCGCCAGCCGTGCCAGTGCATCGCTCTGCGCCTGCTGATAGGCGCTCTCGATGTTGGCCTCGAAGCGATCCTTCAGGAGCTGCTCCATCGATGCGTCAAGGCCCGATGCCTTGAACTGCGACGAATCAGGAACCTGCTCCATGGTGAACTCGAGACTGAACCCATTCTTCAGTTCGTCCTCGGTCGGCGGCTCGATGGCATAGGTGCCCAGGTTCTGCTCGGCCTGCCGGATCAGGATCGGTGCGTCCGCCGCGATGCGCACGCACAGCCGGTCGAACTCAGCCTTGACCACGCCCCACTCGGCATAGAACTGGTTGATGTTGACGTTGGGCAGGAGCCGACGATCTCCCCACTGCGTGGTGAAGCGCATCAGCACGTCACGTCCCTGTGCCTGAACCGAACGGATCTCCTTCACCCGTGCCTCGGCACCGGCAAGGCGGTTCACGTTGTTGACGCCGGCTCCGATCATAGCGAGGTGCGCCTTGTCCGCCTCGATCGAAGCGCGTTTGTCCTTGCGCATCAGGCCGATAGACGTGGCCTTGACCGTGGCGATGGTGGCGAGTTGCGAGAGCAGCTCGCTCATGCGTGGCTGGCTGGTTGTTGTCATGTCCATGTCATCTCTCTTTCGTGGCTGGTTGCAGGATACACATTGTGTTACGGCCTGCAAGGGTTAAACCTAGTCTAATGCACTGCTTTTCGTGTTGGTCCCTCCATAAATATTGAGCAAAAACAATGGCAGTTAAACAGGTTTAACTAACCAGTTTGTGGTACGGTGGCTGAGCGGGACAGGTAGTGTCTCCCGCCAACCCGAAAGGAAATCCCAAATGGCTAACCAGCCGAGACAGTCGCAGGCACCTGCCCCTCGCGACACCAGCGGTAATGGCAATGGCAACGACGCACCCAAGACGTGGACGCCGCCGCCCAATGACCAAGAGTTCACGTTCACCAGCGTAGCCGAAGCACCCAACTGGATCGACAAGTCATGGGCCTCGTTTGATCGTGGTCCAGCACTCGCGCTCCCTGCCGGTGATCTCTATGGCGAAGGGCCATACGTGACCACGACTGCACGCGCCGGCGATAAAGTTGTCTACACCGCAGCCAAAGGCGCAATGCCCGCCAAGTTCACGGTCGTTCCCGGCGATCCGGCAGGTGAAGGCGAAGGCACGCCGAAGCCGCCTCAGCAGTCGCCTGCCTCGCTCGAGGATCTCTTGAAGCAGGGCTACATGACGCCAGACGATCTCGGCGCGGACGCCAAGGGTCAGGTTGCAGTCAGGTCGCCGCGGTTCAAGGGCTTGATCGAAGGCGAGACCAAGAACGGCGCAGAGGTGCCGCTGCCTGAGCCTCAGTCGATTGGGGACCAGCTCATCATCGAGTGAAGGATGTGAAGGATAACTTGTCCCCTACTTGTTCCCATTGTTTGTCCCTCCCAGCTCATGCGAGCTGGGAGGGAAATCCCTCGCCTGGTCGGATGTTTCGCGTCCAGAGGTGGGTTTAATTAATTTCCAACGGGAAGGTTTGTCCTTTCACGTTAGACCCGGTTCAACCGGGAAGTCGCTGTCCTTGAGCACGCCATCCGGCATGGAGATGGCAAGGTCGACAGCGACCAGCATACGGGTCAGTACGCCGCGCAGCCCCTCCAGTGTGTCACTCTGGGTGAACGGCTCAGTGTAGCCGACGGGTTTACCGTCGTCCTCGCAGAACACCTCGAACACGCCATAAAGCGGCTCCTCTTCGTTGGGGAGCATGTTGACCACGCGATGCGTCCAGTAGCTCATGGCTTGCCTCCCTTGTGGATCAGTTTCGAGAGAGCGAGCTTGACCTCGGGAGGGAACGCAGATGGTCCCTCTTCCTGTTCGAACGATCTCGGCACGATCCAGCCTTTCCAGTCGGACGCATCGATGTCCGGCATGGGGATCTCATACGTCTGGTATGCCGGTGCCGGGATGCCAGCATCTCTGAGCATCCCCTCGACGCGAGCATCGATGAACTGGTTGAACGTGGGCATGTTGATAGGCTCTTCGTTGTCGCGCATCCACTCACGCAGATCGCGGATCTCATCGCTGACAAGGGTGACAGCGTTCAAGTCCCACATGAGCCAGAACTCACAGGTCGGGCACTCAGGTTCAAAGTCGGAGCAGGGCTCGCCGAACAGCTCGGTGATCTCATCCATTGTCGTTCACCATCAGAGCGCTGAACGAGAACACCAGCCCAAGGCCGGCAATGAAGTATGTCTGCCAGTTAGACGCGCCAAGTATGATGACTGGCACGGTCGTCACGACGCCTGTGAAGGCGAGAAAGATCCTTGTCATATCACCATCCCCAGTTCGACTGCTCATGGCAGTAGCTGCGCAGCAGGCTCGAGCCTCCGCCAAAGTTCTTGACGTTGTTCTTCACCAAGCATTCGTTGTAGCTCATGCTCGGCATGGCCGAATAGCCGACGGCAAGGAGTGCGGCAGCGAGGGCCGCGATCAGTCGCTTGTTCATTTCATCACCTTCGTGGTTGTTGGTCTCATCAGTGCAGGCCTGACCTGCATAGCGGGGACGCATGATGCGTCCCCGCTTTCGACCTGTTGAGACACTAGTCTAACTATGGGTGTAGCCGTCAGCCTCGATGGCAAGCCACATGCCAGCCCAGTGAATGACGACAGCGCCATCCATGCCGATGGTGCCCGCGATGCCACGGCGGAACTGCTTGTAGGTGAGCGGCACGACGGTCAGCCTGCCGCTGTCCACCATCTGCTGCTCGAGCGCGGTGATGGGCGGGTAGACAGGTCCGCGGTCGAAGACGCGCTTCAGGGCCAGGCGCTGCTCATGTGTGGTTCTGATCATGTCAGTCACTCTCTTTCGTGGTTGAGGTTGGTTGAACAGGGTTTAACCGAGGACCGTCGCATAGACGGTTTCGTGGATATCGTGGGCTTCAGACTGAGGCCGGCTCATCCCTTCATCAAGAGGTATCGTGTCGGCAAGCATGACACGAACGCGCCATCCATTGTCGATTTCCAGCCTGAGCTGGAGACCTCCATAGCGCGTTTCGGTTGCAATGATCGTGCCAGCGCGGCCGCCAATCTGGGGTGTGTTGCGCTTCACATAGCAGCGATCACCAATCTGGGGAGCACTGGTCAAGTGCGATGTCGTCAGGCTCGCGACGGTTTTGCCATCGATGCGTGGCTTGTTAGCGCGGCGATTACGTTGTGCACGTGTCATGTCAGTCACTCTCTTTCGTGTTGAACTAGGTCTAACAGTAGCCTAGCTGGCCAGTGGATTGATTTCTAAAGAGCCAAACAGGAAATAATGGTAGTTAAACAGGTTTAACGTCCGGTAATGTCAGTTCTGTTTAATGTCCGAAACAGGCGTAAGCACTTGATGCGCAATGATAATCCGGCAAACTGTCCAACTGTCCGGAATTTTCCCCGCACAGAGGACTAGCTTTTTGGGGGTCGCGCTACGTGTCCGCACGCGTCCGCACGTACGCGATCATGTACGTGTCTATAATAATATATGTATGACACTACAGACATATATATACCATGCCGTGTGCAACCTGAGCCTCTCACGTGGGTATCCATCCCCCTACGTAGTAGGGGGATGGAGTTATACCCTGTTCAACCATGGTATTTCGCGAAATGTCATGGCCGCACATGTGCAGGTAGGTATTGTTGCCGGCACTAAGCATTTTAGCGTCCGATACACCTCCTTGCTGCTACCGCTGGTACGCTGCTGATAGGCGCACTCGCGCCTAAGTAGCCGTCGGGTTGTTGTTGATAGGCTCTGCCCCTTGTGGTTGCAGAGCCTAGGGTGGCGCATTCGCGCGCCACCTATGGTTGTGGTTAGCCTTCGGCCTTGATCAACGTGGCCGCCCACGTGAACTCGGTTCCCTCGCATACCTTGTCCATCGTGCATGGCAGGTTCGCTGCCTTGCGGTTCATCAGCGTAGCCAGCAACCCGTAGATCTGGACCAACTCCAACTCATGCGGGCGGGCTTCAACCGCCTTGGTGAGCGCATCGAAGGCGGCCTTAAGATCGTCGCGATCCTTCGGTTCCTTGCGCAACGCCTTGTCCAGCATTTCATCCGTGATCACGGGAAACGCCGCCACGTTGATCGCTTTCGCGCACGCATCGGCGACCATGCGGTTCACCTTGACGTAGGCGTTGTACGTGGATTTCTGCGCCCATTGATCCGCCGGGATGGAATGCTCGCGCATGAACCGAACGCGCTCGTATAGCTCCGCGCCAAGCTCGCATGGTCCTTTGCGGGCGAAAGACTTGAACGTGGAAATTGAGCTTTTCAACTCCTCATCGCTCGCGCCAAGTGGCTTGCCACCCAACTCAGGGTTCCGCGACACCCAGTCGTTGTGCTTGTTCACATGGTGCTTGTACACCAAGCCACCATCATCGATTTTCGCGCCACCATCGCGGACAAGCTCTTGGAACCCAAAGGCGAGCTTGGTCACGGCGGACTGCCCGGCAGCTACTGCCTCGCCGGTTTCCATAGCCAGCGCCCAAAGCGCGGCAACGGCAGGCGATTGGTTATGGCCGCCTACGGCAACCGGGTTCAAGAGTGCATCGGCCTTGCTCTCAGCGGCATCGGCCAGCGCTGCGTTGGTATTCGTCATCGTCGTTACTCTCTTTCGTGTGTTGAACCCGGTTTAACCGGGCGATTGACCGTAGTTATCCACGGTTAACTAGGGGAACCGCGAATAATGGCAAGTAAACCGGGTACACCCACCCACCCGGTACCCGCCCAACGCCCCCACCCCCTCCCCCCTTCTTTTAGGTCTTCGCCTCCTAGCTAGGTTGAAATACTGACGTAACACTTGACGTTACTTTCTCTGTCACCTCAAGTGACAGAGAACGCTCCAAGCACCTTGCCGACCATAATGTAACACATTATATTCCCGCTCAAAGAAGGAGTGTCCCGAATGCCCATTGACAGATCAACCACTTACAAGAGCGAGCTGAGGCCGCTCCCGATGCGAATCTCCCAGCTCCAGTATGAGCGGCTCCAGGCGGCAAGGCAGCGTGACGGCCTGTCTATCCAGGAACACGCGCGGCGCGGTCTGGATCTCTACCTGGCGAAACTGGAGCGCGAGTTTGCCAAGCAGGACGAAGTCCCGGCCAACGCCCCGCCCACCCCCACTCTTGCCAATGCGACCATTGGCGGACTACGGTCGCGGCGTTCCATGTCCAGCCTGCGAATGAAGTGAGGGGTATTCATGCCGCGCAAATCATCGGTTCGTGTGCAGATGGCGGACGAGGAGACCGAGCTGCCGAGCTTCGAGGAGATCCTTGCGCAGACCCCACCACGCCAGCCCGACCCGGACGATCCCGACAATGGCGATGAGAACGGAAACGGCCCCATCGATCCCCGCGAAGACGACGACCCGCCTCCCCCGGAGGAGCCGGACGTGGAGCCTGAGCCGGACATTCCCGACGAAGGCGACCCGGATGAGATCCCTTTTGGGGACGAAAGTGGTTTACCTGCAGACCCCCCTCACATCGCTGCCATCACCGAGATTTTTCCCCCCACCCACAACGAAAAGCACTACGAGGCGAGGATCTCCATTGTCGACGCGTTCCAGTACCAGGGAAACCTCAAGGACGCCCCCGAATGGATCGACCGCAACTGGGCAGCCTATGCCGATAACTACGATCCCGTTCGTGAACTCGAGCCGGGGCCAGCTCTTCGTGTACCGACTTACCGCGGTGATACCGTGCTGTGCCGAAAAGGCGACTACGTGGCTCAGCAGGAAGTCCGCCTGACCAGCAATCTGCCGGGCGAGGTGAAGATCGAGGTATGGGAGCAGCAGCAGTTCGAGAGGCTGTTCATCCCGGTCTGACATGGCTACGATCGATTATGTAGCCCCACCTACAGTCGGCCGGTTCATGGACTCTGAAGCGTTCGCCCGCTTCATCATCGGACCGGTCGGCAGTGGCAAGACCACCGGCGCCATCTTCGAGATCCTCAAACGCGCAGTCCAGCAGGCTCCCGGGCCTGATGGGATACGCCGCACCCGCTTCGCCATCGTCCGGCAGACGCTGCTGCAGCTGAAGATGACGGTGCTGCTGGATATCCTCTCCTGGCTGCGGCCGATCTGCGAGTACAAGGTTTCCGAGCAGCTGCTTAAAATTCGGTTCGGCGATGTGCTCTCCGAGTGGTACCTGATCCCGCTCGAGGACGAGGACGACCAGAAGCGGTTGTTGTCCATGCAGCTCACCGGCGCCTGGATGTCGGAAGCGATCGAGATCGATGTCGGCCTGGTCGACGCGATCGCCGGCCGCTGCGGCAGGTTCCCGACTGCGGCGGCCGGTGGCTGCACCTGGTTCGGGCTGATCGGCGACACCAACGCCCCCATCGAGGGTTCCGACTGGTGGCGGCTGTTCGAGGACGACAAGCCGCCGGACTGGCAGGTGTTCAAGCAGCCGTCCGGTCTCGACCCCATGGCCGAGAACCTGGAATGGCTGCTGCAGACGCCGACCACCATGCAGTTCCCGGTCACCGACCAGCGAAGACGGTCGCAGGGCAGGACGTACTACGAGCGCCTGTCGAGGGGTAAGAACCCCGACTGGATCAAGCGCTACGTGCATGCCGAATATGGGGAGGACCCGACCGGGACAGCCGTGTTCCGTGGTTCGTTCAAGCGATCGTTCCACGTGAAACGAAAGCTCTCGCCAGTGGTTGGGTACCCCATACTCATCGGGCAGGACTTTGGGAGGAGTCCGTGCTCGGTGATCTGCCAACCCGATGCCTTTGGGCGTCTCCTCGTGCTGGAGGAAGTGATCGCCGAAGACATCGGGTTGGAGCTGCACGTCACCAAGGCGCTGAAGCCGGTGCTCTACCAGGACCGCTTTGCCGGGATGAACATGGCTGCAGTAGGCGACCCCTCTGGCGTAGCGAAAGGAAATTTCCTTGAGGAGAACTCATTCGATGTCCTGCTCCGACTCGGCATCCCCGCCTTCCCGGCGTCGACCAACAACATCGACCCGCGTCTTGCCGCAGTGGAAACCCTACTCCTCCAACAGCGCGATGGAGGTCCAGCAATCGTCATCGATGAGGACCGCTGTCCCACTCTTATCCGAGCGCTTAACGGTGCCTATAGATTTGGGAAGACCAAAGCAGGAGTGACCAAGCCGCTGCCGGAAAAACTTCATCCCTGGTCCGACGTCGCAGACGCCCTCCAGTATGTCTGCCTGGCGGTCAACTCCGGGCTCTCGCAGTTCATCGCTAAGCGGATTCGTCCTCGTCCGGCAAGACGCCCGCCCCCACCAGTCTCGGCGAAGGGCTGGACGTAGCCTCGATGGTCAGCGGAGGCATCTCGGCCGACGTCGAGATGTTGATCGTCACGCCCGAGCCACCGCTGCCGAGCACGCTCTTGTCGCCGTCCAGCTCGCCCAGCCGGGCCAGGAAGCGCCCCGCCTCGACGCGCTGCGCCAGCGGGATGTCGTCTCGTCCGAGATCGCGGATATACACCGAGAGCTGCGACTCGAGCCCTGTGGCGGCCTTCATCTTCACCCGTTCGCGGGTGTTCGACGCGGCCTGCCACTCGGCGGAAAGTGTGGCCACCATGTCGATGAACTTGGGGTTTTCCTGTATTCGCAGCCACTCTTCGTTGGTCAGCTGGTGGAGCTGCAGCAACTGTGGAATTTCCAGCACATCCATGGCGATTTCGCGCGCCAGCGTCGCAAGATCGACAGCAAAGATGAGGTTAACGTCAGACTGGTCTGTCATGGCTGATTGGTGTATTCCTGAAAATTCATGGGGGTAGGGGATGCCTGCTGCAGTTCTGCGTATCGTATCGCCTGACGATCTCTCGCAGCAAGAGACGGCGGCCGATGCTCAACGCGTCGCTGCCGAAGATGCACTCAGCCGTGATGCGCAGCTCAACAACTCCCTTCTGGCTTTCATCGACAATGAATTCTCGACATTCGTCCGCCATCGTGACGGTGCCAGCGGCTGGTCCGACCGACTTGTGGCAGCGATGCGGGTCTTCAACGGCCAGTACGACACCACAAAACTTGCCGAGATCAGACGCTTTGGCGGGTCTGACATCTATGCCCGGCTCATCGCGACTAAGTGTCGGGGAGCGACGAGTCTTCTGCGTGACGTCTACCTTAACGCCGAGAAACCCTGGGGCCTGAAGCCGACGCCGAACCCGACGCTGCCCGACGACATCATGGGCGACGTGGCCAACCTGGTGCAGGTCGAAGTCGGCACCATGACCCGGCTCGGCGAGCCGCCCGATGAGAACGCCGTCCGCGATCGTGTTCAGTCGCTCACCCTGTCAGCCAAGCGCGCCGCCATCAAGCGCGCCAGAATCGAAGCTGAGGCTGCCTTCACCAAGGTCGATGACATCCTGGTCGAGGGCGGGTTCTACGAGGCCATGGCCTCGTTCCTGGTCGATCTGCCACTGTTCCCGTTTGCCTGCATCAAGGGACCGATCGTGCGGATCGTGCCGCGTGTCACCTGGACGCAGGGACGGGCGGTGGTCGAGAACAAGCCGAAAATGTTCTGGAACCGCATTTCGCCGTTCGATGTGTGGTGGACCCCGGGCGTCTCCAACGTGGCGGACGCCGCGGTGATCGAGCGCACCCGGGTGACCCGTCAGGACCTGAACCAGCTTCTCAACCTGCCTGGATACAACACAGCAGCGATCCGCGAGGTGCTGCAATGGTATGGCCAGTCTGGTTACGTCGAAGCGAACGCCTCGACATCCGATACTCCTCGAGCGGTCATGGAGTCGCGCGAAGACCCGCGCATGAACCAGTCCGGCATGATGGACATGCTGGAATACCATGGCTACGTGCAGGGCAGGATCTTGCTCGACTATGGATTCACGGCGCAGCAAGTCCCCGAACCGTTGCAGGACTACTTCGTCGACGTGTTCAAGATCGGTCGCTACATCATCAAGGTGCAGCTTTCGCCCTCACTTCGAAAGAGGCCGCCATACTACGTCACGTCCTTCGAGAAGGTGCCGGGGACAGTCGTCGGCAACGCCTTGCCGGATATCCTAAGTGATATCCAGGACGCCACGAATGCGGCACTACGGTCGCTGATCAACAACATGAGCATTGCCAGCGGCCCCCAGGTCGTTGTCAATGACGACCGCATTGCTGAAAACGAGAACGGCGACGAGCTTTATCCGTGGAAGCGGTGGCACGTTCAGACAGATCCGCTTGGCGCCAACAACGGCCAGGCCCCGATCAGCTTCTTCCAACCCAACAGCAACGCCCAGGAACTCCTTGTCGTCTACGAAAAGTTCACTCAGATCGCTGACGAACTCAGCGCTATACCTCGATATATTACTGGTTCTGACCGCATGGGTGGCGCTGGCCGGACTGCTAGTGGTCTTGCAATGCTCATGGGTAATTCCGCAAAAATACTCCAGACAGTGGCAGCCAACATCGACGGCGACGTTATTGAGCCTGCCGTAAACGAACTCTACGACATGATCATGCTGACCGATCAGACCGGCTTGCTCAGGGGCGACGAGTCGATCGAGGTGCTCGGCGTCAACGTCGCCATGCAGCGCGAGACACAGCGCCAGCGCCAGCTGGAATTCCTCCAAATTACCGCGAATCCGATCGATTCGCAGATCATGGGTATCCGTGGCCGCGCCAATGTGCTGAGACCGGTCGCCGACGGTATCGGCCTCGATGGCGAGAACGTCGTTCCTCCGGACGAGGAAATCGCAGCACAGATGGCCGGACCCGGCGGACCGCAGGGTGGGCCGCCTGGGGCTCCTCCAGGAGCACCGGCGGGACCCCCTGGAGGGGGAGGGGCACCACCCACCGCACCGGGCGGTGCCCCCACCGGCCCGCAAGGACCGCAGACCAACGTGGTCGGCAAGACGCCCGGCGCCGGTCCCGGCACCGCAGTGAACCCAACGCAAGGCCCAGGCTAGGAGACCCGCCATGGCACCGACAAAGAAATCCACTTCCAAGCCGGCCGGCAAATTCAAGATCGAGGCCGGGCCGAGCGGCAAGATGCAGAGCTTCAAGGGCGTCGGCGACCAGCAGCCGGGCGTGTCCGCGGTGACTGCCAAGAACGCCGGCAAGAAATGGTCCGGTCCCTCGACGGGCGGCTCCGGCAAGATGCAGAAGTTCACGCCGGTCAAAGCCGTCAAGAAGGCCTGACGACGTGGCCCGCGCTCCGCGTGCCAAAGTTTCCAAGACGTCCGGCCAGGGTATCTCGCGGCTCAGCTACCAGAAGGGCCGGGCGCTCGGAAACAAGAACACGGCGACGCCCGGCGATTTGACGCCGGCCAAGTTCAGTGCTGGCGACATGAAGGGTCCAGGCTCGACCGGCGGCGGGCGCAGCTACGGCAAGGGTGAGGGTGGTGCCGGCGACATCAACATCTCCTACGGCGGCACGATCCGCCCGTCCGACATCGAGGACGTCAAGGCGCTCGGCAAGATGGACATCCCGAAGGGCAAGGCGCTCGGGCCGACCAAGACGAAGCAGCTGAAATGAAGCCCGGCAAGAAGACCCGTCCACTGCCGACGCGCGGCGGGTTGAACGACCTGGCCAAGACCCAACACACGATCAGCGACTACTCGAAAGCCTCGCCGATGGGGTCGACGGAGAAGACCCCGACGGTGATGCAAGCCTTGCGCAATCCGCGTAAGGGGAGGTAATGCCCGATACAGCCAAGCTCGTGCAGATGGCGATGCTGGTACGGGCGCAGGCTCCGGAAGCCTGGGAGGGGTTCGTTTTGGCGTTTCGGGAGTACGCGGCGGCGACCGCTGCAGAGATGGTGCGTTGTCCGCCGGACCAGCTGGCGAAAGCGCAGGGTATGGCGCAGATCGCGCACGAGCTAGCCCAGACGCTGATGAACGCGCCGAGGATACACGAGCGAGCGCGAGAGGCAGGACGTCATGGCCGACAACCCTAACCCGCAGGAAGCCAGCCAGCTTCCCGAACAGCTGCGGCGTCAGATCGCCGAGGCCGACCAGATCCGTGCCGACATCGCGGCACCCACGGAAGAGACTCCGGCTGCTCCGACCGAGACGCCGGCGTCTCCCAGTCCTCAGCCGACTGACCACCCTCAATCGGCTGAGGACGACCAGACCTGGGAGCAGCGGTACAAGTCGCTGCACGGGCGGTTCGAGAACACCCAGCGCTCGAACCAGCAGATGTCCGAGCGCATGACGCAGATGGAGCAGCTCATCGCGTCCATGCAGGCGCGCGGCCATGAGCCGGAACGTCCGGATGCCGCGGTGCCGATAACCAAGCCGAAGCTGGTCACCGACCAGGAGGCGTCGGACTACGGCGAGGAGATGCTGACCGTCGTCGGCAAACGTGCCCGCGAGGAATTCTTTCCTGAGTTCGAGCAACTCGCAGCCCGCCTGAAGCGTATCGAGAGCCGTGTCGACGGGGCCGCGCAGGTCATCGACAACTCGCAGAAGATGAACGTCTACCAGACGCTGCAACAGCAGATCCCCGACTGGAAGACGATCAACAAGTCGGACGAGTTCAAGGCATGGCTCGGCCGGCCCGACGATTTTTCGGGCCGCCGACGCATGGATATGCTGAAAGAGGCGTTCGATAGACACGAGCCAGGACGCGTGCTAGCGTTCTTTCGGGGATTTTTGACTGAGGCTACCGGCACCCCGCCAAACAATTCGAGCCCAGGGAATTCAGCGCCCCCTCTTGCCAACGGCCAAACCGGTCAAGGCAACGGCAGCGGGAAACCCTCCCTCGAAGACTTTGCGGCACCCGGTAGAGCCAGGTCGGCGCCGCAGGAATTGCCGCCCGATAAGCCCATCTACACGTCCGCCTTCATCACGAAGTTCATGGCAGACAAGCGTACGGGCAAATATCGAGGCCGCGAGGCCGACGCAGATGCAATCGAGCGCGACATCTACCAGGCACAGCATGAGGGGCGGATCTCACCGTAATCGCTAAGAGCGAACGAGGACCGCCATGGCATATCCTGTAGCAGGTGCGGGCACGACCCCACCCATCTATCCGACTGGCTCAGCAACACCCAATCCGGCTTACTCCGGTACCTTCATCCCCGTCCTGTGGTCGACCAAGCTTATAGAGAAATTCTATGCATCGACCGTACTGGCGGCGATTTCCAACACCGACTACGAAGGCGAAATCAAGAACAAGGGCGACAAGGTCGAGATCCGGACCAAGCCCACGATCACCATCAAGGATTACAGAGCTGACGGCTTGCTCGAGATCGAGCGCCCGTCCTCGAACATTGTCGAGCTACCCATCGACAAGGGCAAATACTTCAACCTCATCCTCGATGACGTCATGGAGATCCAGTCGGACCTCAACATGATGAACCTGTGGAGCGACGACGCTGCACAGCAGTTCAAGATCGTTGTCGACCGTGAAGTCCTGCTCGGCCTGCTCGGCCAGGCGGACACCAAGAACAAGGGCCTCACCGCGGGCCTGATCTCCAACAACATCAATCTCGGTGTTACCGGCACGCCGATCCAGGTTGTCGCTCGCAACCCTGCTGGCACCGCCGGCAAGGTCGAGATCATTGACATCCTGGTTCGCCTCGGGCAGGCGCTCGATGAGCAGAACATCCCCGAGACTGGACGTTGGGTCGTGCTTCCGGCCTGGATCTCATCGCAGATCAAGATGTCGGAGCTGCGGGACGCGTCGCTCACCGGTGACTCGGTGTCGATTCTGCGCAACGGGCGGCTGGGGATGGTTGATCGTTTCACCATCTACGTCAGCAATCTCCTGCCGTCCGGCGTCCCCGCCGGCCTCGCCGCTGGCGAGTGGGTGATCTACGCAGGTACCCAGCACGGGCTGACGTTTGCGTCGCAGATCAACAAGGTCGAGACACTGCGTTCCGAGATGACGTTCGGCACCCTGCTGCGTGGCCTTCAGGTCTACGGCTACAAGGTGCTCGACGGCAAAGCGCTTGCCCAGGCAATCGTCACTCCGGGTTGAACCGGGTTTAACTGACCGGCAGAATTCTGCCGGTCAGTCCCTGTTTCTTGGAGGCTACGAATGCCAGCAGCACTGGAAACCGTAGGTCAGTACCTCAAGGAGTGCCGCGTTCTCCTGCAAGACGAGAACGTGCCTTATCGGTACGAGGACGCCGAACTCGTGGAGGCGATGAACATCGCCTTGATGGAGGCTCGGCGTCTTCGTGCTGACCTGTTTCTGCCACTGTTCGAAGTGCCGTATTTCACCTCGACCGGCACCATAGACACGACCGCCAAGGTAACGCTCGACCCGATGTACCGGTCGAGCCTGGTCTACTACATCGTCGGCCGCGCGCAATTGCGGGACGATGAAGCCACCACCGATCAGCGCGCCACGGCGATGCTCGGCAAGTTCACCCAGCAACTGTTGTCGATCGCCTCATGAGCTGCCAGCCCTCCGAACGCATTATGCAGACCATCCGGGTCAGTGTTCCGGGGGTCACCGACGATCTGCTGAGACTGCAGATGTTCAACGTCATGGACGAGTTCCTGCGACGGACCAACGCCTGGCAGCACCTCGAGGACATCGAGCTTATCGAAGGCGAGACGAATTACGACATACCGACCCCGGCTGGCTCCGAAGTGGTGCGCTGGCTGGGCGTCAGCCACAAGCAGACTCCGATAACGGCGTCGCCGGCGCAGAGCGGTGTCACCATGTCGTCGCTGGGCACGCTGGTTCCGGACCTGACATTTCCGGACGGCGACGCATCGTATCTGCCTGCGGCCACCGATCTCCACCCCGGCACAGGGGTGTTCACCTACACGGTGTACCGGCCCAACTACATCTCGATCAGCGGCGCGCCGTCGGCCGAGGACGTCAAGTTTCCGCTGGTCGTCGCGCTGGCGCTGACCGTCGGCAAGAGTTGCCTGGAGTGCGAGGACTGCGGGGATTGGGACGTCCCGGAATACATGTGGGACATGTTCTTCCAGGACTGGAACGATGGCACGCTGGGCCGGCTCTACGCCATGCCTGCCAAGCCGTGGTCGAGCCCGACGCACGCCCAGTACCACTTGAAGCGATTCCGCAATCAGATGGCATTCCGGATGCAGGAAGCACGCCGGGGTTACGTCTGGAACATGCCCGCGTGGCGCTTTCCGCGGGGCTGGTGAATGAACAACATCTACAACGTCGCCCGCGTCGACTTGCTGACCGGAAGCTTCAGCTGGCCGGGGATCGATGCGCGCCTGGTCGCCTGGTCCAGCGCCCAGGACTTCGATGAACTTGACGAAACTGTGGCTGACATATCGGCACGCGCCGGCCAGATAGTCGGCTACTCAGACCCGATCACTGTGCAGTCGGTCTCGCCAAACGGCACTGCGCAGACCAACCAGGTGCTGATTCCGATCAGCGCCGTCGGTCCCCCGGTGACGTGGTTCACCATGGTGAAGCACGCCCCGGTGCAGGCGGATGCGCAGCTGGTCCTCTACATCGATGAGGCGGAGGGTTTGCCCTTCGATCATCGCGGCCTCGACATCGTCGTGCAGCCAGACTGGCTGCAGCAACGAGGATGGTGGAGGCCGTGAATGGATTACCGGTGGATCGCTGACGACCCGTATCGATCCTACTTCGGCCATCCGTACCTGCCGGCTGGCTACGATTCGATGTCGATCGGCACGGATGAGGTCAATGCGCCCGGCGAGAACTGGCCGGTGTGGCCGGTCTACTACGACACCTTCATCGGACTCTCCGTGGTTATCATGACCGACTCGATGCAGCAGGTGTTCGACACTGGTTGCCCGGACCTGATCGTGCCCTGCGAGAACTGGACGACCGTTCTTCCGCACGAGGAGCACACGCTGGTCATCCGGCCTGATTGGTATGAGCGGGAGGTAGCGTCGCAGAACAACGTGCTGGTCTTCCCGCGCGAAGTGCGGACACAGGAGGTGAAAAAGGCCGGATGAGCGGGACCCTCAAAACCTACCGCAAGGCCGACGTAGAGCGGCGACGGCTCTACCTCGACTATTCCTGCTGGCTCGAGGAGCTGGAGACGCTCACCGACTTCCAGGCGACGGTGTCGCCCTATGATGCCGACCAGCCGCTGTGGCTCGACGTCGCCTACCCCAATGCTGACCACACCAAGCTGGTGATGTTCGCGTCCGGCGGCATCGCCGGGCGGAGCTACACCGTGTCGATGAAGGTGACGACGACGGCCGGCCAGGTGAAGAAAGACGATATCGGGATCATGGTGACGAAATGACTGTGCCGATGCTGTTTGCCAACAATGCGTCGTCGCGACTCTACGCGGCGATCGACGCCCTGACGACGTCGATCCGCACGCAGGCTGGCGAGGGTGCGAAGTTCCCGCAGCCAGCAGGCGACGGCTCAACCTATTTCATCATCACCGTCGAGGATCGGCGGTCTGGGCAGCTGGAGATCATGCGCTGCACTGGCCGTTCGGGGGATATCCTGAACGTCGTGCGGCACCAGGAAGGGACGACCGCGCAGGCGTTCGAGCTTGGTGCGACGATATCTAACCGGCTTACCGCGGCGACCATGGATTTCCTCGCCCATGCCGGTGCTACCGGTCCGATGGGTCCGCAAGGTCCGCAGGGGGCGACCGGGCCGCAAGGGGAGAAAGGCGACACCGGCGCCACCGGCGCTGCCTCGACAGTGCCCGGACCGCCCGGTGCGACAGGCCCGCAGGGTTCGCAGGGTCCGCAAGGGGCCACCGGCCCGCAGGGGCTGCAGGGAGTGCAGGGGGATCAGGGTGCGACAGGCCCAGCCGGACCGATCGGTCCCCAAGGGGTGAAGGGCGATACCGGGGCGACGGGGTCAACCGGTCCGGCTGGGCCGACAGGACCGTCCGGCGCCCAGGTCATGTCGATCGGCGACAACCCGCCGGCGTCGCCCGTGGCCGGGCAGACCTGGTGGGAATCCGACACCGGCAACATGTTCGTCTACTACAACGACGGAAACTCCAGCCAATGGGTGCCGGCGCATGTCGGCGCAACGCCGGAAGGCGGCGGTACCGGAGGGATTCCGGAAGCACCGACGGATGGCCAGCTCTATTCGCGCAAAGGCTCGGATGCGTCCTGGGTCGTGTCGCCGTCGGGCGGGGGCAGTGGGTCGACGGCGTGGGCCGACATTACCGGCAAGCCAAGCACGTTCCCGCCGACGGTCCCGATCGCGCAGTCCGACATCACTGGCCTGGTCGCCGGACAAGCGGCGCAGGACACGGCGATTTCGGGCAAAGCGGCGTCTGTCCATACGCACGCGCAGAGCGACATCACCGGGCTCGTCGCCGGGCAAGCGGCGCAGGACACAGCGATCTCCGGCAAGGCTGCGGCCGTCCATACGCACGCACAGAGCGATATCACCGGACTGGTCACTGCGCTCTCCAGTAAGGAGCCGTCGATCGCCGGCGGCACCACGGCGCAGTACTGGCGTGGCGACAAGGCATGGGCCACGCTCGACAAGGCAGCGGTGGGCTTAAGCAACGTCGACAACACCGCCGACACCGCCAAGCCGGTGTCGACGGCGCAGGCGACAGCCGATGCGTTGAAGGTGGCCAAGGCCGGCGACACCATGACCGGGCCGCTGGTGATGCCGAACAGCGGCACCGCCGGTGCCACCTCGATCAACTTCGGCTCGGCGACTGTCGGTCTCTATGGCAATGCGTCGGCGATCATGATGTCGGTCGGCGGTACGCAGCGCTTCGCGATCAGCGCAACATCGATCGCCGCAGCGCTGGCTATCTCCCTGCCGGGCGATCCGACATCGGCGCTGCAAGCCGCGCCCAAGCAGTACATCGACGCCAAGATCGTCAACAAGCTCACCGTCGCCAACACTGCGCCGTCGAGCCCCGCCGTCAACGACATCTGGGTGGACACGACATGAAGGTCTGGTCTGGATCAGCGTGGGCGGAAAAGCCGGTCAAGGTCTGGTCCGGTTCCGCTTGGGTTACGAAGCCGACCAAGGTGTGGAACGGCTCGGCGTGGGTCGTTAAGCCCGCCGTCGGCGGCGGCGCCATAGCGCTGGTCGGCGCGGTGCAGCGCGGCACGCAGTCTTATCCAGGCTCGAACAACTACAATTTCACCGTCGACGTTGGCTCTGGCGCGGGGCGTAAGATCGGCGTCCTGGCGGTGGCGTCTCACCAAGGAACGACGGGCATCAGTGCCTGCACCCTCGATCCAGCTGGCGCGAACGTCGCGCTGACCGTCGCCGACACTATGGGCGGCGGTCTGGGTGGCGGCGGCGCAGCGGCGTTCTACGGCAATGTCCCTGACGCGGTCACCGGCTCTAAGACAATCAGGATTGTCGTCAACGAAGACTGGGCCAACATGTGCGCTTTCCAGATGCATATCCTGACGGGCGCGACCTTCCACGGAGGTGACGCCAACTCCGACGCGTCATCTCCCAACAATGCGAATGTCGCCATCGCTTCTATCCCGGCAGGTTCGTTCATCGGCGCTCTCGGCATCACGCTCGACACCACGTCCTACGACAACAACGGTCCGTTCCCGGTTGGCGACACGCCGGTTTATGCGGAGGCGACCGATCAGGGCTTCCAGTATGGCAGCTCCTACGTTCTCAACAGCGTCGGCGGTAGCATTTCCGGGTTGACGCTCCGCAACGGCACAACGGCCTCGAATGTCGCCAATGCCATCGCAGCAATAGCGTGGAAGCCCTGATGTACGATTTTCCCGCAAGCCCCACCGAGAACCAACAGTTCATCCCGCCCGTCGGTGGCCAGACATACGTCTACAAATCGCCACGTTGGCTGGTGAAGGGCATCCCGCCAGTGGGCGGCGGCGGTTCCGGCGGGGGTATCGAGGAAGCGCCAACGGACGGCCAGCAGTACGCCCGCGAAGACGCCAACTGGACGGTGGTCGAGCCCGGTATTTCCGACTGGGCGGATATCACTGGCAAGCCAACGACGTTCCCACCAGAACTGCCGATTGCGCAGACCGGCGTTACCAACCTGGTCAGTGACCTGCTGCTCAAGGCGCCGCTGGTCTCTCCTGCGTTCACCGGCGTCCCTGTGGCGCCGACACCAGCGACGGGCACCAATACCACTCAGATCGCCACGGCTGCCTTCGTCAAGGCGCAGGGCTACCTGACAGGGGCACCGATAGACGGCTTCACCTATGGCCGGCAGAGCGGCAACTGGGTAGCCGTCGTCGACCAGGTTTCCTACACGGCCACCCTCAACGATCTGTGGGCGGCCGACTCGGCCCTCGAAGGTTCGGTTGCTGCGCTCACCGGCCGGGTCACCAGCCTCGAGACGGCGGGCTACATCAGCGACGCGCCGAACAACGGCCAGCAGTACGCCCGGCAGAATGCTGGCTGGGCTGTGGTGAGTGTCGCCGCTCCGGCGTGGACCGACATTACCGGCAAGCCCTCCACGTTCCCGCCCTCCACGCACAGCCACCCGCAGAGCGAGGTGACGAACCTCGTCACTGATCTGGCCGCCAAGGCACCACTGGCATCCCCGGCATTGACTGGTAACCCGACGGCGCCGACGCCGACTGCCGGCGACAACGACACCAGCGTGGCGACGACGGCGTTTGTCGTGGCGGCGATCACCGCGGCGCTCAGCGCTTTCGCCGGCGGAGCGTATGTCAGCGACACTGCGCCGGTCAGCCCGACGAATGGCGCGCTGTGGTGGGATTCATCGACCGGAGGTCTGTACATCTATTACAACGACGGCACGAGTTCGCAGTGGGTGCAGGTGAACGGGGTGTCGGCCTGATGGGCATCAACTTCCCCTCCTCACCGGCGGCAGGTCAGGTCTTCTGGCAGGGCAACACGCCGGCGTGGGTTTTTGGTTCGGGGCGCTGGAAGCGCTACGCGGGCACGGCGGACACCAAGAACCGCCTGGTCAATCCGGCGATGCAGATCTCCCAGGAAAACGGCCTGACGGATGTGATCATCGCTGGAGTTCACATAGCCGATAATTGGCGGTCGGCGCTGACGACGGATACCGGGGTTTTCCGTTTCCAGCGCGTTGCTTCGCCCACCCCAGCGGGGGCGCTGCACAGGCTTCGACTGACGGTGACGACCCCAGATTCGAATCCTGGCGGTGCTGACTGGATGGCGCTTTACCAGCCGGTCGAAGGCACCCGGGTGGCAGATCTTGGCTATGGGACGGCCGCTGCCAAACGGGCGGTTGTTCGTTTCGGCTTCAAGGGACCGGCGGGGACTTACGCCTTCGGCATTCGCAACACCGCTGTCGATCGCTCGTTTGTTAGCCCGTTCACTGTCACGGCTGGTCAGGCCAACACCGACCTGCGCTACACCATTTCGATCCCACCCTGCGTCGACGGCACTTGGGCGAATGACACTGAGGCGTGGGGCTTCTTGACTTGGGACCTTGGTGAGGCGGGTGGCACAAGCAACCCCAACACATGGCTATCAGGCAATTGGACCGGCTATAGCGGCATGACCAACGGCATGACGAAGGCTGCTGGCACGGTCTTCGAGCTGTTCGACGTTGGTTTTTATGCCGACCCCTACAATACTGGCCTGGCGCCGCATTTCTACGTGCCGCTCTACGAAGACGATCTGCGCGATTGCCAGCGCTATTGGTACCGAGCCTATGGAATGCGCGGCCACATCAGCACAACGCTGAAGTCCGATCGTCTCTCATCACCACATCCCGTTCCCATGCGGACTACTCCTTATGGGTTTGCCTTGGTTGGGAGCGGCTTGTTGATCTACGACGGGAACGGCACGTACGCCCCGTCGGCGACATATGGATTGCTGGCCGGAACCGACGAGCTTTTTCTCTACTGCTTCATATACATAGGAACCGGGCCCATGAACATCGGTCGGGTTGGCGGACCGCTGGTCAATGCGCAGACTGCCGCTTACCTCGCTGTGAATGCGAGGCTCTAATGGCGATGGATTTCCCCTCCTCGCCCACTGAACGCCAGGTGTTCAACGCCGCGCCTGGGGTGTCCTACGAATACTTCTCAGGGGTGTGGCGTCCGGCGCCGATGAAGACCGCGCTGCCGAAGAACTACGTCGTCAACCCGTCGATGCAGATCAGCCAGGAGATTGGCGATACCATCATCAGCCCCGGCGCGGGCGTCGCCGGTTCCTGCTATCCCGCTGACCAGTGGGTGCTTTACCACGCAGCCATTCCGGGGGCGTCGATCGCGACGCTCGGGCAATCCATCCACGTCAACAACATCAATCGCTGGGTTCAGTTCTATACCAACAACGGTCCGCTCACGGTCAACGCTGGCGACTACGCACAGTGCCGGCAGTATATCGAGGGGCAGCGCTGCGCCGATTTCAAATGGGGCACGGCGGACGCCGTGGACCTTGTGCTCAGGTTCGATTTCCTGGGGGTTAGCGGGCAGGTATACCACGTCGGCGTCTACACGCCGGACTTCTACTACCTCCAGAAATTCAGTGGAGTTGGTTACCAGACCGCTAGTTTCGCCATCCCCGGCTGTACCACGGGGACGTTCAACACTGGCGCGTCGACCTATGGGGTGTTCATCAATTTCAACTGCCTCGCCGGGACGACGTACCAGGACTCGCAATTCAATCTGGGCAAATGGCGCGCATGGCCCCCCAAGTATGGCAGCACGGTCAGCACTTCGTTCATCCAGGGCACTGCCTCGAGCTTCCAGTTTTCCAATGTCGGCCTCTACCTCGACCCCTTCAAAACGGGGGTGGCGCCGCCCTACGAGCACCCGGACATCTTCGAGGAGCTGCGCCGCTGCCAGCGCTACTATGCGAAGCTCTACGGCATGCGCGGCTGGATGCTTGCTTCGAACCAAGTCATTCGGCCCTCGCAGCAGCTGCCAGCGCCGATGCGCATCGCGCCGGCACTCTCGATGGCTGGAGCGCCGCAATGGTATGACGGGACGGCGAGCGCTCTCGCTTCGGCGACTGTCGCCTTCAACGGGTCCAACGAGTTCGTTGCCGAGCTTAACGGCACCGCCGCAGCCGGGCTGACAGGGAATCGTCCGGCGGTCCAGTTCTGGAACAGCGACGCCAATTACTGGGCCGCGAACGCGAGGATGTGATGGCGATCGACTTCCCCGACACCCCGGTCAACAACCAGATAAAAATTATCGGTACGGATTTGACGTATACCTACAACGCCGCGAAAAAAGTGTGGGCAGCGGCAAAATCAGCGGTGTGCGAGCCGCAGAACTACATCCTCAACCCATGTTTTCAGAGCAGCCAGGAGAACGGCGACGCCGTGATGTCGGTCAGCACCTGCGTGCTGGATGCCTGGTGGCTACAAACTTCCACATCGTCTTGCAGCGCCCAAAGAGTCGCGGCGGTCAGCCCGCCCAACGCATCGAAATATGCTTTGCAGATGTCTGTCCTGACGCCGATCGCAAGCGCGGCTGCAGGGGATTATGCGTCCCTCTATCAGTTCATCGAAGGGCAATGGATTCAGAATTTCTTCCAGGGCACAGCGTACGCCAAATATGCGGTTCTCCGGTTCTGGGTGAAAGCGTCCCACGCAGGAACTTATGGCGGCGCGCTGCGGTCGATGGGAACGGCGCGATCGTATCCGTTCGCCTACACGATCTCGTCAGGCCAGGTGAACACTTGGGTAATGGTACAGATCAACATCCCCGGAGATACCGGCGGGACCGCTACCAACTGGCCCAAGGACAACACCTACTGCGCCATTCTCTGGTTCACCTTCTTCGCCGGCACAAACTGGCGGGCTACCCCCAGCACCTGGGCAGTGAGCAACGCCATCGCGCCAACGGGCATCAACGCGGTGCTGCCGTCAGGCGGTGTTTTCCAGATTGCTGACGTTGGCTTTTACCGGGACTCGCTTCTCGCGCAGAACGCTCCGCGCTGGGTGCCACCGGATGACTTGCTCTCCAGGCGGCAGGCGATGCGCTACTGGTACAAGGCCAAGCTGATGAACGGGGCTTCCAACACCTCGACCCTGGCTGGGCGCATGGGCATGCCGCACCCCGTCGCGATGCGCGCCGTCCCGGCGCAGGCAGAAATAGGAACCATGACGGTCTCCGACATGAGTCCGCCTGTCGGCGTTTCAGCGGTCACGGCAGTGGGCAACAGCTTTTGCGGTGAGTCCAATATAACGACCGCCAGCGGCCTGACGGTTGGCAATGCCGCCACGTTCACCAACCCCGGCAGCAGCAGCGCGAATTACATCGCCATGAATGCGAGGTGAGCATGTTCGTTTCCGCAAAATACGCCACTCCCGATCTCACCGATCCAACGGTTGATCCACATGCTGCGATCAAGCCGGTGCTGGCGACCGACGAGAAGGGGACGGTGTGGTCGCTGATGGAAGATTCACAGCTTGGTGACTGGCTGCGCTACAAGGAAGAGGGTGGGACGATAGCCCCGGCAGATCAACCGGCGACGTCCGAGGCGCCATCCGAGGACGACCCTATGCCTGAAACGGAGTTCGACGGCTTCCAACCGAACAAAGATGACGTTTCCACCGTCGTGTGAAGGACACCAGCATGGATGTTTCCGTTACCCCCTACGCACCGTCTCCCGGCTCCGTCGTCGCCGGGAACCTTTACGCCGATCTGCAGTCGCGCACGCTGTGGCTTGGCGTCAACCCGGCGGTCGATGCGAGCGGCGCCGTGCTCATCGCTGACATCCTGGGACTGCAGGACCAGATGGATGACGTCACGGCGGAAGCCCACGCATATACCGACACCCAGATCCTTACCCGTGCGCCGACCGTGCACACCCACCCAGCGGCGCAGATCACCGATTTCACTTCCGCCGTGACTGGCGTCGTCGCGGCCATTCCGGGGTTCAACTGGATTCGCGGAATGATCATGATGTACTCCGGCTCGCTGGCCGAGATCGGCGTCGGCAACCTCGCTGGCTGGGCGCTCTGCGATGGCTCGAACGGCACGCCGGATCTGCGCGACCGCTTCGTCATTGGGGCTGGCAACAAGCCGGTTGGCAACAAGAACACACCAGCCAATTTCCTCACCGACTTGCAGGGCGCTCACGCTCACACCAATGACCCCACGACGCTGACGCTGGCGCAGATTCCGTCGCACAGCCATACGGTGAGCGCCTCGGGGTCGTTCAGCGGCACGACCGGCAGCAACAACACCGATCACAGCCATGCGGCCTACTCCGGTGCGTTCGTCGTGACGGGCTCTGCCGGTGGCGGCTATCAGGGCCGCGCCCATTCGGGCGGCGATGGCGGCCTCCTCTACGCCCCCAGCGTCTCGACTGGCACCATGAGCGCCTACCACCAACACGCCTTTAGCGGGTCGGTCGCCGTCGACGGCACTGCGGCGGCGGCCGGCAGCGGTGGCTCGCACACCCATGCCATGCAGTCGGCCGGTTCGCACCAGCACACCATCCTGGCGACGGCTGTCCGCGAGGCGGTCGCCTACTACGCACTCGCTCTCATTATGAAACTTTAAGGAGGGGGCCATGGGCCGTTCACAGAGACACAAAGTCATCATCCAGAACACCGACAGCGCCGGCAAGGGCTTGTCCGAGAAGCAGCCGGCGCCGCGCTACATCAACCAGTTCGCCAATTCACAGGCGTTCTCGGTACCGACAGGCCCGACCGGCGGACCGCTCAAGGGTTCGTCCATGGCCGGCTTTCCGCCGACGCTGATCCCGCTGCCCGGTGTCATGTCCGAGCGCGACGTAGAGCTTCATGCGGCAGGAGAATTCTCTGACCCAGGGCAGTTCAACCTCTCCGGTAATCCAATCTACACTTCGCTGCCAGAAGCTAGTGCGCCGTTACCACCAAACCCGGAACCCCCCGGCGAGGGGATAACCTTGCTGGCGCTGGCACCCAACAGCCTTGGTGTCGATTACCCGCCGCTGACCATTCACATCTACGGCACCCACTTCACCGAGGACGCGGTGCTCGTCACCGATTTCTGGTCGACGGACACCGAGTTCATTGACGACACTCACCTGGCGTTCCTGCTCGATCCCGAAGGCGCAGAGCCTGGTCCTATCGAGATGCATATCGAGCAGGGCATCTTCGTGACTGAGTCAAAGACCTTCACCTTCCTGGCACCGGGAGAGCCGCCGGCGCGCGGGTCGAGTGGCACCACCAACGACCCAGCCGAGGAGCGGCGCTTCCCGATCGGTCCGTTCGGCGTCGTCAAGATCGACAAGACCGGCGAGTCGCTGAAGATCACGCTGACCAGTACTGGCGTGCAGGCAGGCGATTTTGTCCGCATTGAGGCAACCAGCCGCAGCGAGCTGAACGGCGACTACCGCGTCGACAACACCGAAGGCTCGGTGATCGTGGTGCGCGCACCGGACATCGAACTCTTGCAGGCGATCACCAATCGCGGCCGGGTGACGATCATCGCTGGAGGTGAGTGATGCCAACACGCTCGCAGCGCCACAAGCAGGAGTTCCAGGGCTACCGGTCTCCGGCGATCACGGCGATCAACCCTGACACGGCGTCGATCGCTGCGGCTGGCGCTGTCGGCCGTACGGTAGCAACCATGTCGGTGGCGGGTGGGACACCACCCATCACCTATGCGGTGACTGCTGGCGGTGGGTTGTCTGCTGCCATGAGTGGCAACCTCCTGCAGACGACGGTCAATCCCTGCGGCACAGCCGGCGTGAAGACGGTGAGCATCTCGGCCACCGACCCTTGGGGGCAGACCAAGACTGAGACCATAGCGGTGACGGTGACCTGATGGCTGTGCTGCGCGTCCAGGCTTTCTCAGGTGTGATCCCGGTGGCGGGTGACCGGGCGCTGCCCGATGGCTTCGCCGTCGAGTCGGTCAACACCTGGCTCTACGGCTCTGAGCTGCGCGGCATCCGGCCGCCGGTTGATGTCATCGCCTGCAACGCGACGACGCGCGAGGTGCTCAGGATTCCCAAGCGCACTGTCGGTGGCGACCCGTCGTTCCCCACCGTCGTGCCGCCGCCGTCCTACCTGGGCGACTCGGTGTGGAAGCAGTTCACCGACATCGACACCGACATCCTCCGGGGCCAGCTGATCGAGGATCAGTACGAGCGTTATTACTTCTGCTCGCCGACCACTGGCCCGCGCTTCAACACCTACGCCCGCATGGTCGCGGGCCAAGCGGATTACGTGCTCGGCGTGCCAGGCCCGAACAACACCGTTGACTCGGCTGGCAACAACGCGCTGAAGCCGACCATCGTCTCGATCACCGGCGGTGCTGCGCCCGTCGTGACGCGCGCCTACGTCTACACCTGGGTCAACGAGTTCGGCGAGGAGAGTTCTCCCTCACTGCCGGTGCTCGGCTCGGGCAATGGCAACGCTATCTGGACCATCGGCAACATCACCGTGCCGCCGGCACCAGCGGTGAACCAGCCAGCCTGGCTGAAGAAGTATCTCTACCGCACAGTCACCGGCGAGAGCGGCCAGACCACCTACTACCGGGTCAACGAGGTGCCGCTGGCGACGACTACCTACGCCGACGACACGTCGAAGCAGACCGACGCGGTGATTGTCGGCAACCTGGTGCTAGAGTCGACCACGTGGCAGCCGCCGCCATCCGACCTGCAGGGTTGGATCGCCATGCCGAACGGCTTCCTGATCGGCTTCTCGGGTTCCGATGTTTACTTCAGCGAGTCCTACCACTGGCATGCCTGGCCGGCGGAATACAAACAGGCGACCGAGACGCCGATCGTCGGCTTGGGCATCCTTGGCCAGACCTGCGTGGTGTGCACGCAAGGCTACCCAGCGACGATCACCGGCGTGAAGCCGGCGACCTGCGCCTTCACCAAGTCGACTGCGGATGAACCGTGTCTTTCCCGTGGCTCGATTGTGTCGACACCACAAGGCGTCATCTACGCCTCGCAGAATGGCCTCGTGCAGGTCAGCCCGCAAGGCATTGGCAACGTTACCGAGCAGCTGATCACTCGCCAGGAATGGATCAAGGACTACGCCCCGCAGTATATCCGCGGTGTGCGTTACCAGAACGGCTACCTGGCGCTGCGCATGGTGCCGACGGGACCGCGCTCCGGCTTCTTCCTCGACCCGACGTCGCTCAAGGTGGCGCTCACCAACATCACCGACTTCGAAAACATCAAGGCGCTCAACACCGACTTCTGGTCGGGCGAGGTGTTCATGATCGATTCGAATGGGACGACCGCCACCATCCGGCGTTGGGACCCGCCGACCAACGACCTGATGCCGGTGCAGTGGCTATCGAAGGAGTTCCAGTTTCCGTTCAAGGAGAACTTCGCCACCTACGCCATCTACTGGGACGAGGACCGCTACTCCAACGCCAACTACGGCCTGTCGATCATGCCGACGACCGAGCATGTGCGCTTCCGGGTACTGGCTAACCGTCAGGTCGTCTATGACCAGCAGGTGCCGGCCAGCGGCATGCCGATCCGCCTGCCGTCGGGGTTTAAGTCCGACATCTGGCAGTTCGAGATCCGCGCCAGGGCACCGGTCTATTCCCTGCACGTCGCCTCAACCGTGAAGGAGCTGAAGGGTGTCTAAGCGCCGCATCTTCGCCACGGTGCCCGAGCCCTACACGGACGTCTATTCGCTGTACGCTTCGGTGATGGCGCTGAAGGAGCTGGTCGAGGGATTGACCGGACAGCGCGGTGGGCTCGAGGACCAGGCGGTGATGCGCGGCGACCTGCCTGACCGCATCACTGTTCCAAAGAACGGGCCATGGAGCCCCAAACTTATTCCCAGCACCGGGGCGTTTGCAGCTTCGGATCAGACCGCAAACTGGGGGTATTTTTCGAAGATCGATAAGCTGGTCAACGTCTGGTTCATGGCTACGTGGACTGGCCTGTCGATCGGTTCAGGCAGCGGCATGGCGCTCCTCAGCGGGCTGCCGTTCCTGCCGTCTTTTGCTGCCAGCGCAAGCTATTGGCCGGGTGCCAATGTTTCCTATGCGGGCGGGTCGACAATCAACCCATCTGGTGGGCTCTTCGCCAGAGGTGATCCGAACATTTATTTTTACTTCCCCGTCTCTCTGAACGGATCATCGAACAACTGGAGTGTGACTCACCTGGCAGCGTCCGGATACCTCTGGGGTTCCGGCACGTACCTGACGGATTCATGATGGACGAGATCATCTTCAACGACCCCGCCGACGGGCATGAGATCGCCCAGCTCGCCGGCACGTCGTTCAACCCCAGGGTCAACATCTCTGTCTGCCGGCACAAGAACGGCAAGCGGATGGGTGGGGTCGTCTACCAGAACTACACGGGCGAATCGATCGCCATGCACTCAGCCGGTTGGGACGATCACTGGATCAACCGGGACATGCTATTCGTCACCTTCGACTATCCGTTCAACCAATTGGGGGTTAAACGGATATTCGGGCAGGTGCCGGAGACCAATGGTCACGCGCAAGAGTTCAACCTGAAAGTGGGGTTCAAGTACGTCACCAGAATCGAAGGGGTTTTTCCCCACAACGTGGCCTGCATGGTCATGTGTCTGGAACGTGAAGACTGCCGCTTCCTGAAGCTTAAACCGCGTCGACTTGTTTCGAACCTGAACTGAGGGGGACCCAGTCATGGGTGGGAAAGACAGCGCACCGGCAGCACCCGACTATTCTGAGCTAGCTGCGGCTTCCAAGGAATCGGCTGCCTATTCCTACGAGCTGGCCAAGCGACAGCAGGACTGGGCGGAGAAGACCTACAACGAAAACAAAGACGTCTCCGACATCGTCATCGGCAAGGCGCTCGATGCGCTCGACAAGCAGACTGCCTGGGCCGACCAGGACCGCGAGCGCTACGAGAACATCTACCAGCCGCTCGAGGAGCAATATGCAGCGAAGGCGCAGGACTACTCCACTGCCGAGCGCCAGGAGATGGAAGCCGGCAAAGCCGAAGCAGATGTTGCTGCGCAGTTCGAGCAGGCCAGACGCACTGCGCAGGAGCGCCTCGAAGGCTACGGTGTTGACCCTTCCCAGACACGTCAAGGCGCGCTGGATCTCGGGACTCGGGTTGCGGAAGCTGCGGCCCAAGCGTCGGCGGGGAACCAGGCCCGATTCCGTACTGAGCAGTATGGCGATCAGCTCATGGCTAATGCCATCAACACGGGCAAGGGTTATCCAGCGCAGGTCATGGCGGCCCAGTCGGGCGCAGGCAACTCGGGTAATCAGGCTGCCAACACCGGCCTGGCGCAGACAGCTTCGGGCTCCAACACCATGGGCACTGGTCAGAGCTGGCAGGGAATGGGCAACAACGCCGTCGCCGGCTGGGGCAACGTCCTGAACATGGGCTTCAACAACCAGCTGGATAGCTGGTCCGCCAACCAGGAAGCGTCGTCCGGGTGGGGCGACATCCTGGGCAAGGTGGCAGGCTTCGGGATGAGCGCCATGATGGCCGAAGAGGGCGGCGCCATCCCCGAGTTCGCCGCCGGTGGCATGCCTGTCCCCGAAGAGGCTAGCCCCAGCGGTGGGGCCATCCCCGATGATGTGCCCGCAGAGATCGAGGGTGGCCCGCCAGCCCGGCTCACCGCCGGTGAATTCGTCGTGCCCAAGGACGTCGTCGGCTGGCTCGGCGAGAAGGGCATGCAGCAGATCGTGCTCAAGGCACGCAAAGAAATGACCGGCGGCAATGGGGAGCGGCCGGCGCAGCCGGAAATGAAAGGTCCAGAGGGCGGACCACCCATGCCGGTTGAGAGCGTCGGGGCAATCCCGACACCAAGGGGGATGTCATGAGCTTTGGCGGCGAACTGAAAGGATTCTCGAAGGGCTTCAGCTCGGGCATCGATGACTATTCCGCGATCCAGAAGATGCGCAAGGAGCGCATGTGGCGCGAAGACGAAGTGAAGGGGGGCGACGAGTTCCCGCCTGCTCCGGTGCCGCAGACGTCGCAGCCCGATGGCGGCAAGTCGGGTGGCAAGTCGGGTGCTAAGCTCGACGCCGCGTCCGACGTGCGCTGGGGGCAGGCATCGCCGGAACAGCGCGCGCTGCTCAACACCATCGCCGGCACCGAGAGCCCCGGCTACAACGTTGTCTATGGCGGCGACACGTTCGAGGGCTACGGCGCTCACCCCGGTCGTGACGTCGTCATCACCAGTGGGCCTAACAAGGGCCAGACAAGCTCCGCCGCCGGCCGCTACCAGTTCCTTGGCTCGACGTGGAACAACATCGCCAAGGCGTACCACCTGGATGACTTCTCTCCGGAGAACCAGGACAAGGGCGCCTGGTACCTGGCGACCGAGGCGTATGGCCGCGAGACGGGCCGCGACCTCAACACCGACATCAAGTCAAAAGACCCGGCTACCCTCGCTGGCATCGGCAAGGCGCTGTCCGGCACCTGGACCAGCCTGCCGTCCGGCATCGAGCAGGGGCAGAACTCTGACAAGTTCGTCAGCTCGTTCACCAATTTCCTGGGCAAGGCATCAGGCTCGCAGAGCGCTGAAGCCGACACCACCGGCGGCGCCGCCGGCGGCACTGCTGCATCCTCTGGCGGAGGCGGCGGTGCGCTGCCCGAGGAAGACGATACCGATTCCGACGACACCGAGGACGGCGGCGAGGAAGAGTCCGCCGGGCTGGAGCGCAGGTCCCGGGATCTGCAGCTGGAGACCAACCCGGTCGTCGCCACCAACTTCGAGGCACCGCAGGTCGCGACGCAGTTCGATCTCGACGTCGGTGGCCTGTCGCCGCCGCGCGATCAAGAAGCACGGCCGCAGATGTGGGCTGCCCGTGGCGGCGTCATCCCCGAGCCGGCACAGGCGTTCGCCGACGGCGGCGGAGTCAATCCGTCCGGCGACCCGGACAAGTACAACGCCACCCGTGCCTACACGCAGGCGATTCCCCAAGCGGCAGCCAGCACCTTCACACCGCGCCGCATCGGCCAGGTGGCAGCCAAGTCAACGACACCGGCTGCGACGACTTCCACCCTCTCGTCATCGCAGCTGCTCGCCAACAAGCGCGCCGAGCGCGCCGCCGCCGAAGCAGCTGCCGCCACGCCTGCAGCAACGGCAGCCGTGGACCCGAACTGGGCGCAGGTGATGAAGAACCAGCAGCAGGCCGCTGCCATGTGGAACGCTGTCCAGGGCAGCGAGTCCATGAACCACGATCGTTCTGGCCAGATGATGAACCGCACGCCGCAGAAGCAGTACGGCGCTTACACCCGGGCGATGAATACAGCTGGGAATGAAGCCAAGGCCAACGGCACCGACGTGTGGATGGCCAAGCAGATGGTCGACCCATCTAAGTATGGCGGCAACTACATGACGCACCATAACAAGGGCGGGGTGATCCCCGAGCCTGGCCAGGCGTTCGCACGTGGCGGCAAGGTGCGCGACCTCAAAGAGCGCACCCGCATGGACTCTGCGTGGGATCAGATGGAGGACGTCGAGAGCGGAGACAGCGAAGAAGGCGAGGAGATTACCCCCGAAGAAATGATGAAGCTGCGCACCCGCATGCCGGGGCAGCTCTACCGCGAGAACTTCGCCCGTGGCGGCTCGGTCGACCCGAACCGCTCCCGTGCCAGGCAGGGGGGCGCAGTCTACGAGGCCAGTCGTGACCACGAATACTGGCAGCAGCGCTCGCCACGCCCCCAGAGCCAGCACGCCGAGTCGGCGGGCTATGCTCCGACATCGGTGGCTGGCGCTCGTGGGCCTAAGCGCCAGTCACCAGATACCCGCCAAGGAGGGGAGCCGGAAAGGGCTGCTCCCGGCAAGAAAGGTGGCGCTGAGAAAAAGGAAAGCAAGCCCGCCAAGAGCAGTGAGAAAAAGCCTGATTCGAAGCAGCCCGAGAAGAAGACGGCCGAGGGTGAGCCGCGCATCCAGGAGGATCGCGAGACCCGGTTCCGCCGGCCCCGGGCTGGCCTCGATCAGAACCCTTACGACACCGGGCGTGGCACGGGCACTCCACCGCTGGAGGAGACGGCTATTCCCCTGCCCCCCGGCGATTTGGGGGGCGTGCCGCCTGACCTGGTGAGACCGGACCCCGGCACACGCGCTGCTGTACCTGGCTCGGAGGGCGCTGCTGAAGTCATCGAGACAATCAAAAAAGATCCGCGGATTCAGCCGAAGGCGACCAGTGGCAACACCGGACTGATGGAGCTGCTCGAACCACTGGCGGCTGACCCGGCAACCGGCAAGCCGAAGTTCCTAACTCCTGGCCCGCCCGCCGAGCCAGTCATCGAGGAAGACCGCGACAGCCGGCAAGGTCCGGTCATGGAGCGGCCGTACCTGGCCCCCATCGACAACACCCTGCCACCTGGATCTTTCCCTGCGCCGACGCCGGAGCGCTTCGGACCGCCGGCTGACGCGGCGACGCCAGCGCCAGCCTACCTGCATGGCGATCCGGTCTACGCGCCCGGCGTCTCACCGCCCCCGGAGCCCGAGCCGGGCGCCTGGATCGGCGGCCAGTTCGTGCCATTGAGTTCACTGCAGGGCAACGGCTATGCCCGTGGCGGCGTCATCGCCGACCCCGACGACGAAGAGGAACCGATCAGCCCGCGTGCTGAAAGCGCCAACTACACGACTTCGGCGCCAGCTTCGGCAGCGACGAGGGGGCGGCCGGCTCCTTCGGATACTCCCACGGAGGAGTCGGCGCCTGCCCCTGCCGCAGAAGAGCGGCCGGCACGGGCAGACGTGCAGCCTACACCCAAGCTGATGGCCGACGTCGACACCGCCTTGAAGGGTGGCGCCAACTACCTGAAGCGCGTCTTCGGACTGGACGGCGCTGAGGCCGGCGCTGTGCCGACACCCGAGGATGGAGCTGCCCGCCAGCAGGGGATCAAGCGCTTCGCCAGCGGTGAGGGCGCAGCGACGCCGGACGAGATCAAGGAGATCGACGACCAGATCGACCCCCGGCGGGAGCTTTCCGAAGGCGACCGGCAGATGACCCGGATGGCCAAGATCACCCAGTTCTATCTGGAGCGTGGCCAGAAGGACGAGGCGGAAGCGGCCGCTGCGAGTCTCATGCAGTATGGCGCCAGGCGCTTCGGTCAGCTCGGCCAGCTGGCCCAGGCTGCCTACAGCCAGTATGAGCGGACCGGCGACCAGTCGCACCTCGAGAAGGCAACGCAGATCCTCAGCCAGGCCTACGGGATGATCCCCGACGGCGGCTCGATGTCGGTCACCACCGACCCGGAGACGGGCGAGTTCCAGGCGACGCGGCTCAACGCTGACGGCGAAGAGGAAGTCTACAACATCAAGGCCAACGAACTCCCCGGCCTGATCCAGCAGACGATGAGCGGCTCGGCCTACTGGCAGCAGATCATGCGGCTCGGCGACCCCGAGGGTGCCAAGTCACGCGACACCGACCGCCGCGAATTGCTGAAGCAGGACCGCACTGATCAGCGTGCCGAGGAGAAGCGCATCGCTGCCCAGGAAGAATGGAACCGACAGCACGCGATCACCCGCGAAGAAAAGGTCGGCGACACAGAGAAAGCTGCCGAGGCCAAGACGAAGGAATCCGACCGCGTCGCTCAGCGCAACTACGACATGGCGATGAAGAAGTGGAAGGAGCAGCACCCCGACAAGGAGGAAGCGTTCAACAAGATCAAAGGGCCGTTCGCCATAGCGGACAAGATGCGCGAAGAGTTCACCGCGCAGATGGCCGAGGACAGCGACTACGCCGAAACCGAGGAAGGCCAGGCGGCGCGCGCTGCCTACAGCGAGAAAGCCACCGAGCTTTACAACGCTCTCCCCATGCCGGCCCAGGACCGCATGAACTGGATGGTCGAGAACGGCTTCGACCCGGATGGCTGGGACTATGTCGGCGACCAGGAGGAAGGAGCCCCGGCGGAAGCAGAGCCGGCAGTGGCGGCGGAACCCGACCCGAACAACCCGCCCGAACCGGGCGCTGAACTGAAGAAGGACAAGGCCACTGGCAAGCCGCGCTGGGCGATCAAGAAGAACGGCGTCTGGAACTGGATTGACTGATGGAGCGGACCTACACCCCGCTCGATTATGAGCCCGAGGACTATGTCCCCGAGAGTGAACCAGTCATTGCCGAACCCGAAAAAGTTAAACCCAGTTCAACCGACCCGGCCCCGGCGACAGAGCCTCCTCCCGCTGCCGCCGAGCCGGCGCCCGCGGAGCCGGAGACATCCAGGCCCGCAGCTCCGCGGGCACGCAAGTACACGCCGATCGACTATGAACCGGAGCCGGCCGAAGACGGCTGGAGCAAGATCCCCAAAAACCCGATCGGCTCCGGTACCGCCATAGGCCGTGGCCTGATCGGCGGCACCATCGACGTCAAGCGCCAGCTGGGCGACGCCTATGAAGGCTTCAACGTCCTGCGCGGCAGCACCGAGCTGGACCTGTCTGAAGATCCGGTGACCGGCTACGAGCGAAGGGTCCCCTCGCTTGCCAACATCAAGGATGTCGACACCGGCCTGACCTGGCTGGGTGAGACACTCGGCTCTGCGATTCCACAGTTCGCCCCGACCATCGCCACGGCTGCCGTCGGGACTGGCATCGGTGGGCTGACTGCACCGGTGACTGGTCCCGCTGGCGCCTTCGCCGGTCGCGCCGCCGGCGGTCTCGCCGGCTCGATCATCCAGAACTTCGGCGACGTGTGGGGCGGCTTCAAGCAGGACGCGGGGATTCGCAAGCTGCTCGATGACAAGCAGGTCGAGCCGATGTTCCTGGCGCAGAGCGCGCTCGCTGCGTCCGCGCTGATCGGCACGCTGGACGCTGTGTCGCTGGGCAAGATCACCAACAAGCTCGGACTCTCCAAGGAACTCTCCCCGGACGAGCTGGCGCTGGAAATCGCCAAGAAGTGGACGATCGCATCGATCGCCAAGCGCGGCGGCAAGGGTATGGCCTGGGAAGGTATCACCGAGGCGGCGCAATCGATGATCGCCCAGGCTGCCGAGATCGGTATCGGCGGCAACTGGGACATGACCAACCGGGTGGTCCGCCTGTTCGATGAGTTCGCCGGCGGCGCTGTCCAGGGTGGCCCGGCAGCTGCGCTGAGCCCGCCGGCAGACCCAAAGAACAATGACCTCGAGGTGCCGCCCAAGCCGGACGACCAGCCCGGCGAGGCCGCGCCCGTGCTCCCCGAGGGGACACCGGCCCCGGTTGAGGCAGCGCCGGCAGCTGAGCAGGCTACCCCCGGCGGCCTCAGCGCGACGACGCCTGCCCCACCTGCCGGCCTCGACAAGCAGCCGGCCGAGGCTGAACCAGCCCCGGTGCCCGAGGCAGCTACCGATCCAGGCACGCTTGCGAAACCACCCGCACCTGTTCTTCCCGAGCCGGGCTCTCCTGTCACGGTGGTCGGTCAGGGGGAGACGGCGCCTGACGTTGCTGAGGCCCTGCCCACAAGGCCAGCAGCTCAGGCGCCGGCTGAAGACGAAGGCATCACCGAGGGAGCGATCCCGGCCGAGCAGGAAGAAGCCGGCAGCCCGTTCATGCGCCAGATGCTGGCGCGTCATGCGCAGCAACAGGACGCCAGCGTCGCTGCAGCGCTGCAGGAATCGCTTCCCGCTGCTCCAGAGCAAGCCGCTGTCCAGCCGCCGGTGATTCCGCCGGCCCCTCAGCCAGAGGTGTTAGGCACAGCCGGGGCAAGGTGGAGGCAGGATGCACCTGCCGATGCTACACTAGCTGCGCCGTCTCCTGCTGTGAGCGGGGAGGCGGTCACCCCGGAGAACGCCCTACCCGCCGCGGCCTCCGAGGTGTCGCAGGAGCAGGTACCCTCTCCGCCGATCGAACCTGCTCCTGCACCTCAACCCGATGTTTCCCTGGAGCCGACCGATCAGGGCGTCATCCCGGTCGCACCTGCCGAGAAGACACCGACCTATACCCCGGTCGGCTACGATCCGGAACCGTTCACCCCCGAGGATTTCGAAGCAGAGGCGGCAGCGGAGCCCGCTGAGAGCGATGAGGACGTTCCGGCTGTCACTGAGCCGGCAGAGGAAGAACTCGCGCCAGCGGCCGCCTACGTGGCAGGGGAGTACGTCCCGCCGAAGAAGAAACCCGAGACCGTGGTGGTCAAGAAGCGGGGTAAGCCGGCACCGAAGGAGGAGGTTAAACCTAGTTCAACTGAGGGAGCCACCCCCACAAAGACCGGCTCGACGTTAACCAAGGCGCAGCGCGAACTCCATGACGAGGTAACACGAGCGGTTCCTCCCGACCTGGAGACCCACCCGCATGGCAAAGCTGCAATCGAGGAAGCTGTTCGCGAGCATAAGTCCCCTGTCCGCCCACGCGAAGAAGCGCATCGTAAGGCCCAGGTGGAGCAAACTCTGGAGGCGGCCCGAAAGCACGCCAAGCGCCGGCTCGATGAAGAGGTGGCAGCTGTTGGCTCACAAGCTCAACAGGAACTTGATCGTGCAAAGAGTCTGGCCCGCGAGCGTGAGACGAAGGGCAAGCCCCAAGAACGCAAGCGTCGAGGAAAAACCAAAGGCAAGGCGGCGGAGGATGTCGCCATCCAAAGCCCGAAGCGCTGGAATGAATCTGTGGAGGCCGAACGCGCGAAGCCGGCCGAGGAACAGAACCAGGACCTGATCGAATACGGGGCGTTCCGCGACGCCCGCAACAAGCTCGGCGCCCGAGACCCGAAGCGTGCCAGCCTCAACAAGGAGATGGACAAGGCCAAGGAGCGCTACCTCGAAGGGCAGCGCCAGGCGGAGGAAGCCAGGAAGCCAGCCCCGGCACCGGTGCCCGAGACGCCTGCCGAAGCGCCGGCGCTGACCCAGGAAGAGCAGGAAGCGATCCTGCAATCCAAGAACAAAGAGGCCGAGAAGCAACGCGCCCAGCAGGCAGCGGCGCGGCGTGAGAAGACCGGGACACTGCTCGAACCCGCGGTCGATGCCGTCGCCATACCCGACGAGTTCTACCAGCCGGCTGGCGCCAAGGTGGCGTTCCGCAAGAGCGTCCAGATGTTCGACCGCGAGATGCGCGCGGTGATCAAGCAGTTCCGCGACGCTGTCCGGGACGCGCTCAAGGACGCCAAGCTTGACCCGATGGCGGCCAAGCCCGCCGAGTTCCAGTCACCGGAAGAGTGGCTCGGCATCTTCGCCAACCAGATCCTGCACGGTGAACTGAAGGGCGAGTTCGAGGGCATGGAGAACACCATGTTCGCCACGGCGCTGACGCTCTACCGGGCCGGCGACATCGACGGGCTGTGGGAACAGATCTCCGGCACCAAGCGCCTGGCCAGCAAGTCGGGCGACGTGCAGCGCTACCACAAGCGCAAGGCCGGCACGGTGCTCGAGCGCGAGGAGAAGGCCGAGCCCACCGACCAGGCGCTGATCGTCAAGAACAAGTGGTTCAAGGCCGGCCACCGCGTCGAGCCGCTGCAAACCCTGACCGGGGCAGAAGCACTTACGCGTGCCGGCAAGGTGAAGATGGATTCCAGCTTCACCAGCCCGTTCGCCTGGGTGCGCAAGATGCACTCCAAGGCGCTCAGGCAGATGGTCGGCGACACGCCGGTGCACATCATCAGCCGCGAGGACATGGACCGGATCGCCAACAAGCCGAGCGACTCGAACAGTCAGGTCGCCGGGCTGTTCATGCCGTACGGCGCGAGCCGCTCGCCGAGCAAGATTCTGTCCGGCAAGGACCAGCCGGCGATCTTCATCGCCGCAGACAGTGCTGCTGATCCGCACAACTTCGCGCACACCCTGATGCATGAGATGACGCATGCGGCGACCAGCTATGCGCTGCACCACGACATCCGCGGCATGGGGCGGATCATCCGGACCATGCGCACCATGCTGGAGGCGGAGCTGCGGATCAGCGGTGCCTGGGAACATCTAGATCCCGAGCTGCACACCTACGGCTTCACCAACGATGCCGAGTTCGTAGCGGAAGCTTTCTCGAATCCGAACTTCCAGAACATGCTGATGCACTTCGAGGTGTCTCCCGAGCTGGCGGCTACGATCGGCAGTTTCACCGGCGGGAAGCCACGCATGACCTGGTGGCAGGCGTTCACCAAGGCGGTCAGCAATGCGCTGGGCATCCTCGTGCCGCGTGGCGACTCCTACTTCGAGCAGATCCTGAAGCTGCAGCCCGACCTGATGATGACGAGCGCCGAGATCTTCGAAGATCGGCTTGCCAAGAATCCGACGCTTGGGCAGATCTTCTCCAAGCCGTTCGCCAAGACCCAGCTCAACGCCGCCGAGCCACTGATCCTGCAGTCGGTGAATCACTCGTTCGACGCGACGCGTCAGGCCGTCGAGGACAAGTGGTACAGCCTCAACGCGCGCACCATCAAGAACCGCCTAGCCACCACCTACGAGCAGATGCGGCGCTCGGACTATTGGTTTGGCACGGGTGCCGACAACAAGTTCCGTCCGGTGGGGAGGCTTCTCTTGTCGGCCCGCAACATCCGCAACAAGCTCGCCAACCCTGGTCGTTTGCTGGTTCGCAAGCAGCTCGAGCTGAAGATCAAGGACCGCCCGGAATACGACAGGCTGTCGGAAAACATCCACGAGGCGACGCTGCTCGGCATGGACCCGCAGATCTCCCTTGCCGACAACATCACCGCCGGCAACGTCTCCAAGGCCGGCGACCTCGACGCCTACAAGCGCGCCGCCTTCCCGGAGTTGAAGAAAGCCTACGACGCGCTGAAGCCGGCGACCCAGCAGATCTATGCCGACACGGTCAGGCACCACAAGGATCAGGAGAACACGCGGCGCACCGAGCTGACCAAGAACGCCTTGGCCAAGGTTGTCGACTTCTGGAGTCTCACCCTGCCGACATCGCAGAAGCAGGCGGTGGAAGACATCATGGAGGGGCTGCTCGACGCCGACCCGGCGACCATCACCGACCCGGTCAAGCAGGCCCGGGCGACAGCGCTTCGACAGGCGCTCGGCAAGCACGCGGACTCGCTGGGCAACGTCGCCGAGATGCGCTCGGTGAAGGGCGTCTACGTGCCGCTGATGCGCTGGGGCAAGTATGTCATCACCGCCACGCAACAGGTGAAGGCCCCTCCTGGCGGCACCATCGACCCGCAGAACCCGAACCAGATCCTGTTCGATGACAAGGCCGCCTACAAAGCCTACGTCAACGCCAACCAGGACCAGATCGATCGCGTCGGCTCCGAGTGGTGGGACCCGGTGACCGGCAAGCGGACGCAGAAGAAGGCATCCGTCGCACACACCCCTGGCGGCCCGCTCACCTACCCGGTGCAGGTGTTCCGCGTCCACGTCATGAACCGGCTGGTCGAGATGGACGACAGTGAAGGCAAGCTGGCGCGCCGCCGCGAGGATCTGGTGAGCAAAGGCTTCCAGGTCACCCAGGTGGTGATGACCGACAAGGAGATGGCCCGCGGTGGCGACCTGATGCCGTCGCACATCACCAAGATCATGAACGCCATGGACGCGTCGGGCACGTCAACGATCGGCAAGACGGCGTTCCAGCATGCTCTGCAGGATGCCTATGTCCGGACGCTGATGAACAGCCGCGCCCAGCACCGCAGGCTGAAGCGGCAGGGTATCCAGGGCTTCAACCGCGACCTGGTGAACGCCACCAACAATGCCAACCACATCATGTCGGGCCACATCGCCAACCTCCAGCTGCAGCCACAGCTGGATAAAGCTTCGAAAGAGCTGAACGAGTGGGTGAAGCAGGAGGAGAAGAACGACTACGGCGTCGCCTCGAACCGCAAACACATCGAGCGCCAGGCGATGGTCAAGGAACTCTACCAGCGCATCGAGCACATGCAGACGCGCAACGAGGATCACTGGGGCCAGCACGCCTTAAGGAACGTGCTCGACCTGTCGTTCCTCACCCATCTGGCGAGCCCCGCCTACACCATCGTCAACCTGATGCAGACGGTGGTCACCTCCTTGCCAGTGCTGGGGGCTGCCCACGGCATGTTCCGCACCGGTCGCGAGATGGCACGTGCCGCCAAGGACCTGGGCGTCCACAGGACCGTGGTGCGCGGGGTATGGGAGACAGGGCGTGAAGCGGTGCACGCCTTCCACAAGATCCCGATCGAGCAGTACAACCACCACGAGGACGCCAAGAAAAAGATCCTCCGCGCCGAGCCGGCCGCCAAAGGTGGCGTCGATCTCCTCGAGCAGATGGGACTCTCTGCATCGGGCGGCATCGAGGCGCCCGAAGTCAGCGAGATGAACAAGAACTGGGGGTCCGTCCGGCTCACCCGCACGGTGCGGGCGGCGCGCGCCGCCCCGGAATCCGCCGAGGCGGTCAACCGCTACACGACGTTTCTCGCAGCCTGGCGGCTGGCCAGGCAGGACGGCATGTCGATCGCCGAGGCGGACGAGTATGCCGTGTCGATGGTCGAGAAGACGCAAGGCGGATACGCCAGTGAAAACAACCCGTCTTTCCTGTCAGGAAAATGGCTGGCCTTCCCGCTGCAGTTCAAGAAGTACCCGCTGATGTACGGGCAGATGTATTACGGCGCAGTGATGCGCACGCTCGGCCCGAACCCATCCAAGGCCGACCGCTGGGAGGCAGCAAAGCAGACCGCGTATCTCTCGGCCACCACCATGGCGTTCGCCGGCGTCGGCGGCCTGCCCTTCATCGAGTTCGGCCGCGCCTTCGCGCTGGCAGCCCTGGCGATCGGTGGCGATGAAGAGCCATGGAAGTGGGACGACTACGAGAACGCCATGGAGGAATGGTTTGCCGACATGACCAAGTTCGCGCTCGGCAAGCACTCGGCCATGGCCGCCGAGGCGCTGGTCTATGGCGCCACCCGGTTCCTTGGCATCGACACCTCGTCGCGCATGGGCAACTCGTCGTCTGTGCTCTTCGGCGAGCCCAAGAAGAGCGACGAGATGGGGGTCAAGGCATGGCTGTTCGAGCTGACCGGCGGTGCCGGGCTCGACACCATCGGCGACACCATCCAGGCGTTCCAGGGCGACATCTCCAAGCTGCCGATGCCGAAGGCCTTCCAGGACATCTACAAGGCCTACACCAAGAGCCAGGAGGGCACCGTCACCAAGACCGGCCGGCAGGTCGGCAAGGAGTTCACCACTGCCGAAGCGGTCGCTCAAGGGCTGGGCTTCAGGCCGCGCAAGGACGTCCGGTCCTACGAGGCCGGTGGCTCCGGCACGAAGAACCGCGAGGAACAGCGGGCGAGTCGCGATCGCACCAACCTGATGGGCGAGTGGGCGAAGGCCGACTCGTGGCATCGCCCGGCCGTGTGGACCAAGAAGATCATGAAGTGGAACCGCGAGCACCCCGATCAGAAGATCACCCGTGCCTCGCTGCAGAAGTCGCTGAACCGGCGCAAGCAGCAGGCCAAGGAGGACAAGAAGATGCGTGAGGAGCAGGACTGATGAACCGACTGGCAGCCATGCATGATCGTGACATCCGTATCCAGTGGGTCGACTGCGACGACATGACGGTGACGTTCGCCAACGGGGTGACGCTGCCGATCATCGGCTTCCTCGCCCCGGATAAATACACCCTGGTCGATGACGCTGTGGAGGGGGGTTATGCCGAGTTCGGCAACGACGAGTTCGGCTACGGCTACTACCCGGTCAGGCTGATCGGCGACGAGGAATATGAGCAGGAGCTGAAGGAGTTCGAGCATGCCCTCCAAGAGCGATAAGCAGAAGCGCACCATGGCGGCCGCTGCCCACGACAAGGGGTTTGCCAAAAAGCTGGGCATCCCGCAGTCTGTCGCCAAGGACTTCAACCAGGCGGACAAGCGGAAGGGCGGGCACAAGCAGGGCAAGGGACGGCGATGAGCCTGTGGCACAAGCTCTTCGGCGACCCGGATGGCCCGAAGACATTCGAGCAGGATCTCGAGCTGATGATCGCTCGCTGGACCGACCCGAGCCGCAAGAGGGAGCGGACCATGTCAGTCGACCAGATCGGGGAAGCGCTTCTCACCCGTGCCGAGCAGGCTCTCGACCGACCAAGACCCAAGCCCACGAGGAAACCACGATGAAGGAACTCGCTCACGTCAGATACACTAGGAAGGGCGCGCTGATCGAGAAGCTCGCCGGGCAGTTCGCGCACGCCGCCGGCTACTCGCTGACCGAGGACAACGTCAACCAGTGGCGGCTGGCCATGACCTCGCTGATCGACGGCATCCTCGAGCTGGTCGAGGAGCCGCGGAGGGACGACGATGAAACGTAAGATGACGCAGTTCGATTCCGGCAAGATGGAGGCGGGCGGCGCCGGCAGTGGCACCCTGCCGTCGTCCAGCCTGCGCGGCTCGCAGTGGGGCAAGGGGATGCGCCCGACCGAGGAGCCGATGTCCAAGATGGAGCTGCGCGCCAAGCAGCGCCAGGCGCAGCCGAGCGAGGCCAAGCCACGCGAGAGCTGGGACGAGTGGCAGGCCCGCAATAAAGCCAGCCGCAAGAAGGACGACGTCGCTTTCGCGAAGGGAGGGATGGTCCGCAACGACTACGCGAAGAAATGTTGAAGCGCGCCGACGGCGGTGAAGACATCTTCACCAAGCACGAAAACATCAACATGAACTACAACCTGATTGGGAAGGCTAAGATGCCCCACGAATCCGACCATGACCGCATGAACCGCACCGGGCTGTCATCGCTCCGGATCACCGACGATGAGAGCAAGGCGGTGCAGAAGACGCCGAACCGCGTCTCGCTCGACTCCATGGAGAAGAAGATCAAGCACACGGAGTTCCTGCACCCGGGGCTCATGCCGCACATGACGATCTGCTTCATGCTATTGGAGAACGGCTTTGCGCTGATCGGCAAGTCGACGCCGGCCGACCCCGAGAACTTCGATGAGAAGCTCGGCATGAAATTCGCCTACGAGGATGCGCTGCGGCAGATGTGGCCGCTCGAGGCCTACCTACTGCGAGAGAAAATGTTCACGGAATCCGCCGGCGCTTCTGCTGGGGGTTAACAAGGGGAGTACTGAAATGCCGAGATCTTTTAAAGCTCTGATCACTTTGCTCGAGGGACCTGACCAAAGCCTGCCCGGTGATCAGCCGCATCCCAGCCACCCGATCGTCATCCCGCCGGATGCGATCGCGCCGGGTGTACCGACGCACCCGATTTATATTCCGGTCTATCCCGACAACTCACTGCCGGGGAACCAACCCTACCCGGACCAGGGACTGCCCGGTGAACAGCCACACCCCGACCAGGGCCTGCCGGGTGAACAGCCACGTCCCGATCAAGGCCTGCCCGGTGAGCAGCCACGTCCTGACCAAGGCCTGCCCGGTGAGCAGCCACGTCCGGATCAGGGCCTGCCGCCCTTCCCGAGCCACCCGATTGTCATCCCGCCGGATGCGATTGCTCCTGGTGTGCCAACCCATCCGATCGTCATCCCGCCGGACGGCTCGCCCCCCTACATCGACAACTCGTTGCCGGGCGGCCAGGGTGGAGTTCCCACCCATCCGATCGTCCTGCCGCCACTGCCGGAGAATATCGAAGAGAGCGATCAGGCGCTGATCATGGTGAAGACCGGTGAGCAGACGACCTGGTACATCATCGGTGCCGACAATGAGTTGCGGCCGAGTGAAGGCGAGTCGAGTGGCGGCGGCAGGGCCGGCAAGAAGGGTGGCAAGGCGTCCAAGAAGTAACCAGAAGTAGGCGAGCTATGCCGACGTGCGGCATAGCTCGTGAGGCCAGCCATGCATTTCGACCGTGACATCTACTTCAGCAACGTCCGCGAGGAGTTGTTCTTCGGGGCGTTGACGCAGCAGCAGGTCGACGGTCAGGGCATCTTACTGGGGTTGTGGGAGGGCCAGTATACCGGCACTCCCATGACCGACATCCGCTGGCTCGCCTATATCCTGGCGACCGTCTACCACGAGTGCGCCACGACGATGTGGCCGATCACCGAGCAGGGCTCTCAGGAGTACCTGCAAAGCAAGGAATACTGGCCCTACATCGGACGCGGATTCGTGATGCTCACATGGGAGGGCAACTACCGCAACGCTTCGGCGCAGCTCAGCCTGACCGGCGACCGCGATCTGGTGGACCACCCCGAGATGGCGCTGGACAGTTTGATCTCGGCGCGCGTCCTGTTCCGCGGCATGGCCGAAGGCTGGTACACCGGCAGAAAGCTGGGGGAATATTTCAACGACGATCCAGAGGACCCGAAAGACGATCCAGTCAACGCAAGACAGATCGTCAACGGCAACGATGACGACCTGCTCATTGCGGGGTACCACGCGTCGTTCCTGCTGGCGTTAACTCTCAGCATGGAAGACACGGGACTGCCGGCTCAGACGAGTGGGGGTGGGGATACGCTGGAGCCGACCGTTCCTCCCACAATGTCCGAACAACCGACGATCATAAATGTTCAAACACCGCCGGGAGTCGGTGTCGTGATTCATCTCAACGGAGAGGAGTTAACGACATGACAACCGAGCATACCCATGAGCGCCAGTGAAGAAGCAGCGAAGGCCGCCACTAGTGCTATCGATGCCATGCGGACGAACCCGTCCTGCCTGGCAGCACTCATGCTGGCGGCAATGTTTTCAATGCTCAGCTACTACAACAACCAGCGAGACGACGAGCAGAGATCAAGGACTCTCGATATCCTGATGAAGAGCTGTTTCAAACCTGATGGGGGACCGCACTGATGGCCAAGAGAGTTCGCGACTACAAGCACGAGTACGCGATCTACCACGGCAAGCCAGAGAAGATCAAAGAGCGCGCCGAGCGCGTTCAGGCGCGCCGGGATGTCGTCAAGGACAAGGGGGCTGCAGCGGTGGCGGGCAAGGATGTCCACCACAAGAAGGCGATCCGGCACGGCGGTGGCAACGGCAAGGGGAACCTCGCCATCACCTCGACTAAACACCGTGGCTGGAACCGTGGAAGTTAGGCAGCGGTGTCATGTCGTAGCACTCGGAGCGGCCTGACCCGACGGTGGTCAGCCCATCCAGCATTGCCACGCCAGCCCCGATCGCTCCCTTACCCTGGCTGACCAGATAATACTTACCGAGCATCTTGCGCACCTGCTCAGGCTGGTGCCGGCGCTTCCTGAGCCAGTGATTGAACTGCTTGCAGCGCACCCGGATACGTTTGTCCTTCTGCCCGACCTGCATCCACACATCCTGCAGGCGGGAGAGGTCGGTATCGATCAGCTCGACCGGGCTGGGTCTGCCCATGCCGTAGTTGATGCGATCTGTCATGATGAGGTTCTTGCCGCGCAGGTCGTCCATCATGTCCTGAAGGAGCGAGAGCACAGAGTCGGGCGCGGCGAGCGTCGTGTGCTCCTGGCTCTTCAGCGTCGAGCGCTGACGCGACAGCATCTCATCGAGCGAGGTTTCCATCTGCTTCACGTTGAACCCGGTTAAACCCATGTGATTACCCACCTGGGCACCGGCCAGCAGCGTCGACATGGTGATGGCCCAGAAGCGCTCCTTCTGCGAGAACCCATGCCGTTTCATGAGGAGATCGGTCTGCGTGTCGAGGAGCTTCTGGATCGACGCCTTGTTCAAGGAAATGAACTGCGCGTACTGGGCACCGGCGACGCCGTAGTTCTGCGTCACGTCACGCAGGAGCTGCCTCGCCTGCCAGTCGCTGAAGGTCAGGGTGTGCGAGGGGACTTCGATCTCGAACACCCTGAGACCGCCGGCTTCCGTGCCGTCGGTATTGGCATAGACCGTGTCGGCAATGCCGTAGTTGGACGCCACTGCGAACATAGTGGTGAAGGCGTGCGTCGCCTGCTGGGTGGCGTCGCGGTTGAGCCGCGACTTGCCCTTGCCCTGAGTGACTTGGAAGACCAGGTCGATAACCTTCTCCAGCTGGTCGGCTGTCCTCAGTTCGTCCCAGTAGATCGGCAGGTTCTTAAGATCGCCGATCTTCTTCATCACCGAGTTCAGCGTGTCGCCAAGCGCGCTCATGCCGGTGCGCGGGTCACCCCACACGGCCTGTGCAATCATCATCGCTGTCGTTTTACCGACACCGCTGGCCGATGAATATGCGCTGAGCACCACGGAGGATGGCCCGGCGATCTCGACCAGCGGCGCGGCAAACGCTGATGCCACGAGGATCTCCAGCGCCGGGTTGCCATAGACCAGCTTGGCTGCCTCCTGCCATGGTTTCAGTTCACCGTGGGCGACGAAGCGTTTGTCGTGGCTGGGACCGTGGAAGCATGGCTGCGAGCCGGTCGGCAGGTAGGTATGTTCATCGTAGGTGAACCCCTTCCCATCCTTGGTCCAGCCATAGCTGACCGGGGTAACGAGCTTCTTGATCTCCTGCAGTTTCGTCATCCAGGCCACAAGAAAATCCCTCGCGTGTTTGTGGTTCACCGGCTTGATGTAGACGCCACCCCCTGCGGCCATCGCTTGCGCAGCCGGCACAGGCGTCATGTTGTTGGCGATCGGAGCACTCCCCCAATGCTCGATGCCGCTGTGTCTGGTCAGAAAAGCCAGCTGCCCCGTCGTCGGGTCGATGCCGGCATCAAGTATCGGATAACCCAGCACGTCTATGGTCTTGGCCGAGCCGTCCTTTTCCTGGACCACGGTTGTGACATGGTTGTTGATGTCGCGGTAGTAACCGTGCGGCATCAAGGGGTCCTGGCCCTGCGGCGCGGCACCCGGTGCAGCCGCTGGCTGCGGGCGCACCGCGAAGTTGAACGGCGACTTGTGCTGGGCAAACCACGGGCACTGCGCGCACGCTGAGTGCAGCGGCGAGAAGGAGTCGCACTTAGGCCAGCCGATGGCAGGGTTCGCAGCCCGCGCGTTGAGCTTCTCGATCAGCTTCTTCTCGGTGCCGTCATGGGTATAGCGGTGGTCACCCTTGGAGAGCCGGTGCGCCGAGTCGTGTGGATCATCGGTGAACGAAGCAGCGAGGATCGCCAGGTTCCACAGGGGCTCGGGGTCACCGTCGCCCTCGCGCTCGAGGATATCGGCCAGCGCCGGGCAGCCCTGTGCCAGTCCGTCGAGCGGCACCGGTGGTGCTTCGCCCACGCCCTCGGTGAAGTTCTGGGTGAAGCTCGACTGCGTCCGGCTCATGCGCACGCCGGCAGTCGGGCCGACATAGGAGCCCAGTGCACTGACTAACTCTTGGTATTGGTAGACCTTGAAGGAGGAGTCTTCGAGCAGCTTGACGGTGCCGGGCGGCACCGACTTGTGGTTCAGCGTGCCGGGCACGCGAAGGATTCCGGCAGCGTTCACGGTCACCTGCGGATCGAACTTCAGGCCATAGGCAAGCGCTGCGTCGCGCAGGCCCTTAGCCAAGGGTGTCCACGCATTGACCGGCATCGGCTCGTCGGTGTTCCAGTAGACGTGCAGGCCACCCGATCCGGAGAGCACCTCCATGGTGGCTTCCGGCAGGCCTACCTTCTCGCAGAAGTCATCGAGCGCAGCGTAGGCATCCTCGGTCGTGCCGTAGGCGCCCGCCTTGCCGACGTCGATGTCGAGATAGATCGAGCGGAACGAGACGACGTTGGAGATTTGTCTTACGGCACGCGGGTAGCCATCGGCGGAGAACTTATCCAGCGAGGCCATGCGCTGGGTACCGAGCGCCATGTAGACATTGGCACCGGCGCGTCCGGCACGTGATTCAACCAGCTGGATCAGCTTGTCATAATCTTGCGCGGCGTAGTTGGCGAACGCGATCCGGCCTTCCTGTGTGGTGAAGGTCCAGGTGACAGATTTCCACAACTGCTGGTGCTCGGTGTCCCACGGATAATTAAGGTTGAGGAAGATCTCGAGCGCCGGGTTTTGACCTCGTGGCATAGCGGCATCCATGTGACAGAGGGGGCAGCAACTTATGTTAATGGGAGAGGGTCGCGAGGGTAAACCCCCGCGACTATCTCACTGATACACAACACGTTACTGAGGGGTGGGTCTCTTGAACCCCTTCAGGATGTCGTCAAGCTCAGGAACGGCAGCAGTAACAACGGGTTTGACGTCGTCGCTGTCATCCATTCCATTCGCCGGCTTGGCTTCCTGGACCGGTGGTTCCTCCACCTTGGCCGGTTCAATTTTCGGTGCCTCTTCCTTGGCTTCCACCTTGGGTTTGGCACGTGCCTTGCGCTCCCTCGTAGCGGGCTGCGGCGGGGTGGCGATCGGTGCTCCCTTCTCCGGTCCCGTCACGTATTCACGGCGCACCCGGTGGAAGTATGTTCCCTCCGGCAGCTTGATGGTGTCCGGGTCAAGCTCGGGCATCTGCACGGCGGGCTGCGCCCGCTCGACATACTCACCCGTTGCCGTGTCGAACATCTGCCCGTCGGGCAACTCGATCACCGTCGAGGGTACCTCGTGAGGCGCTGCTGCCGAAGCCGGGGAAGTCACTTCCTCAGCTTCCGGCACGATCACCGCTGCTGCCTGCTCGGGCTGAGCCTGCGGTGCCGTATCGGGCACGATGAGCGGCGCCTCCTGCGGAGCGAAGCCGTGCATCTGTCCGGTCTGCGCCGGGGCAGGCGTCGCCGCGTTGTCGAAGTCCGGTGCCGCCAGCATGGCTGCGACCTGATCGCTCTCGGCCAGCCCCTCGACCTCCTTGTATTGCGGGTCGGTCAGTGGCCGCGCGAAGTTGAACAACAGCTTCGGGTAGGCAGCAGTCGGATCAAACGACAGCCGGGTGACACAGGCGTTGGCCATGAAGCCATGCCGCTCCAGCAGCTGGACATGGTTCTTCAGGTTCTTCAGCGACGACTGAGGAATCCTGAGCATGAGCACCATCGGATCGGGATGACCCAGCTGGTGCGGCATCATCACCGCCACCCGACGTGCGTCCTGGCATGCCTTGGCTGCCTTGCCGTCCGGCGTGATGCGCGAACCGAAAGCGTTCATGGGACAATTGGGACAGGTCGGGTTGACCTTGTTGACCACCGACGGGTCTGGCCGGATCGCATCCAGCGACCAGCAGTCCGGCGGGTTCAGGTCGCCCTCGGCGAAGCCCTTGATGTAGTAGGTCTTCGACAAGAGACGGCTGGCGTTGACCAAGATCACATCGAGGAACGACACCGGCGTGTTGGTTGCCGGGTCGAGGACCGCCTGCGACTGGCCGCTCATCCTGAGATGAAAGCGGCTGCCCTTGATCGACAGCAGCGGGAACGCGTCCCGGATGCCGTCGGAGAAGTTACCCGCAAGCGAGGTGCCCGCCGCCAGCTTCTGCTGGGACGAGGCCGGCGCCTGCGCCTGCGTTAGAGATACCAAGTTGCTCATGTCATTTTCCCTTCAGCACGCCCACCTTGTAGAAGGCAGATCGATTGACCCCCGGCGGCAGCGGTTCACCCCGTGCCACCTTGTCGTTGATGACTGTCTTGTTCGGCTTCCAGTCCGCCAGCTCCCACTCTTCCGAGCCGATGACGTGGCGGCGGAACTCGGCCCCATCGGCAGTCGTCACACTGGTGTGCAGGATCTTGTAGACAGTGCCTGCCTTGCTCGCGATCGAGTCGGCACCGATCTTGTTCAGATAGTCGAGCAGCGTAGCCTCAAGCTGCTGCATCGGCTCTTCATATTCGACACGGCAGAATTGTTTGTACTGTTCTTCCGCCGCCTTCTTCAGGTTTCTGAGCGCGATGTACTCAGCCACCAGCTCGGTGGGTTTCTTTTCGGTTATGTCCATTTCAATTCCCCTTCGTGATGCCAGCGAGGATATCCAATATCGAATCCTGCAGGTCGGACTTGGCGTCGAGACGCCGGTAAAGCATTCGCTCGATGGGCGACGCCACCATGCGGATGATCTGCTGCTTGTGGGCCTGACCGACGCGTCTGATGCGTGCGTTGGCCTGCTCGTAGGTCTCCAGCTTGGTGACCGGTCCGAACCAGATGATCGTGTCTGCTGCCGTCAGCGTGAGCCCGTGGCTCATCGTCTCCGGGTGGGCGTTGATCACGTGGTACTTGTTGGTGCCCTGGAACGCCGTGAAGATATCGGTGCGCTCCTTCTGCGGCACGTCGCCGGTGATCTCGGCGTAGTCTATCCCTTCTTTCTTAAGCCGCTCGCTGATCCCCTTGGTTGCCGACTTGAAGGGCGAGAACACCAGCACCTTCCGCTCGTTGGCGTTGATCAGATCGATCAGCGCGTCGAGGCGGTTCTTGTTGTCCAGTTCGATCAGCTTATCCTCGTCGCCGTAGATCCAGCCGAGTGCTGCCTGCAGCATCTTAGAGAACAGCACGCCGCCATTCACCGCGGTCACCGAGCCGTCCCTGAACAGCGCTGCCGCGTGCTCCTTCAGCACCAGCAATGCCTGCGCCTGTCGGGGACCCAGCGCCACCTCGACCTCGCGCTCCACCACGTCCGGCAGCTCGGTGATGTCGTCCAGCTTGTAGCGCACCGCCGGCTGCAGGACCTTGCTCACCGTGTCCTTGGCGTCTGTCTTGGCGACCCACTTGAACTGCGACACGTTGAGCATGGTGTCGGCACGGAACTGCACCCACGAGCGGGGCGCTGTCGCTGGCGTGATGAGATGCGCCAGCCCGTAGGCGTCCGTCGGGTCGGTCGGCGTCGGCGAGCCGGTCATGCCCCACACGTAGCGTCTGGTACGCGCGATCGACTGCGCCACCTTGGAGCGATCGGCCCTGGCATTTCTATACGCCGCAGCTTCATCGAAGCAGATCACGTCGATGTCGGGGCGCTTCATCAGCTCCTTGTGGATCACCTTCAGTCCGTCATGGTTGACGATGTAGATGTCTGCGTCTTCGGCCAGCTTCTTGTGGCGCTTCTCCGCTGTGCCGGTCAGCACCTGCACCTTCCTGAAGGGGAGCGTCATCAGGATCTCCCGCTCCCACGTGAAGTTCAGCGTCGACAGCGGCGCCACCACCAGCATGCGATTGGCCCGCCCGATGCTGCGCAGGTAGTCGTGCGCCCAGATGGCAGCGCGTGTCTTGCCCGTGCCCATGTCGTTCAGCACGTAGCTGCGCTGATGCATGGTCATGTTCGCAGCCGTGAGCACCTGCTTGTCGAACGGCTTCTTGCCGTCGGCTGATGGGAACTCGTAGTGCTCGAGGATCGGCGCTGGCACAGCGGTCAGGCCGAGGTTCCGGAGCATCCGGGTCTCGTCTATGCCGTGCGGTACGTTGATCAGGTCCTCGCCGCGCCACTCGAAGCGTATGCCATGCGGGAACAGCTGCCCGATGGCTTCGCTAAATGGGACGACGAGCGACTTGGTCGGGTGAGATACGATGATCATCTTGAATGCCGTCCCTTAATCCATCAAGCCATTCGCGCAGTTCATCGAGCACTGGGCTGCGCACGTCATCGATGACGAACACTCTGCCCATTGCCAGCTCTATGTCCCGGATGGTCTTCACCTGATTCAGCGTCGGCTTCTTGCCGGGCGCCTTCGTCTCGATGCCGAAGAACCGTCCGCGATAACATGCCAGGCAATCGATCGTGCGTTTCCCGAACCCCGCAGGCACCGGCCAATGAGTGTAGAGGCCGTCATATTCTGCGAGGACTTGCCGGGTTTTGGCTTTGACCAAATTTTCTGGCGTCGTCATTTCAAAGTAATCCATTGTGTTACGTAGTTCAAGAGTTAAACCCGGTCTAACCCTAAATTAATGCGAGCCTTTTCCGTGGTAGGGACAGCTCGTCACCGGGCAGTAGTTCTTGCACAGTCCAGAGGGTTTGGGCGGGTAGGTCGTGGTCCGCCACGCGTCGTCCATCTCCTTGATGGTCGGCCACAGCCGGTTCCAGGTCTCCAGCATCTCGGAGCGGTGGAAGCGCTGCATCGTCTCGGTGTCGTGGCCGAACCACACATAGATCGTCTCGACATATTCGAGCTTGGGGTAGTGCGAGAACAGCAGCTGCGCAGACAGCGCCAGCTGCTCGTACTCGGGATTGATCTTGCCGGTCTTCCAGTCGATCGTCAGCGCGGCACGGTCGGAGACCAGCGCCAGCACGTCGATGACACCGCGGAACCAGGCGTCGTTGTCGAAGAACCCGCAGGCTTCGAAGTCCTTGGTCATCGCCAGCTTGTTCTCAACCTTGACGGTGACGTTCTCGATCTGGGTGACCATGCTGGGCCAGCGCTCGAAGCGCTTCATGGCGGTCGGCAATGGCTTGCCCTTCTCGATGCGATTCGCCATCGCCTTGTGCAACTCGTTGCCCCACTTGAGCTGCTCGGACTCTTCCTCCTTGAAGTCCCGAACAAGGTCGACATGCCAGTGTCGCTTGGGACAGGTGCGGTAGTTCTTCAGTCGTGAGAACGACCAGCTAAATGGCTTCGACATATTCCCCCCTTGTGATGGTGGCGGCTTGGCAGGTTTCACGGCTGAAATGACGAGACTCGTGGAGTCCCTCCCCGGGTGCCGAACCTACCCTTGTCGCGGTCACGAAACCGCACGCCCGTTGCCGCCTCGGCTGCGTTCTTTTGGTGACTACCCGGGGCAAATTATTTGGTAGCACCATAGCTCTCCCCGATCTTGCCCTCCGCTGCAAGCGGCGCGTCCGGCATCCACACCGGAGACTTCGCCATCAGGGTGATGACAAGGTCGCGGACCAGCTCGGCCTGGTGCTCATGAACCACGTAGATCAGCTCGTCGTGCACCTGATGCGCTGGCACCAGCATGCCTTCGGTGATCGTCTTCACCTGCCGGGCCACGTCCATTATGTGAACAAAAGCCAGAGCCTGGATGACGTTCTCAACAAGCTTCGCTCCGTATAGATAGTGCGGTCGGTTGCCCCTGTAATAGACCAGCTTGGTGCGCGGGTTGCCACTGCCGTCGACCACCTCCTCGCGGTGCAGGTCGCGGTAGCGCAGGAGGTTTCCAGACGGCAGGGTGATTGAGTTGTGGTTGATCAGGAGCGGCCCCCAGCTCATGCGTGGGTCGTCCATGATCTCGTTCATAATCATCGGCAGCACGGTCCACTCAGCGTACTTCCAGTTGTTGACGATGAAGGGGTAACGGTTGCGGTACAGCTGGACGATGCTCACTGCCTCCGAGTCGGAAAGGATGACGTTCCCTTGGTGTCTGCACATGCCCTGAAAGACTGGCGCGCTCGAACCGTAGCCCAGGCTGAGCACTGCGGTCTTGCCGACGAAACGCTCTCGCGGGTGTTGAACCTTGTTGATCGGATGATGGTAGATCTCCTTGGCGAACTCGGCGTAGACGTCCTTGCCCAGACGGAAGGACTCTTTGAGGTCCAGCTGTCCGGAGAGCGTGGCGTTGAAGCGCGCCTCGATCTGCGAGGCGTCGACGCTGACGACGAGCTTTCCCTTCGGCGCCTTCAAGGCGTGCCGCAACTGACTGGTGCGCCCTAGGTTCTGCATGTTCAGTGCCCAGTCACCAGAGAAGCGATGGGTGTGCGCGCCGCTATACTTGAGCGGCACAGGAAAGCCTGGGGCCACGCGAGCGACGTTGATCATGCGCTCGCAGCGGGTCTCTTCCAACGTGGACTTGTGCCCGAGCCGTGCTGCAACGACAGCCTGCACCCACGGGTCCTCGTGTTCGAGCAGGTCGGTGAAGGCTTTGTCTTTCTTGGAGAAGGCCGTCGTCTCATTGCCGGTGCTTGGGCTCGTCTTCGAGGGGTACCATCCCAGCCTCATGAGAAGCATGCCGCGCAGCACGAGGTCGCTCATCACCGAGCGGCGATCCTCGAGGCCGGCCTCATCGAGCAGCGCCTGCTTCTCCTGCTGCACGGTGTGTAGATAGGCGGCAAGCACAGACTGATCGGCTTCGAACTGCGGCTGCGTCGCCATGCGAATCACCATGTCGATCAGCTCCAGCTGGTTGCCGGGGAAGCCGTCGGTGCGCATGCGCCAGTAGATCAGCTTGCACTTCTGGGCATCGTCCATTGCATAGTTCGCCACTTCTCTGTGAAGGGCGGGAACTCCTTGCAGCTGGCGAAAGTTAACGCCCTTCGTCTTCTGAACGGTGTCCCACTTCTCTGGGAGCCCATAGAACTTGGCGACCGAAGCGAGCGAGCACGAGCCCAGCGAATGGCTGAGCCAGTTGCGCGCCATAGAGAGCGTGTCCCCGTAGAAACCTGGGATGATTCCGTAACGCC
>Ga0190274_10000091_pt1 | contig 66061 bp, 51 predicted proteins | sample Popmic531T_FD_133002 | JGI IMG/M metagenome (GOLD analysis project Ga0190274, IMG submission 133002) | Populus adjacent soil microbial communities from riparian zone of Yellowstone River, Montana, USA - 531 T | ecosystem: Environmental > Terrestrial > Soil > Riparian zone | place: USA: Montana...
GGCGCTCTTCGCGGTGTACGGCATCTACTTCGGCCTGACCGAAGGGGTGGAGAAGGCGCTGGTGGCCGACCTGGTCCCAGCCGACCGCCGCGGCTCGGCGTTCGGCTGGTACAACCTGGCGCTTGGCATCGGAGCGCTGCCCGCGTCGTTGATCTTCGGGGCGATCTGGGACCGCGCAGGAGCGCCCGTGGCCTTCGGCTTCGGAGCGGCCATGGCGCTGGTCGCGGCGATCGGCATCGCCTTCGTGGCGCCTGCGCGGGAGGTATGAAATGGATGATGTTTCAGTGGCATTCCAAGTCATGAGCCGTCGATCCCTCTCCGCGCTCGTGCTCCTCGCCCTCGGAGCGCTCGCCGTCACCCCTGGCCTGGCCCAGACGCCCGGAAGCTCTCCCGGCCCGTCCGCCGTCCTGCGTGCCGTCGCGGCGTCGCGCCTCGACCTGAGCCGCGCGGTGTCGCTCCAGAAGGTGAAGCTGAACGCCGGCCTCGCGACGCTCAATCTCGAAGACGGGGTGCTGATTCCTGCCGTTGCAGAGGGGATGGCCCCGATCGAGCTGGTTTTCCTGGGCAAGGGGCGCATCGAGATGGAGGCTCCGAACGAGGTCGAAGCCGGCCAGCTCGAGCTGTTCACGGGCACACCGCGGCTCGCCGAGAGCTTCGAGGACGCCGTCCTTGTTGTCGCCTCGGACGCGGCCGTGACGGCTCTGCTGCGCAAGCCGGCCGCTCAGCTGGATGAGGCGGAGGGCCGGCGGGCCGAAGCCCTCTGGGGAGAGTGGCGGAAGAAGCGGGAGCGGGAGATCTGGAACGTCGACCGGGGCATCCTGCTGGACGCCCTGAAGGACCCGCTGGGCGCCGGGTACTTCGCCGCGTGGTTCCGGGGGGGCGCCCGCGGCGACTTCCTCTACTTCGTCGAGCCGGACGAGCAGGAGCAGGTGACGCTCGGCCGCTTCGTCCCGCTCGACGCCACCGAGAAGGAGAAGCGCCAGATCGAGAAGGAGATCCGGCGCCAGCAGCGCAAAGGACGGGCCAAGGGACTGGAGGTCGACGATCTCGGATTCTGGGACACCTGGGCGGCGGCGGCGCTGCGGAGCTCCTCCGGCCAGCCTGTCTCCGGGACCCCGGCTTTCGAGCCGGTGAAGTACACGCTGGACATCCGGCTGACCCAGCCGGGTCTGCGTCTCGCCGGCAAGGCACGCATCGATCTCGAGCGGGTGGTGCGCGGCTCACGCATCGTGGGGATCTCTCTCCCCAGAGACTTCGAGGTGGCGTGGGTCACCGATGCGGACGGGAAGGATCTGTTTTTCCATCGCGGGGAAGGGGAGCTGACGGTGATCCTGCCGGAGCCTCCGGCCGACGGACATGCCGTGACGCTGATCGTCGACTACGCGGGGAGCCCGATCCTGAAGAGCTGGAATCTCACGAGCCTGCTCGGCACGGAGAGCTGGTACCCCCGGGCGGGTCTCATCGATCGCGCCACCTACGATGCCACCTTCCACTGGCCGAAGGGTTCCGATCTCGTGGCGGGCGGCCGGCGGGTGGATGGTGGGCAGGAGGCGGACGGAACGCGCTGGGAGCGGCGCGTCCTGGACTCCCCGGCGCTGGGGTTCTCCTTCGAGATCGGACATTTCGACGTCGAGACGGCCAAGGCGGGTCACGTCCAGGTGACGTTCGCCTTCGGCACCGGCAGCACCCTGACCAGCCGAGGCGCCCGGGAGGAGGTGATGCGGGCCGTGACCGACTCGCTCACCTATTTCGAGGAGGTCTTCGGCCCCTATCCGCTCGATTGGATGACGGTCACCACCGCCCCCCGGGGCTTCTCGCAGGGGCTCCTCGGTTTCGTCACCATCTCCGATTCCTATCTCGTGGCCGATCTGGGCATGTGGAACCGGTACTTCGGCGTGGAAGACCGCCGGCTGGCGATCGCCCATGAGGTGGCCCACCAGTGGTGGGGCAATCTGGTGGGATGGACGAGCTATCGGGACCAGTGGATCAGCGAGGCCATGGCCGAGTATTCGTCCTCTCTCTATGGTAAGGACCGCCTGAAGGGGGAGCTCTCGGGTGTCGAGTCCATCGAAGGCTGGCAGGCCGAGCTCACCAGCAACCTGGCCAATGGCCGGCCGGTCGAGTCCATCGGCCCGGTGGTCCTGGGCTATCGCCTCAACTCCAGCCTGTCCGGCGATGCGTACCGGCTCATCGTCTACAAGAAGGGGGCCGTCGTCCTGGAGATGCTGGCGCGCCTGCTGGGCGAGGAGAATTTTCCCAAGGCCCTGCGGCAGGTCGTCAAGGCCTCCTCGGGGAAGAACATCTCCACCGAGGACCTCTTCGCGATGATCGAGCACGTCACCTCGACCGAGCTCGACGATTTCTCCCGGCAGTTCGTCTATGGCACGGGTCTGCCGGAGGTGCTCTACACCTACACGTTCGAGAAAAACGGAGACCGCTGGGTGGTGAAAGGGCAGGCCCGCCAGGAGACGCCTTTCCATTTTCGCTACAAAGTGATGCGGACAGACCGCGGGACCTGGGACGTTCCCGGCGAGGCGATCCGGCGGATCGACGTGCAGAAGTCATCTCTGGTGGTGCCCGTGGAGATCGAGGTCTTCGACCCGCGCCAGAACGAGGGGGAGGGAAAGGACGGCGCCAACGAGACCGTCCGGGGGCACGTCCTGCTGAAGGGGGACTCTACAGATTTCGCGATCGATGTGGAGCACGAGCCCAAGGCCTTCTGGCTGGACCGGAAGGCCCGGGTCTTCGGCCTGTTTCACGACGGGACCAGGAGCCCGAAGAAGGCCGTGTACTCGATGGCGTCGAGGGCGTCCGCGGAGGGGCGGAAGGACGAGGCGGAGAAGCTTTTCGCCCAGGCCCTGGACATGAAAGAGTCTGCCGAGGAGGTCAAAGCAGGCAAGCTGAACGCCCTGTGGGTGGACACCCACTGGGCGGACGTCCAGTGGTCGGACATCCAGCGGACGCGCCGTCTCCTCGACGCCCGGATCGAGGCCTCCCGGGCCTTGCTTCTCATGGATCTGGGCAAGGACGACGAGGCGGATGCGGCGATCGGCCGCGCGCGGCGGGTCGTGCGGGACGACCTTCGGTTGGACCAGTTGCAGGCGCGGCTGGAGGTCCGGCAAGGCCGCTACGAGAAGGCGTACCAACTGCTCCACCGGGGAGACAAGTATGAGCTGCTGGGCGCGCAGGAGTACGCTCTGCTCGCCATTGCCGCCCGGGAGACGGGGCACACGGAGGACTTCGAAAAAGCTTTCAGGAAAGCCAAAGAGAACGGCGTGGATGTGACTGCGCTGGCAGGGCAACCCTGAAATATTCCGCCGTCCTCAAGCATTCGGTGAGGGGACCTTTTATACTCCGTTGAGCCCCCAGGAGCTCTTCCATGATCCGGAGATCCGCCTCGCCGTCCGTTCTTCTCGTCCTGCTTCTCACGTCCGCCTTCGCCGTGCCTCCGGCCCGCTCGCAGGAGCCCGCCGGAGCCGTGGAGCCGGCGGCGGTGCTGCGGTCGATCGTGGCGTCCCGGCTCGACCTGGAGCGGGCGGTGTCGCTCAGGAAGGTGAAGCTGAACGTCGGACTCGCGACGCTGAGCCTGGAGGACGGGGTCCTGGTGCCGGCCGTCGCCCAGGGGTTGGCCCCGGTCGAGCTGGTCTTCCTGGGCAAGGGGCGCATCGAGATGACGGCTCCGGATGAGATCGAGGCCGGCCAGCTCGAGCTGTTCACGGGCGCACCGCGGCTCGCCGAGAGCTTCGAGGACGCCGTCCTCGTGGTCGCCTCGGACGCGGCCGTGACGGCTCTACTGCGCAAGCCGGCCGCTCAGCTGGATGAGGCGGCGGGCCGGCGGGCGGAAGCCCTCTGGGGCGAGTGGCGGAAGAAGCGGGAGCGGGAGATCTTCGACATCGACCGGGGCATCCTGCTGGACGCCCTGAAGGACCCGCTGGGCGCCGGGTACTTCGCCGCCTGGTTCCGTGGCGGTGACCGGGGGGACTTCCTCTATTTCGTCGAGCCGGACGAGCAGGAGCAGGTGAGGCTCGGCCGCTTCGTCCCACTCGATCTGACCGAGAAGGAGAAGCGCAAGGAGGAGAAGGAGATCCGGCGCGAGCAGCGCCAGGGGAGATCGCTTGGGCTTGAGGTGGAGGATCTCGGAACCTGGGACACCTGGCTGTCGGCGGCGCTCCGCGACGCCTCCGGACAGCCAGCGCCCGGGACTCCTGCCTTCGAGCCGACGAAGTACACGCTGGACGTCCGGTTGACAGAGCCCGGTCTGCGTCTCTCGGGCAAGGCCCGGATCGACCTCCAGCCGGTGCTGCGGGGCTCCAGGGTGGTCGGGATGTCTCTCCTCAGGGACTTCGTGGTCTCCCGCGTCACGGACGGGGACGGCAAAGAGCTGTTCTTCCACCGCGGGGAAAGAGAGCTGACGGTGATCCTGCCGGCGCCTCCGGCCGACGGAAAGGCGACGACCGTGATCGTCGACTATGCAGGGAACCCCATCGGCAAGAACTGGAATCTCACGGCTCTGGTTGCTACCAGGAGCTGGTACCCGCACGCCGGCCTGATCGATCGCGCCAGCTACGAGGCCACCTTCCACTGGCCGAAGGGATTCGACCTCGCGGCGGGAGGCCGCCGTGTGGATGGAGGGCAGGAGGCGGACGGGGCGCGCTGGGAACGGCGCGTCCTGGAGGTGCCGAGTCAGGACTTCTCCTTCGAGTTGGGACATTTCGACGTCGAGACCGCGAATGCCGGACACATACGGGTGACGTTCGCTTTCGGCTCCGCAGGCGTGCCGACCAGCCGCAGCGCGAAGGAGGAGGTGAAGCGGACCGTCACCGACGCGCTTTCTTATTTCGAGGAGGTCTTCGGCCCCTACCCGCTCGATGAGCTCACGGTCACCACCGTGCCCCGGACCTTCTCTCAGGGGCTCCTCAGCTTTGTCACCATCGCCGACATCTATCTCATGGGTGATTCGGCGACCTGGATCAGTTTCGCCCCGGCGGAGGACCGCCGGCTGGTGGTCGCCCATGAGATCGCGCATCAGTGGTGGGGGAACCAGGTCGGTTGGACAAGCTACCGGGACCAGTGGATCAGTGAGGCGATGGCGAGTTACTCTGCGATTCTCTATGCAAGGGACCGCCTGAAGGACAAGCTGTCCGGCGACCTCATCGCCAACTGGCGGGAGGACCTGACCGTATCAGTGGCGAACGGACGTCCGGTCGAGTCCCTGGGGCCGGTTGTCCTGGGAATCCGCCTGGATTCCAGCTTGTCGGACGACGCTTATCGGTTGATCGTCTACAGGAAGGGTGCCGTCGTCCTGGAAATGCTGGCCCGCCTGCTGGGCGAGGAAAATTTCCCAAAGATCCTGAGGCAGGTCGTCAAGGTGTCGGCGGGGAACAGCATTTCGACCGCGGACCTCTTCTCAATGATCGAAACCGTCGCCGCGACCAAGCTCGCCGAATTCGCCCGGCTTTTCGTCTACGGGACGGGTCTGCCGGAGTTTTTCTACACCTATCATTTCGAGAAGGATGGAAAGGGTTGGATCGTCAAGGGACAGGTTCGCCAGGAGACGCCCTATGAATTCCGCTACCAGGTGACGCGGACGGGCCGCGGAGCTTGGGACGTCCGGGGTGAAGGGGTCCCACGGGTGGATGTACAGAAGTCGATGGTCGTGGTGCCGGTGGAGATCGCGGTCTACGATCCAGCGCAAAAGAAAGGCAAAGGGGTGGAGGGCGCCAACCAAGGCGTCCAAGGGCACATCCTGCTGAAGGGGGAAGCGATCGAGCTCGCCATAGAGGTCGAGCACGAGCCCAAAGGCTTCTGGCTGGACCCGGAGGCCCGGGTCTGGGGCCTTTTTTACGACGAGAGCCGGAGCCCCAAGTTGGCTCTCTACTCACAGGCGACCAAGGTGGCGGCGTCTGGGCGGGCGGAGGAGGCAGAGAAGCTCTATGCCAGGGCGTTGGCCATTGAGGAGTCCGCCTTCCAGACGGGCGAGCCGGTTGTCTACCGGAATATCCAATGGGATCGCCGTTTACTGAACGCGCTGATCGAAATTTCGCGGGCCTCCTCCCTCATGGACCTCGACCGCGACGACGAAGCGGATACGGCGATCAGCCGCGCCCGGCGGGGCGTGCAGACGGTGCGGGCCTACATCCTTCTGGACCGGATGGAGGCGCGGCTGGAGGTCCGGCGGGGGCGGTATGAGAAGGCCTACCGGTTGCTCCGCCGGGGGGACCGGCCTGAGGAGTTGGACGCGCAGGATTATGCCCTGCTCGCCATTGCGGCCCGTGAGACGGGGCGGACGGAAGAAGCCGAAAAGGCTCTGAAGAAGGCCCGGGAGAGAGGCGTGGATGTGACCATGTTGACCTCCGCACCGTAGATGAAAGGTTCCAAGGAGATGCCCATGCGCCCCAGAGCTGCCTCGATCTGTTCCATCCTGTTCGCCGTCCTGGCCTTCCTCGGCGCCGCGGTCCCCGTCCGCGCGCAAGCTCCCCCTGCCGGCGCGGTCGATCCCGCGACCCTGCAGAAGGAGATCGCGGCGCTGCGGCTCGATCCGGCCCGGGCAGTGACGCTCAAGAACGTCAAGCTCGCCGCCGGGAGCGGCTTTCTCTATCTGGACGATGGGCTCCTGGTGCCGGCGACGACCGTCGGCGGGAAGACGGCCGAGATGGTCTTCCTCGGCAAGGGGCGGCTCGAGCTCGATCCGCCGGACGAGATCGAGGCCGGCCAGCTCGAGCTGTTCACGAGGGCTCCGCGCCTGGATGAAGAGGTGACCGAGATCGCCCTCGTCCTCAACATGGACGCCGCCGTCGAGGCGCTGCTGCGCCGCCCGAAGGCGGCCCCCGACGCGGCGCAGGCACGGGCGGAGGAGGTCTACCGGACCTGGAAGCAGGGGCCGCACCGGAAGTTCCTGGGCGTCGAGAAGGCCCTCCTGCTGGATGCCGTCGGGGACCCGCTGTATCAGGCGTATTTCGCCGGCTGGTTCCGCGGCAAGGAGCTGGGGGAGATCCATTACGTGGTCGATCCGTCCGAGGAGGAGCAGGTGACCCTCGGCCAGTTCGTGCCGCTGGAGGCCACGGACAAGGAGAAGCGGAAGATCCTCAAGAGCATCGCCCGGCAGCAGCGCAGCGGACGCCTCCTCGGAGTCGGGCTGGAGGACTACGGAGATTGGGACACCTGGGTCTCGGCCGCCCTCCGGAACCGCGAAGGCAAGCCGTTCCCGGGCACGTCCTCGTTCGAGCCGAAGAAGTACACGCTGGAGCTGACCGTGGCCGAGAGCTTCGACGTCTCCGGGCGCACGCGGATCGAGCTGCAGCCGATCGTCCGGGGAGCGCGCGCGGTGAGCCTTTCCCTGTATGGCGACCTCCGGGTCTCGAAGGTGACGGACGGCTCCGGCCGCGCGCTCTTCTTCACGCAGACGTCGGACGACGTGGCCGTCTTCCTCCCCGGACCGGTGGGGGATGGGGAGAGCGTGACGCTCGCCCTGGAGTACGCTGGAAAGCTGATCGACAAGGCGGGCGGCTCCTACGCGCTGGCCAACACCGGGAACTGGTACCCGCGCGTCGGGACGACCGACCGGGCGACCTATGACGCCACCTTCCGTTGGCCGAAGAAGCTGGGTCTTCTGGCCAGCGGCCGGAAGGTCGAGGGCGGAGAGCAGGGGGACCTGCGCTGGGAGCGCCGCGCCCTGGACTTCCCCGCGGCCAGCTTCTCGTTCGAGGTCGGCCGGTACAAGATCGAGACGGCCCGCGCCGGGCACGTCCAGGTGACTCTCGCCTTCGATCCGGACGTCAAGCAGATGGGCAAGGAGGCGCGCGACGAGATCGCGAAGTCGGTCACCGATTCCCTGACCTACTTCGAGGAGCTGTTCGGCCCCTACCCGCTCGACGAGCTGTCGGTGGTGACCGTGCCTCGGGGTTTCTCCCAGGCCTCGCCGGGCATGGTGACGCTCTCCAGCCTGATGATGCTGGACCTCCAGGCGTTCAACCTGTTCTTCGGCTTCGAGGACCGCCGGACCGTGATCGCCCACGAGATTGCCCACCAGTGGTGGGGGCACATGGTCGGCTGGAGAAGCTATCGCGACCAGTGGATCAGCGAGGCCATGGCGGACTACTCGGCGATGCTCTTCGCCCGCAACCGTCTCGACTGGAAGGACCGCTATGGCCTGAAGCCCACCTCCGGCTGGCAGTCGGACCTGCTGAGCGAGCTTCCGGACGGGCGGGTGATCGAGTCGGTGGGCCCGGTGGTGCTCGGCTTCCGCCTGATGTCCAGCCGCGCCGGCGACGCCTACCAGCCGATCGTCTACAAGAAAGGGGCGGTCATCTTGGACATGCTGGCGCGCAGCCTGGGGCAGGACGACTTCCCCAAGGTCCTGCGGCAGATCGTCAAGGTGGCCTCGTACAAGGACGTCTCGACGGAGGATCTGCTCACTCTCATCGAGAAGATCACCACCGCGGATCTCGATCCGTTCGCGCGGCAGTACATCTACGGGACCGGGCTGCCGGAGGTGTACTACACCTATCGCTTCGAGGCGGCCGGCGCGGGAAAGTGGAAGGTCGCGGGGACGGCGCGGCAGAACGCTCCGTACCGGTTCCGCTATCGCGTCGTGAAGGCCGGCCAGGGGTTCGACGTGGCGCGCGAGCGGCTCGACCAGATCCAGATCGAGAGCTCGGCTCTCGTGGTGCCGGTGGCGGTTGCGGTCTACGATCCTGGACGCGACGACGGCAAGAAGCGGGGAAAGGAGAAGGCGGCGAACGCCCTGGCCAGAACGCACGTCCTGTTGCGCGGAGCCAGCACGGACTTCTCGTTCGACCTGGAGCAGGACCCCCGGGAGCTCTGGCTCGACCGGGAAGCCGAGGTGTTCGGGCGCTTCTTCAACGAGAGCCGCAACCCAAAGCGCGTCCTCTTCTACCAGGGGCTCGACGCGGTGGCGGCGGGCAAGGCGGAGGACGCCGAGGCTCTGCTCGTCCGGGCTCTCGCGGCCGAGGTGGAGGTGGTGACGGATCCCGCCGCCGCCTCCAACAAGCAGGCGATCAAGCAGGAGCGGAAATATCTCGACGCGGTCATCGAGCTGGAGCGGGCCCGTCTGTGGTTGGACCGGGGCCGGGTCGACGAGGCCCGGGGGGCGTTCGACCGTGCCCGCAAGCCCCTCGCGGCGTACGCTGGCTGGGTCGAGGAGGAGCTCGCAGCCATCGAGGCCCGACTCGATATTCACCAGGGGCAGGCGGAGCGAGCGTTCAAGCGGTTGCGTAAACGTGTCCTCGGCCGCGGCAGCGTCGACGGGACCGAGGGCTACGTGCTCCTCGCCATCGCCGCGCAGGCGTCCGGGCACGGCGAAGAGCTGAAGAAGGCGCTCGAAACTGCGAAGGAGAACGGCGCGGACGTTTCACTGCTGACGGCTGGGCCGTAAGGAGACCTCACCCAGCGCCCATCGGCCAACCCCTTCTGTAGAGACGCCCCGTGGGGCGTCTCCTGCGGCGGCGCCATTCATTCCCAGGGATCTCTGTGGTTACCGCGGGCACCTCGGAAGGAGACGCCCCACGGGGCGTCTCTACACAGTGGGGAGGATCTCCAGCGGGCTCACCCTCTGGCGCGGGAGGCGGCCTTGCGCGCGATCAGCTGATAACCGAGGGCCTGAGCCTCCCGCTCCAGGGCCGTCAGCCTCTCTCGGCCCTCCGCGATGCGCCCGCTCGCGATCTCGATCTCGCCGAGGGCGAGCCGCGCTTCGAGCTGCGGTCCGAGCAGGCCGGCCTGCTCTGCCTGCCCGATCACCTGCGCAAGCACCTTGTCCGGTGTGGGGACGCGGCCGAGCCGCGCGGCGCGAATCTCGACCAGCAGGCGTGCGCGCAGGTCCTGGTGGGCGCCGAGCAGGGTGGTGGCGCGATCGATGGTCTGGCGCGCTCCGGCGACGTCGCCGCGCGCCGCGGCGGCCAGGGCGGCGGTGGACAGTGCGAGCGCCTGGGTGTCCGCGTTCCCCTGCCGGGCGAGCTCGTCGGCGGAGGTGTGGGCAAGGCGCTCGGCGGGCTCGGCTTCTCCGGAGTCGAGCAGCAGGCTGGCGAGGGCCAGCCGGCTCTCCGCCGCGGTTCCCTTCTCGCCGAGCGTCTCGCGCAGTGTGAGCGCCGCGTCGTGCCGCTTGCGCGCTCCCTCCAGATCGCCGCCGCGCGCCAGCACCTCGCCCAGGCCGAACAGGGCATAGGCCATGGCGCTCCGGTTGCCGGTCTCGCGGCAGAGCGCCAGCGAGGTCTGGAAGTTCCGCCGCGCGGCCTCCAGCTCTCCCTGCTCCAGCAGCACGGTGCCCAGGTTGTTCAGCGAGGCGACCTCGCCGATCTTCTGCCCGGTCTCCTGCCGGATGCGCAGCGACTCCTCGTGCCGCCTTCGCGCGTCCGAGAGATGTCCGCGCTTGCGGAGCGCCACGCCCAGGTTGTCCAGGGCATAGGCCTCGCCGCTGCGGTCCCCCTGCTCGCGCCGGATGGCCAGCGACTGGGTGAACAGCTCCTCGGCCTTGTCGAGCTCGCCGCGGCGCAGAAGAACGCCGGCGATGTTGTTGAGGGCGAAGGCCTCTCCTCCCCGGCTGCCGATCTCGCGGCTGATCGCCAGCACCTGCTCGTAGAGCTGGCGCGCCCGGTCGAGATCCCCCTGGCTCTTGAGCACCACGGCGATATTGTTGAGGGCTCCGGCCTCGCCCCCGCGGTTGCCGAGATCCCGATACGTCGCCAGTGCCTGCTCGTACAGGCCGGCGGCCCCGGGGAGGTCGCCCCGGTCATAGAGCACGTTGGCCGCATGGGTCAGGGACTCGGCGACTCCCGAGCGGTCGCCGGTGTTGGCGTAGAGGCGGCGCCCTTCCTTGCAGGAGGCCAGGGCCTTGTCCGCCTGCCCCAGGTTGCGCAGGGCGCGGCACTCCAGCAGCCGCGCCTGCGCGACCAGGAGAGGAGAGCCCTGGGCCATCCCTCGCTCGGAGGCGCGGGCCGCCGCCGTCTGCTGCCGCTTGAAGTCGGCGCGGGCGCCGGCCGCCGCAGCCTCGGACAGATCGATCCGCGGGTCCTGATTGGCGGGAGACGGCAGAGACCGCAGGGCCTGGGCCGTGTCCAGCGCCTCGCCGGCCCGCCCTGCCCCGATCTGGGCGGCGGCCAGACGCAGGCCGTGGTCCAGATCGTCGGGGAAAAGCGAGAAGAGGTTCCAGTAAATCTCGACCGCCTGTCCCCAGTCCTGAACGGTTTCGAAATAACGCCCCTGGATGAGGAGCTTCTCCTCCTCGGGAAGGCCGCCGGCCAGGTCGAGCGCCGCCTTGGCCTCGTCGCGGGCCTTGCCGTCGTAGCCGAGCGCCGCCCAGGCGGCGGAGAGCCCGGAGTGGGCCAGGGCATTGGCGGGGTCGGCGGCCACCGCCCGTGCCAGGAGATCGCGGGCGCCGACCGGGTCGAAGAGCCGGAGCTTCTGGAGACCCTCGGCATAGAGCCGCGCGGCCTCGGGATTGGCCGCCAGCGAGACCCGGGCGCCCTTGCCGGCGCTCTCCTCGACGCCGAGCTCGCGCCGGAGCTTCTCCCCGGCTTTTCCCACCAGAGAGAAGATCTCGGCCTCGCTGGCGGTCTCCGCCACCCGGGCGGTGGTCTCACCCCGGATCGCATCCTGCAACCGCAGATCGAGGCGGATCGTCCGGCCGGAGGGGCCGTCGACCGTGGCATAGGAGCCGAGGATGACGGCGTCGGTGCCGAGCAGGGTGCGCAGGCGCAGGAGCGTGTCGGGCGCGAGGCTCTCGCTCTCCGCGAGCCCCAGCTCCACCTTGGCGCGGGCGACGTTCTCGCCGGCGACGATGCGCAGCTTGCCGCCGGCCCCGAGCTCGGTGGAGAGCATCTCGGCAAGCCCGGTGGAGAGCCACTCGGTCCCCTGGGTACGGGTGAGGTCCTTGAAGCCAAGGACCGCGACCGAACGGCGGGGTGTGACCCGCTCGGTGAGCTGGGCCAGCCGCTGCTGTGGCTCCATCTGGCGGGTCCGCCACTGCAGGAACCGGACTGCGCCCACGCCCAGGGCGATCAGGACGAGAGCTACGAAGAGCCCGACCTGGAGCCGGTGCCGCCGCGGCCGCGGTGCCGGGAGCACGGCAGAGGCGAGGGGAGCGGAGGGCAGCGACGGCGCCGTGTCCGGCGTCCGGGGGTTCTCCAGAGCCTCGACGAGGTCGGGCGCGGTGGCGAACCGGGCGGTCGGATCGCGCGCCAGGCAGCGGAGGATGGCCGCTTCCCAGTTGGTGGCGAGCCCCGGCACGTGCACCCGCGGCGACGGTGGCGCCTCCTGAAGGCGTTTGACCGCGGTGGACAACGCGTTATCGCCGAGAAACGGCACGGTACCGGTCAGCATCTCGAAGAGGACGATACCGAGGGCGTAGATGTCGACCGCGGGCGTGCTCTCTTTGCCCTCGACCTGCTCGGGAGCGAGATAGGCGGGCGTCCCCACGACGCCGGCGGCGCCGGTCAGGGTGACGCCCCGCGGGTCTTCGCTCTTCTCCCGGCGGGCCAGCCCGAAATCGGTGACCACGGCGCGGACCCCGGCGCGGCCTTCGACCAGGACGACGTTGCCGGGCTTGAGGTCGCGGTGCACCACTCCGACCTGATGAGCGGCGTGGAGCGCGTCCGAGATCTGGCGGACGATGGGCAGCGCCGCGTCCGGGGGAAGCGGCCCGGTGCGCCGAAGCCGCTCCGCCAGGGTCTCGCCCGGCAGCAGCTCCATGGTCAGGAAGATGACTCCGTCCGCGCTCCCCTCCGGCCGGTGGTGGGAGACGTCGAAGATGCGGCACACGTTCGGGTGGGTCACCCGGCGCGAGAGCTGGATCTCCCGCCGGAACCGCTCGATGGCCATCTCGTCGTGCGCCACCTCCGGGCGGACCGTCTTCAGGGCCACACGTTCCCGGAGCTCCAGGTCCTCCACCTCGTAGACCTCTCCCATGCCGCCGCGGGCGATGAACCGCACCACGCGGTAGCGCTGGGCGAGGAGCACGCCGGGCGCGAACGAAGGCATCGCCTCGCGCCGCGGGACCTGCGCGGGGGTCGGAGGGAGGCTCGGAAGGACGCTCCGGTCCATCGGAGTCGTCGGATCGTCCGCCACGGGCCGAGCCGAGGTGTGCCCTGCCGTCTCTCCCGGAATCTGCACCGGCATTCCCACCAGCGTTGGAGGGCTCACCCCTGGCTGGGTGGCCTCGCCGGCCTCGGCGCCAGGCCGGCGGACGCCGAAGGCGGTCTTGCAGGCGAAGCATTGGATGCGCACGCGCGCCGGCATGTCCGAAGCGACCAGAAAGCGCAGTTTCTGGCCACAGCCCGGACAGGTGGCCGTGAAGGAGGCCGCGGAAGCCGAAGCTCTGGACATGAGGCTTGCCCCATTGTACTCGAACGCGGCTTTTGGCAGGATGGGCGCCGCCCGAGGGGGTGCCCCCTCCCAAGGAGATCCGCATGGAGAGACGACAAGCACGGAACCGCCGGGCATGCGCGCTGGCCGCCGCCTGGTTTCTTTTGACTTTTTGGGTCTTCACCGTTCCGCTTCTGGCCGAGCCGCCCGACGCGTCGATCCCGAAGGCGCCGCCGCGCGCCGAGGGTGAGGGGCCCTTCGCCCGGCTCATCCTGCGCGGCGTGACGCTGATCGACGGCACCGGCGCTCCTCCCATGGGTCCGGTCGACATCGTCATCGAGAAGAACCGGATCGCCGACATCGTGGCGGTCGGCAGCCCCGGGGTGGCGATCGATCCGGAGGGGCGTCCCAAGGCCGGGCCGAACGACCGCGAGATGGACCTCCAGGGCATGTACGTGCTCCCGGGGCTCGTGGACATGCACGGGCACATCGGCGGCAAGGAGCAGGGGACGCCGGCCGAATACGTCTTCAAGCTCTGGATGGGGAACGGCATCACCACCGTGCGCGACCCCGGCAGTGGCAACGGCCTCGACTGGGTGCTGGACGAGAAGGCCAAGAGCGCGCGCAACGAGATCACCGCGCCGCGCATCGAGGCCTACATCTTCTTCGGCCTGGGCCGCGAGAAGACGATCGTCACCCCCGAGGAGGCCCGCCAGTGGGTGGACCAGGTGGCGAGCCAGGGGGCGGACGGCGTCAAGTTCTTCGGGAGCGCGCCCGACGTCTACAAGGCGGCCCTCGACGAGGTGAAGAAGCGCGGACTGCGCTCGGCCTGCCATCACGCGCAGACCTACGTGTCGCGGGTCAACGTCCTGACCTCGGCGCGCTGGGGGCTGACCTCGATGGAGCACTGGTACGGTCTGCCCGAAGCCCTGTTCACCGACCGCACGGTCCAGGACTACCCGCTGGACTACAACTACCTGGACGAGTCGCACCGGTTCGGCCAGGCGGGCCGCCTCTGGAAGCAGGCGGCGGCGCCCGGCTCCGAGAAGTGGAACCAGGTGATCGACGAGCTGATCAAGCTCGACTTCACGATCGATCCGACCCTGACGATCTATGAAGCGAGCCGCGACCTGATGCGTGCGCGCCGCGCCGAGTGGCACGAGGAGTACACGCTCCCCTCGCTGTGGGCCTTCTACAGCCCGAGCCGTCAGGCGCACGGCTCCTACTGGTACAACTGGACGACCGAGGACGAGGTGGCCTGGAAGGAGAACTACCGCATCTGGATGGCCTTCTTGAACGACTACAAGAACCGGGGCGGCCGGGTGACGACCGGCTCGGACAGCGGCTACATCTACAAGCTTTACGGCTTCGACTACATCCGCGAGCTGGAGCTCCTCCGCGAGGCCGGCTTCCACCCGCTGGAGGTGATCCGCTCCGCCACGCTGAACGGCGCGCAGGCTCTGGGGCTCGACAAGGAGATCGGCTCGGTCGAGCCGGGGAAGCTCGCCGACCTGGTGGTCGTCGAGGAGAGCCCGATCCAGGACCTCAAGGTCCTCTACGGCACGGGCACCATCCGGGTGACCGCCGACAACAAGGTGGTCCGCGTCGGCGGCGTCAAATACACGATCAAGGACGGCATCGTCTACGACGCCAGGAAGCTTCTTGCGGACGTGCGGCAGATCGTCAAGACGGCCAAGGAGAAGGAGGGGAAGGGAATCGTGCAGCCGGGACTCTAGAGCAGCCCCGGATACAGCATTCGCAAAGCGAAAAGCGAGATGGGCTGGAAGATGTAGGGGAAGACCTTCCAGGCGATCAGGAGGCCGACCAGCGACAGCATCGGTTGATGGAGAATCTCCTGATATCTCTGGTTGGCGGAGTCGCTCAGGAACATCGGCAGGATGGCGCTGCCATCGAGTGGCGGAACCGGGAGGAGGTTGAAGGCGAAGAGCACCAGGTTCAGCATGAACAGGATGGACAGCGGCACCGCGGCGCCTGCCGCCCACCCGTTTCCGGCCACGATCTGTGTGAACGAGAGCGAGACCGGCACGTAGAACCATCCCACTGCGATGCCCACCCGGATCAGCAGCCCGGAGAACAGGACCAGGAGCAGGTTGCCTGCCGGCCCTGCCATCGCCATCACACCGGCCCGCTTCGGATACTGGTGGGCCCAGCGGGGATCGTAGGGAGCGCTCGCCCAGCCCATCATCCAGCCGTTCAAAGCGAACGTGATCAGGGGGACGAGGATCATGCCGAACGGCTCCCGCTGGATGTGCGGGAGCGGGTTCAGGCTGACCTGCCCCCCCTCGTAGGCGGTGGGGTCTCCCAGACGCCAGGCCGCGAACGCATGGCCCGCCTCGTGGAGCGTGGTCGAAAACAGGAAGACCAGGAACCAGGTCAGGCCCAGGACGATCGTATCGGCGTCCACCCCGTCACGCCCGGCTCAGGTACTTGTTCTCGCGGGTGTCGATCAGGAGCTTGGTGCCGACCTCGATGAACGGCGGCACCTGGACGACCAGCCCGGTCTCCATCTTGGCCGGCTTGTAGGAGGAGCTGGCGGTGGCCCCCTTGAGGCCGGGCTCGGTCTCCACCACCTCCAGGGTCACCGTGTTCGGCAGCTCGATGCCCACCGGCTTCTCGTCGTAGAAGTCGACCGAGAGCACCGTATTGGGGAGCAGGTAGAGCATGGAGTCGCCCAGGACCTCGTCCTCGAGCGTGATCTGCTCGTACGTCTCCTGGTTCATGAAGTGATGCCCCGAAGGGTCGGAGTAGAGATACTCCATCGGCCGCGTGTCGAGGATCGCCCTCTCCACCTTCTCGGTCGAGCTGAAGCGGTGCTCGAAGCTGTTGCCCGTGCGCAGGTTGCGCATGCGGGCCTGGACGAAGCCACGCAAGTTGCCGGGCGTGACGTGATGAGCGGTCATGACGCGGCAGATGTCCTTCTCGAAGAGGATGCACATGCCGGTCCGCATCTGGCTTGCCTGAATCAAGGTTCGGTCTCCCGTTGCTGTTGAGGGCAGGACAAGCTACTCGTGCTCCTCCTGCCTGTGCTTCTGGTATTCCGCGATGAGCTTGTCCTGCACCAGCCGCGGGACTTCCTCGTAGTGGGAGAACTCCATGTGGAAGCTCGATCTTCCCTGGGTCATGGCGCGCAGCTTGAGGGCGTATTCGAGCATCTCCGACATGGGGACCATGGCGGTGATGATCTGGTTCCCGTTGACGGTGTCCATCCCCTGGGGGCGGCCCCGCCGGTGCGAGAGGTCTCCCATGATATCGCCGGTGAACTCTTCGGAGGTGGTGACCTCGACCTTCATGACCGGCTCGAGGATGGTCGGCTTGGCGCTCTGCATGGCATCTTTGAATGCCAGCGAGCCGGCGATCTTGAACGCCATTTCGGAGGAGTCTACGTCGTGGTACTGGCCGTCGAGCAGGCGCACCTTGAAGTCGACCACCGGGTAGCCGGCCAGATAGCCGCGGCGGCGCGCTTCCTGGATGCCCTTTTCCACCGCCGGCCGGTAGTTGTGCGGGATGGCGCCGCCGAAGATCTCGTCCGTGAAGGTGAAGTCCTCGCCGCGCGCCAGCGGCTCGATCTTGATCTTGCAGTCGGCGAACTGGCCGCGGCCGCCCGTCTGCTTCTTGTGCCGCCCGTGGCCGTCCGCCGGCCGGAGGATGGTCTCGCGGTAGGGGACCTTGGGCTGGTGGAGGATCACGTCGACGTGGTAGCGCCGCCGCATCTTGGCGACAGCGATCTCGACATGGTCCTGGCCGTTGCCGGAGAGCAGATGGTCGTGGGTCTCGAGATCGCGGCCGGCATGGAGCGCCAGATCCTCGTCCATGAGACGGGCGAGGGCCTCACCGATCTTCTCTTCGTCCCCCTTGGACTTGGGCTCCACGGCGAAGGTCATGGCCGGCTCCGGAATGGAGATCCAGGCGAGCTTGATCGGCCGTTCCTTGGAGCACAGGGTGTCGCCGGAGGCCGTGAGCTTGAGCTTCGCCACGCCGCCGATGTCGCCGGCGATCAGGCGGGGCACCGCCGTCCCCTGCTTGCCTTGAAGGATCATCAGATGGCCGAGCCGCTCCATCTCCTCGGCGCGGCTGTTGTAGGCCGCCACGTCCGTGGGGAGGGTGCCCGAGACCACGCGCATGATGGAGATCTTGCCCGTGAACGGGTCAGAAAGGGTCTTGAAGACCAGCACCGCCTGGGGCCCGTTGGGATCGGCGGTCAGCTCCACCGGGTCGCCGCCGATGTTGGTCGCGGGGAAAGGCCTCGCGTCGACGGGGGAGGGGAGGATCGCCACGAAGCTGTCGAGGAGAGCAGCCGAGCCGATGCCGTGCGCGCCCGAAGAGAGGGTGAGAGGGAAGATCTGGCGCCGGGCGACGGCCCCGCGCAGCCCTGCCTCCAGGTCCTCCTGGGCCAGGTTGCCGGTCTCGAAGAAGCCTTCCATGAGCTTGTCGTCGGTCTCGGCCACCGCTTCCACGAGCTGGGCGCGGAGGCTCGCGGCCTGATCGGCCAGAGCGGCCGGGATCTCGACGGGCTCGGCCTTGCCGTTGCCGTCCCGGGTGAAGCGGTAGGCCTTCTCACGGACCAGGTCGACCACGCCTTCGAAGCCCAGCTCTTTGCCGATCGGCAGCTGGACCGGCAGGACGGACCGGCCGAAGCGCTTGTGCAGCCCCTCGAGAGTCCGGTCGAAATCGGCGCGCTCGCGGTCCATCTTGGTCAGATGGATCATGACCGGGAGCGAGATCTCTTCGGCGATGCTCCACACCCTTTCGGTGTTGACCTCGACGCCGGAGACGCCGTTGACGCAGAGGAGGGCGGCATCGGCGGCGCGCAGCCCGGCCTTGGTCTCGGTGAGGAAGATCCCGTATCCAGGGCAGTCGATGAGGTTGATCTTGTGCTGCTGCCAGGGGGCGAAACAGGGGGCGAGGCCGATCGAGATGACCCGCTCGATCTCTTCGGGATCGAAGTCGGTCAGGGTGTTTCCGTCCTCGACCCGGTTGAAGCGCGTGGTGACTCCGCTGGTAAAGAGCAGAGCGCTCACGAGTGTGGTTTTACCGGTGTCGTTGTGCCCTGCAACAGCGATGTTGCGGATTCTTTCCGGCCTGTCCACCTGCATCGTTCAGCCTCCTTCAAAGGACACGGTCAAGGCGGGGAATATACCACAGCACCGCCGCGGCCCGCCTCGCCGGCGTCACAGCCAAACCCCGTGAAACTCTGCATTTACCTCCCCGCCGGTTTGACTCGGCGGAGCTGCCGCCCTAGAATCTCGGTCGATTCTCATGCTTCCTCTGACACCGACCAGGCTCGGCCGCTACGAAATCGTCGACGAGATCGGCAAAGGTGCCATGGGTGTCGTCTACCTGGCGCGCGATCCCCTCATCGGCCGGCTCGTCGCTCTCAAGACCTTCCGCATCGGCTACTCGGTCAAGGACGTGGAGCTGGAGCAGTTCCGGGCGCGCTTCATCCGCGAGGCCCAGAGCGCCGGCATCCTCTCCCATCCCAACATCGTCACCATCCACGACGTGGTGGAGCAGAGCGAGGACGGGCTGGCCTTCATCGCCATGGAGTACGTCCGCGGGACGAACCTCAAGGTGCTGCTCCAGGGGGACCAGTCGCTGACCCTGCCGTTCATCGTCGAGGTCATCTCGCAGGTGGCGGAGGCTCTCGACTATGCCCATTCGCACCGGGTGATCCACCGCGACGTCAAGCCGGCGAACATCCTGATCACGGCGGACAACCGGGTCAAGATCACGGATTTCGGTATCGCTCGGCTCGACTCGTCGAACCTCACCCAGGAGGGGCAGCTCCTCGGCACGCCGAATTACATGGCGCCGGAGCAGATCCAGGGCCGCGAGGTCGACCACCGGGCCGATCTCTTCGCTCTCGGGGTGGTGCTCTACGAGATGCTCACCCGCCACAAGCCGTTCCAGGGCGAGAATCTGACGGTGGTCAGCCACCGCATCGTGTACGACCACTTCACGCCCCCCAAGGAGTACGTCCAGAACCTCCCGCCGGGTCTGGAGGGGATTCTCAACCGGGCTCTCGACAAGGACCCCAATCGGCGGTATCAGAAGGCCAAGGAGATGGTCACGGATCTCCGCCGGCTCTCCGGGACTCTGGCCGCCGACGACCTGAACGAGACCCAGAGCATCTCCGTGATGGGGCCGATCGTGCACACGCCGCCGCAGGGCGCACCGCTCGGCGCCTCGTGGGCCCAGGCGCCGACCGATCACGGGACCATGGTGACTCCGCCGTCGGTCAACCTGCCGCCGCCTCTGCCACCCCCGGCACCGTCGAGCGCTTCGCCGGTCCCCGCTGCCAATACCACGCACGCAACCCAGCCTTCGGCCCGCCGGGCACCGCTCATTGCGCCGGGCCGGACGGTCCTCGCGGCGAGCGTGGCCGCTCTGCTCCTGCTTGCCGTGGCCGCGGCGCTGTTCGGCTGGCTCTGGTGGAGCACGCCGAGGACCGGCCGGGATCCCCTGCAGGATGAGAGGCAGAAGCAGGTGATCAGCCTGGTGCACACCGGCTATCAGGTGTTGAGCGCGGGCGATCCGAAGACCGCGGCCCGGATCTTCAAGCAGGCCGAGGAGATCGCGCCCGAGGAGCAGAAGCCGTTCCTGCGCAACGCCCGGATGAATGCCGAGAAGACCGCCGCGGTGTTCGGCGACCTCGTCGGCCGGCAGAAACAGGCCGTGGAGAATGTGGTCACGGCCCAACTCGCCATGGACAACCGGCGTTACCAGGAAGCTCTCGTGGCGGCCGAGGCCGCCATCGCGCTCGATCCCACCAACCAGAGGGCGCAGGAGATCCGGGACGCCGCCTTGGCCGCCCAGACGCGCCTGGCGGAGCAGCAGGTGACGAGAGAGCGGCCCAAGCGCCCGGCCCGGACGGAAGAGGTCGCGTCCACCACCACAGCTCCCGTGCCCGAGCCGGTCAACACGAGCGTCGCGGAGGAGGTCGTCCCCCAGACGGCGAGCCTGCACATCAGCTTCCAGTCCGAGATGCCGGGCATGGCCACGGTCAGGGTCCACGTGAACGGACGCAACATGTTCCAGAGGACCGTCGGAGAGAAGGGACGCCTGCTCGTGAGGCGGGGCAGCGGCGGCCGGGCCGACGATACGGTCGAGCTGCAGGCGGGCAACGCCGATATCGAGGTCTGGGTCACCCCGCCGGGCAACAAGCCGGCGGAGCGCCTCACCCGCTCGGGGAACTTGCCGGGCGGTTCCAGCCGCGACCTGAGTATCCGTCTCTCCAAATCAGGTCAGCCGAGCATCAGCCTCAACTAGAAAAGCTCTTATTCTGGCAGCGAGGTCACGGTCACCGGTCCCAGCGGCTCGAGCTGCGGCCGCAGGGCCTCGGCCGGGCCGACGGCGACCACGGCGATGCGGTCCGGATGGATGTGCCGGCTCGCGACGGTGCGGATCTCCTCGCGGGTGATCGTGGGGAGCCGCTCCAGATAACGCTCGAAGTAGTCGTCGGGCAGGCCGTAGACGGCGAGCGTTTCGAGGCGCTTGGCCAGATCCGAGGCGGTCTGGAACGTATAGGGGAAGACACCGCTCACGTAGCTGAGCGTCTCCTCGATCTCCCGGGGCTCGACGAGGTCCTCACAAATCCGCCGGAGCTCCCCCAGCGTCTCGGCCGCGGCGGCCCCTGCCGACTCCGTGGCGACCGCGGCGTCCACCAGGAAGGGACCGGGTCCGAGCCGCGGGGTGAAGCGGCTCGACGCGCCGTAGGTGTAGCCGTGGCGCTCTCGCAGGTTCAAGTTGATCCGGCTGGTGAACTTGCCGCCCAGGAGGGTGTTGAGCACGATCAGCGGGATGTAGTCGGGATCGGTGCGCGGCACTCCGGCGTGACCGATGCGAAGCTCGGTCTGGGCGCCGCCGGGGCGGTCCACGATGTGGACCTCGACTCCGCTCAGGGGGACCGGGAGGATCTCGGGCCTGTCCGGCGGACCCGCGGGGAGCGAGGCGAAGCGCGCCTCGGCATCGCGCAGGAGCGTCTCGGGATCCAGATCGCCCACCGCGATCAGCCGCGAGCCCGCCAGCGTGTAGTAGGACCGGTAAAAGCTCACCAGGTCGTCCCGGGTGAGCTCCGCGAGAGCCCCCGGAAGGCCGGACAGAGGGTGGTCGTACACGGTTCCGCGATAGATCACGGCGGCGAGCCGGTCCTCGGCCAGCAACCCCGGATCCTGGCTGCGGCGCAGGAGCTCGGTGAGTCTCTGCTTGCGCAGCCGTTCGATCTCGGCCTCGGGGAAGGTGGGCTCGGTGGCGACCTCGGCGAGCAGCTCCAGGCCGGCCGGGAGATGCTGGGACAGGAGGCCGGTGGCGAGATAGCCCTCGTCCCAATCGACGCCCGCCACGACATAGCCGCCCAGCCGCTCCACGTAGGCGGCGATCTCCAAAGCGTTGCGCTGCCGCGTCCCTTCGTCGATGACACCGGCGGTGAGCGCGGCGAGCCCCTCCTGGCCCCGTGGATCCTGCTGACCGCCTGCCGGCGTCACCAGCTCCAGGCTGATCAGAGGGACGCTGGTCAGCCGTGCGGCGAGCACCTCGAGGCCGTTGGCGAGCTTGTGGCGCAGAAACGGCGGAAAGTGGAAGGGCCGGACGCGGCCGGCCGCGGGTGGGATGGAGCGGTCCAGCAGGGCCGGTCGGGTTTCCTCGCGCATGCCGGTGCTCATCCCTGCGTCCCGCGCGGTACGAACGTCACCACGGCCCGTTCGCTCGCGACCAGGTGCCGCGCGGCGAAATCCATGAGCTCCTGGCCGTCGAGCTCCATGTACTGCTCGAGCTCGCGCTCGATGCCTCCTGGGTCGTCGAAATAGGTGGTGAGCTGGGAGAAGAGATCGGCCCGGTTGTCCAGCTTCTGGAGGGCCGTGTAGTACTCGGTGAGCATCCGGTTGCGGGCCCGCTCCAGGTCCTGCGCGGAGGGCGGCTCGCTGGCCGCGCGGTCGAGGTGCTCGTGCAGAGCTTGCTCCAGGGTCTCGACCGTCACGCCGGGGCGGGCCGTGGCGACCACCATGAACGTGGCCACCTCCTCGTAGGGGCTGACATAGGCGCCCACGTCCTGGGCGATCTGGCGGTCGTAGACCAGGTCCTGGAACAGGCGGCTCGATTTGCCGCCGGAGAGCGTCGCCGACAGGAGATCCGCCGCGTACCAACCGCGCTCGCCGTATGCCGGTGCGCGGAAGCCGAGGTAGATCCGGGGCAGGCGGACATCGTCCTCCCGCACCTCGCGCTGCTCGCCGCCAAGGGAGCCCTCCGGGACTCGCACCGGCGGCAGCGGCGGTCCTGCCGGGATCTCCCCGAAGTAGCGCTCCACCTTGACCAGCGCGTCGTCGGGATCGAAATCCCCCACCAGGGTCAGCACCGAGTTGTTCGGCGTGTAGTAGGTGCGGAAAAAGGCCCGCACCTCTTCCAGTGTCGCGGCGGCGATGTCTTCCATGTAGCCGATGACCGGCCAGTGGTACGGATGGTCCGGCGGATAGAGGAGCTCGTGGAGCCGCTCGCCGGCCATCCCGTACGGCTGGTTTTCGACCCGCTGCCGGCGCTCGTTCATCACCACGTCGCGCTGCATGTCCAGGTTTTCCTGGGTGAGCGCCGGCAAGAGGAAGCCCATGCGGTCCGACTCCAGCCAGAGGCCGAGCTCGAGCTGGTGCGACGGCAGGGTCTCGTAATAGTTCGTACGGTCGTACCAGGTGGAGCCGTTGGCCACTCCGCCCACCTGCTGGACGATCCGGAAGTGGTCGTTGGTCGCGACGTGCTCGCTTCCCTGGAAGAGCATGTGCTCGAAGAGATGGGCGAAGCCGGTGCGGCCCGGCCGCTCGTTCTTCGAGCCGACGTGGTACCAGAGATTGACAGTGACCAGCGGGAGCCGCGCATCGCGGTGGAGGATCACCCGGAGACCGTTGTCGAGGGTATGTCGCTGGAAACCGAGATCGAGGTCGAGTTTTTGGGATCGTGGCGCGGATCGGCTCATCATCGAAGGGGGATCGGGAGACGCGTCACTGCACCTCCGCTCGATCCGGAGGCAGTCTAGTGACCGTCCTCCCGGAGTGTCAAGGATGGTAAGTTGCTTGCAGGACGTAAAGGGCCATGCCGTACCCGATCTTGTCCACCTACCGGGTCCAGCTTCGGCCCGGCTTCGGATTCGACGACGCGGCGGAGATCGCGGACTACCTCTCCGACCTCGGCGTCACGCACTTCTACAGCTCACCCTATCTCCAGGCCGCTCGCGGCAGCACCCATGGATATGACGTCATCGATCCCTCCCGGGTCAACGAGGAGCTGGGCGGCACCGCGGCCCACGCGCGCCTCGTCCAGAGCCTGGAGAGCCGGCATCTCGGACAGGTCCTCGACATCGTTCCGAATCATATGGCGATCACCGAACGGCGTAACGTCTGGTGGTGGGACGTGCTCGAAAATGGTCCGTCGAGCCGCTGGGCCGGCACCTTCGACGTGGACTGGGACCCGCCGCAACAGCGGCTGCGCAACACGGTCCTGCTGCCGATCCTGGGCGACCACTACGGCCGGATCCTGGAAGCCGGCGAGCTCCGGCTGGTGCGCCGCTACGGCAAATTCGAGATCCACTACCACGAGCACCAGATGCCGGTAGCCCCCCGCTCCCTCGACGATCTGCTGCGGACGGCGGCCCTGCGCTGCGGCTCGCCGGACCTCGCCTTCATCGCCGACGCCTGCGGCGAGCTGCCGCTCGCCACGGCCACCGACCGGGAGAGCAGCGCCCGCCGGCACCGCGACAAGGAGGTCCTGGCCGGCCAGCTCGCCCGCCTCTGCCAGGAGAGCCCCGAGATCGCCGCGGCCGTCGATGCCGTGGTGAAGGAGGTTAATGCCGACCCCGACCGGCTCGACGCGCTCCTGAGCCGTCAGAACTTCCGCCCGGCCTTCTGGCGCACGGCGGGCCGCGAGCTCGACTACCGCCGCTTCTTCGACGTTCACACCCTGGTGGGGCTGCGCATTGAGGACGAGCGGGTCTTCGCCGATACCCACGCTCTGGCGCTCGACTGGCTGCGCCGCCACGAGCTCGATGGCTTGCGGATCGACCACCCCGACGGCCTGCGCGATCCCGTGGAGTATTTTCACCGGCTGCGGACGGCCGCCCCCGAGGCCTGGATCGTCGTGGAGAAGATCCTGGAGCCGGGGGAGCCCTTGCCCGTGAGCTGGCCGGTGGACGGCACGACCGGCTATGACTTCGTGAATCTGGCCGGCGGCTTGTTCGTCGATCCGGCGGGCGAAGGACCGCTGACGGACATCTATCAGGAGGTCTATCAGGATATAAGGGGCGCGACCGCCGACTGGCCGGGGATCGTCCGGGAGAAGAAGCTGCTCGTCCTGCGCGAGCTGCTGGCGAGCGACGTCAACCGGCTCGGCGAGGTTTTCATGCAGGTCTGCGAGCGCCATCGCCGCTTCCGCGACTTCACCCGCTTCGAGCTGCGCGAGGTGGTGCGCGAGCTGGCCGCCGACTTCCCGGTCTACCGCACCTATGTCCGCCCCGCCCAGGGCGAGGTCGGGGACGCGGACATCCACGCCGTCGAGGAGGCCATGGCCCGGACCCGGGAGCATCGTCCGGATCTGCCCGCCGACCTCTACGACTTCTTCCGCGACCTGCTGCTCCTGCGCATCCGCGGCGAGGCCGGAGGGCCGGAGGAGGAGCTCGTGCTGCGATTCCAGCAGCTCACCGGCCCGGCCATGGCCAAAGGGGTGGAGGACACGGCCTTCTACAACTTCCACCGCCTGATCGCGCTCAACGAGGTGGGGGGAGATCCCGGCCGGTTCGGCGTCCCGCCCGAGGAATTCCACCGCGCGTGCGCCGCCACCCAGGAGCGCTGGCCGTCCACCATGCTCGCCACCTCCACGCACGACACGAAGCGGAGCGAGGACGTGCGCGCCCGCCTTTATCTTCTCTCCGAGATCCCGGACCGCTGGCGCGATGCCGTGCGGCGCTGGACGGAGCTGGCGGAACGGCACCGCACGGAAGATTTGCCGGATCGCAACACCGAGTACCTCCTCTGGCAGACGCTGGTGGGCGCCTGGCCGATCGGCGCCGACCGGGTCGTCGCCTACATGGAGAAGGCCACGCGCGAAGCCAAGGCCGTCACAGCCTGGACGCGGGTCGACGAGGCGTATGAGGCGGCTCTGCGGCGGTTCATCGAGGGAGTGATGGAGGATCCGGAGATCACGTCGAGCGTCGAGGCATTCGTGAAGCCGCTGGTGGCGCCCGGCCGGATCAATGCGCTGGCCCTGACGCTGCTGCGGCTCACCTCCCCTGGTATCCCGGACACCTACCAGGGCACCGAGCTGTGGGATCTCAGCCTGGTCGATCCCGACAACCGCCGGCCGGTCGATTACAAGCTCCGCCGGAGACTCCTGAGAGACTTGAAGAAGGACCTCGCTCCCGAGGAGATCCTGGCGCGGATGGACGAGGGCCTCCCCAAGCTCTGGCTTCTCCGCCAGGGGCTCCACCTCCGCCACCGCCGTCCGGAGGCCTTCGGTTCCGCGGGGGAGTACCGTCAGCTCCCGGTGCGGGGCGCCCGGGCGCAGCATGCCGTGGCCTTCGCTCGGGGAGAACGCGTGGTGGCCATCGTCCCCCGCCTGGTCCTCGGGCTCGGCGGCGATTGTGGGGACACCCTCGTGGAGCTCCCCTCCGGCAGATGGCGCAACGAGCTGACCGGAGGGGAGTTGGAAGGGGGAGAGCGACTGCTCGGAGAGCTGCTGATGCGCTTTCCGGTAGCCCTGCTCGACCGCGCATAGCCGAGTTATGATGATTGCGCGATGTCGAAGTCTTCGCCCCGAAAAGGAGCCTCCTGGCTCGTCGACCAGATCACTGCCGCGTTCGAAGCGTCCGGCGGCGGGCCTCAACCCCAACCGCACCTGAGCCGGCCGGACCTCGATGACCTGGTCTCGCAGGCCTTGGAGGAGGAGCTGGATCGGTTGGAGGAGGAGGAAGAAGAGTAAGGGCCTACGGTCCCACCGATGTCTTCGGAGGAACGGCGGGGAGCGGCTCCTGCCCAGGCGGGAGGAACGGACAGCCGCCGAACCGTCCTTGCACCGAGCCTTTGCCGGCCGGTCCGTCGTAATGCCCTTCAAACCAACCGCCGAGGAGGACGGCACCGCCCGTACCGGCCGGAGCCGTGGCCTGCTGGAGCTCCAGACTGACCTCTCCCGTCGAGACGACGAGCGCCCCCGTGCGCGACCGGCCGGTAATGAAAAGCCTTCCGCGGTACGGCCCCTTCCCCTCGAAATCCTCGATCCGAACCGCGACGGTCGGCAGATCCGGATCGCCGGTCCGGAGATTGACCTGCAGGCCGGTCCGGTCGTGGACCACGCAGCGGGATTCGCTCCGGCCCTCGAAGCTCTGCCGCCCCTTGGCCACCACCAGGGCGCCGCGGTCCCCCGGCCGCCAGGTCCAGCGGGCGGGAGGCTCGGGCCCGGCGAGCGGCGGTCCGGCGTCCGTCAGGCGCGGCGGCTCGTCCGCCCCGCAGCCCCACAACGTGAGCAGGCCGCACAGCAGGAAGGTCGCAGGTCGTCCGATCGCTCTGATCATCAAGCGCGTCCCGTGCAGAAAGAGTGCCACGATCAGCGCTTCGTGAGAACCCCGTAGAGAAAAGAAATGAAAGCCAGCACCATGAGCCAGGTGCCGTAGGGCGCCGCCGGGTCGTCCGTGTGGAGCATCACTCCGCCGATCAGCAGGGCGGCCGAGACGATCATCCAGGCCAGGCGGAGGATCGAACGCTCCAGGCGCTGCACGGTCCGCCGCGCTTCCGGGGAGAGCGACGTCTGGATGGTCATCTGGCCGCGCTCGGCGCGGGTGAGAAACGTGTCGAGCTGGCGCGGCAGCCCCAGCACGGCGCGCCCCTGGATCGCCAGCCGCCCCAGCAGGCCGCGCCAGTCGCCGCGCAGCTCCTCGGCGGCGAGCCGCTCGGCAAAGGGGACGGTCTCGGACCATGGGTCGAACTCCGGATCGAGATAGGTCGCCATCCCGGAGAGCAGGCCTACCGCCCGCGTGGCGAACAGGAGGTCGACCTGGACCTGGAAGGGGATCTGATAGAGAAGGTCGCGGTACTCCCGGAAGAAGTAGCTCGCCTCGGAGAAGGCGACGTCGCGGAGGCTGCCGATGCTCACCCCCCAGAAGCGCGCGAAGAGCGCCTCATGGACCTCCTCCAGCCGCCGCAGGTCCGCCCCCGGCAGGAGGACGCCCGCGGACACATAGGAATGGACGACGCGGGGGGCGTCGCGCGTGCCCAGCCCGATCGCGTACTCGCGGAGAGCCCCGCGCAGCCGCTCGGGGATCGCCGCGACCATGCCGAAATCGACGAAGACGATCTGGAACGGCCGCTGGCCGACGCCCTGCGGGAGCGGAGGGGGCGGCACCGGATCTCCAGGCTGGAACGGTGGCTCGTCGCCGACCGGCAGAGGCCGGACGAACAGGTTGCCCGGGTGGGGATCGGCGTGCACGAAGTGATGCACGAAGATCTGCTGCATGTAGATCCGATAGAGGGTGCTCGCCACCGCCGAGCGCGAGATGCCGGCCCGCTCCAGGGAGGCCAGGTCGGCGATCTTGAGGAAGCCCACGTCTTGGAGAGTCAGCGTGCGGCGGGCGCTCCAGTCCCAATACACGCCGGGGATGCAGACGCGCGCGTCCCCCGCGAAATCGCGGGCGAAGTGCTCGGCGTTGCGCCCCTCGGCGGCCAGGTCGAGCTCGCAGCGGGTGGTCGCGGCGATCTCCTGGGCGAGACGGTCGAGGTCGACCCGCTTGCGGATGCGGCTCGACACCTTGAAGAGGCGGAGGGCCAGGGACACGGCGGCGAGATCGGTCTCCACGAGCACGTCGATCCGCGGCCGGAGGACCTTGACCACCACCGACTCGCCATTCGGGAGCCGGGCGTGGTGCACCTGGGCCAGGGACGCGGAGCCGACCGGGATGGGAGAGATCTCGGCGAACACCTCGTCCACCGGCCGGCCGAAGTCCTCCGCGATCTGGAGCGCCACCTCGGAGAAGGACACGGGAGGGACCTCGTCCTGGAGTCCCGCGAGCTCGCGGGTGACCTCCGGCGGCAGGAGATCCACGCGCACCGAGAAGAACTGGCCGATCTTGATGAGCACCCCCCCCATCTCGGCCGCGAGCGCGCGATACCGCCGCGCGATCCCTGCCCAGCGAGCCACCGCCGGCCGCCGGAAGCGGCGCAGCCCCGGGGCATTGAGCAGGACGTCCCACCACATGACGTGGAGAAAGACCTGCTGGACGAACCGGCGCAGCTTGCGGTAGCGCTGGAAGTCGATCCGGCCGGCGGGGAGGGAGGTGGGCATGGGAGAAAGATAGCGCGTTACAATCCCCCGCACCCTATGCGCTCCGCCATCTCCAGCGCTCTCCTCGCCCTCGCGCTCTTCACCGCCTGCGCCCGGTCCACGCCGCCTCCGGCCGCCGCCCCGCAGCCGCTCGACGACGTCGAGGCCGTCTCGCTCTTCGGCGAGCCGCTCGTCGCGCCGGAGCTGCCGGCCGCGGTACGGGCAGACCGCGAGGCGAAGCTCACCGAGGCAAAGGCCGCGGCCGAGGCCCGCCCGAACGACCCCGAGGTCTTCCTCTGGCTCGGCCGGCGCACCGCCTATCTCGGCCGCTACCGCGAGGCGATCGAGATCTTCACGCGCGGAGTCACCCGCTGGCCCCGGGACGCCCGGTTCCTCCGCCACCGCGGGCACCGCTACATCAGCATCCGCCGGTTCGATCTGGCCGAAGCCGATCTGGAGAAGGCGGCGCGCTTCATCGCCGGCCAGCCGGACGAGGTCGAGCCGGACGGGCTGCCGAACGCCGCGGGCATTCCGACCAGCACCCTCCAATCCAACATCTGGTATCACCTGGGTCTCGCCCGGTATCTCCAGGGCGACTTCGCGGGAGCTCTCGAGGCGTATCGCGCCTGTCTGCTGGTCTCGAAGAATCCGGACATGGAGGTGGCGACCCGCCAATGGCTGTACCTGACCCTGCGCCGCCTCGGCCGTGACGCCGAAGCCGCCCAGGTCCTGGAGCCCGTCCGTCTGGATCTGGACATTCTGGAGAACCACGCCTATCACCGGCTGCTGCTCATGGAGCGCGGCGAGATCCCGGCCGCCTCCCTGCTCGCGGCGCAGGGAGATGGCGATTTCGATCCGGTGACTCTGGGCTACGGTGTCGGCGCCTGGTCCCTGCTCCAGGGGCAGCGGGAGGAGGCGGTCCGCATCTTCCGCCATGTCATCGAGACCGGTCCCTGGAGCGCCTTCGGCGCCATTGCCGCCGAGGCCGAGCTCCATCGTCTTGGTGAGACTCTGCGATGACTCTGCGCCCGGAAGACCTGACCTTCCGTTCCTTCGACCGGTCCGAGGACTACCACGCCTGCGCCGAGCTCCAGAGGGTGATCTGGGGGCGCGAGTTCTCCGACGTGGTGCCGTCCAGCATCCTGAAGATCAGCCAGAAGGTGAGCGGTGTGGCGGCCGGCGCCTTCGCACCCAATGGCCAGATCCTCGGCTTCGTCTGGGGGCTCACCGGCGTGCGCGACGGGAAGCCCTTTCACTGGTCCCACATGTTGGGGGTCCATCCCGACGCGCGGGACCTGCGGCTCGGCACGCGGCTCAAGCTCCTGCAGCGCGAGCTTCTCCTCCCGCTGGGCGTCGAGGACGTGGAGTGGACCTACGATCCTCTGGAGGCGCGCAACGCCCACCTCAACCTTAACCACCTGGGTGGCGAGGTCGTGGAGTACGTGGAAGACATGTACGCCGGCGAAATGGGGAGCGATCTGGCGCGAGGGATCGGCACCGACCGCTTCATCGTCCGCTGGAGGATCGCGAGCGAACGGGTGGCCGCCGCGCTGTCTGGAACCTTGCCCGACGAGTCCGCGCGTTTCGCCGGAACGCCGATTCTCGGCCTGGAGGCGGCGGAGGAGGGGAGCCCGCTGCCGGACGCGCCGCGCGTCCGCGTCGAGATCCCGGCGAACATTCAAGAGGTCAAGACCGAGCGGCCGGACGAGGCGCCGCTCTGGCGGCAGTCGACGCGGCGGGCGATCCAACGCTATTTCGGACGGGGCTATCGCGTGACCGCCTACCTGCGCGAGGGCGGGCGGCGGTTTTATGGGGTGGAAGAGAAGGACCAAAGGACCTAAAGGACTCAAAGGACCCGAAGGACGAAAGAGACAGCAAGGAAATCAAAGAGGAACGCTCCCTCGCGGATGTCCTTTGAGTCCTTTGCGTCCTTTAGGTCCTTTCCGTCCTCGAGCTGAGGAGATCAATCTTGCAGATCCGGAGCATCGTCCTGCGCGAGGTCGCGTTGACTCTGAAGGAGCCTTTCCAGATCTCCTCGGGCATCCAGAATCACCGCCGCATCCCGCTCGTCCAGGTCCGTGACGCCGACGGCGCCGAGGGGTGGGGCGAGTGCACGACCGGCGAATTTCCCAACTACAGCCCGGAGACGATCGATACGGCCTGGCTGGCCATCCGGCAGTGGGTGGCGCCGCGCGTCCTCGGCCGCACGTTTTCCGGTCCGGAGGAGATCTTCCCGGTCCTCGACCTCGACTTCCGCGGCCATCACATGGCCAAGGCGGCGGTGGAGATGGCCTGCTGGGAGCTGGCGGCGCGCAAGGAGGGGGTCTCCCTCTCCCGCAAGCTCGGCGGCACCCGCGACGCCATCGAGGTCGGTATCTCCCTGGGCATCCAGAAGGACCCCGCGACGCTCGTCGAGAAGGTGCGGACCGCCCTGGAGCGCGGCTACCGGAAGGTGAAGATCAAGATCAAGCCGGGCGCCGACATCCAGTACATCGGCGCTGTCCGCGATGCCCTCGGTCCGGATGCGCCGCTAATGGCGGACGCCAACAACGCCTACACGCTCGACGATCTCCCTGTCCTGCGCCAGCTTGATGCCTTCGGGCTGATCATGATCGAGCAGCCGCTCGCCTGGGAGGATCTGCTGCGGCACGTTCGGTTGCAGAGGGAGATGAAGACGCCGATCTGTCTCGACGAATCCATCACCAGCCCGGACCGGGCTGAGGACATGATCGAGCTCGGCGCAGGCCGCATCGTGAACATCAAGGCGGGCCGGGTGGGCGGCCACCGGCAGTCGCTGGCGATCCATGGCATCTGCCAACAGCACGGCATCCCGGTCTGGTGCGGCGGCATGCTGGAGAGCGGCGTCGGCCGGGCGCACAACGTGGCTCTGGCCTCGCTGCCGAACTTCACTCTGCCGGGAGATACCTCGCCCAGCGAGCGCTACTGGGACAAGGACATCGTCCTCCCCGAGTGGACCATGGACCGGGAAGGGCGAACGAACGTTCCGGTAGACCGCCCCGGCATGGGCGTCGAGGTGGATCTGAACAGGGTCGAGGACCTGACGGTGCGCCGCGAGGAGATGGTGGCGCCGTAAAGCGCATGCTCTATCGCCTCCTGGCCGACCTGGTCGTCCTTCTCCATACCGGTTTCGTGCTCTTCGTGGTGCTCGGCGGCCTGCTGGCCCTGCGTTGGCCGCGGGCCGCCTGGATCCACCTGCCCGCCGCGCTCTGGGGCGCCGGCATCGAATTCGCGGCCGGCATCTGCCCGCTCACTCCCCTGGAGAACCACCTGCGCCGCCTCGGCGGCGAAGCCGGCTACACCGGCGGCTTCGTCGAGCATTACGTGCTGCCGGTGCTCTATCCCGACGGGCTCATCCGCGGCGTGCAACTCGCGCTGGGGATGTTCGTACTCGTTCTGAACCTCGTGGTGTACGCGATGGTCTGGCGGCGCCGCAGACAAGACTCTTGACCTCTCTCCTGCGACAGATGTAACATGCGACAAATGTCGCAGAGGAGACAGCCATGGGACGATTGGACAAACCAGAGCTGAGCCGGCGCGAGCGGCAGATCCTCGATGCTCTCCTGGAGACCGGAGAGGCGCCGGCCGAGGACATCCGCCGGAGGTTGCCCGATCCGCCAAGCTCTTCGGCGGTACGGGTGATGCTCACGCGCCTCGAAAAGAAAGGATACGTGCGACATCGGGAAGAGGGGGTGCGCTACGTCTACGCCGCGGCAGTCTCCAAGATGCAGGAGCGGCGCAATGCGCTCTCCCGGCTGGTCCGTACCTTTTTCGGCGGGTCCACCACGGAGGCGGTGACCGCCCTCCTGGGGGTCGCCGAGGATCTTTCCCCCGAGGAGCTGGACCGGCTGGCGGGGGTCATCGAAAGGGCCAAGGAGAAGAGGAAGGAGGAGGAGTCATGAATCTCGCGTCGTTCGCCGTCGAGCTTCCCTCCATGGTCCTCGCAGTCGCGGGGAAGGGGGTACTGGTCTCCCTCGCCGCCCTTGGGGCCGCCGTTGCCCTGCGCCGCACCTCGGCCGCCGGCCGCCACCTGGTGCTCGCCCTCGCGGCGGCCTCCCTCCTGCTGCTCCCCTTGCTGGTGGCCGTTCTGCCGGCCTGGGACCTCGCGGTGCTGCCCACTGTAGAGATGCCCCATGGGGCGTCTCCTGCGGTGGCGGCGGCATTCATCCCACAGGCTCCGCACGCTGCCGCCCTAGGCACCCTCGGAGGAGGAGACGCCCCACGGGGCGTCTCTACAGTGGGGAGGATCTCCCTCGGGCAGCCGGGCCTTCTTCCTCTCCTTTCCCTGGCCATCTCTCTGCTCCTTCTGCTCCGCATCGCTCTCGCGGTGCACGGGCTGTCTCGGCTGCGGACCGGCTGCCGTCCTGCGCCGGCGGAATGGCAGGAGCTCTTCGATCGGGACCGGCGGCAGCTCGGGATTGCGCGTCCCGTCCGCCTCGCGATCTCCGGCTCCGTCACGACGCCGGTCACCTTCGGTTGGCTGCGCCCGGCGGTGCTGATGCCCGAAGCGGCTCTCGAATGGGCTGCGCAGCCCCTGCGTGAGGCGCTGCTCCACGAGCTCTCCCATGTGCGGCGGGGCGATTGGCCCGTCCAGGTGATCGCTCGCGCCGCTTGCGCCCTCCACTGGTTCGATCCGCTCGTCTGGCTGCTCTGCCGGCGCCTCCTGCTCGAGGCCGAGTTGGCGTGTGACGATGCGGTGTTGCGAGCCGGTACGGGCGCCGCGGGGTACGCGGAACGGCTGGTCTCCCTGGCCCGACAGGTCCGTGCAACGGCGCGCCGCCCGGTCTCAGCCGTAGCTTTCGCCCGTCCCTCGGGCCTGGCGAGCCGGGTCGCCGCCATCCTGGATTCCGGGCGCCGCCGCGGCGGACCCGGCCGGCTCGCCGTCGCTGGAAGCGCCGCGGCGGCCCTGCTCCTCCTCCTGCTGGTGGCTCCGGCGCGCCTGGTGCGGGCGGCCTCTCCCTCCGGGGCGGAGATCCAATCTCCGAAGCCGCGGCAGACCGCCGCGTCCACTTTTCCCGTGGATTCCCTTCCCCCCCTGCTCCGGGCGGCGTGGGAAGGGAATCTCGCCGGGGTACGGCGTCTGCTCGCCGCGGGCGCGGACCCTGATCAAGCAGTGCCACGGCTCGGGACTCCCCTGATCCTGGCTTCCGCGCAGGGGCATCGGGACGTGGTGGCAGCCCTGCTCGCGGCCGGTGCCGACCCGGCCCGGGCGGAGAGGTCGGGCGAGCGCCCGGCTGACCTCCAGCGCACCCCGCTGGGCGCCGCCGCCCGGCAGGGAGATCCGGAGGTGGTGCGGCGGCTCCTGGCCGCCGGTGCGCCCGTCGATCTCGCCCCCCGGGGCGACGCCACGCCACTGATGAACGCCGCCGAGCGCGGCCATCGCGACGTGGTCGAAGCTCTGCTCGACGCCGGCGCCGATCCCAAGGCCGTGGTCGTGGGCGACGGCACGCCGCTGATCGCCGCCGCCCGGGGAGGCGATCCGGACATCGTCCGCCGCCTGCTCGCCGCCGGTGCCGACCCGGACGTCTACGTGCCCGGGGATGAGACGGCTCTCCAGCAGGCGATCGCTCACGGCCATACCGAGGCGGCCCGGCTCCTCCTCGAAGCGGGAGCTTCCCCTCTGACCGGAGAGGCTCTGGAGCAGTCGGTCCAGCAGGGCGTCTCCGGCGCTCTGCGCGACGAGGACTCGTTCCAGGATGGCATCCGGGATGGGAGCGATTCCATGAATCTATTCGAGCACGGAGTCAAGGACTGAGCGTATGACGATGAATTCTTCCTGGAAGGCCCTCGCGGCCTTCCTCGCCCTCGTGTTGTCCCACGGAGGAAGCGCAGCGGCCGCCGCGGCCGAGACGGAGACCTTCGAAATTTCCCGGGCGGCCTCGCCGATCCGCATCGATGCTGTCCTGGACGAGGCGGCGTGGCAGCAGGCCACCACGATCCCGGTCGACCATGAGTGGTTCCCGAGCGACAACGTCCCGGCGCCGGTGACCACGACGGCTCTGGTCACCTATGACGACGAGCATCTGTACATCGCTTTCCGCGCCGCCGATCCGGATCCATCCCAGATCCGCGCCCGCTTCGCCGATCGCGACAACCCGACGAATGACGACACCGTCGGGTTCATGATCGATCCTTTCCACGACGGCCGCCGGGCCTTTCAGTTCCGGATCAATCCCCTGGGCGTGCAGATGGACGCGGTCAACTCCGATGTGGAGGGGAGCGAGGACTTCTCCTGGGATGCCATCTGGGACTCGGCGGGACGGGTGACGGCCGAGGGCTATATCGTCGAGGTGGCTCTCCCGTTCCGGCAGCTCCGCTTCCCAGCCACGAGCGGCGTCCAGACCTGGGGCTTCATGGCCATGCGCGACTGGCCGCGGTCGCTGCGCCACCGCATGCGTTCGCTCGTCACCGACCAGGACCGCAACTGTGTGGTCTGCCAGTTCCAGAATCTCACCGGATTTCAGCGGATGGAGACCGGCCGCAATCTGGAGATCACCCCCACCCTCACAGGCAATCTCTCCGAGGAGCGGGAGGGCTTCCCGGACGGCCGGTTCGAGTCGTCCGGCGAGGATCTCGAGCCCGGCCTCTCCGCGCGCTGGGGCGTGACTCCGAACGTGGCCCTGAACCTCACCGTCAATCCCGACTTCTCGCAGGTCGAGGCCGACGCCGCCCAGCTCGACGTCAACGAGCGCTTCGCCCTCTTCTTCCCGGAGAAGCGGCCCTTCTTTCTGGAAGGAGCGGACTTCTTCGAGACGCAGTTCTCGCTCGTCTTCACCCGCACCGTGGCCGATCCGGTGGCGGGGCTCAAGATCACCGGCAAACAGGACGCCCACGCCTTCGGCGCCTTTTTCGCGCAGGACCGGATCAACAATCTGATCCTCCCCGGGAGCCAAGCTTCAGGCTTCACCTCCCTCGACCAGGACGTGACCAGCGGCGTCCTGCGCTACCGCCGCGATCTGGGGACCACCTCGACGCTGGGAGCGCTCTGGGCAGGCCGGGAAGGCGATGACTACCGCAATCACGTGGCCGGTTTCGACGGCGTCTACCGTTTCAGCGCGAGCGACGTGGTGCGCTATCAGGCCGCCGGCTCTACGACCCGGTACCCGGCCTCTCTGCGGGGCGCCGCGCCGGATGGAGTGGCGAGCTTCGACGGACACGCCCTCGCCCTGTCCTACCAGCACAACGACCGCGACTGGTCCTGGCACGCCGACTACAACGAGCTGGCCCCGGGGTTCCGGGCGGACAGCGGCTTCATCGACCGGGTCGCGGTCCGCAGCAGCCAGCTCTGGGCGGAGCGGCGCATCCGCGGTATACAGGGCGGCTGGTTTTCCAACCTCTATGCCTTCATGAGCATTGACGGCACGCGCGAGTACGACGGCCTCTTCAACGAATGGGGATCGGATCTGGCGTTGACCTACAACGGTCCACGGCAGAGCGAGGCCAGCGTGACGGTCGCCCCGAACCAGGAGTATTTCCAGGGCGTGACCTACCACAACACCCGCTACAACATTTCTGGAGCGTTCCAGCCCAGCGGCGGCTCCAACCTGTCGATGGAGGTGCGCTGGGGAGAGGCGATCGACTTCGCCAACAACCGGGAGGGGGAGTTCGTCGCCCTGACGCCGAGCCTGGACCTCCGCCTGGGGCGGCGCTTCGAGGGCGGGCTCGACTGGACGCACCAGGACTTCGACGTCCGCGGCGGCCGGCTCTTCACCGTCGACCTGGCCCAGACGCGCATGCTCTACCACTTCAGTGGCCGGAGCTTCCTGCGCGCGATCTTCCAATATGAATGGCTGGAGCGGAACCCGGACCTCTATCTCAACCCGGTGCGGCGACAGACGGAAGACCTCCTCAGCCAGCTCCTCTTCTCCTACCGCCTCAACGCCCAGACCGTGTTCCTCCTGGGCTACTCGGACACCTATGCCGGGATCGACCGGATCGACCTCACCCAGACCGACCGGACGGTTTTCCTGAAGATCGGCTACGCGCTGCTGCTCTGAGGAGGTGAGGGGCAGGCACAAGGCTGCCCCTCCAGTCGCCTGCTACTGCTGGGTGATTCTCACGTCGTCGATCGCGGCTTCCACGAGGCTGGCCGTGGAGGCGTCCGCCGCCTCGATGCGGATGCGGACCGTCTGGCCGGCGAAGGAGCTGATGTTGGCCGAGGTGGCCGCCCAGACCGCGTCGTCGTTGTCGGCGGCGCCGAGCTCCTGGAAGACCTGGGAGGTCGTCGTACCGACCACCGAAACCCGCAGGAAGTCGGCGGAGGACGAATTGGTGCCGTGCGCCAGGTAGTAGGAGAAGGACAGGGTCAACGTCCCGGTCGCGGGCAGCGTGATGGGGGGGGATTGGATGCTGGTCACGCCGTTGTCGATGTCGAAGTCACCCGCCGAGGTGCCCGCCGACGCGCCGGTGACCAGGTCGTTCAGACCGCTGACGGTCGTGCCGAGCTGCTTCGTCCCGCTGGAGGTGGTCGTCGCGGGATCGGCACGCTGCCACTGGCCGGTCGTCGCCGTGTCGGTGCCGTTCGGGTTGGTGGTCCAGCCCAGGCTGGTCTCGAAGTTGTCGAAGAACACTGTAGTGGGGGCCGGCGGCGTCACCGTCAGCGACAGGCTGGCGGTGCGGGTCAGCGAGCCGCCCACGCCCTGCACCTGGAAGCTCGTCGTGCCGGTCGCGGCCGAGCTCGCCACGGTCACGGTCAGCGTGCTCGTCGCGCTGCCGTTGGCCGGCGGTGTCACAGGATTGGCGGAGAAGCCGCAGGTCGCGCCGCTCGGCAGGCCTGTGCACGACAGGGTGACCGCACTATTGAAGCCGTTCTGGGAAGCGACGGTGCAGGTGCTCGTCGCGCTGCCGCCCTGGCCGGAGGAGAGGCTCGACGGGCTGCAGGAGATGGAGAAGTCGGGCGTGGTCGAGGCGACCGGCGTCACGGTCGCGCAGTTGCTCACCGGGCCGAAGCAGGCCGACGACGTTCCCGCCGCCACCACGTTGTAGGAATAGGCCCGGCCGTTCGCCACCTGCGTGTCGGTGAAGGTCGTGCCGGTCACTTCCGCGATCTTGGCCTTGCCGAAGTCGCAGCCGGCGTGCCCCTCGGTGCGGAACACCCAGTACCGGGTGGCTCCCGCCACCGTGTTCCACGACAGGCTGGCCTGGTAGTTCCCTGGTGTGGCGGAGAGGGTGGCGGTCCCGGTCGGGCCGCCGCCGCAGCCGCTGTTCTGTGGCGTCGGCGTCGCGCAGGCGATGCCGTGGCGGTTGAAGGCATTGAAGATCGCCGTCATGTGCGGCGTGCCGTCGTTCAGGTTGCCGTTGTCGTCATCCGCCGTCAGCCACTGCATGTAGCCGTTGGTCGAGCCGCAGCCGCTCGCCGACGAGCCGCAGGTGCAGGAGTGCCAGCTCCCGATGTTGCCGCTGCCCTGATAGAACAGCCGGTTGCCCACGATGAACGCCGACTGGCTGTCGAGATTGAACGGCGCGCTCCGCAGGTCGCGCGCGACCAGGTCCCAGGCGGCCTGCCGTGACGGTGCCGCGGAGCAGTGGACCTGCCGGCCGCAGGGGCCCGAGCCCGTGAGGCACGAGGTGCAGACGAAGCCGAGAGGGGTATCCGGCGTGTTCGGGTTGTGCCGGAGGTAGTCGGCATCGCGCACGCCCGAGCAGTCGAGATCGCAGTGTGCCGCGCCCTGCTGGGCCTCGTTCTGGTTGAAGCCGGTGCCGTCCGAGGTCTGGCCGCAGCCCTTGTTGTTGGTCCAGATGAAGCCGTGGCCGATGCAGGAGGTCTGCAGGCGATAGATCGCCGCGATGTCCGCGTAGGACTCGCTCGAGCTCGACAGGGTGCCGACCGCGTCGTTGTCGTCGAGGCCGTGGCCCCATTCGTGATCGAACACGCTCCCGATCTCTCCGGTGTTCCGGCAGCCGCCGCCGGAGCGGTAGAAATTGATCGAGCCGCCGCCCCAGAACGCGTTGCAGGTCTGGTTGATGTTGACGTTCGTGGTCAGCCGGTTCTGCAGCCAGGTGTTGGTCGGCAGCCAGCCGCGCGCCATCTCGGCCAGCTTGTTGACCTCGTAGTAGGCCGTGCGCGAAGCCGAGGTGTTGCCGGTCGAGCCGCCGGCCGAGGTGCAGTCGTGCTGGCCGTTGGTGCCCCCGAGCCCGAGCGAGCCGGTGGTCGAGCTGTTGCTGACCGCGCCGCACGTATCGACGATGTCGACATAGCGGCCGGTCAGCGTGGTGGTCACCGTGCCGCTCGTCCAATCGAAGATGCCGGCACTGTTGGTGAAGTTGTTCGGAGAGGCGAGCCCGGTGTCGGCGAACGGCATGGGCGTGCCGGTCTGCATCGTGCCGCAGGTGGCCGCGTTCGGGCAGATCTCCGTGCTGGCCAGCGGATAGACGCCGCCGGTCACCTGCTGGTTGGCGTACTGGTTGGTGTCCTGGAAGGCGAGGACCTCGCCGTTGTGGGCATCGACGATCACCTCCCAGGCCGCATCGTCGGGCAGCCGGCGGAAGACGAACGTCCACGCCAGACGATGGCGGTAGCCGTTCCCAATTCCGTTGCCGGGCGGGGCTGCCACGGGGATGATCTCCAGTGCCGGCTGGCGCACCATCTCGTCCATCGCCGAGGTGCCGCCCGCGTAGGCGAAGCCGGCGGCCAAGGCCGCGGCGCTGTCGATCTTCGGCTTGCGGTCGAGGCCGCGCACGGGTCCCCAGGTCTCGGTGCCGATAAGGACCAGGTTGCCGTTGTTGATCGACGCCGCGATGCGCCCGTAGCGCACCGGGATTCCCGCGAAGCTCTGGGGGATGCTCACCTGCCACAGCTCGGGGGTGACGTCGGACGCCTTGACCTCGCCGAGCTGCGTCACGTCGACGCCCAGCAGGTCGGCGTTCTCCCGGACGAAGGCGAGCACGAGATCGCCGACCGTCTGGGGATCGACCTTGCGCACCGGACGGCCGAGGCTCGCGGCCATGTCCATGAGCTTGATGTGGTTGCCCACGCCGCGGCCGGGGAGGATCGGGAATGCTCCGATCAGGCTGGTCGCCGCGCCGGACCGCGGATCGATGAACGCCTTGGGCATCATCGGGCCGCGCACCCCGGTGGCGGACTTCTCCTGGACCGACAAATAGCTCTGCCAGACCGCCCGGTTGGGGAGGCGGTCGACGATCTTCTCGATCGGTTCCTGGGAGCTGCTGATGTAGAGCTCCGGCTTGAAGAACTCCTTGGAATCCAGGTACGAGGGTGAATCCTTGGGCTCGATGCCAAGCGCCGCGCCCGCGATCGTGATCCCCAGCAGCAGGGCCGACAGGCCCACCCTCCTTCTCAACCTTTTGGATTGCTCCGACGGTCTCATCTGCTACCTCCTCCTCGCCCTGCGAAGGAAAAGCTCTGGCGGGCCACCGTGGGCCACCAGGCGGAAACTGCAGCGAGATCCGAATGCTCCTCGTCTCTGGTGGGAGCTCAGTGGACTGGCAGGAGAGGAGCAGTGCTACCCCTACTACTGTGGGTGCGGTCCACCGCACGGGCGTGACAGGCGCAGTGGTCCGGTGGGCCTGCCAACCGCCACCTCGACAGCATGCTTGCAGCATGCCATAATCATGCTATGGCAAACCTCCAGGTCAAGAATGTTCCGCACGCCCTGCACCAACGCCTGCGGCGCTATGCGGAAAAGCATCACCGCACGATCAGCGACATCGCCCTGGAAGCCCTTGAACACGAGATGGCCCGCTCCGAATGGCACGAGAGGCACTCGCAGCGGCCTACCACCGATCTCGGGGATTCAGCAGCCTCTCTGTTGGAGCAGGAGCGGCAGCAACGCGAGAAAGACCTCGAGTGATCCGCTTTGTGATCGACGCCTCCGCGGCTTTTGAGTACCTTCTGCGCACTCCCCTCGGTCAAAAGCTCGAGGACCTCATCGAGGAGGCCTCCTTGGTGGCTCCTGAGCTCCTGGATGTCGAGGTGCTGTCGGTGTTGAGGCGAAGCCTGCTGCAAAAGAAGATCGAGGAGCACCGTGCGCGGTTGGCGCTCGAGGATCTCGCCGACTGGCCGGTCGACCGGATTCCACATGCTGTTCTTTTGCGCGAAGCCTGGAAGCACAGGCACAATGTCAGCGCCTACGATGCCTTCTACGTGGCTGCTGCAAAGCTGTACGACGCGCCGCTCCTCACCGCAGATGGTCCCTTGTCCAGGGCTCCCGGCCTGGGAATCGTGGTGCAGACCATTCGTCTGGAGTAGCCCCACACTTGCCTCCCACCCCCCGTTTTGCCACAATGCGGCATCGGTGAGTGTGGAGCGTCCCAATCCCTGAAACCGTCTTCCTGCCCTGATCCGAGGTTCCCTGTGACCGAACAGATCAAGTTCTTCCTTCCCGGCCCGACCTATGTGCTCGAAGAGGTCCGCCAGGCGATGACCAAACCCATGGTCGGACACCGGTCCGCCGGGTACAAGGCCTTCTATATCGAGCTTTCCAAGAAGCTTCCGCCTCTGCTGCGGACGTCCGGCGACGTCATGGTCGCCTCCGGCAGCTCGACGCTGGTCATGGAGAGCGCCGTAGTCTCCTGCGTGACGTCCGACGTGCTCAACCTGACCAACGGCGCGTTCTCCGAACGCTGGCACTCGATCTCCAAGAGCGTGGGCAAGAACGCCGACAAGATCGCCTTCCCCTGGGGCGAGGCGATCGACCCGGAGACGGTTCGTGCCGCTCTGCGGCGTAAGAAGTACGACGCGGTGACCATGGTCCACAACGAGACCTCGACCGGTGTCTTGAGCCCCATCGCCGAGGTCGCCAAGGCCATTCGTGAGGAGAGCGACGCCTTGATCGTGGTGGATGCGGTCTCCTCCCTGGGCGGCGCCCGGGTCGAGTCCGACGCCTGGGGGCTCGATGTGGTCCTGGCCGGGACTCAGAAGGCCATCGCCGTGCCGCCGGGCCTGACGGTCTTCACCCTCTCCGATCGCGCGATCGAGCGGGCGAAGCAGGTGCCGCACCGCGGCTTCTATACCGACCTCCTGCGCTACAAGGAGAAGCACCAGGAGGGAGGCTTCATCACTACGCCTGCCATTCCGCTGCTCTGGGCGCTCGACAAGCAGATGGACATCATCCTCGCCGAGGGGATGGAGGCCCGCTGGGCCCGCCACGAGCAGCTCTATCGCCGCACGGCGGAGTGGGCCGCGGCGCGCGGCATCACGTACGCCTCCGCCGAGGACGCCCGATCGGTGACGGTGAGCTGCCTCAAGCCCCCCGCGGGAGTCGATCCGCAGGCGATCGTCAAGAAGCTGACCGAGCGCGGCATCACCATCGGCGGCGGCTACGGCGACTGGAAGCCCACCACGTTCCGCATCGGCCACATGGGCCAGGTCCAGATGAGCGACCTGGACGCGCTGCTGGGCGAGATCGACGACATCCTGAAAGGGCTGGCGGACTGACCGCCGGGTGACGCCATGCACCGCATCCTCATCGCCGATTCCCTCGATCCCGCCGGCCTGGAGCTGCTCAGGCAATCCGGAGCGGAGGTCCGTGTCGTCACCGCCGAGGAGAAGCCGCGCCTCGCCGAGATCCTCGCCGACTATGACGCCCTGGTGGTCCGCAGCTCGACTCAGGTCACCGCCGACCTGATGCGCGCCGGCAAGCGCCTCAAAGTCGTCGGGCGCGCCGGCATCGGCGTCGACAACGTGGACGTGGCCGCGGCCACCGAGCTGGGCATCCTGGTCGTCAACGCGCCCACCGCCAACCTGGTCTCGGCCACCGAGCATACGTTCGCCCTCCTGTTTGCTCTCGCTCGCAAGATTCCCTTCGCCGACGCCTCCATGAAGGAAGGCAAGTGGGACCGCAAGATCACCGGCCTGGAGCTTCAGGGAAAGACGATCGGCATCATCGGTTTCGGCCGGATCGGCCAGAAGGTCGCCTCCCGGGCGCGCGCCTTCGACATGCAGGTCCTGGCCTACGACCCCTTCCTCGATGCCGCCGCGGCCCGCCGCCTGGAGGTGGATCTGGTCTCTCTGGAGGATCTCCTGCGCCAGAGCGACGCGATCACTTTCCACACGCCGCTGACGGACCAGACCCGCAACCTCCTGAACCGCGAGCGCATCGCTCTGATGAAGAAGGGCGCGTTGGTGATCAACGTCGGCCGCGGCGGGGTGGTGGACGAGGCGGCGCTGCTCGAAGCCCTGGAGTCCGGGCACCTGGGCGGCGCGGCCCTCGACGTGTTCTCCGAGGAGCCACCCAAGGATCTGACCCTGGTGCGGCATCCGAAAGTGGTGGCGACGCCTCACTTGGGTGCCCAGACCCGCGAGGCGCAGGAGCGGATCTCCACGGAGACGGCCGACATGCTCATGGGCGCCCTCTCCGGATCGTTGTCCATCGCCGCGGTCAACCTGCCGTTCCGGGCCGCCGGCTCGCGCGTCGAGCCCTACATGGCGCTCGGCGAGACGCTCGGCCGCATGGCCAGCCTCCTGCTGGGCACCGCGCCGCAGCGCCTCCAGGTAGATCTCTGGGGGATCGAGGAGGCGTTCCGCGTGCCGGTGACCATGGCGGCTCTCATGGGCGTGCTCAGCACGTTCTCGCGGGACGCGATGGTCAACTACGTCAACGCCGAGCGGCTGGCCGAGGCGCGCAACATCGAGGTCGTGCGCTCCACCCATACGGCGTCGGCCGACTATCCGAGCCTGGTGGGGATTACCCTGAGCGGCGGCGGGCGCACGGTGGAGCTGGATGGCACGCTGCTTGGCGAGCGCGACCAGCGGGTGGTGCGCATTGGCGGCTACCGGCTGGAGTTCCGGCCGGAAGGCCAGCTCCTCGTCGTCGAGAACCTGGACGTGCCGGGCGTCGTCGGCAAGGTCGGGACGATGCTCGCTGACGCCGGGATCAACATCGCGGACATTCACCTGGCGCGGACGGATCGCCCGGTCGGGTCCAGCGGTGAGCGCGAAGCCATGGCCGTGCTGCGCCTCGACCAGGAGCTGCCGGATGCGCTGGTGGATCAGCTCTGCGAGATCGGCGTGGTCCGCTCGGCGCGGCGGGTCGATCTGAGCCGGCGGTAGACCAGAGGCTTGCAATTTGCACCGGCCATCGTAGGATCGGCGGCCGGTGCCGCTGCACACGGCCCGACACGGGAGCTTCCCAAGGAGATTCATCCATGCCGCACGTCGGCGTCATCTTCGGAGGGCGGAGCGTCGAGCATCAGGTCTCGATCCGCTCGGCCCGCACGGTCGTCCAGGGGCTGCGGCGGGCGGGTCATCAGGTCACACCGCTGGGCATCGCCCAGGACGGTTGCTGGATCGACGCCGCGCGGTCCGAGCAGGTCCTCGCGCAAGACCTCCAGGTCATTCCCCCGGAAGGAGGGCCGGTCGCCCCGACCCTGCGCCATCTGATCGAGTCGGGCGTCGAAGCGCTTTTCCCGATCGTCCACGGCACATGGGGCGAGGACGGCACCCTCCAGGGTCTCTGCGAGATGCTCGATCTGCCGTACGTGGGGCCTGGCGTCACGGCCAGCGCCCTGGCGATGGACAAGCTCCTGTTCAAGCGGCAGATGCTCGCGGCCGGCGTGCCGGTGGTCGACTTCGAGGCGATCCGCCGCGATGAATTCGAGGCTGACCCGCAGGCCTGTCTCCAGCGCCTGGAGCGGCTGCCTCTTCCGGTGTTCGTGAAGCCGAGCGTGGGCGGCTCCAGCGTGGGCGTGAAGAAGGTCGACAGCCGCCAGTGCCAGGAGACCTCGGTCCGCTTCGCCCTGCAGTTCGACGACACGGTGCTGATCGAGAAGGGAGTGAAGGGGCGGGAGCTGGAGTGCGCGGTCCTGGGCTACGACAAGATCGAAGCCTCGGCCGTGGGCGAGATCGTCCCCGGCAACGACTTCTACGACTACGCCGACAAATACCTGCAGGACACCGCTCAGCTCATTGCCCCGGCCGATCTGCCGGAGGGCGTGGCCGACCGGCTGCGCGAGCTGGCGGTGCGCGCCTTCTCGGCCATCGGAGGCGTGGGCCTCGCCCGGGTCGACTTCCTGGTCGAGGGAGACGAGGGGCTTTGGGTGAACGAGATCAACACCCTCCCGGGCTTTACCAGCATCTCCATGTACCCCCGCCTGTGGGAGCTCTCGGGCGTCCCCCTGCCCGACCTGGTCGACCGCCTCGTCCAGATCGCCATCCAGCGGCACCGCGACCGGCACCGGTTGGACGAGGGGATCAAGGAGTTCCTGGCCAGTCTCTGAGGGAGCCTGGCCCGACCTTCACCTCTTGGTCAGATCCATGCGGCCCTGGAGGGTGGGACCGCTCTGGCAGTTCTGCGGCGTGCCCCAGTCCCCCCGCAGACGGTTGCCGTTGCGGGTGGCGAGGCTCGACCATCCGCAGCCGCCGAAGACCGCCTGGGCTTGCAGCCCCAACCCGGCGACGAGCACCTGGTTGGAGAACGTGGGGCTGGCCACCGCGATCCCGCTCCCTTGCGTGCCATCGGAGCACTGGGCTGACCAATCGCCAAAGTAGTCTTGCCCATCCCGCTCCAGATCGAGCGACAGCGTGCACGTGGCCCGGGTGGAGTTGGTGATCGTCACGGAGCCGGACCAGGCTCCCTCCAGGAGGACTGGCTCCGAGGTCGGCTCGGTCGGAGAGTCCGAGCCTCCGCCGCAGGCCGAGAAGATCAAGACGAGTGACAGGACAGCGAGTCCGGCACGCATACGAGCCCCTCCGCAAAAGGATGTTCTGATCTTCCGAAGATGCCGCCCCTGTTGTCAAGCGGCAAACTGTCAAGCGGGGAGCGGCGGACGGGGACCCACCCGGGTTCTGCCGGGCACCACCTCGACCCGCACCTGCGCCCGCCCGTCCATCCCCAGGGCGCCGGCCGCGCGGCGGGAGAGGTCGATGATGACACCGCGCTTGTAGGGACCGCGGTCGTTGATCCGTACCACCACGACCCTCCCGTTCTCCAGGTTCCGCACGCTGACGTGCGTGCCGAGAGGCAGGCTGCGGTGGGCGGCGGTGTAGGCGTACATGTCGAAGGCCTCGCCCTGGGCCGTCGACCTGCCGTGGAAGTCTTGGCCGTACCAGGAAGCCAGGCCGCGCTGGATCGGCGCGTTGTCTCCGCCGCTCGGATCTGGTGCCCTTCCGGAGGCGAAGAACACGATCGCTATGGCGATTCCGATGGCGATACTCCAGACCGAATGCCGCCGACGCCACTGGAGCCGCTCCGGTGGCTCGTTCACGAACAGAGGATTTTTCTTTTTCCGCATCCTGCGCCCCTTCCACCCCTTCTCTATGCAGGGATCTTGCCGGAATCAGCGGAGCCGCTTCGGGTCCGCGCTTGGATCCGTTTGGGATCCGACTACCGCGCCGCCACGACGATCGAGTTCATCCCCATGGCCGCGAGCTCGCGGCGCAGGTCCTCGGCGCGATCGCGCTCCGAGAAGGCGCCGACCTGGACGCGGCTCCACGTCCCGTCGGAGCGGACGGTCGTCTCCGGGTAATAGCGGGTGAGCTCGCTCTTCAGCGCGAGAGCGCGCTCCTCTTCACCGAAGGCGGCCACCTGCACCGTGTAGCGCGGCGGAGCGCCACCCCGGGTGACCAGAAACAGCTCGACCGGTGCCGTGCCGGACAGGACGAGCCCGATCTCGCGGGCCGCCCCGAAGGAAAGGTCGAGGATGCGGCTCTTGCTGAACGGGCCGCGGTCGTTGACCCGGACGATCACCGATTTCCCGTTGCGGACGTTGCGGACTTCCAGAAGAGTTCCGAAGGGAAGTGAGGGGTGGGCCGCGGTCAGCTCGTTCATATCAAAGCGTTGACCGCTCGCGGTGCGGCGTCCATGGAACTTGAGACCATACCAGGATGCCGTTCCTCTCTCGATCGGTTTCGCGCCCGCGGAGTTGGGACGCGTCTCAGGCCTGCGGTTTGCAGAACAGGCAGAGAGGAGAGCGCAGAAGACCATCAGGACGACTGCGGCGCGCGGTTGAAGCCAGGTGTTCACACATATCTTGCTGGGCATGGTGTTCTCCGTAAGGTGGTTGGAGCCATCTTCGTGAGAGCTCTCGGTCCAGCGCTGAAACTGCTTGCGCCATCGGCGATGGTAGCACAGCCGTTACATCCTTCCGAATTATGCCGTTGCCGCATTGCGAGTCCGATGCGCCTTCCGGCGACCCGACCCTGTCAAAGGGACATCCAAAATCAAAGATAGAGAATCGAGAATATCGTTTTCTCAGACCCGCGGAGCCTCGACCTCGACCGCCTCGAGGCCGGCCAGAGCGGGAGCCACGACCTCGTCGAGGAGCTCCGAGACCTGCTCGGCGGAGCGGCCGGTGAAGGCCACGGGATCGAGCCAGGGCTCGACCTCGGAACGGGTCAGGCGGAAGTCGGGATCGGCCACGATCCGATCGATGAGCGGGTTCTCGCCGGCACCTTGTTCCAGCAGCGCCTGCGCCTCCAGGCTGTAGACGCGGATCTTCTCGTGCAGATGCTGGCGGTCGCCGCCGCGCAGCGCCGACTCCATCAGCAGGGTCTCCGTGGCCATGAACGGCAGCTCGCGGGCGACGCGGGCGGCCACCACCGGCTCGCGGATCACGAGGCCCGAGGCGATGTGGGCCGCCAGCCCGAGGATCGCGTCGGCGCAGAGGAAGGAATCGGGCAGGACGAGCCGCCGGTTCGCCGAGTCGTCGAGGCTGCGCTCCAGCCATTGGGTCGCCGTGTTGAGCGGGCCGTTCAAGGAGTCGGTGATCAGGCGCCGCGCCAGGCCGCACATGCGCTCGGCGCGCACCGGATTGCGCTTGTAGGCCATGGCCGAGGAGCCGACCTGCTCGGCGTCGAACGGCTCTGCCAGCTCGCCCACGCCCTGGAGCAGGCGCAGGTCGGTGCCGTACTTATGGCAGCTCTCGGCAAGGCCGGCCAGGGTCTGGAGGACCTGCGAGTCCTGCTTGCGCGGATAGGTCTGGCCGGTGACCGGGAAGCTCTCGGCGAAGCCGATCCTCCGGGCGAAGCGCCGGTCGAGCTCGCGCACCTTGGCATGATCGCCATGGAATAAGGTCAGGAAGCTCGCCTGCGTGCCGGTGGTCCCCTTGACGCCGCGGCAGCGCAGGTTGCCCAGGCGGTGGCGCACCTCGTCCAGGTCCAGCAGAAAATCCTGGAGCCAGAGACAGGCGCGCTTCCCCACGGTGGTGAGCTGCGCCGGCTGGAAGTGGGTGTAGGCGAGGCAGGGGATCGTCCGGGTGCGGCGCGCGAATCCGGCGAGCGCGGAAAGGGTGGCGGCCAGGCGGCCGGCCAGGAGCTTCAGCGCCTCGCGGGCCAGCACGACGTCCGTGTTGTCCGTGATGAAGGCACTGGTGGCGCCGAGGTGGAGAATCCCACCGGCGCCCGGGTGGACGGCGTCCGCCTGCTCCGCGAAGTGGCGCAGATGGGCCACCACGTCGTGGCGGGTCCGCCGCTCGAGCTCGGCGACTCGGGCGAGATCGACGTCCTCGGCGACCTGCTGCAGGGCCGTGATCTGCTCTTCGGTGATCGGCAGGCCGAGCTCGCGCTGGCAATCGGCGAGGGTGATCCACAGCTTGCGCCAGGTGTGGAAGCGATATCTGGGAGAGAAGAGCCGCGCCATCTCGGCGGAGGCATAGCGTTCGTACAGTGGGTTTTGTGGGGAGTCGGAGAGCATGGCGGAGGGAGTCTATCAAGGCCGGCCGACACTCATCTGCTACAATGCGCTCCCGCGCCTGCCCGGGGGCTCGCCCCTGTCGTCGGACAAGATCGGATCCCATCATGCCTATTCGAGTCGATTCAGAAATCGGACGCCTGCGGCGCGTCCTGGTGCACCGGCCGGGACGCGAGATCGACCTCATGGTCCCGTCGATGATGGAGCAGCTCCTCTTCGACGACATCCTCTATGGAGATGACGCGCGGGAAGAGCACGACCTCTTCTGCGACGTCCTGCGGCTGGCCGGGGTGGAGGTGATCGATGCCCAGAATCTGCTGGCCTCCGTCCTCGAGCAGGAGGGTCCGCGGCGCGAGCTCCTGGAGGAGTTGAAGCGTGAGTACGGCGTGTCTCCGCCGATGGTGTCGCGGCTCGCCGACCTGCCGGCGGCCGAGCTGTCCGCGGCTCTCATCGGGGGCGTCCCCTCGGCTCCCGAGGCCCCCAGCGCCGGAAGGCATCGCTTCTTCGACATCCACCCGGTGCCCAACTACTTCTTCCAGCGCGATCCCATGGCGGTCATCGGAGACCGGCTGGTCATCTCCTCCATGGCCACTGAAGCGCGCGAGCGCGAGCCGCTGCTGACCCGCACCGTCGTGCGGCATCACCCGGCCTTCGCCGGCGTGCAGGTCTTCGACATCGACACGCCCCCTCTGGGAGCTCCGGAGCACAACCCCTTCTTCCCCTATCCGGACCTGGAGGGAGGGGACATTCTGGTCGCCACCCCGGAGATCGTCCTGGTGGGCCTCTCCGAGCGGACCAACCGCCGCGGCGCCGAGGTCCTGGCCGAGTACCTGCGGAAAAAGGAGACCTCCTTCCGGCATCTCATCCTCGTGGAGCTCCCCCGCAAGCGCTCCTACATGCACCTGGACACGGTGTTCACCCTGATCGACCGGCACACCTGCCTGGCCCATCTGCCGATCCTCGCGTCCGGCGGGCCCGAGTCGGCCCACGTCTACACCGTGGACCTCCATGCCAAGCACCTCACCTTCACCCTGCGCAGCTCGCTCCTCACGCTGCTGACCGAGCTGGGGCTGGAGCTGGAGGTGGTGCCCTGCGGCGGCGGCCAGGCGGTGGACCAGGAGCGCGAGCAGTGGACCGACGGCGCCAACTCGTTCGCCATCGCTCCCGGGGTGATTCTGCTCTACCGGCGCAACCGCCGCACCCTCGACGAGCTGGGGCGGCGCGGCTGGCGCGTGCTCAAGGTGGAGGAAGCCGCCGCGGAGGATTGCGACCTGCTCGGCGGCGGCCCGACCGTCATCACGCTGTACGACAATGAGCTCTCCCGCGCCCGGGGCGGTCCGCACTGCATGACCATGCCCCTGGAGCGGGATTCCCTCTAGACACCCATTCCGGACCGTTCCGGTTCCGAGGAGACCCGATGGCCACGCGTCACCTGATCTCGATCCACGACCTCACCCGAGCGGAGGTCGCCGGCCTCTTCCGGCTCGCCGCCGAGGTAAAGGCCCAGCCCGAGAAGTTCCACAACCATCTGCACAGGAAGACCCTGGGCATGATCTTCGAGAAGTCTTCGACCCGTACCCGGGTGAGCTTCGAGGTCGGCATGGCCCAGATGGGCGGCCACGCCCTGTTCCTGTCGAGCCGCGACATCCAGCTCGGCCGGGGCGAGCCGATCTCCGACACGGCGCAGGTGCTGTCGCGCTACGTCGACGGCATCATGGCCCGCACCTTCGCCCACCAGACCGTGACGGACCTCGCCAAGTACGGCTCGGTGCCGGTGATCAACGGCCTGACCGACGAGCTGCACCCCTGCCAGGGCCTGACCGACACCTTCACCCTGATGGAGGTCTTCGGCGGTCTCGACGCCCTGCAGGGTCGCAAGCTCGTCTACGTGGGAGACGGCAACAACATGGCCCACTCGCTGATGTTCGCCGCCGCGAAGGTCGGGATGGACGTGGCCGTGGCCTCGCCGAAAGGCTATGAGGTCCACCCCAAGTACCTGGAGCTGGCGCGCCAGGACGCCGCCGCGGCCGGCACCCAGGTGCTCGTGACGAACGATCCCCAGGAAGCGGTCGACGGAGCCTCGGCGGTCTACACGGACGTCTGGGCCTCCATGGGACAGGAAGCCGAAGCCCAGAAGCGTCTCGAAGCCTTCAAGGGCTGGACAGTCGACAACGCCCTGATGGCCCACGCCCGTCCCGAAGCCGTCTTCCTGCACTGCCTGCCCGCCCACCGTGGCGAGGAGGTCGCCGCCGAGGTGGCCGACGGTCCGCAGAGCCGCATCTTCGACGAGGCGGAGAACCGCCTGCACGTGCAAAAGGCGATCATGCTCTGGCTGATGGCCGGGGTGGAGATCTAGCCAAAAACCAGGTCGAGAATTTGTTCGGGGCGCTCGCCGCCCTCCAGAAATAGGTCGAGAGTCTCCCCAGATTCTCGACCTATTTTTGTTTCTCTCCCACCTGCAAGCCGCCCGAGGTCGAGAGTCTCGCCTCGGAAGTCACCGCAAAAGTCGATTTAATCGAGAGTAGGCTCAGTTTGGTCGAGAGTCTCCCTTCGGAGGTCGACTATTTTCCGCCAGGCGAGCTTGCTGAACCGGGGCAGGTCGCGTATTGCACCTGACTCTCGACCTCCTCCGGCTTCAGCGCACCGCGCGGGGCAGCACGGGTCGCGGATAGATGAGGAAGAGAAGCACGCAGACCAGCAGAGAGCGCGTGATCCACGAGACGCTCGCTCCAAGATAGGGGAGCCCTCCGGGCGAGAGCAGGGCGAAGGCCATCGAGCCCGCGGCGAGCAGGAACAGAGCGGCGTGGAGCCACGTCCACCGTCCCCTGCGGAGCAGGAACCAGGCGAGCAGCGCGAAGGTCACGGCGAGCAGCCCCCATTTCCAATAGGCCGCGGTGCGGACGCCGTCGATCACGTCCTGCGCGCGCGAGCCGTCGAGCAGGAGGCCGATCCCCCGGTTCTCGATCAGGTCGGCCACCGCGCTCGCCGTGGCGCCCACCGCCGCGGCACCGCCCAGCACCCGGCCGCCCGGGAGCTCGCTGCGCCACCACAGCAGGCTGAGGCAGGTGAGGATGCTCCAGTAGAGAGCGATCGTGATGCCGTCCGCCCGCAGCGCCGGCCGGAGCCCCCGCTTCCCCAGAGAGACGATGCAGTCGACCTCTCCCGGGCTCTCGGCGAACTCGATGGCGAGCGTGGCCCCCTTGAACCCCCGGGGGTACTGGTCGCATCGCTTCGCCGCGACCTCCCGCACCGTCCCTGGCGGCTTTTCGGGACGGAACATCGAGAACATCCAGAACGTACCGGCGAGACAGAGCACGGCAAAGATCCTCAAGGCGAGAGGAGGCATGGAGGTCCTTTCTTCGACGATCGCGTCGACATCTCCAGAACGGCTGCTGCGCGCCGATCCTCTCGCGCAGTCTTGGAAGGCCTTACGTGCCGGGCGCCAGAATGGCCTTGACCCGCCCCACCGCGCCGCTGGTGAGCCGGACCTTGATCCCATGCGGATGGCTCGGAGAGGGAGTGAGGATCTCCTTGATGACACCGCGGGTCCGCTTCCCGCTCGCCTGATCCTGCTTGAGGACGATCTCGACGGTGAGGCCCGGGCGGAGGTCTTGTCTGCGCGTGCCATCCATGGGGTGATCCTAGCGCGGCCGGCGATCGTAGGACGAGAGGTACCGGTCGAGAGACCAGATGTAGACCCGCCGCATCCGGTTCAACTGGCACTGCCGGTCGAATTCCTTCTTGATCGTCAGATCGGCCAGACCCGAGCTCTGGTTGACCCAGTCGGGAAAGTCGTCCAGCCAGGCCAGCAGCGCCTCGGTTTCAAAGAAGGGTGTCGAGGTGAAGGGGCTCTCACCGCGGATCGCCTGCTGGACTAGGCGGATGAAAATTTCGGCCAGCGTCCGTCGCCGCCCTCCGTTACGGAGATGCCCGATATGGTTGCCAGTCTCGATGATCGCGCTCATTGGCAACAGAAGGGTTTCGTCCCCCTCCCGCTTGGCGGCAAACTCCGTGCTGATCTCCTCAGGATTTTGGCATCTGTCAGGGATCTCCAGGAGCTCACAGAGGATGCTGGTGTCGAGGAGGCAGATACTCACGAGGATCGGACCTGCCGGCGGAACTCCTTGATCCAGGCGAGATCTCGGTCCACCTTCTTGGCGCGGTCCCGCAGGTCCGGAGATTTCAAATACCTGTCCAGAATTCCCCGCGTGAGCAGGCGGCCAAGCGGGCCCTGGGCGATGAGCTCGGGATAGCTCTCCAGATCTTCCAAGCGGACGAGCCGGGAGTCTCCCTTTTCGGGATCACGGTAACAGGCCACCGTGTCGGGGATCGCCTCCAATGGTAAGGCATCGAGCAGAGCTGGGTTGTGGGCGGTCAGGAGAACGCGCAGATTGCGCTCGCGGGCGACCTGCTGGATCTGGGCGAGGAGGTGCTCGGCGCGGCTGGGATGGACCCCGTTGTCAATCTCCTCGATGACGACCACGGAGCCCTCCGGAACCGAGAAGAGGGCAGCGGCCATGGCGAGCACGCGGAGAGTTCCGTCCGAAAGAAGGGCCGCAGCCCGTGGGACATTTTGCTGGCCGAAGGTCTCGTGGAGTTGGACCATCACCTCGCCGAGCGGTCCCTCGAGGTAGGAGATGTCGGAGATGTTCTGTTCGGGCAGGGAGCGAATGATCTCCAGGATACGGGCCTTCTGCCCCTCCTCTTCGGTCAGGCGGCGGAGGACGGAGGAAAGCCCAGACCCATCTGGCTTGAGCCCCGTCTCCTGGATATAGCTGTACTGGCGCATGCTCCGCGGATCTGCGTTCAGGAACAGGATGCCTCGTAAAATTTTGGCGAGAGGATCATTCGCCAGGATCGCGACCTGGGAGGCCTGTCGCTCCAGGGCTTGGATTGCGGTGTCGGTGTTGATGGCGGACGGGGCCTTCTCCAGCAACTTCCTTTGCTTGTGGATCGCGGCTTGGATGGTCTGAGCGCCGTAAGTGATTCCGGGGACGGGCTCTCCCGTGATGCGCAGTCCCTCGGGGGTGATTTCGAGAGAGACCGAGAAGGTGCGCGGCGTCTCCTGGTGACTGTCAATGGCCTCACAGCTCAAAGAGATCTCCCCATCTGCCCAGGCAAGATCCTTGGGCCCCCCTCGAAGGGAGAGCTCCTGCTCGCGAACCGCATAGAGGAGATCCGCCGGCGACCGTCCCGAAGCCAGCCATGCCAGCAACTGCATCGCTTCGATCGCATTGCTCTTGCCCGAGGCGTTGGCGCCAATCAGGAGCGTCAGCGGCGCGAGCGGCAGCGTCGCCCGCTCGAAGCTCTTGAAATTCTCGATGGTGACGCTCTGGAGCATGTCGAGAAGAGTCTACACCGTCCCGGCACTCGGCAGGTGCGCCCTTTGGGCGCCGGCACGTAGCCCCGGGTTTCAACCCGGGGCGGGGTGGCTCCTGCGTCAACCTTGCGTCAGCACCCGCATCAGCTCCCGCCACGCCCGCCCCCGGTGGCTGATCGCCAGCTTCTCCGCCCCCACCAGCTCAGCGTACGTGCGGTCCCCGCCCACCGGCAAGAACACCGGATCCCATCCGAACCCATGCTCGCCGCGGCCGGGGGTGATCAGCTCACCCTCCGAAACCCCCTCGGCCACCAGCGTGCGCTCCGCGTCCTTATAGAAGAGGCCGCAGCGGGCAGTGGCCCGAACGTCTCCGAGGGTGGCGGCGGCACGGGCCATGCCCTCGGCGCCTAGGGACTGCAGCATCCATTTGATCAGGGGACCGGGGAAGCCGTTGAACGCGGCGAGCTCCAGGCTGACGTCCTCGATGACCAGCGGCCGGCCGATCCGCCGCCAGGCCTCCTCGGCCTTCTCTCGCAGGACCTCGGCGAGGTCGAGCGACTGGATCTCCGGCAGGTCCAGAGCCACCGCCTCCAGATCCTCTCCGATGGCCATCCGGGCCTCCGCGATCTTGCCGCGGTTGCCGGTCACCAGGACGAAGGGCGCGCTCAATCCCTCGCCAGCCTCCGCAGCTCCTCGATCAGATCATCCACCTGACGGCGCAGATGCTGGAGGTCGTCGCAGTTGTCGATCCGCCGGTGGGAGGCGCGGCGGCGTTGCTCGCCGTCTCCCTGGGCGATCAGGCGGGCGCGGGCGGCCTCCTCGGAGAGGCCCCCCCGGACGATGGCCCGCCGCAGGCGTGTCTCGGCGTCGCACTCCACCGTGACGACCAGGTCGAAATCCGCGGCTTGGCCCGCCTCCACGAGCAGCGTGGCTTCGAGGACGGCGACCTCGTCGGTCTGCTCCGCCAGCTCGGTGAAGCGTTGGCGGACGAGCGGGTGGATCGCCTTCTCCAGCGCGTGCCGGGCCGCGGGGTCGGCGAAGACCAGGGCCCCCACCTTGACGTGGTCCACCCCGCCCTGCTCGTTCAGGTAGTCGGGGCCGAAGAGGTCGCGCACCGCCGCGGCCCCGGCGCCTCCGGGCTGGTGCAGCTCGGCCACCAGGCGGTCGGCGTCCACAACCAGAAATCCGGCGTCCCGGAGCCAGCCGGCCACCGTGGACTTGCCGCTGGCAAGCCCGCCGGTCAGGCCGACGCGCAGGCTCCGGGTCCGGATCACGCAGCGCCTCCGAGAGGTCGCGGCGGCAGGCCCTGCCGCATCCGGCCGGCCGCCAGGGTGTTGACCTGGAGCATGGCCACGGTCAGCGGCCCGACTCCGCCGGGAACCGGCGTGTAGGCCGAGGTGAGCGGCGCCACGCGGAAGAGGTCCACGTCGCCGATCAGCGTCGAGCCTCTCTGCTCGAACTGCCGCATCCGCTCCAGGTCGGCGGGGAAGAAGTGCTCCACGTCGCCCCGCTCGCGCAGGCGGTTCATTCCGACGTCGATCACCACCGCGCCCTCGCGCACGTGCTGCGGGCCGATCATGCCCGGACGGCCGATCGCCGCCACCAGGATGTCCGCCTCGCGGGTCACCGCCGGCAGATCGACGGTCCGCGAGTGACAGATCGTCACCGTGCAGTTCTCGCGCAGGAGGAGGGCGGCCATCGGCTTGCCCACGATGGCGCTGCGCCCCACGATCACGGCGCGGCGGCCCGAGAGGGGAACGCCGTTGCGCTTCAGGAGCTCGACGATCCCCGCCGGGGTCGCCGGCGCGAAGCCGGGCTGGTCGAGCCAGAGGCGGCCGACGTTGTTCGGATGGAAGCAGTCCACGTCCTTCTCGGGAGCGATCCGGTCGATCACCGCGCGCTCGCGGATCTGCTTCGGCAACGGGAGCTGCACGAGGATGCCGTCCACCGCGTCGTCGGCGTTGAGCTCGTCGATGATGCCGAGGAGGTCCGCCTCCGAAAGGTCGCTCGGCCGGCGGACCGAGCGGCTCTCCATGCCGACCTCGGCGCACGCCTTGATCTTGCTGTTGACGTAGACGTGCGAGGCCGGGTCGTCGCCCACCAGGACGACGGCCAGACAGGGGAGGCGGTGGCCGGCGTCGCGCATCTCGCGGACGCCGATCGCCACTTCGGCGCGAATGTCGGCCGCGGTGTGGCGGCCGTCGAGAATCTGGGGTTCCTGGCTCGGATTCAGTCGCGGGTTCACTCGGGAATCCTTCCGCTGTAGAGACAGACGATGCCGCCGGACAGGTCCTCCCACGCCAGGTCCGTGAAGCCCGCGGCGGCCATCCGGTCGAGGAAGCCCTGGCGCTGCGGAAAGGCGAGGACCGACTCCGGCAGATAGGAATAGGCGGAGCCGCGGTGCGACAACAGCCGGCCGACCCAGGGGAGCAGCCGGAGGAAATAGAAGAGGTAGAGCGCGCGCAGCGGCGGAAAGCGCGGCACGGCGAACTCCAGCACCACGAGCTTGCCGCCGGGCTTGAGGACGCGCGCGAGCTGCCGCAGCGCCGCGTCGAGGTCGGCCACGTTGCGCAGCCCGAAGGAGACCGAGGCGCCGGCGAAGCGCTTCTCCGGGAAGGGGAGAGCGAGGGCGTCAGCGGCCAGGGCGCCCGGGCGCGGCGCCGGCTGCCGGACGAACTTGTGGCGCGCCAGAGCGAGCATGGGGATGCAGAAGTCGGCCGCGGCGACCCGGGCGCCGCGCCGGCGCAGGGCCACGGCCTGGTCGCCCGTGCCGCAGCAGACGTCGACCGCGTCGGCGTCCGGCGGGAGGTCGAGGACCTTGGCGGCGCGCTTGCGCCAGACCACGTCCAGATTGGCCGACAGGAGATGGTTGAGCAGGTCGTAGCGGGGAGCGACCCCCGCGAACATGTCCTGGATCGTGCGCCCCGACTTGTCGAGGCGGGCGGTAGCTTCCGTCATTGCGTGGGAGAGTCTAGCAGGGTGGCCCTCACCGGCGCCTTCGTGTATCATCTCTCTTGCCGCGGTCCGTGCGGATCACCGGCCGTCCCCAGACGGGGGGCCCCCCTGCCGGAGGCAGGTTCCAGTCAGATCGGGTGGATCCGTGCCCGCCCCTTGACAGCGTCTTCTCATCCGCCTAGCATATGGGTCCTTTGCGTCGCGAAGGCGGGTCACGTATGCCGCGCCGGGGGCGCGAATCCAGAGCAGAAGCCGACGGAGAATCAGAGGAATGAACAGGACCTATAGCCCGAAGCTCGCCGAGATCGATCACCAGTGGTTCGTGGTGGATGCGACCGGCGTTCCCCTCGGCCGACTGTCGTCGCTGGTGGCCCGCATTCTCATGGGCAAGCACAAGCCGATTTGGGCGCCCCACATCGACACGGGCGACTTCGTGATCGTGATCAACGCCGAGAAGTCGGTGCTGACCGGGCGCAAAGAAGAACAGAAGGTCTATTACCACCACTCCGGATATCCGGGTGGGATGAAGAGCGAGACGGCCGCCGACCGGCGCCGCCGCCGGCCGTCCAAGATGGTCGAGGAAGCGGTGTGGGGGATGTTGCCGAAGGGCCCGCTGGGCCGCAAGCAGCTCAAGAAGCTGAAGGTCTACGCCGGTCCCGAGCATCCGCACCAGGCGCAGCAGCCTGTCGCCCTCGACGCCGTCCAGGCCCTCCAGAGCAAGTGACGAGGAGATCTCAGTGGTGAATCAGGTCCAGTACTACGGCACCGGGCGCCGCAAGACGGCGGCCTCGCGCGTCTTCATCCGTCCGGGATCGGGCGAGGTCAAGGTCAATGGCCGGACGCTCGACGACTACTTCCCGAACGAAGTGTTGAAGATGATCATCAAGCAGCCCCTGCTGCTGACCGAGACGGCGGAGAAGTTCGACATCGTGGCCACGGTCCGCGGCGGCGGCAGCGCCGGCCAGGCGGGCGCGATCCGGCACGGCATCTCCCGCGCTCTTCTCGAGTTCAACATCGAGCTGCGCCATCGCCTGAAGTCGGCCGGCCTCCTGACGCGCGATCCGCGCCGCCGGGAGCGCAAGAAGTATGGTCAGAAGGGCGCTCGGGCCCGTTTCCAGTTCAGCAAGCGTTAGAAGGAGACTCTCTTGGTCGAAGTCACGATGAAGGAATTGCTGGAAGCCGGTGTCCATTTCGGACACCAGACCCGGCGTTGGAATCCGAAGATGAAGCCGTACATCTTCGGCAAGCGCAACGGGATCTACATCATCGACCTGCAGAAGACGCTCAAGCTGTTCGAACAGGTCGTCGAGTTCGTGCAGGAGCTGGCTTCCCAGGGCAAGCGGATCCTGTTCGTCGGCACCAAGCGGCAGGCGCAGGAGGCGATCGCCGAAGAGGCGCGCCGCTGCGGCGAGTTCTTCGTGACGAACCGCTGGCTCGGCGGTACGCTGACCAACTTCGTCACCCTGCGCACGTCCATCCAGCGCCTGAAGGAAGCCGAGGCGAAGCTGAACGACGAGAGCGGCGCGCTGACCAAGAAGGAGCGGCTGCGGCTCGAGCGCGAGCGCGAGAAGATGGTGAAGAACCTCGATGGCATCCGCGACATGGAGGAGCTGCCCGACGCGCTCTTCGTCGTGGACCCCAAGAAGGAGTACATCGCCATCTCCGAGGCGAACAAGCTGGGCATCCCGGTCATCGCGATCGTGGACACCAACTGCGATCCCGAGCTGATCGACTACATCATCCCGGGCAACGATGACGCGATCCGCGCCATCCGGCTGTTCGCTTCCCGCGTCGCCGACGCCTACAACGAAGGCTCCGCGCACGCTTCGGAAGGCGCGTCGATGGGCAAGGACGGCGGCTCGCGGCTGGCCATGCCGCCGGTGATCGACAAGGACATGGTAGGCGCCCCCGCCCACTAAGCTGCGAGCCTCGGCCGTCGAGGCCGATCAGGTCCGTCGGACGCGCCGCTCGAAGCGATCGACGGCGCTCGAGAAAAGGTCAGTCGAACCCGCGTCGATCTGACCTTTTCTTTTGTCTGGGGGCAGAGATTCAGGGTTTCAAGGAGAACAATCCCATGGCGATTACCGCTCAGATGGTGAAAGAGTTGCGGGAGCGCACCAGCGCCCCGATGATGGATTGCAAGACCGCGTTGACCGAGACCCAGGGGGACATGGAAAAAGCCGTGGACTTCCTGCGCAAGAAGGGGCTCGCCGCCGCCGCGAAGAAGGCCGGCCGCGTCGCCGCGGAAGGGGCCGTGGGCTCCTACATCCACGGCGGCGGCAAGCTGGGCGTACTCGTCGAGGTCAATTGCGAGACCGACTTCGTGGCGCGCACCGACGAGTTCCAGGATCTCGTGCGCGATATCGCGATGCACATCGCCGCGGCCGAGCCGCGCTTCGTCCGCCGCGAGGAGGTCACCGAGGACGTGCTCGCGCGCGAGCGGGAGATCTTCCGCGATCAGGCGGCCGCCTCGGGCAAGCCGGCCCAGGTGGTCGAGAAGATCGTCACCGGCAAGATGGAGAAGTACTTCTCCGAGTTCGTCCTTCTCGAGCAGCCGTTCGTGAAGGATTCGGACAAGACGGTCGGCCAGATCATCACCGAGAAGGTCGCCAAGATCGGCGAGAACATCCAGGTCCGGCGCTTCGTCCGCTTCAAGCTGGGCGAGGGCATCGAGAAGCGGCAGGACGACTTCGCCGCCGAAGTCATGGCTCAGGCGAGCCGCGGATGACAGAGGAGGCGAGGGAGGCGAAGCCGGCCTACTCCCGGGTGCTGGTCAAGCTCTCCGGCGAAGCCCTGATGGGCTCGCAGCCGTTCGGCATCGACGAGAAGGTCGTGGCAGCCATCGCCGACGAGATCCGGGACATCCACTCCCTCGGAGTGGGGATCGCGATCGTCGTCGGCGGTGGCAACATCATCCGGGGGCTGGCCGCCAGCCACCGTGGGATCGACCGGGTCACGGGCGATTACATGGGGATGCTCGCTACCGTCATCAATGGCCTCGCTCTCCAGGATGCACTGGAGAAGCGGGGCGTCCCCACGCGCGTGCAGACCGCCATCGATATTCGGGAAGTCGCCGAGCCGTTCATCCGCCGCCGGGCTCTGCGCCACCTGGAGAAGGGGCGCGCGGTGATCTTCGCGGCCGGCACCGGCAATCCCTATTTCACCACCGACAGCGCCGCGGCGCTCCGCGCCAACGAGATCCATGCCGACATCCTGCTCAAGGCGACCAAGGTGGACGGCCTCTATACGGCCGACCCGGAGAAGGATCCGGACGCGGTGCTGCTTCCCGAGGTGACCTATCAGGAGGTCCTGGAGAAGGACCTCAAAGTCATGGACACCGCGGCGATCAGCCTCTGCCGCGACAACGGCATCCCGATCGCCATCTTCGACATGATGACCGCGGGCAACATCCGCCGGGTCGTGTGCGGCGAGCGGATCGGCTCGATCGTGCGCACCTGAAGATCAGGAGAGGAACATGAAAGAGGTGTTCAAGGAAGTCGAGGCTGGGATGAAGCACGGAGTGGACCATTTCCACCACGAGCTCAAGCACCTGCGCACCGGGCGCGCCTCCCTGGCGCTGCTGGACGGCGTCACCGCCGAGTACTACGGCACGCCGACGCCGATCAACCAACTCGCGACGATGAGCGTGGCCGACGCCTCCATGATCGTGGCCCAGCCCTATGATCCGACGCAGATCCCGGTGATCGAGAAGGCCATCCGGAAGGCGGACCTCGGCCTGAACCCGTCGAGCGACGGCAAGCTGATCCGCATCCCCGTGCCGCCCCTGACCGAAGATCGCCGCAAGGAGATCGTCAAGAAAGCGCACGACTTGGCCGAGCACGCGCGCAATGCCGTGCGCCAGTCCCGCCGCGAGGGCAACGACAAGCTCAAGAAGATGGAGAAGGACAAGGCCATCAGCCAGGACGACGAGCGCCGCGGCCTGGACGAGGTCCAGAAGCTCCACGACCACTACATCGCCGAGATCAACACGACGCTCCAGAAGAAGGAGCAGCAGGTCATGGAGGTGTAGCTGTTCCTCTACGGCTACCACCCCGTCCGTGAAGCCCTCCGGCACCGGCCGCACGAGGTGGCACGTGTCCTCGTGAGCGCGAGCCGCACGGGCCGGCGCCGGGAGGAGATCGAGGAGCTCTGCCAGCGCCACCGCGTTCCCTGCGAAATCGTCCCCGAGCGGGCTCTCTCCGAGCGCGCCGGTCCCGCCCACAACGGCATGGCCGCCGAGGTCCGCGCCTCTGCCCCGTCCGCCGGTGCCGTTCTCTCCCCGAGCGCCGATTCTGGTCTCGTCGTCCTCCTCGAAGACGTCCAGGACCCGCGCAACCTCGGCGCCGTCCTCCGCGTCTGCGAGGGCGCGGGGGTCGGCCGGGTGCTCATCCGCGACCGCGGGTCCGCGCCGGTCTCGCCGACGGTCGTCAAGACCTCCGCCGGCGCCGCGGAGTGGCTTGAGATCGAGCGCATCCCCAACACCGCCCAGGCGCTCCAGAGACTCAAGGACGAGGGCTTCTGGATCTATGGCACAGATGCCGAGGGTGTCCCGCCTTGGGCCGTTGACCTCACTGGTAAGGTGGTTCTCTGCCTCGGCGGTGAAGAGAAGGGGCTGCGCGCCCGCACGCGCCAGATCTGCGACCACATGATCGGCCTCCCGATGCGAGGCCGGGTCGGCTCCCTGAACATCGCCACGGCGGCGGCGGCTGTTCTGTATGACGTGGTCCGGCAGCGCTGGAACACCTGACGATAGACAGCCCCAGTGCTATACTGATTCGGCCAAAGAATCGACAAGTTGTTCCGCCGGATCTGCGGTGTATTTTCTTTTTTTCTTCTGTTTCTGGAGCTGGTTGCCTCGTAACAGTCCGAAAGGCTCCTACGCCCAAAGGACAAAGGAGGATTCGAGTCATGATGAAGTCGGAGAGGCTATTTGGTGGTCTGGTCCTGGTTATGGCTCTCTGCCTGGCGGCGCCGTCGCTGGCGGAGGATCTCGCCTCGGTTGACGTCAGCTCCGCCGCGGTCCGGTGGGAGCCGCAGGGAGGAAGCTTCGAGAAGGTGGTCCTGACCGTTTCGTTGCCGAACGGCAACGTGATCCGGCGGGAGATGAAGGCGGGGCAGCCGGTGGTTTTCGAGCTGGACGCCGCGGCGAAGGACGGCGTCTATGCCTATGAGCTGCGCGGGGTGCCGCAGATCGACGCGTCCGTCCGCCGCGAGCTGCTGGCGGCCCGCAAGGCGGGGAAGGACGCCGAGGTGCTCCAGCGGCTGCGCGAGGCGGGGCAGCTGCCGAAGGAGATGGTGCAGTCCGGCTCCTTCACGGTGCATGAGGGCTCGATCGTCTCCCCCGGTCTCATCGAGCCCCGGCGGAACACGGCCGCGCAGACCAGCGGCATCGGCGTCATCACCGCCGCGGACCAGGTGATCCCCGACGACCTGATCGTCCAGGGGAGCACGTGCGTCGGCTTCGACTGTGTCAACAACGAGAGCTTTGGCTTCGACACGATCCGCCTGAAGGAGAACAACACCCGGATCAAGTTCGAGGACACCAGCGTGGGCTCGTTCCCGACGAACGACTGGCAGCTCACGGCCAACGACTCGGCGAGCGGCGGCTCCTCCAAGTTCTCGATCGAGGACATCACGGGTTCCAAGGTTCCGTTCACCATCACGGCGGGTGCGTCGACCAACTCGATCTTCGTTGACAGCACTGGCCGCCTGGGCCTGCGGACCTCCACGCCGGTCTTGGACCTCCACATCAACACGAGCAACACGCCGGCCATCCGGCTGGAGCAGAACAACTCAGGCGGCTTCACGGCCCAGACCTGGGACATCGGGGCCAACGAGGCGAACTTCTTCGTCCGCGACGTGACCGGCGGCTCGAAGCTGTCCTTCCGCATCCGCCCCGGTGCGCCGACCAGCTCGGTCGACATCAGCGCCGACGGCGACGTCGGTGTCGGCACCGGTTCGCCGGATTCCAAGCTGCACGTCCTCTCCAGTGGCGGCGGCGACGCGCATCTCCACGTCGAAGAGACCAACGGCACGGCGGCGACCCGGACGCTGCTGGAGCTCGAGAACAACGGCGCCGCCCGGATCAACCTCGTTGATAGCGCCGCGGGTGCTACCTGGGGCTATAGCAACCTCTCCGGCAACGCGACATGGGTCAAGAGTGGGGCGGGCGTCACCGCGATGACCCTGACCGGCGCCGGAAACCTGACGACCGCGGGAACGGTCAACGGAGCCTCGGACCGGAATATGAAGAAGGACATCTTCCCGGTGCGCCGCGAAGAGATCCTGGCGAAGCTGGCCACGCTGCCGATCGCGACCTGGACCTACAAGACCGAGGACATCCGCCACATGGGCCCGATGGCTCAGGACTTCTCGGCGGCGTTCGGTCTCGGAATGGACGACAAGCACATCGCCTACACCGACATGGCCGGGGTCACGATGGCGGCCGTCCAGGCGCTGCACGAGGAGGTGAGCACCAAGGACGCCGAGATCGCGGAGCTGAAGAGCCGGATCGAGACGCTGGAGAAGCTGGTCAACAGCATGGTCCAGACGACGGCTGCGCCGCAGTAAACCGGTGGCCCGGAACACCTGAAAAGGGCGCCCTCACGGGGGCGCCCTTTTTCTTTGTGCGTGGACCGCTTGCGCAGACCCGGGAGAGGGGCTACACTCTCCCGCGCTCCTGGAATAGGGGGCCGCCCTGCCGGGTTGTTGGGAATCGACCGCCGGCATAGCTCAGCGGTAGAGCTACTGTCTTGTAAACAGTAGGTCCCCGGTTCGATTCCGGGTGCCGGCTCCATCCGCGGAGCGGCTGTCAGCACAGAGAGTTCTTTGGAGGCGTACCCGAGTGGCCAAAGGGGACAGACTGTAAATCTGTTGGGCACCGCCCTACGGTGGTTCGAATCCATCCGCCTCCACCATCATCTCTCGCGGGAGTAACTCAGGGGTAGAGTCACAGCCTTCCAAGCTGTTGGTCGCGGGTTCGAATCCCGTCTCCCGCTCCATTCGCCCGATTCCGATCCAGAAGAAATACAGCAGGACCCCAGGAGGGGTCTGTGCAGACGGAGATCCCTCCTGGAGGCCCCACGATCGAGGTGGATGGCTCCGGCTCCGGCGATGCCGGCGGGCTCAGGCTAGCTCTGGCGTTTGAGAAGGGTGGGGGGCGGCGGAGGTGGGACGTCGTTGCGCCCTTCGAGCGAGCTCCAGACCTGGCGCAGTCTTCCCTGGCTCTGGCCCTGGCTCTGGCCCTGGCTCTGGCCCTGGCCGCCGCCGAGCAGCTCGAAGACCTGATCGATCTCCACCGTCTCCTTCGGGCCGTCCGGCTTGTATTGCATCTCGGCCCGGGTGCGGAAGCGCAGAGTCCGGCCGGCGATGCGCGGATCGAGCAGGCGCGGGGTCAACCGATCGGTCTTGACGGTGCCGTCCTCCTGGCGGCGGTTGCGGAACCAGGTGAGCGTCACCTCCGGCTGTCCGCCCGCGTCCCGGACGATCAGCTCGTTGGCCGGCAGGGTGACGCCGGGCTCCGGGGAGTACTCGCCTTTCCAGGTTCCAAGGAAGGGAGAGAGGTCGCCGGCCGCGGCCCCGGCGGTCCGCGCGTCGAGCGCGAGGCCGGTGGCGGCGAGACCGGCGGCGGCCAGCACCAGGGCCGCCAGGCTCAGGGTGGCGCGCGCCCGCCGCGCGCCCAGGCGGGGTCCAGAATCCAGCAGTCGTCGCATACGTACCTCCAGAAGGTCGGCGTCGAGAGCGCCGAGGGTGTACGCCGGCCGGGATGAGCCGGCGAGGGTGGACGCCATGGAAAGGAGAGAGCGGGCGTAGACCCGCGGCGCGAGCAGCCGCTCGACGGTAGCCTCGTCGCAGGCCATCTCGCGGGTTTCGGCGAGCCGCCGGCGCAGCCATCGCGTGACCGGATGGAAGGCGACCGGCAGGAGCCAGAGCTCGCACAGCAGGTTGACCAGGAAGTCGCGGCGGCGAATGTGGGCCATCTCGTGGCCGAGGGCCGCGGTCAGGTGGTCCTCCGGAGCGCTCTCCAGGAAGGCCGGGGGGAGCAGGATCGCCGGCTCGCGCGCGCCGAGGGTGACGGGGCCGTTCACCGCGCCGGAGCAGAAGAGCGGGACCGGCCGCAGGCCGAAGGCCGCGCGGCACCGCGCCGCGACGGAGACGGCCCGCTCCGGAAGCTCCGAGGGCGCGACGGCCCGGGCGCCGCGGGCCAGCCGCTCCGTCCAGCGCCAGGCACGGGCGAGACGGACGGCATGGGCAGCGAGAGAGAGACCGTAGAGAAGGACGGCGCCGCGGGCCAGCGCGCCGGGGATCTGGGCGGGGTCGGGAGCGGAAACCGGCAGCCAGACCTGCCACGCCGCCGGCGCGTGCCCTTCCTCAGGATGGACCGCGGCCGGACCGGAGACGGCGGCGCGTGGCGCCGGCTCGCGCGGCAGGAGGCTCACCGCCGGCAGCGCGACACTCGCCACCAGAGCGGCGAGCCAGAGGGCGTGCCGGTACCGCGCAGGTCCGCGGTGCAGCAGGCGCGCGCCGAGCATCGCGACGGCGAAGAGCAGGGGGATCTGCCAGACCGCGTTGCAGAGAAAGGTCAGGACGATCCCGTCAACGCTCTTCATCGGGAGCCTCCTCCAGAAGGGCGGACAGGCGGGCCAGCGTTTCGGGAGTCAGGTGCCGCGTCTCGACCAGGCTCAGGACCAGGCTCTCGGCCGAGCCGCCGAACATCCGGTCCACCAGGTCGCCCACCGCCTGCTGCGCCGCTTGCGGCTGGCTGAAGGAAGGCTCGTAGTAATAAGCGCGGGCGCGCAGCTCGCGCCGCACCTTGCCCTTGCGATGGAGGACGTTGAGCATGGTCTGCACCGTGTTGTAGGCGAGAGGCCGCTCGGCGGCGAGGCGTTCCTGGACCGCCTGGACGGGCGCCGGGCCGGTCCCCCAGAGCACCTTCATGATCTCGAGCTCCAGAGGGGTGAGCTGCTCCGTGCTCTGCTTCTTCCGCATGGGCACCTCCTAACAATTTAGGAGAGTACGCCGGTGCGGGCGGTGGTGTCAACTAAAAATTTAGGAGAGAACGAACCCTGGACATCCGCGCCATGATCTGGCATACTCCCCCTCCTTCTCCTCGGGGCAGCTCCCGAGGCTCCTCGCGTGGGATCCCTGGAAGAGGACGTAACCAGCGAGCGAAGGGCTTTACACGGAGCCGGTGAAGCTGTACCATCTTGCGGTTTCGCCGCCGGGTCCGGGCAAACGCCCGGGCGAAAGCATCGCTGTCTCAAGCCCACGTGGCTCAGGGGTAGAGCACTTCCTTGGTAAGGAAGGGGTCACCGGTTCAAATCCGGTCGTGGGCTCCATTGATATTCGTCAACGAGTTGTGTCTTCGACAACAACTGAGATTTTCGGGAGGCATTTGAAACGCCATGGGTAAGGAGAAGTTCGAGCGTTCCAAGCCGCACGTCAACGTCGGTACCATCGGTCACGTCGACCACGGCAAGACCACGCTGACGGCGGCGATCACGCGGGTGCTGTCGGCGAAGGGCTGGGCCAACTTCGTGGCGTTCGACCAGATCGACAAGGCTCCCGA
>Ga0190274_10000092_pt1 | contig 65490 bp, 61 predicted proteins | sample Popmic531T_FD_133002 | JGI IMG/M metagenome (GOLD analysis project Ga0190274, IMG submission 133002) | Populus adjacent soil microbial communities from riparian zone of Yellowstone River, Montana, USA - 531 T | ecosystem: Environmental > Terrestrial > Soil > Riparian zone | place: USA: Montana...
CGCCCGACGACGGCCCAGCAGCCCCTGGCTATGGAGAAGGCAACTGCAGTGACCGGACGGACCTCAGCCGACAGCGCTCGGGACATTCCCGAAGCATCCGTCGCACGGCTACCCATCTATCTGCGGGCACTCACCACGCTGTCCGAGCAGGGCACCAGCACCTGCTCCAGCGAGGAGCTCGCCGTCGCCGCCGGCGTCAACAGCGCCAAGCTCCGCAAGGACCTCTCCTATCTCGGCAGCTACGGCACCCGCGGCGTCGGGTACGACGTCGAGTACCTGCGCTACCAGATCGCCCGCGAAATCGGCGTGACCCAGGACTGGCCCGTCGTCATCGTCGGCATCGGCAACCTCGGCCAGGCGCTCGCGAACTACTCCGGCTTCCGTAGCCGGGGCTTCCGCGTGGTCGCGCTGCTCGACGCCGACCCCGCGCGTCGCGACGAGGTCGTCGCCGGCATCGAGGTCCAGGCGTTCGACAACCTGGAGCAGATCGTCAGCGACCACGACGTCGCCATCGGCGTCATCGCGACCCCCGCCGTCGCCGCCCAGGACGTCGCCGACCGGATGGTCGCCTGCGGCATCACCAGCATCCTCAACTTCGCGCCGATCGTGCTGTCGGTGCCCGAGCAGGTCGACGTACGCAAGGTCGACCTGTCGATCGAGCTGCAGATCCTGGCCTACCACGAGCAGCGGAAGGCGGCCACCGCATGAGCGTTCTGGTCGTTGGGATCTCCCACAAGTCCGCGCCGGTCTCGCTGCTGGAGCGGGTCGCCCTCGACGGCGACGGCGTGCACAAGCTGATCGACGACGTCGCGGCGTGCGAGCACGTCACCGAGGCGACCGTGATCTCGACCTGCAACCGGCTCGAGATCTACGCCGACGTCGACCGCTTCCACGGCAGCGTCGAGGAGGTCTCCCGGCTGCTCGTCGAACGCGCCGGCGAGGCGACCGAGGCGATGCTCCCGCACCTGTACGTCCACTACGACGACGGCGCGGTCTCGCACCTCTTCCAGGTCGTCGCCGGGCTCGACTCGATGGCGCTCGGCGAGGGCCAGATCCTCGGCCAGACGCGCGACGCGCTCAGCGCCGGCCAGGAGATCGGCACCGTCGGCCCGGCCCTCAACGTGCTCTTCCAGCAGGCCCTCCGGGTCGGCAAGCGCGCCCGCGCGGAGACGGACATCGACCGCGCGGCCCCCTCGCTCGTCTCCGCCGCCCTCGACCGCAGCCACACCGCCGTCGGCGACCTGACCGGCAAGCGCGCGTTGGTGCTGGGCGCCGGTGCCATGGCCGGTCTCGCCACCGCGACGCTGTCGCGCCGCGGAGCCGCCAGTGTCACCGTCGCCAACCGCACCGCCGGCAACGCCGACCGCCTCGCCGACGAGTACGGCGCCCGCTCGGCGCTGCTCAGCGACGTCGAGGCCGAGCTGGCGCTCGCCGACGTGGTCGTCTCCTGCACCGGGTCCACCGGCGTCATCGTCACCGCCGCGATGGTGGCCGCCGCGACCGCCGACGGACGCGAGCTCGCGATCGTCGACCTTGCCCTGCCGCACGACGTCGAGCCCGAGGCCGGCGCGCTGCCGGGCGTCACCCTGATCAACCTCGCCGAGCTCGCCGAAGACCTCCGTGACTCCGACTCCGGCCGCGAGGTCGAGGCGGTCCGCCGGATCGTCACCCAGGAGGTCGCCGCCTTCCTCTCCGCCCGTCGCCAGGCCAGCGTCACGCCGACCGTGGTCGCGCTGCGTTCGATGGCCACCTCGGTGGTCGCCAGCGAGATGGACCGGCTGGCGGGTCGGCTGCCCGACCTCGACGACGCCACCCGCGCCGAGGTCCTGCACACGGTGCGCCGGGTCGCCGACAAGCTGCTCCACGAGCCCACCGTGCGGGTCAAGGAGCTGGCCAACGAGTCCGGTGCCGTCTCGTACGCCGCGGCCCTCGCCGAGCTCTTCGCCCTCGACCCGGAGGCCGTCGACGCCGTCACCCGACCGGAGGGCCTTTCGTCGTGACTGCCATCCGCATCGGGACCCGCGCCTCGGTCCTCGCCACCACCCAGTCCCAGCTGGTCGCCGACCTGATCGCCGAGCGGCTCGGCCGCGAGGTCGAGCTCGTCGAGATCAGCACCGAGGGTGACCGCAGCCAGGCCGCGGGCACGCCGCTCGCCGGCGCCTCGTCCACCGGGGTGTTCGTCAACGCGCTTCGCGACGCGCTGCTCGACGGCCGCGTCGACGTGGCCGTCCACTCGCTCAAGGACCTCCCGACGTACGCCGCCGACGGCATCACGCTGGCCGCCGTACCCACCCGGGAGGACCCGCGCGACGTGGTCGTCGCCCGCGACGGCCTGACCCTCGGCGAGCTGCCCGTAGGCAGCAAGGTCGGCACCGGTTCGCCCCGGCGCGCTGCCCAGCTGCACGCGCTCGGCCTGGGCGTCGAGGTGGTCGGCGTCCGCGGCAACGTGGACACCCGGATCGCGAAGGTCCGCTCCGGTGAGTACGACGCGGTCGTGCTCGCCCGCGCCGGCCTGGCCCGCATCGGCCGCCTCGACGAGGTGACCGAGGTGCTCGACCCGCTGCAGGTGCTGCCGGCCCCCGGGCAGGGTGCGCTGGCGGTCGAGTGCCGCGCTGATGACGACCTCGCAGCCCAGCTGCGCGAGGTGCTGGACGACCCGCGGACCCGCGCCGCGGTCGAGGCGGAGCGAGCGGTGCTCGCGACGCTGGAAGGAGGCTGCTCCGCGCCGATCGGAGCCCTGGCCGACGTGGTCGAGGGCGAGGACGGCGAGGAGCTGTGGGTGCGGGCGATCGCCCTGTCACCCGACGGGGGACTCTCGGTGCGGATGTCCGCGACCGGGGATCTCGCCGACGCCGCGGGCGTCGGTGACCGGCTGGCGAAGGAGATGCTCGCCGACGGCGCTGCAGACCTGACGCAACCAACGAACGACTCGCTAGACAAGGTGCAGAACGCATGACCCGAGCCAAGACCAGCCCGAACCAGAGCCTGCCGCGCGGCTGGGTGTCGTTCGTCGGCAGCGGCCCCGGCGACCCGGGCCTGATGACGGTGCGCGCCGTCGAGCTGTTGCGGCGCGCCGACGTCGTCGTGACCGAGGTGCCCGAGCACGCCGAGCTGATCCGGCAGGTCCTCGGCCTGCCGGTGCCCCAGCCGACGACCACCGAGGACGTCGTCGAGCCGGTCGGCCCCGAGATCGTCGACGGCGGCTTCGGCGAGGACGGCCAGCCGCTGACGCACGCCGCGCGCGGCAAGGTCGTCGTCAAGCACGCCAAGAAGGGCCAGCGCGTCGTCCGGCTGATGTCCGGCGACCCCTTCCTCTACGCCTCGGGCCCCGAGGAGGCGCAGGCGTGCGTCAAGGCGGACCTCGCCTTCGAGATCGTCCCCGGCGTCTCGTCGGTCAACGCGGTCCCGGCGTACGCCGGCATCCCGCTGACCACGAAGGACCACCGCGAGGTCGCCGTCGTCACGTGTGGCGACAAGGTCGACTGGAGCCAGTACGCCGACAAGCGCACGCTCGTGCTGCTCTCGGCCGTCGGCCAGATCGGTGACATCGCCAAGGCCCTGGTCGCCGCCGGCCGCTCGGCGCAGACCCCGGTCGCGATGACCCGGGTCGGCACCACCACCGAGCAGGCCACGGTCACCTCGACCCTCGAGCGGATCGCCGCCGACGCGCGCACCGCCCGGATGGCGCCGCCGGCCGTCACGGTCGTCGGTGACGTGGTCGACCTGCGCGAGACGCTGTCCTGGTTCGAGACCAAGCCGCTCTTCGGCTGGCGCGTCCTGGTGCCCCGCACCAAGGAGCAGGCGGGCTCGCTCTCCGAGCGGCTGCGCGGCTACGGCGCCGTGCCGGACGAGGTGCCGACCATCTCGGTCGAGCCGCCGCGCAACCCGCAGCAGATGGACAAGGCCGTCCGCGGTCTCGTCGAGGGCCGCTACGAGTGGATCGCCTTCACCTCGGTCAACGCGGTGAAGGCGGTGCGCGAGAAGTTCGAGGAGTACGGCCTCGACGCCCGCGCCTTCTCCGGGCTCAAGATCGCCGCTGTCGGCGACAAGACGGCCGAGGCGATCGGCGACTGGGGTCTGCGCGCAGACCTGGTGCCCTCCGGCGAGCAGTCGGCCGCGGGTCTGCTGGCCGACTGGCCCGAGTACGACGAGGCGCTGGACCCGATCAACCGGGTCTTCCTGCCCCGCGCCGACATCGCCACCGAGAACCTCGTCGCCGGCCTGATCGACCTGGGCTGGGAGTGCGACGACGTCACGGCGTACCGCACCGTCCGGGCCGCCCCGCCGGCGCCCGAGACCCGCGACGCGATCAAGACCGGCAAGTTCGACGCCGTCGTCTTCACCTCGTCCTCGACGGTGCGCAACCTGGTCGGCATCGCCGGCAAGCCGCACACCTCCACGGTGATCGCGGTGATCGGGCCGGCGACCGCCAAGACGGCCGAGGAGCACGGCCTGCGCGTCGACGTCCTGGCCAGCCGCCCGGACGTCGAGGAGCTGGTCGACGCGCTCGCCGACTTCGGTGCCGCCCGCCGCGCCTCGCTCGTCGAGGCCGGCCAGCCGGTCACCAAGCCGTCCGAGCGCAAGCCCTCTGCCCGGCGACGGGTGCGCGCGGAGTGACTCGGCGATGACTGAGCACGACGCTCTCCCGTCCGTTGGCCCGGTGACCGGACCCCTGATCCGGCCACGGCGCCTGCGCACCACTCCGGCCCTGCGCCGGATGGTGGGGGAGACGTCGCTCGAGGCGCGCCAGCTGGTGCTGCCGCTGTTCGTGCGCGAGGGGCTCGACGAGCCGCACCCGATCTCCTCGATGCCCGGCGTCGTCCAGCACTCCCGGGACTCCCTGCTCAAGGCGGTGGCCGAGGCCGCCGACCTCGGGCTCGGCGGCGTGATGCTCTTCGGCATCCCGGAGAGCAAGGACGCCACCGGCTCGGGTGCGATCGACCCGGGCGGCGTACTCAACCTCGCGATCACCGACGTGGTCGCCGAGGTGGGCGACACGCTCACGGTGATGAGCGACCTGTGCCTCGACGAGTTCACCGACCACGGCCACTGCGGTGTGCTCACCCCCGACGGCAAGGTCGACAACGACCGCACCCTCGAGGCGTACGCCGAGATGGCGCGCGCCCAGGCCCATGCCGGCGTCGACATGGTCGGCCCGAGCGGGATGATGGACGGCCAGGTCGCGGTGGTCCGCGCTGCCCTCGACGCGGCCGAGCACACCGACGTCTCGATCCTGGCGTACTCCGCGAAGTACGCCTCCGCCTTCTTCGGCCCGTTCCGCGAGGCCGTGGACTCCTCGCTCGAGGGCGACCGGCGCACCTACCAGCAGGACCCCGCCAACGCCCGCGAGGGCGTCCGCGAGGCCCTCCTCGACGTGGCAGAGGGCGCCGACATCGTGATGGTGAAGCCCGCGCTCGCCTACCTCGACGTGCTGCAGCGGGTTCGTGCGGCGGTCGACGTCCCGGTCGCGGCGTACAACATCTCGGGCGAGTACGCGATGGTCGAGGCCGCCGCCGCCCACGGCTGGATCGACCGCGAGGCCGCGATCCTCGAGACCCTCACGTCGATCCGGCGTGCCGGTGCCGACGTGGTGCTCACCTACTGGGCCGCTGAGGCCGCGAGGATGCTGGCTCGCTGAGCGGGTCGCTCGTCGGGAGGGTAGGTCGCTGGGTTGGTTGTCGACAACCAACCTAGACATGACTGGGCATCCTGCGTGAGCGCATCCTTCGTGAGCGTCGGGGTAGGGCCGATCGTGATCAGTGGGGGAGTCCGCACGGAGCCCGGTCGCTCGTCGGGAGGGCAGGTTGCCGGGTTGGTTGTCGACAACCAACCCAGACATGACTGGGCATCCTGCGTGAGCGCATCCTTCGTGAGCGTCGGCGTAGGGCCGATCGTGATCAGTGGGTGTAGGCGTACACGCACTGGTCGAAGGGGTCGTCGCTCTTGAGGATGTTGTCGACGTAGCCGTCGGCGACGCACTGGAGCCGGGCCTGGACCTGGGTGAGCAGCTGGTCGACCGGGGGGATCGAGGTAGACGGCAGCGGCGGCAAGGTCAGGGTCGGCAGCGGCAGCTTGGGGCCGTCGGTGGGGAGCTTGGTCGGGTCGCTGCTGGGCGCCTGGGTGGGCTGCTTCGTTGGCTTCGAGGTCGGCTCGCCCGAGTCGGTGTCGGTGTCGTCGCCGGTGGGCTGGTCGCTCTTGTGGTCGTTCTTGTGGCCCTTGTGCGGCTTGTCGCCGCCGGTCTGCTGCGTGGGCTGCGGTACGACGTACCCGGCAGAGGTCACGCCGTTGGGCACGGAGGTGAACTCGCCGTCGAGGTAGGCCGCCATGATCGAGAGCACCAGGTCGACGTACGACTGGCTGTGGTTGTAGCGGTAGACGGCGGCTCGCTGGCCGGCGGTGGTGTCGAGGTCGTCCCCGCCGGAGCAGAGGTAGACGGCGGTGGCGAGCGCCGCGTCGTCGACGTCCTGCGGGTTGCGCTGGCCGTCGCCGTCGGCGTCCACGCCCACGACCGACCAGGTGGAGGGGATGAACTGCATCGGGCCGACCGCGCGGTCCCAGGTGCTGTCGGCGTCGTACTGGCCGGCGTCGGTGTCGGAGATCTGGCTGGTGCCGTCGGCGCCGTTGAGCGGCAGGCCGAAGATGCCGGGCCGGGCGACGCCCTGGGTGTCGAGGGTGTTGCCGTTGGTGCGGCCGTGGTCGGACTCGACCCGGCCGATCGCGGCGACCAGCTGCCAGGCCAGGTGGCAGCCGGTGTCGGCGGAGTTGATGACGGTCTCGGCGCGCTGATACGCCGCGAGCGCGGCGGCCGGGATGCCCGAGGTCGAGGCGGTGGCGACGGCCTGCTGCGCGTCGCCGGTGATGCCGGGGGCGACGCCGCCGGCGGCGGAGACGCTGGCCGGGGCGTCGATGGCCTCGGTCGGGAGACTGGTGCCGTCGGGGAGCTTCTGCTCGCTGCTCGAGTCGGCGAGCGCCGTACCGGCGCCGGTCGTGGCGATGCTCGCGGTCCACGCGACGGAGAGGACGGTCAGCGGGATCAGCGCCATGATCTTGTGGCTGCGCCCGAAGCGCGCTGTCGATCTGGTACTCGCCATCCCTCTGCTCCTGCTCCCTTGGACCCGGTGCTCCCACAGCACGTTGTGACGGACGTCAAACGACCGAGTCCATCACTGGTTACGGTACGTCGGTTGGCCCTGACGTGCAGCCGTTCATGCGTGTGACGACCATTCCCGCAGGTCATGACGGTGAAACCTGTTCTCCTCGGAGCCGGGCGACGGGCCCCGACGTGGCCTGGGCCACCTCCGAACGGCCGCGGACGGCCCTCGACTGGGACTGGTTGGACCGCTCGGGGACAATGGCCCGGTGCCCCGACCGACCGCCCTACCGACAGCTGGCAGCACTGCCCTCTTCGAACGGGCGCTGGCGGTGACCCCCGGAGGCGTGAACTCCCCGGTGCGGGCCTTCAACGCGGTCGGCGGCACGCCGCGGTTCATCCGCTCCGCGTCCGGGGCCTGGTTGACCGACGTCGACGGCAACGAGTACGTCGACCTGATCTGCTCGTGGGGGCCGATGCTGCTCGGGCACGCCCACCCCGAGGTGCAGGCGCGGGTCGCGGAGGCGGTCGCGCGCGGCACGTCGTACGGCACCCCCACCGAGCCCGAGGTCGAGCTCGCCGAGGAGATCGTGGCGCGTACGCCGGTCGAGCGGGTCCGCTTCGTCTCCTCCGGCACCGAGGCGACCATGTCGGCGATCCGGCTCGCCCGCGGCTTCACCGGCCGCGACGTCGTCGTGAAGTTCGCCGGCTGCTACCACGGGCACGTCGACGCGCTGCTCGCGTCCGCCGGCTCGGGGCTCGCGACCTTCGCGGTGCCGGGCACCCCCGGCGTCCCGGCGTCCTCGACCGAGCTGACCGTGGTGCTGCCCTACAACGACCGGGCCGCGGTCGAGAAGGTGTTCGCGGAGTACCCCGGCCGGATCGCCTGCCTGATCACCGAGGCCGCCCCCGGCAACATGGGCGTCGTCCCGCCCGACAGCTACGAATCCGGGGGAGGCTTCAACGCCTTCCTCGCCGAGACCTGCGCCCGCCACGGTGCGCTGTTCGTCAGCGACGAGGTGATGACCGGATTCCGGGTCAGCAGGCTCGGGCAGTGGGGGCTCGACGGTGCGGTCGAGGGCTGGCGCCCCGACCTGATGACCTTCGGCAAGGTGATGGGCGGCGGCTTCCCTGCGGCCGCGTTCGGCGGCCGCGCCGACGTGATGTCGCGGCTGGCGCCGGAGGGTCCCGTCTACCAGGCCGGCACGCTCTCGGGGAACCCGATCGCGACCACCGCCGGCCTCACCACGCTCCGGCTCGCGACCGACGAGGTCTACGACCACATCGGCACCGCGGCCGACACCATCAAGTCCGCGGTGTCCGCCGCCCTCGGCGAGGCCGGCGTCGCGCACGTCGTGCAGTCGACCGGCACGATGTTCTCGGTGTTCTTCGCCGAGGGTCAGGTGCGTGACTTCGAGTCGGCGTCGCGCACCGACGCCTCGGCGTACGCCGCCTTCTTCCACGCCATGCTCGACGCGGGGGTCTACCTGCCGCCGTCGGCGTACGAGGCGTGGTTCCTGTCCGCCGCCCACGACGACCGTGCCGTGCAGACCGTGCTCGACGCGCTGCCCGAGGCCGCCCGGGCCGCTGCTGCCGCCCAGGCGTAGGAGATAACTGTGAGCCTCCCAGAGATCCAGCACAGCCCCGACACGATCGTCCACCTGCTCCGCCACGGCGAGGTGCACAACCCCGAGGGCGTCCTCTACGGCCGCCGTGACGGCTTCCACCTCTCGGCACTGGGCAACCGGATGGCGCAGCGGGTGGCCGAGAGCATCGGCGACCGCGACATCGTGCACCTGCGGGTCTCGCCGCTCGAGCGGGCCCAGGAGACCGCGCGGCCACTGGCGGCGGCGCGGGGCCTGGAGATCGTCACCGACGAGCGGGTCATCGAGTCGGCCAACAAGCTGGAGGGCCTGAACTTCGGCCAGGGTGCCTGGTCGATCATCAAGCGGCCCCGCATCTGGCGGCACTTCTACAACCCGCTCCGGCCGTCCTGGGGTGAGCCGCACCAGCAGATCGTCGCCCGGATGATGGCGGCCGTCGAGGACGCCCGCGCGGCGGCGGTCGGGCACGAGGCTGTGATCGTCTCCCACCAGCTGCCGATCTGGAGCACCCGCCTGCACGTCGAGGGACGTCGGCAGCTGCACGACCCGCGGCGCCGGCAGTGCACCCTGTGCTCGCTCACGTCGCTGCACTTCGTCGGCGACAAGATCACTCAGGTGATCTACTCGGAGCCCGCCGGCGACCTGATCCCGGTCAAGGACAAGAAGGCGCCGTTCTCGGCCGGCGGCGCGCCCGAGGAGCAGCGCCCGTGACCTTGAGGCAGACCCTCCTGGGAGTGGCCGTGCCGCTGCTGCTCGCCCTCACCGCGTGTACGTCGCTGCAGGGCACCGGTGACAAGGGCTTCGTCACGGGCGACGGCAGGATCCGCACCGTCGACGCCGCTGACCGCAAGGACCCGATCGAGCTGACCGGTGACGACCTGGACGGTCAGCCGCTCGACCTCGCCGACTTCCGGGGCAAGCCGGTGGTCGTCGCCGTGTGGGGCTCCTGGTGCGGGCCGTGCCGCGGTGAGGCCCCGGACGTGGTCGCGGCGGCCACCGAGCTCGGTGACCGCGCCCAGTTCGTCGGCATCAACCTGCGCGACTCGTCGACCGACAACGCCAAGGCGTTCGTGCGCAAGTTCGACGTGCCGTACCCGTCGTTCTACTCGCCGGACGGCCAGGCAATGCTCCGGTTCCCCGGGGCGCTGGGGCCGAGGGCCATCCCTGCTTTCGTGGTGCTCGACGCGGACGGCCGGATCGCCGCGAGCATCCTCGGCCGGCTGCCGTCGACGCAGACCCTCGTCGACCTGGTCGAGGACGTCGAGGACCCGGCGAAGCAGTCGGCCGATGGCTGACTGGTTCGAGTCGACCGCTGCATCGGGCTCCCTGGCCCTCGCCGTCCCGGTCGCACTGGTGGCGGGCCTGGTCTCGTTCTTCTCCCCGTGCGTGATCCCGCTGCTGCCCGGCTACCTCTCCTACGCCACCGGGCTGTCCGGCGCCGACCTGGCGAACGGGGTCGCCGGCACCCGGCGCGGCCGGATGTTCCTGGGCTCGGTGCTCTTCGTGCTCGGCTTCACGACCGTCTTCGTGATCCTGGGGACGGTCAGTGGTGCGCTCGGCGCCTGGTTGGTCGAGTGGGACCGACAGCTCGCGATCGTCCTCGGCGCGGTCAGCATCGTGCTCGGCCTGGCCTTCGCCGGCTGGCTGCCGTTCCTGAACCGTGAGTGGCGGGTCCACCAGGTGCCCGCCGTCGGGCTGGCCGCGGCACCCCTGTTCGGCTTCCTCTTCGGTCTCGGCTGGACCCCGTGCCTCGGACCGACCCTGGCCGTCATCAACGGGCTCGCCGTCAGCGAGGGTACGGCGGCGCGTGGTGCGTTCCTCTCGGTCTTCTACGCCCTCGGGCTGGGTGTGCCGTTCATCCTGACCGGGCTCGCGTACGAGAAGGCGCTGTCCGCGATCGGGTGGGTCCGCCGGCACCAGGTGTGGGTGACGCGGGCCGGCGGCGTCATGCTGATCGCGGTCGGCGTGCTGCTGCTGAGCGGCTGGTGGGCCGAGGCGGTGTCGTGGGTGCAGCTGCACCTCGTCGGTACGACGGAGACTCCCGTATGAGTACGGTTCTGAGCACCCGGCCGCCGGAGGACGACCGCCGTCCGGGCGAGCTGACCTTCCGCGAGCTGCTGCGGTGGATCTGGCGCCAGGTCACCTCGATGCGCACCGCGCTGATCCTGCTGCTGCTGCTCGCGCTGGCGGCCATCCCCGGCTCGGTCATCCCGCAGACGGGCGTCGACTCGCTCAAGACGTCGAACTGGCAGTCGGACCACCCCAAGCTGACGCCGGTCTACGAACGGCTCGGCCTGTTCTCGGTCTACGACTCGGCCTGGTTCTCGGCGATCTACATCCTGCTGATGATCTCGTTGGTCGGCTGCATCGTGCCGCGCACGTTCCACTACTGGCGGGGCATGCGCGCCAAGCCGCCGGCGGCACCGAGCAACCTGACCCGGCTGCCGGACCACGCGACGTACGGCACCACCGAGGCTCCCGAGGCCGTGCTCGAGCGCGCGACGGCGCTGCTGAAGCGCCGTCGCTACCGGCTGTCGACTCCCGATGGCGGCGACTCGGTCTCGGCCGAGCGGGGCTACCTGCGCGAGGTCGGCAACCTGGTCTTCCACCTGTCCGTGCTGGTGGTGCTGGTCGGCTTCGGGCTGGGCAGCATGTTCGGCTACAAGGGTGGCGTCATCCTGCTCGTGGGCGACGACTTCGGGTTCTCCAACAACCTGACGCAGTACGACGAGTTCAAGCCGGGCAGCCTCTTCCGGACCGACGACATGGAGCCGTTCTCCTTCAAGATCGACGACTTCGACGTCGACTGGCTGACGACGGGCCGGCGTGCCGGCATGGCGCGCGGCTTCCAGTCACACCTCACCTACCGGGAGGGGCGAGACTCCCCGGAGAAGAAGTACGACCTCCGGGTCAACCACCCGCTGTCGATCGGCAACACCGACGTGTTCCTGATCGGGCACGGCTACGCGCCGACGATCACGATCAAGGACGCCGAGGGCAACGTCTCCGGCGGCCCGACGCCGTTCCTCCCGACCAGCCAGAGCTTCCAGTCGATCGGCGTGGTCAAGGCGCCCGACGCCGAGCCGACCCAGATCGGGCTCGAGGGCGAGTTCTACCCGACCGTGGCCTTCTCGGACGAGACCGGCAGCTACTACTCGCTGCTGGGCAAGCCGTACGACCCGATGATCTCGATGCTCGTCTACACCGGCGACCTCGGCATGGACGACGGCTCGTCGCAGTCGGTCTACGCGCTCGACAAGAGCAAGACCACGATGCTGACCAAGAAGGACGGCACGCCGTACCGCCTCGACCTGCGGCCGGGCGAGACGGCGAAGCTGCCGAACGGCCTGGGCTCGGTGACCTTCGAGAAGGTGCCCGGTGTCGAAGGCGGCGTCCAGCGCTGGAACAAGATCCAGATCAGCCAGACGCCCGGCAAGTGGATCGCGCTGACCGGTGTGGTGATGGCGCTGATCGGCCTGCTCGGCTCGCTGTTCATCCGGCCGCGGCGGGTCTGGGTTCGCGCCCGTCGCGAGGGTGACGGCACACTCGTCGAAGTGGCCGCGCTCGACCGGTCCGGCGGCGGTGACGTCTCCGTCGTCGTGGACGAGCTCGTCGCCACCCTGCAAGGCCCACCAGACAAGCGAGAGGACCAGTCGTGACCGACGCAGCGTGGGAGAGCTTCAGCAACCAGGCGGTCGCCGCTGCTGGACTGCTCTACTTCCTCGCCCTCCTCTCGCACCTGGTCGAGTGGGCGTCCCTGCGCAAGGTGCCGCTCGCGTCCGGGCCGGACGCCAGCAGTTCGATCGACATCCCCGGTGGCGTCGCGGTCGCGACCGGGCCGGACAGTGAGCAGGCCGAGGACCGCGCCCGTCGTACGGCGCTCTTCGGCCGCCTCGGCTACCTGATCAGCTGTCTCGCCGTCGCCGTGCACGCGGTGGCGCTCTTCGCGCGGGGCATGGCCGCGGACCCCAACCGGGTGCCGTGGGGCAACATGTACGAGTTCACGCTGACCGGCACCTTCGTGGTCGCGTTCCTCTACGTCGTGCTCTACCGCAAGTTCCGGCTCGCGTGGATGGCCCCGATCGTGCTCGCGTTCGTGCTGACCGTCCTGATGGTCGCCGTGATCTGGCTCTACGCACCGGTCGCCCCGCTGACCGAGGCGCTGTCGTCGTACTGGCTGGTGATCCACGTCGTCTCCGCGATCATCGCGACCGGCGCCTTCACCCTCGGCGGCATCACGTCCGCGCTCTACCTGGTGAAGGAGCGGTCGCTGGCGAAGAAGGGCCCCCAGCAGACGGGGTACGTCGCGCGACTGCCCCAGCCCGAGGCGCTGGACCGGGTGTCCTACCGGCTGCACGCCTTCGGCTTCCCGGTGTGGACCTTCGCGGTGCTGATCACCGGTCCGATCTGGGCGCACCAGGCCTGGTCGTCGTACTGGAACTGGGACCCCAAGGAGGTCTGGGCGTTCATCACCTGGGTCGTCTACGCGGCGTACCTGCACGCCCGCACCACGGCCGGCTGGAAGGGCCGCAACGCCGCCATCCTGGCGCTCGTCGGCGTCGCGACGCTGTGGTTCAACTTCATCGGGATCAACTACTTCTCCACCACGTCGCAGCACTCGTACGCCGGCGGTGCGCCCGCGCCGATCTCCGCGGAGACGATGGACCGGTAGCTACTCAGCCGGATCTTCCGGGTGCTTCCGCTTGCGGTCGAGGTCGCGCAGGAAGTCGGGGTCGTCGTCCGGGCCGACGAACCGGGGCGGCTCCGGCCGCCGTGGGCGCGGCTTCGGCGTCGGCGCGATGCCGCGTCGTTGGATCGCGCGGGTCGTCAGGTAGACCGCGACCGCGATCAGGATCACGACCAGGAGGAACTTCAGCACCCCTCCAGAGTAGGACGTGAGTGGTCACGGCCTACCCTGACCCCGTGAAGGAGTTCTGGATCTACACCCTGCTGCGCGTCGTGCTGTTCCTGGCGTCGCTGGGGATCGTCATCGGCGTGTGGTTCATGATCGCCGGCCGGGCGCCCGTGATCTGGGCCGTGGTGATCGCGTTCCTGATGAGCGGCCTGGGCTCGTACTTCCTGCTCAACCACCAGCGCGAGGCGCTCGCCCGCCGGGTGCAGACCCGCGCCGAGGCGATGACCGGCAAGATCGAGGAGATGCGCTCCAAGGAGGACGCCGACGACTGAGTCGTCGTTGCGTCACTCCTTTGTGGTCACTTCTTGCGCTGGTTGAGCCGGCGCTCGATCCGGGACCTGTCCTGGCCGAGCAGCTTGGCCAGCAACGGCACCCGGAAGCGGTAGGCCAGCACCGCGGCCACCACGATCAGCAGGATCACCCAGAGCATGCTCCGAGCCTACGCCGGCGGTGGGTGCGCCCCGGTGGTCTGCTGATGGGACCGTGGGCGTCGCCCCCAGGGGGTTGCCGAACGGCTATACCGGCCGGTGCCAATTTTGTCTGGAATCTGTCGTCGCGCTTTCACGAATGGTGTCATTCTGTCGGTGGGTAGTCCGTCGTTTTCATCGTCCCGACCGCCTTCGGGATATTTCACGTGAAAGGTGGAGTCCTGTGCTCAGCTCGTACCGCGTCAGAGTCGCGGCGTTTGTGTTCTTCGCGCTGCTGCTCGTGTGGGGCATCGCTTGGGGAACCGTTGCCGGTTACCAAGGGCTCTACGGCGAACCCGAAACCGCCGCCGCCGGCGGCAGCCTGTGGGATCTCACAGCGACGGCGGCAGCGGCCGGCGTCCTGGCGTATGCGTTGACAGAGTTCATGAAACGGCTCTCGCCGTTGCGGTCGGTGTTCAATGAGCGTGCGGTGCGCAGATATTGGGCACATGAATTCGACCAGTGGTGGGATGTATCGCCGCGGCTAACCTTCGAGGGCCGGTTGCCACAGATCGTGGCGCAGCTGGCTTCGATTCAGCGCGAGGGTCTCGACGTCCCGCTAGGGCAGATAGATCGGCAGTCCTGGTATATCGAGTCCAGGCTCGACAGCTTCCAGATCGTGGCCACGGCCCGCTGGCGGCGAGTCCTGAGAATTATCTCCGCGCTCTGGGCGGGGGCCGTCATGGTGTTGGCGGTTGCGGCGTTCGAGGGAGACGGCTCCGCTTTGACGCTTGCGGTCATCGTGGGCCTGGTGGTCGGCGGACCGATCTCATGGACCGTCTACGACCTCGTCAGCCGGATCGCTGGTTCGAGCGACTGATGTTCGATCCGCTGTGGCTCACGATCCGGACGGCTCCCGCCGCAGGATCGATGAAGGAAAAGGTGGACGAGGTCCTTCGGCCGCCTTCGAACGCACCGTGGTTGATCTACATCCACGGGTTCAACGTGCCGGAGGCCCGTGCCAAGGAACAGTGGGCGGTTCTCAGGGGTCTGCTTCCAACGGCGACGCGAGGGGTCTTCGCGGGGCCGTTCCTCTGGCCGAGCGATCGATATGAAAGGCGATCCCTCAGTCGGTCGAGCTATGCGAGCATACTCTCCAAGCGTGCCGATGAGGCGGGCCGCATCCTCGGCCGGTACCTGCGGGAGCGAGCCCACGGCGATGTCGTCCTGGTCGGCCACTCGCTCGGAGCCAGGGTGGCTCTGGTCGCCGCCACCGCCTTCCAGTCCGGCCGGCCCCAGCGTCTGCGCGGGCTCGCGCTGCTGGGCGCGGCGGTCCCGATTTCGGACATGACCGGTGTGTTCTGGGATCAGCTGGCGGTGGTCGAGGCGGTGGGCGTCTCGCCGGCCGACCGGGTGCTGGGACGTCCGTTTCGCTTCGGGCAGCTGATCTCTGCACCTTTCGCCCCCAGGACGGAGGCAGTCGGGCTACGGGGCTGGCCGGAGGACCGGGACTGGAGCCGGGTCGACTGTCAGATCGACCACCACGAGTACTGGCGCGCCAAGCGCTCGGCCGAGGTCGTGGCCAAGGTTTCGGAACGTTGGATGGAACGGACGCCGGCCAGTGCCGCGAGCCCGCTGGAGTGGAGCGTGTAGGTTCACCGTCCGGTCGTTCGTCCGTGTCACGGCCCTTCCGGGCCCGCGCCTGCGGGAATCACGTCGTTGTGCCGGATGGCCTTGTAGGCGTCCCGGATCGCTCGAAGCTGTGCGGCTCGCTCGGGGCCGTCCTCCGGCAACAGGTCGAGATCTTGCAGTAGCACCTCGTACTGAGGCCTTAGCGTGCGGTGGGTTCGCCACCGAGCGCCGAAACCAAGGGCGCGCTCCAAGGCGATGACCACGGTTGCAATGCCGGTGAGGAGGCGCGGAATCCAGCCGGTTTCTCCGGTCCACACAAAGCTCGTCGCGGCCGTCGTGCAGATGACCGCCAGCGCCGTTCCGCCGTTGTACAGGAATGAGTCGAGTCGCGGATTGTGTTCCGCGATCGACCGCTCGAGGGAGCTGCGGATCTCACTGTCGTCGCCGGGCATGTCGGCACCTCCCAAGAATCGTTGAAGAATCGCACCGATCCGGCGGTTGGGCAACGAGGTCTGGACCGACCGCTCCAGCCGGGACTATCCGCAGACGACCAGCGCGCCGGCGACCAGCACCGCCCAGAGCAGCTCGGCGAGCCCGGTCTGCTGCAGCACCGGGATCAGGCCGGGTCCGACGGCGCCACCCAGGACGGTGCGGGTGGCGGGCAGCGCCAGCACCAGGAAGCCGAGCCCGACCAGGACGCACCACGACGTCACGACGGCGACCGCGACCACCGCGGCCGCGGCGGCCACCACGAGCACGGCGTACAGGAGCCGGGTGCGGCGCTCGCCGAGCACGACCGCGAGGGTGCGCTTGCCGGCGACCGTGTCGGTCGGGATGTCGCGCAGGTTGTTGGCGACCAGGATCGCGCAGGCCAGGGCGCCGATCCCGACGGCCGCCCAGAGCGAGGCCCACTCCCAGGTCTGGGTCTGGACGTACGTCGTGCCGACGACCGCGACCAGCCCGAAGAAGACGAACACCATCACCTCGCCGAGGCCGAGGTAGCCGTAGGGCTTCGAGCCGCCGGTGTAGAACCATGCCGCCAGCACCGACACGACCCCGACCGCGAGCAGCCACCAGGCGGTCGTCGCGGCCAGCACGAGCCCCGCGACCGCGGCGACGCCGAAGGCCAGGAAGGCGGCCCGCTTGACCGCGGCTGCCGGTGCCACCCCCGATCCCACGAGCCGCAACGGCCCGACCCGGTCGGCATCGGTGCCGCGGATGCCGTCGGAGTAGTCGTTGGCGTAGTTGACCGCCACCTGGAGCGCGAGGGCCACCACCAGCGCGAGCAGCGCCTTCCACCACACCACGCTGTCGGCGTACGCCGCGACGCCGGTGCCGGCGAGGACGGGGGAGACGGCTGCGGGCAGGGTGCGCGGTCGGGCGCCGGCGAGCCATTGAGCTGGCCGAGGATGGGAGGGTGCCACAACGGGAGATTCAAGCAGCCGTCGGCTGCTGCGTGCGCGCCAGGTAGCGCTCGGCCGACCGCGCGGCCGGCTTCATCACCAGGACGGCGACGATGACGATGCCGGCGATCGTCAGCCAGCCGGCGGTGCCCCACTCCATGGCCAGGAAGGTGTACGCCGCGGGAGCCCAGACGCTGCCGAGGGTCTCGCCGAGCTGACTGGCCCCCTGGTACTCCCCGCGTCGCTCCGGGTCCGAGAGCTCGGACAGGAAGCCCCAGTGCGCCGCGGACTCGAACAGCTCGGCGCCGGTGACGGTGACGTGCCCGAGCCAGACCAGCAGGATCGTGGTCCAGCCGAGGGTGTCGTGGGTGACCAGCACGATCAGGCAGGAGATCACGAAGAAGGTCGCGGCGATCCGGGCGGCCCGCAGCGACGAGTCGACCGAGTTCACGCCCCGGGCGGCCGGCACCTGGAACAGCACGGCGAGGACGGTGTTGGTGCCGAAGAGCCACGCCAGCAGCAGGTGCGGGGCGTCGGTCTCCTGCACCAGCCAGAGCGGGATCACGATGTTGAGCAGCACCTGGTTGGTGTCGAGGACGCCGTTGCAGGCGCTCAGCACGACGAACCCCCGGTTGCGCAGGGCGCTGGAGCCCACCGCCTTCTCGACCGGTGCCTTGGCCGCCTGGTCGTGCTCCGCGTTCGGGAGCCGGGTGATGAGCCACGCGTTGAGGGCGAGCACGCAGGCGGTGACCCACGGCATCGCCCGGATGATGGCGTCGCTGTCGAAGGCGAGCGCGAGCCCGCCCGCGAGCGCCCCGATCGTGAAGCCGATGTTGAGGGCCGCCCGCATGAAGGCCATCGAGCGCACTCGCTCGTCGTGGGGGAAGACGTCGAGCGTGTACGCGCCACGCCCCGACCAGCCCGCACGCTGGGCGAGCTCGAGGGCGACGACCATCACGACGTACGTCGCGAAGCCGTCGACGAACGGCCACACCAGGTAGAGCGCCGCGGTCAGCGAGGCGCCGATCGCCCACTGTCGCTTGGGTCCGATGCGGTCGGCGAGCCGGCCCAGCGGCACGGCGAACGCGAACGCGAACACCCCGGCGATGGTCAGCCCGAGACCGACCTGCGCAGCGCTGAGGCCGACGATGTGGGTGAAGAAGACGGCGCTGCCAGTGATGAAGGCGCCCTCGCCGATCGCGAACAGCACCGACTGCATCGAGAGCCGACGTGCCAGCGGCGTCGGTGGGAGGAACCGATCGAGGCGGGAGGGCACGGGCGCCATCTCACCACGCACGGATAGTGTCGGTCGCGTGAATTCCGCGGTCCGCGAACTCGACGCCTGGCTGGCCGCCGAGGATCCCGATCCGTGGGTGGTCGAGACATCCGGATCGACAGGTACGCCGAAGCGGGTGGCCCTCTCGCGGGCCGCTGTGCTCGCGTCCGTGCAGGCGTCCGCGCGTCGGCTGGGGGGGTCGGGTCGCTGGCTGCTGGCCCTTCCGGCGTCGTACGTCGCGGGCGTCCAGGTCATCTGCCGGTCGCTGGTCGCCGGCCACGAGCCGGTGCTGCTCGAGGACCACGGGTCCTTCCCGGAGGCGTCTCGCGACGCCGACTTCGTCTCGCTGGTCCCGACCCAGCTGCACCGCCTCCTCGACACCGATGCCGAGGCGCTGCGGGGGTTCCACACGGTGCTGCTCGGCGGCGGCCCGATCGACCCTGGGCTGCGTCGTCGCGCCGAGGATGCGGACGTGCGGCTGGTCGCGACGTACGGCTCCGCGGAGACGGCCGGGGGCTGCGTCTACGACGGCTACGCGCTGGACGGGGTCGCGGTCGCCATCGATCGCGACGGCCGGGTCCGGATCGCCGGGCCGACGCTCTTCGACGGGTACGACGGCGACCCCGACGGCACCGCTGAGGTGCTCGTCGACGGGTGGTTCCTGACCTCCGACGCCGGCCGGCTCGACGAGGACGGCCGGCTGCACGTGCTGGGCCGTGTCGACGACATCGTGGTCAGCGGCGGGGTCAACGTGCCCGCGCCGGCCGTCGCCGCCCGGCTGCGCGAGCACCCCTCGGTCGAGGCCGTGGAGTTGCTCGGCGTACCAGACGAGGAGTGGGGCAACCGACTTGTTGCGTTCGTCGTCGGGGTCTCGACAGGCTCGACCACCGAATGGTTGGACAAGCTGCGGGAGTGGGTGGGCGAGGCCCATCCGCGGTCCTGGGCGCCGCGACAGCTGGTGGTGCTCGACGAGATCCCGCTGCTGGCCAACGGCAAGCCGGACCGGCTGACCCTGCGAGGCATGGTGTGAGGGTCTACAGCCTGCCGATGCGCACGAAGTTCCGCGGCATCACCGTGCGCGAGGGCGTGCTGATCCCCGGCCCGGCGGGTTGGGGGGAGTGGAGCCCGTTCCTGGAGTACGACGCCGAGGTCGCCGAACCCTGGCTGCGCTGCGCCGAGGAGGCTGCCGCCGGTGACTGGCCGGCGCCGGTCCGCGACTCGGTGCCGGTCAACGTGACCGTCCCTGCGGTCGGGCCCGAGCAGGCGCACGCGATCGTGCTCCGCGGCGGCTGCCGCACCGCGAAGGTCAAGGTCGCCGAACCCGGACAGTCCCTTGCCGACGACCAGGCCCGGCTCGAGGCGGTCCGCGACGCCCTCGGGCCCGGCGGCCGGGTGCGCATCGACGTCAACGGGCTCTGGGACCTCGACACCGCCATCGCCTCGATCCCGGTGCTGGACCGTGCCGCCGGCGGCCTGGAGTACGTCGAGCAGCCGGTCGCCACCGTCGAGGACCTGGCGCGGGTACGCCGGGCCGTCGGCGTACCGATCGCGGCCGACGAGTCGATCCGCCGGGCCGCCGACCCCTACCGCGTGCGCGAGCTCGAGGCCGCCGACGTGGCCGTGCTGAAGGTGCAGCCGCTCGGCGGCGTACGCGCGTGCCTGCGGATCGCGGAGGACATCGGGCTGCCGGTCGTGGTCTCGTCGGCCCTGGAGACGTCGATCGGGGTCGCAGCGGGAGTGGCGCTGGCGGCCGCCCTGCCGGAGCTGCCGTACGCGTGCGGACTGGCCACCGTGCAGCTCCTCGAGGCCGACGTCGTCACCGAGTCGTTGCTGCCCGTCGACGGCGCGCTGCCGGTGCGGCTGCCGGTCGTGGACGAGTCGCTGGTGCGCGCCGACCCGGACCGGGTCGCGCACTGGGAGGCCCGGCTGGCCGAGGTGCTTGCCCTGAGAAGTGACAGAGTGCGGCAGGATCGGTCTCTGTGAGCGCCACCGACATCGCCCGCGCCGTCGTGACCGCGCTGGTCGAGGCGGGCGTTGCCGAGGTCGTCATCGCCCCCGGCTCGCGCAACGCGCCGCTCTCCTTCGCGGCGTACGACGCGGCCTCGGCCGGGCTGCTCCGGCTGCACACCCGCGTCGACGAGCGCACCGCCGGCTTCCTGGCCCTCGGGCTCACCAAGAACGGCAACCGCGCTGCGGTGATCTGCACGTCCGGCACTGCCGTCGCCAACCTGCACCCGGCCGCGCTCGAGGCCGCACACGTCGGGCTGCCGCTCGTGGTCGTCACCGCCGACCGGCCGGCCCGGCTGCGGGGCACCAACGCCAACCAGACCACCGACCAGGTCGGCGTCTTCGGGCCGCTGGTCGTGACCCAGGACGTCGCCGAGCTCGATCTCCGGACGACCGGGCCGGTGCACCTCAACGTGCCGCTCGACGAGCCGCTGCTTCCTGACTCCCGCTGGGAGCCGGACGTGACCCCGGGGCCCGCGCCGGTGCGCGCGACCCCGGCCGTGATGGTCACGCTGAAGCACGGCCCGCGCACCGTTGTGGTCGCCGGCGACGACGCCGGCCCGCAGGCCAGGCAGCTGGCCGAGTCCGGCGGTTGGCCGCTCTTCGCCGAGCCCAGCAGCGGCTCGCGCACCGGAGCCAACGCGCTGCGCACCTACCGGCTGCTGGTCGACGGCGATCTCGGCCGCCTGGTCGAGCGGGTGGTGGTCTGCGGCCACCCCACCCTCTCCCGGCCGGTCAGCCGGCTGCTCGCGCGCGAGGACGTCCAGGTGATCGACACGCCGACCCGGGGGGTGTGGGGCGAGCGTCCGTTCCCGGTCGACGAGCGCCTCCCCGTCGTCCCGCACGCCGAGCGGGCCGACGACACCGGCTGGCTCGAGGAGTGGCACGCGGCCGACGCCGCCGTCGGGCGGCAGCTCGACGCGCTGCTCGCCGCCGAGGCGGACCTCACGCCGTACGAAGTCGCCGGCGCGGTCGCGCGTGCGCTCCCACCGGGTGGGCTGCTCGTCGTCGGCGCGTCCAGCCCGATCCGCGACCTCGACCTGATGGTGCCGCGCTACGAGGTCGGCGCCCGCCGCAAGGTGATCGCCAACCGCGGCCTGGCCGGCATCGACGGCACCATCTCGACGGCGATCGGTGCGACGCTGGCGCGTCCGGAGACGGCGCGCGCGTTCGCCCTGATGGGTGACGTGACCTTCCTCCACGACGCCAACGGCCTCGTCATCGGCCCGGGCGAACCCGTGCCCGACCTGACGATCGTGGTCGTCAACGACGACGGCGGCTCGATCTTCACGATGCTCGAGCAGGGCGACCCGGCGTACGACGACCGCTTCGAGAAGCTCTTCGGCACCCCGCACGGCGTCGACCTCGCCGCCCTCTGCGCGTCGACCCGGACCCCGCACTGGAAGGTCGGGTCGCTGCCGGAGCTGGAGCAGGCCCTCGCGAGTCCCAACGGCGGCATCGAGGTCGTCGAGGTCGTCGTACGCCGCGACAACCGCCGCGAGCTCGACGCCCGGATCCGCAGTCTGAGAGCGTGACCAGGAGCTCGTCTCAGGAGTAGCCCTGGTCGGGCTCCGGAGCGACCGGTGGGTCGAGGTCGTCGCGGGTGCGAAGTCGCAGCGCGGTCGTCGATGGGATCGCCGAGCGTCCCATGTCGTAGCCGAGCTCTTCGAGGATCTCGGCGAGGGGGCGAGATCTCACGATCGGACGATCGGGGTGGGCACCCTCGGGCCCGAACACGGCAAGAGCCCATTCGCCACCGGGCGTGAACCGCGGCATGTAGCGCAGCGCGCCGAACCCATCCTGCCGGACCGCGGCAGCCCACTCCGCCGTCAGCCGGTAGTCGGAAGTGGTGTGGATCTCACCGGTGACTCCCGCCGACGCGGCGCCCGCGGCCAACAGGTCGGCGACGGGACCGTCCAGGTCGGGAAGCAGGACGCGTGTGACCACGCGTCCCTCGACGTGGGCCATCGGGATCGGCGTTTGATGCGCGAGGAAGCGGCCGCAACGCTCACGGGCAGCGGCACCTTCGGTGGCCGCGAGATAGCAGGTCCCTTCCGGCGAAGGTAGGTCGAAGCGGCCGCCAGGGAACTCGCCCGAGTCGTCGGGTAGAGACGAGTGCCACCAGCAGCCGTTGTCGGTACTCGTTGGTCGCGCGGCGTGCTCGCGGTAGCGCGGCGACGCGGGGTTCAGGTGTGCGACCGGAAGGCCGGTGAGATCGGCCGCCGGGGGGCCGAGCGCCGGCGTTGATCGGTGGTCGCTCAGCGGGAGAACTCCGCGTTCACGGTCCGCGCGTACTCCGCGAGAACCTCGAGACCGCCCTCGTCGGCTGCCCAGTCGACCGGGCACCGGTCCTCGAGGTCGGCTGTCGGCGTGCGCATCAGGACCGCGACCGTCCACGGATCCTGGTCTCGAAGAATGCGGAAGAACTCCCGCAGGGCGGGCTTGACTCGCACGGCGCCCTGAAATGTCTCGAACTGGGAGACCGGGTAGAAGATGTCGCCGTCGGTGGTCTTCAGGCCGAGGATGGTGCCGGCACGGCGGCGGTCCGCCATGGCAGCGCGAGACGGACTTCCCAGCGCCCGACGCGTGCGGTCAGCGCTCCAGAGCGGGGCGACGAGATCGGCGATCTCGTTGTGTTCCGGATCGTCGGCACGGTCGATGACGAGGCCCGCGATGACGCCCGCCATGGTGTCGGGATCGACGAGTCGGACGTCGCCGGTTCCGGCGAGCGCACGCTCGATCAGGAGGGTGACTCTGGTGCCGATCGCCTCGGCGTACTCTGACGGCGTCATCGCTGCTGGGGTGCTGCCTGCGCCCGCGGGGCCGAGATCCACGATGACGGGCTGAGCATCGGCTCGCGGTGCATCGGCGTCCTCGAGGCGCTCGTCCTCAGCGAGCCCGCGTCGTACGAACCTGCCCATGAGCCCTCCTTCTGCCAGTGGTAACTCTACGTCGAGGCGTAAAGGGCGTAAAGGGCGTAGCGGTGTGTGGCGGTGCGCGCAGAAGACAGACGTTCTGAGCGAACGGATCACGCTCCGGAAACGTTCGTCGGCAAGGATGGGCGGGTGCACGTTGCCCTCTTCCTGATCGCGCTCCTCGTCGGCGTGCTGGCCGGGGTCGTGGTCGCGGGTCGGATCGGTGTGCCCGCGCCACTCCTGCTGGTCGTCGGCGGTGTGGCCGCGTCGTTCCTGCCGTTCGTGCCCCAGGTCCACCTCGAACCCGAGGTGGTGCTGATCGGCCTCCTCCCGCCGCTGCTCTACTCCGCGTCGATCTCGTCGTCGTTGATCGACTTCAACGCGCACCGGCGGGTGATCCTGGCGCTCTCGATCGGTGCGGTCCTCTTCACCACGGCCGGGGTGGGCGTGGTGATCCACGAGCTGCTGCCCGGCGTCTCCTGGCCGATCGCGTTCGCGCTCGGTGCGGTGGTGGCGCCGCCGGATGCCGTCGCTGCGACGGCGATCGGGCGCAACATCGGCCTGCCCCGCCGGATCGTCACGATTCTCGAGGGCGAGTCGCTCTTCAACGACGCGACCGCGCTGGTGGCCCTGCGCACCGCCCTCGCCGCGACCGGCATCACGTGGGTCGTCGGCAAGGACTTCGTGGTCGCGGCCGGTGGCGGCGTACTCATCGGTGTCCTGGCCTTCCTCGTGGTCGGCGCGATGCGCAAGCGGATCACGGACCCGGTGCTGGACGTCGGGCTGTCCTTCGTCATCCCGTTCGCCTGCTTCATCGCCGCCGAGGAGATCGGCGCGTCCGGCGTCGTGGCCGTCGTGGTGGCCGGTCTGCTGCTCGGCCACAAGGCTCCGATCCTCCAGACCGCGCAGTCGCGGATCGCCGAGGGCACCAACTGGCGGACGATCGCGTTCCTGCTCGAGAACACCGTCTTCGCGCTGATCGGGCTGCAGGCGCAGTGGCTCTTCCAGGACCTTGCCGACAGCGACCTGTCCGGCGGCCGGATCGCCGCGATCTGCGCGTCCACGCTGTTGGCCTGCATCGTGCTTCGCCTGATCTGGGTCTACATCTCCCGGTGGATGCTGGTGCGGCCCGGTCCGGACCCGGCGACCGGCGGCCGGCCGCCGATCGCCCAGACGTTCCTGGTCGGGTGGGCCGGGATGCGCGGCGTCGTCACGCTGGCCGCCGCCTTCCTCATCCCCGAGGACACCGCGAACCGCGAGGTGCTGCTGATGGCGGCGTTCACCGTGGTGGCCGGCACCCTGCTGATCCAGGGTCTGTCGCTGCCGATGCTCGCGCGCTGGCTGAAGGTGCCCTCGCCGGACCCGCTCGACGACGCGCTCGCGCGGGCGACCCTGCTCCAGCAGGCGTCCAAGGCCGCGTTGGACGAGCTCGACGGGATGGAGTACGACGACCAGGCCGGCGTCGTTGACCTGGTCCGTCAGCGGCTGGACCAGCGCAACTTCGCGGCCTGGGAGCGCCTCAGCACCACCGCCGACCAGGAGTCTCCGGCCGCGCTCTACTACCGGATCCGCACCCAGATGCTCCAGGCCGAGCGGCGCCGCATCCTGGAGATCCGGAAGTCGGGCACCGTCGACTCGGAGGTGATCGCCGATGTCCTCGCGACCCTCGACATCGAGGAGTCCATGCTCGACAGCGCCGAGGCGGAGCGCGACGAGACCGCGGCGTACGCCAGCCGCCGCTGGACCACCGGCGAGCTCTGCCCCGACCTGGAGCAGTACGCCGTGACCGAGGCGGAGCTGGCGACGTACTGCCAGGCCTGTCTCGACGAGGGCACCCAGTGGGTCGCGCTACGCCGCTGCCTCGAGTGCGGCAACGTCGCCTGCTGCGACTCCTCGCCGAAGCAGCACGCCACCAGGCACTTCCACGAGAGCACTCACCCGGTGATGCAGTCCGCGGAGCCCGGTGAGGACTGGCGCTGGTGCTTCGTCCACCACCTCACGGCTTGAACCGGATCGGGAACGACAGTGCCCCGGTGTTGCCGGAGACCGGCAGCCACTGACCGGGACCGTCCGGTACGGCGTCGCGCATCCGCCGGGCGAGTAGTGGCAGTGCGACTGCCATATCTGTGCGCGCGACGAAGTGCCCGAGGCAGTGGTGCACCCCGGCGCCGAAGCCGTGGTGCGGCGGGCGCTGCTGGGTGATGTCGAAGGCCGGGTCGGGCATCGCCGACGGATCGGTGCCCGCGCTGTGCGAGAGCATCTGCACGATGCCGCCCCGCGGGATCTGCAGCCCCTGGAACTCCACGTCCTCCAGCGCCTCGCGGGTCACCCACGTGACGGTGGGGTTGACCCGCATCACCTCCTCGACGGCGTTCTCTCCCAGGTCGGGCCGCTCGCCCAGGAGCCGCCACTGGTCGGGGTGCTGCAGCAGGGTCTGGAGCGCGAGGCCGAGCTGGTTGCGGGTGGTCTCCATCCCCGCGAACGCGAGGAAGACCAGCGCGACGCCGAGCTCGTGCTCGCTGAGGCGGTCGCCGTCGTCGCTCGCCTGCACCAGCGTCGTGACCAGGTCGTCCCGCGGGTGGGTACGCCGGTCGGCGACCACCTCGCCGACGTACTCGTAGAGGCCGGTCAGGGCGGCCTCGATCTTCGGTACCTGGTTGCCGACGTCGATCGAGAACGACGCCCCCAGGTCGTCGGCCCACTGCGCGACCTGGTGCCAGTTGTCCTCGGGCAGGCCGAGCAGCACGCAGATGATGCGGGCGGCGTACGGCTCGGCGAACTCGCTCACGAACTCCACCGAGCCGCGGTCGGCGAAGCCGTCGATCAGCTCGTTGGCGAGAGCCTGGAAGCGCGGCCGCATCGCCGCGATCGTCTTGTTGCGGAAGGCCGGCATCAGCAGCCGCCGGATGCGGGAGTGGTCGTCGCCCTCCAGGCTCAGCAGCGTCTCCTGCCACCAGTCCGAGAACAGCCCGGAGTGGATCCCGTTCTGCGCCGGCCAGCGCGCGTTGCCCTGCCGGAACCGCCGGTCGCGCAGCAGTGCGCTCACCTCGGCGTGCCGGAGCACCGCCCAGCCCCAGTTGGTCTCGACGTACCAGCCGTCGTCGCGGGCGGCGTGGACCGTCGGCGAGGTGACGTCGAAGGTCGGGTCGGAGAGGTCGAAGCGGGCTGGTGAGTGCGTCATGGCTTGACCATCCTGATCTCCCACGTGCCGAGGTCGGCGTACAGCTCGCGGGCGCCGTCGGGGACGAACCCGTTGCGGGCGTAGAAGCCGCGGGCGCGGGCGTTGTCCTCCAGCACCCACAGGGAGCACGGCTCCTCGGGGCGTACGGCGTCCCAGAGCCGCTGGCCGAGGCCCGTGCCCCACCACGCCGCGCGGACGTAGATCGCGTAGAGCTCGGTCGACGCCGGTGTGTCCGGGTCGCGGTTGGCGCCGGCCACGGCAAAGCCCACGAGCTCACCGTCCGCCTCGGCCAGGACCCGCGGCGGACCGTCGACGAGCTGCTTCGTCCACGCCGCGACGAAGCGGTCCGATGTCGCCAGTCGTTCCTCGAGCAGAGCCGGGTCGGCGTACGGCGTGTACGCCTCGCGCCAGCACGCCATGTGCATGGCGGCGCCGGCCTCGGCATCGGCCGGTACGGCGGGGCGCAGCTCGACGCCGGCGGGAAGGCTCACGTCAGCATCGTAGGGAGCAGGATTACGGTTGCTGCATACGGATTACCAAGTTCGGCCATGCCTGCGTCCGGATCGAGCACGACGGCACCACCATCGTCCTCGACCCCGGTGTCTTCACCGACGTCGAGGCGGTCGACGGAGCGGACGCCGTACTGATCACCCACGAGCACTTCGACCACTACGTCCCCGACCACCTCCGGGCGACCGACGCGCGGATCTTCACAATCGACGCGGTCGCCGCGAAGATCCGCGAGGACGCCCCCGACCTGGCGGAGCGGATCACGGTCGTCTCACCGGACGAGACCTTCGACGCGGGGCTTCCGGTCCGGGTCGTCGGCGAGGTGCACGCCGTGATCCACCCCGAGTTCCCGCAGATCTTCAACAGCGGCTACGTCCTGACCGCCGGGGACACGAAGATCTACCACCCCGGTGACTCCCTCACCGAGCCGGGCGAGGCGGTCGACGTACTGCTCGTGCCTTCGTCGGCGCCCTGGCTCAAGGCGTCGGAGGCGGTCGAGTTCGCCCGCGCCGTGAAGGCGCCGCGCAACCTCGCGATCCACGACCGGATCTACACCGAGGCCGCGCACGGCATCCTCGAGCAGCACATGAACGTCTTCCTCCCGAAGGCCGGCCAGGAGTACACGCGCCGCGCCGACGGCGAGGACTTGTAGGGGACTGCTGTCGCTTGACAGCCGTTGCAACCCCCGACAAGCGACGGGATCCCCGGTCGACCGGGGATCCCGACACCGACCGACCGAGACCTCAGTCCGCGGTCAGCGCGTCCCGCACCGGCACGAACTTCGCCTGCGCCTCGGCGAGCTCGGCCTCGGGGTCGGAGTCGGCGACGATGCCGCAGCCGGCGAAGAGCCGCACGGTGCTGCCGGTCAACCGGGCCGAGCGGAGCGCGATGCCCCACTCGCCGTCGCCGGTGGTGTCCATCCAGCCGACCGGGCCGGCGTAGCGGTCGCGGTCCATGCCCTCGATCTCGGCGATCATCGCGGTGGCCACGGGGGTGGGCGTGCCGCCGACCGCGGCCGAGGGGTGCAGCGCCTCGGCGAGCTGGAGCGAGGACACCGTGGCGGCGTCGTGCACGACCCCGGCGACATCGGTGGCGAGGTGCATCACGTTGGGCAGGTGCAGCACGAACGGCGCCTCGGGCACGTTCATCGAGGAGCAGTGCGGCTCGAGCGCGTCGGCGACCGAGCGTACGGCGTACTCGTGCTCCTCCAGGTCCTTCGACGACCGGGCCAGGGTCGCGGCGAGCGCGAGGTCGCGGCCGTCGTCGCCGGTCCGGCGGATCGTGCCGGCGAGCACCCGCGAGGTGACCAGGCCGCGCTCACGGCGCACCAGCATCTCCGGGGTCGCGCCGAACATGCCGTCGACGTGGAAGGTCCAGCACATCGGGTAGGTCTCGGTGAGGCGCCGCAACGGCCACCGCACGTCGATCGGCTCCTCGGCGGTCGCGACCAGGTCGCGGGCCAGGACGACCTTCTCGAGGTCGGCGCGGCTGATCCGGGCGACGGCGTCCGCGACGACCGACATCCACTGCTCCCCGTTGAGGGCGCCGTCCGCGAAGCTCACCCCGACCGGTGCCGCGGGCGTCTCGGCGGGCTCTAGCAAGGGGTCCGGCCCGTCCCCGACGACGGTCACCCAGGCGACGTCGCCGCGGCGACCCACGACCACGCGGGGTACGACGAGGACGGACTCGCCGGGCTCGTCGGCGAAGGTGAACGTGCCGAACGCGACCGGGCCGCTCCCGGGCTCGCCGACCTCGTCGACGACGATCGCCCGGGCCGTGGTCTCGCGCCACCACTTGTCGGCGTCCGCGAACCGGGTCGCGCCGTGGGTGCGCACCTCGGCGGCGACACCCCAGCCGACCAGGCCGTCGCCGCGGCGCAGCCAGGTCACCGGCTGGTCGGCTGGCACCAGGTCGAGGAGTCGCGTGGCCTCCGCCAGCTCGAGGCGGGAGGTGCGGACGGTCAGCGTCACGGGCCGAGCGTACTCACGGACCCGGCGAATCCCCGCCTCGGGCGGGCTAGTAGCGTCGGAGTACGTGAGCACCCCCACAAGCGCAGGTCGCACCCCGACCGTGGTCGCGATCCTCCTCGGCCTCCTGTTCCTCGGCCTGATGGCCGCGTTCGCGATCGGGCTGCCGAAGGCACAGGGCGACGAGGCCGACGCCGAGGCGCTGACCCTGACCCTGCCGGACACGCTGCCGGGAGGGTACGTCGCGTCCGACGACCCGGCGGCCTTCACGGACGGCCAGCTGGCCGACCAGGCCGACGAGATCGCCAAGCAGGAGAAGGCCAACCGCGAGTACGGCAACACGGTGCTCCCCGAGGCGCTCGGCACGGCCGCGGAGACCCGGACCTACGTGGCCAACGGCACCGAGGCGGTGTTCGTCCAGGCGTTCCAGTCCGAGGGCGGCGCGTTCGCGCCCAACAACGTCCCCGACCCCGCGAACACCGGCGGCCAGGCGGGCACCGAGATGAAGGCCGTCGGCGACGGCGCCTGCATCCTCACCTACGGGCAGGCGCAGGCCGAGGGCCAGGCGCCCCCGGTCGCGTTCAGCCAGTGCCAGGTCTCCCAGGGCGAGGTCACCGTGCAGATCGGCTCTTCGGCTGTGGCCGCCGAGGACCTGGTGGGTGTCGCGGACGACCTGCTGAAGACCTTCGACGAGGACTGACGTCATCCCTCGGGGTCGTCGACCCCGAGGATCGCGAGCGCCTCGGCCCGGTCGCCGGGCGCCGCGTCGCGCTGGGCGAAGCCGCCTTCGCGATGGGCGACCAGGTACCGCTCGCCCACGCCGACCGAGCCGACGACCGTGCCGGAGCGGTAGAGGTTCAGCTGCACGCTGACGATCTGTACGCCGTCGCGCGGGACGTACCAGCCGTCCTCACGCTCCCCGAGCCAGGCCACGAACCGGCCGATGGCGGCCGGGTCGGAGACCTCGTCGTACTCGAGGTTGAGGTTGTCGGTGACCTGGATCCGGTCGGCGTCGGACAGGTCGCCGAACGTCACCTCGTGGGTCTTCGGCCGCACGTCAGCCGCCTGCCGTCGGATAGGGCTGGTCGAAGGTGTCGCGCCACATGTCCTGGTCCATCCACGCCTGCTCTCCGTCGATGTAGAACTCGCACATGACGTTGCCGTCGCGGCCCGGACGCCTGGTGCCGGTCGCACCCACGACCATGCCATCGCGCCACGCGGACTTCAGGGCGTGCACGGAGCCGTCGACGTTGAACATGTAGACCCTGCTCTGCGGATCGAAGTCCTGGATCACGGCCCGCCTCGCCATCGGGTCGAAGTCGTCCACGGGCGCCTCGGGGACCGGTACGTCGCCGGGGCCCTCGACCACGTCGTCATCGTCGTCATCGTCGTCGTCGTCGAGGATCGGGACCTTGGGGTCCGTGCCCGCCAGCGCGACGCCGCTGATGGTGCCCTCGACCGTCCCCTCGATGGGGTCGACGTAGCGCACCTTGATCTCCCCGGCGTCGCCCGGCAGCCAGCTCTCGTCCAGCACCAGGATCTCGTGGCCACCCTGGGCCCACCCGACGTTGCGACCGTCCTTGGAGATGGGGACGATGAAGTTCTCGTCGCCGCTGACCCAGAACTGCCGGGCCTTCGGCTCGACGTACAGGTCGTCCTTGACGATGTAGCCGAGCGCGCGGTCCGGTCCGAACCTGATCTGGATGACCCGGCCCATGTTCTTCACGACCGCGATGTCGGTCCCGCCGGTCAGCGTGATCAGCTTCTCGGCCTTGCCCCGGTCGTGGTAGACCTGCACGGCCTTCCGGTCGTCACCCGCGAGCTTGCCCGGCACGCCGTCGCCGATCATCTCGCGCAGGTCGAGCTGGCGGGTCTTCTCCGGGCTGAGGATCGCGCCCAGCTTGTGCCCCCAGCCAGGGTGCAGCCCGCTCGGCTTCTTCTTCTCGACGCCGGCCTTGTCGAGCAGGGTCCAGACCGTCGCGTTGCAGTTCTCGCCGGTGACCAGCGCCTCGAGGCCGCCGAGACCGCCCGAGTTCGCCTTGAAGGTCTTGCCGACGTACGGCACCCGCATGGCGTTGATGATGTCGGCCGCGCGGTACATCTTCTCGACCGACTGGATCGCCTTCTCGCCCGTGGCGACCGTGACGGTCGGAGCCGCGGGGTCCCAGTCGACCGTCTTGGGTACGTAGGGGCCGATGCTGCACGCCGTGACGTCGCCGCTCGGACCGCCGCGGAAGTAGGTCTGTTCGCCCTCGCTGGACGTGTAGACGAGGAAGAGGTGCATCCGGTCCGGGAGCAGCAGGTGCTGGCTGCCGATGAACGTGGACCGGACGTCCAGCTTCGGTCCGCCGGCCTCGTCCGCCTTCTCCTCCGGGGTCAGCTGGATGGCGGCCGAGAAGCCGGCGCTCTGGAGCCACGACTGGGTCTCCGGCGCGTACGGCCCCTTGTCGATCAGGCCCTTCATCTTGTCGCGGTTCTTGATGGTCTTGGGGTAGTACTTCGTCTCCAGCGACTTCTTCTCTTCACCGTCGAGCGCGCGCAGCTCGCCGGCCTCGGTGAGCTTGGGCTCCTTGACCTTCTGCACCACGATGTCGACGTACTCGCGCAGGATGTAGGCGCGGAGCAGGTCCTTGAGGGCTCGCTTGTCCTCGTCGCCGCTGGCCCGCTTGCTCCAGGAGGAGACGTCGACGATCTCCTTCTGGTGCTTCTTGGGCACCCAGGCCTGCGTGCGCGCCTGGGTCATCTCGTAGGTGTGGTCGAGCTTCCTCGCGGCGGTGAAGGCCTTCGCGGCGTCCGAGTCGAGGCCCTCGTCGCCCTTGGCGACGGTCGCCTTCTTGGCCGCGGGCTGAGGCGTCACCGCCTTGGGCTCCTCTACCTTCTTCTTGCCGATCCCGAACAGGCGGTGGACGGGTCCGCTGCCGCCGCCGTTCTGTACGACGTGCGCGAGCTCGTGGGCCAGGACCCGCTCACCGGCGGGCGAGGCGGTGTCGACACCCGAGCCGAGGAACACGTCCTTGCCCGAGGTGAACGCCTGCGCGGAGATCGAGCTGCTGAGGTCTGCGGCGCCCCGGTCGTCATGCAGCCGGACCGACGAGAAGCTCTGGCCGAAGGCACCCTCCATCCGGCGACGAACCGGCTCGTCCAGCGGCCGGCCCCCGCCGGTGCGGCCCGCGATCCGCGCTGCCGTGCCCGCGTCGAGCGCGCCGCCCTCGTGCCCGCCGCCGGGGACGACGGAGCGCTGCACGGTGCCGGCCGGCGCCGGGGCGTGGTGGTGCGGCGCGGGTCCGGCGTGCAGCCGGGAGAGAGCGTGGTCGGCCAGGCGGTCGGCGGCGTCCTCGGCGGGGTCGTCCGCCGCACCGACGCTCATCGCCCCGACCGCCGGCTGCGCGACCGGAGCGGGCCATTCCGGTGTCGGCGCGAGGATCTCCTCCTGCTCGACCTGCTCGCCCTCGGACTCGGCCTGGACGGGTAGTCGGCTCAGCTCACTGCCCATCGTGGGCTCCCGGTTCGTCGTCCGAGATTAGAAAACTCGTGGCCGGCACTCGACGGCCCATCTTGGTGTACTCGCGTGCCGCTGCCGCGCCGAGGTGCCGCATGCCGACCGGCTCGCCCGCGGCGATGGCGGCGTACGCCGCCGACAGCACCACGTTGCGGATCCCGCCGCCGGCCAGGTCGAGCGTCGCCAGGGCGGCGGGGTCCAGGGGGTCGCCGGAGTCGGTCGACGGCAGCTGGGTCAGGTGGTGCGCCCACAGCTCCTTGCGGGTCGCCTCGTCCGGGTCCGGGAAGCTGATGATGAAGTGCAGGCGCCGCGCGAACGCCGGGTCGACGTTGCCGCGCAGGTTGGTCGCCAGCACCGTGATCCCGTCGAAGTGCTCCATCCGCTGGAGGAGGTAGGACACCTCCTGGTTGGCGTAGCGGTCGCGCGCGTCCTTGACCTCCGACCGCGAGCCGAACAGCGAGTCCGCCTCGTCGAAGAAGAGCAGCGCGTTCAGCGACTCGGCCTCCTGGAAGACCCGCTCGAGGTTCTTCTCGGTCTCGCCGATGTACTTCGAGACCACGGTCGGCAGGTCGACCTGCATCAGCTCGAGCCCCAGCTCGTCGGCCACCACGTGCGCCGCCAGCGTCTTCCCGGTGCCCGGCCCGCCGGCGAAGAGAGCGCAGATGCCGGTGCCCTTGCCGCCCTTGCCCTGGAGCGGCGCCTGAGCGAGCAGCTCGTCGCGGTAGCGCGCCCAGTCGAGCATCCGGCGTACCTCCGAGCCCGCGTGCTCCGGCAGGATCAGGTCGTCGAGCGTGAGCGCACCGGCTTCGCCGCTGTCGGGCCGTTGGCTCTGGCTCAGTCGGCGGGTGGAGCGCCGTACCTGGGCCGCGGAGACCGGCTCGCCACCGATCGCGGCCTGGCGTACGGCGTGCCGGCCGACCCGGGCGATGTCCTCGGGAGTCATCCGGAGGGCGGTCACCTCCCGGGGCACGGCGTTCGGCGCCAGCAGCGGCGCCCAGAGTCGCTCGCGGTCCGCGATGGTGAGCCGTGGTGCGGTGACGGCGAGCGGCAGCTCGTGCGCCCACGCGGGGTCCCACGGCATCGAGCTCACCGCGATGACCGGCACCGGTGCGTCCAGCAGCAGCCGGATCGAGGCGGCCGCCCGCTCGGCGGCGTCGACGACTGCGACCGCGCCACGCAGCCCGGCCTCGAGGACCACGTCGCGCAGCAGCTGCTCCGGCACCCGGGTGTCGGTGACGGGGTCGCCGGAGGCCGAGGTCCGCACAGCGCTCGGGGTCCGGGCGAGGTCGACGGTCAGGTAGTCGACGCCGAGACGTTCGCAGGCCCCGGCGGCCAGGCCGACCCCGGCGGCGCCGACGGCCGCGTGCACCCAGACCAGCTGCTCGCCGTGGCCGAGCGCGTCGGCGACAGCGGGTACGCCGGCGATGTCCACGGGCACCGCGTCGAGGAGGTAGGGCACCAGGCTGGCGGCCGGCAGCCCGCCGCCCTCGGTCAGGTGGGCGGCGACCCGGTCGGGCAGGATCAGGCGCCGCGAGGGGAGGACGTCGGTGCCGGCGACCCGGAGCAGCCCGTGGCGCACCAGCGGCGACAGGTCGGCGAGGCGCGAGCGACCCTGCGGTCCGGTCGTCGACACTCCGGCGAGCTCCAGCGCCACCGCCACCGTCGGCCGGCCGGGTCCTCCGTCGCCGGAGAGCAGGCCGAGCAGCAGGTGACCGGATGGGTCGACCTCGGCGACGGCGGCCACCGCCAGCAGCCGGGTGTCGAGCTCGGAGAGCCGGAACCGGAAGGTGATCTCGCTCAACGCCTCCTCGAAGGCGTCCCTGCTCGAGTCGTCGAGCAGACCGGTGAACGCCGCCTCGAGGGCCTCCTCGGCCCGGCCCTGCAGGGGCCATGGCTGCTCGGCTCGGCGCGCGATCGCCGCGGCCGCGGCGTCGCGTACTCCTTGGAGCGCGCCCGGACCCGCGCGGTGTTCCCCCACCATGGGTCGACCGTACGCGCGCCCGGGTCCGGGCGGAGCCGAATGGCCGCCGGTCAGGACCAGTAGACGACGACCGTGTCGCCGACCCGCACCTGGTCGAAGAGGTGGGCGACGCCGTTGTAGTCGCGGGTGTTGACGCAGCCGTGCGACGCCCCGGCGTACCCGCGCGCGGCGAAGTCGGAGGAGTAGTGCACGGCCTGCCCGCGGTCGAAGAACATCGCGAACGGCATCGCCGACCCGTAGAGCTTGGAGACGTGGTCGATGCTCTTGAGATAGACGTGGAAGACGCCTTCGCGGGTCGGCGTACTGGATGCCCCGAAGCGGGTGTCGAGGGTCTGCTGCACCTTCCCGTCCACGACGAAGCGCAGCGTCGAGCTGGTCTTGTCGATGCACAGCACCCGGCCGACCCGGCAACGTGGGTCGAGGGTGCCGGGCCGGTTGGTGGGCAGAGTGCCGCGGTTGTGCAGCTCGGCGGTCGTCGGCCGGGTGGTCATCGCGTGGAGCCGGTCGACGGTGCGCTGGTCGACCTCGCCCGTCACGGGGATCTCCCGCTTGGCCTGGAAGCCGCGGACGGCGTCGCGGGTCAGGTCGCCGTACGTCCCGGAGACGTCGGCCGCGAACCACGCGATCTGCTTGAGGCGGGCCTGCAGGTCGCGCACCTGCGCCCCGGAGTCGCCGGGGCCGAGCAGCCGCGGTCCCGGCACCAGCTCGGCCGGCCTCGGCTTCGGCTTGGGTGTCGGCGTCGGCGTGACGACGGGCTCGGCCGGTGGCGTGGACGGAGTGGCAGTCGGAGCGCTGGTCGGGGTGGGCTCGACCGGAGCGCCGGGCGTGCCGGTCGCGGTCGGGCGTGCCGCCGGGTCGTCGCTCAGCGCGTAGCCCGCGACGAACGCCCCGGCGCACAGCAGCCCCGCCGTGGCGACGACGAGCAGCAGGCGACGCAGGAACAGCATGAGCTCTCCCGGGGAAGTAGGTGAGTCGGACACGAGGGTGACGCCCGGGCGGGCCCGCCGGTTGCATCTCCTCGGCGAGTTCCCGACGCTGATACCAAGCTGTTATCCGGCGCCGGACCGCCGCAGCGCCCCCGGATCGCTCCCCGTATTCTCGGGCCGTGGTCCGCGCAGAGCTCGACAAGCAGCCGTCCGACGTCCGTCGCATGTTCGACTCGGTCGCCCGGCGCTACGACGTCACCAACGACGTCCTGTCGCTCGGGCAGGACCGCAACTGGCGCAAGGCCGTGATCGCGGCGGTCGACCCGCAGCCGGGGGAGCGGGTCCTCGACCTGGCCGCCGGCACCGGTACGTCGAGCCAGCCCTTCGCCGACCGTGGCGCGAACGTCGTACCGTGCGACTTCTCGCTCGGCATGCTGCAGGTGGGCAAGAAGGCCAAGCCGCACCTGCCCTTCACGGCCGGTGACGGCACCCAGCTGCCCTTCGCCGACGAGACCTTCGACGCCGTCACGATCTCCTTCGGGCTGCGCAACATCGTCGACCCGGAGGCCGGGCTGCGCGAGCTGCGGCGGGTCACCCGTCCCGGCGGGCGGTTGGTCGTCTGCGAGTTCAGCCACCCGACCTGGGCGCCGTTTCGCACCGTCTACCTCGAGTACCTGATGAAGGCGCTGCCCCCGATCGCGCGCGCCGTCTCCTCGGCCCCGGACGCCTACGTCTACCTCGCCGAGTCGATCCGGGCCTGGCCCGACCAGCGCGGCCTGGCGGACCTGATCGCCGGCGCCGGCTGGGAAGCCCCGAAGTGGCGCGACCTGTCCGGCGGGATCGTCGCGCTGCACAGAGCCACCCGCTGACCCGGCGGACCGGTGGTTTCGAGGCTCGGGCCTAGCGGCCCTCGCACCTCAACCACCGGCATTTAGGGCACATCGGCATTTCGTAAATCCCCAGGTCAGCGTGGATTTTCGGGACCTCCGACATCAATCCGCGCGGCGCGCCCACCCCCGCGTGCACCACCCGATCCGGAGTGGTTAACTGTGTTCCGCGCCACTTAGTGATTCAGTTCACAAAGTCACAAATCGGCCCCTTCCGGACCGAGTCCGGGCGCTGCGGGCAGAGGAAGGAACGCGAGGCATGGGTCTGTACACGCCGGTCCTGGCGATCGCGCTCCTCGCGGCGTTGTTCGCCGTGGGGTCCGTGGTCATGAGCGCCTTCGTCGGCCCCAAGCGCTACAACCGCGCGAAGCTCGACTCCTACGAGTGCGGCATCGAGCCGACGCCGCAGCCGGTCGGCGGCGGGCGCTTCCCGGTGAAGTACTACATCACCGCGATGCTCTTCATCGTCTTCGACATCGAGATCATCTTCCTCTACCCCTGGGCCGTGCGCTTCGACGCACTGAAGCTCTTCGGGCTGGTCGAGATGGTCATCTTCATCGCCACCGTCTTCGTCGCGTTCGCGTACGTATGGCGCCGTGGCGGCTTGGAATGGGACTGAGGACCAACCATGGGCATTGAAGAGAAGCTCCCCAGCGGCGTACTCCTCACCACCGTCGAGGGCGTCGCCGGCTACATGCGCAAGGCGTCGTTCTGGCCCGCCACCTTCGGCCTCGCCTGCTGCGCCATCGAGATGATGACCAGCGGCGGCCCCAAGTACGACCTCGCGCGCTTCGGCATGGAGGTCTTCCGGGCCAGCCCGCGCCAGGCCGACCTGATGATCGTCGCCGGCCGGGTCAGCCAGAAGATGGCCCCGGTCCTCCGCCAGATCTACGACCAGATGCCCAACCCCAAGTGGGTGCTCGCGATGGGCGTCTGCGCGAGCAGCGGCGGCATGTTCAACAACTACGCCGTCGTCCAGGGTGTCGACCACGTCGTGCCCGTCGACATGTACCTGCCCGGCTGCCCGCCGCGGCCCGAGATGCTGATCGACGCGATCCTCAAGCTCCACGAGCAGGTGCAGACCACGAAGCTCGGCGTCAACCGGGCCCTGGAGATCGAGCAGCTCGAGACCGCGGCGCTGAGTGCACTGCCGACCTCCGAGATGCGAGGCCAGCTGCGATGACGCAGAACGACCACACCGACAAGACGCCCGAGAACGATCCGGCACAGAACCTCCCGGCGCAGTCCGGAGAGGTGCACGCCGTCGGCGTACGCCAGGGCATGTTCGGCACGCACGGCACCGGCGACACCAGCGGGTACGGCGGGCTGACGCAGGCGATCGTCTACCCCGGCGACGCCCAGCGGCCGTACGGCGGCTGGTTCGACGAGGTCGCCGACGCCCTCGAGCAGGCGGTCGCCGGCGGAGGCCTGGAGGTCGCGGCGCCGCGCGTCGTGATCCACCGCGGCGAGATCACCTTCCACGTACGCCGTGAGGACCTGCCCGTCGTCGCGAAGGTGCTGCGCGACGAGCCGCGGCTGCGCTTCGAGCTCTGCTCCGGGGTCAGCGGCGTCCACTACCCCGACGACACCGGCGCCGAGCTGCACGCGGTCTACCACCTGCTCTCGATGACCCACAACCGCCGGATCCGGCTCGAGGTCACCGCCCCCGACGCCGATCCACACATCCCGTCGATCGTGGCGACGTACCCCACGAACGACTGGCACGAGCGCGAGACCTTCGACATGTTCGGGATCGTCTTCGACGGCCACCCCGCGCTGACCCGCATCCTGATGCCGGACGACTGGCCCGGCCACCCCCAGCGCAAGGACTACCCGCTGGGTGGCATCCCCGTGGAGTACAAGGGTGGGACGGTTCCGCCGCCCGACGAGCGCAGGAGCTACAACTGATGAGCTCAGACCAGGATCTCTACGCAGGCGCCTCCGATACCACCGAGGGCCGGGTCTTCACCGTCACCGGCCAGGACTGGGACTCGATCGTCGACAGCCTCGCCGAGGAGGCCGACGAGCGGGTCGTCGTCAACATGGGCCCGCAGCACCCGTCGACACACGGCGTGCTCCGGCTGATCCTCGAGCTCGAGGGCGAGACGGTGACCGAGGCCCGCTGCGGCATCGGCTACCTGCACACCGGCATCGAGAAGAACATGGAGTACCGCTCCTGGGTCCAGGGCGTCACGTTCTGCACCCGGATGGACTACCTCTCGCCGTTCTACAACGAGATGACCTACGTGCTCGGCGTCGAGCGGCTGCTCGACATCGAGGACCAGATCCCCGAGAAGGCGGAGGTGATGCGGGTCCTGCTGATGGAGCTGAACCGGATCTCCTCCCACCTGGTCTGCATCGCCACCGGTGGCATGGAGATCGGCGCGTTGACCGTGATGACGATCGGCTTCCGCGAGCGCGAGCTGGTGCTCGACCTCTTCGAGCTGATCACCGGGCTGCGCATGAACCACGCGTTCATCCGCCCCGGTGGCGTCGCCCAGGACCTGCCGCCCGGCGCGCTCGACGAGATCCGCAGCTTTGTCACGCTGATGAAGAAGCGCCTGCCCGAGTACGCCGACCTCTGCAACGCCAACCCGATCTTCAAGGCCCGCCTCGAGGGTGTCGGCCACCTCGACCTCGAGGGCTGCCTGGCGCTCGGCCTCACCGGGCCGGTGCTGCGCAGCACCGGCTACCCGTGGGACCTTCGCAAGACGCAGCCGTACTCCGGTTACGAGACCTACGACTTCGACGTACAGACGTGGGACACCGCCGACTCCTACGGCCGGTTCCGGGTCCGCCTCGCCGAGATGTGGGAGTCGCTGAAGATCATCGAGCAGGCCGCCGACCGGCTGGCGAAGCTCGACGGAGCCCCGGTCATGGTCGCCGACAAGAAGATCGCCTGGCCCAGCCAGCTCGCCATCGGCAGCGACGGCATGGGCAACAGCCTCGACCACATCCGGCACATCATGGGTGAGTCGATGGAGGCGCTGATCCACCACTTCAAGCTGGTGACCGAGGGCTTCCGGGTCCCGGCCGGCCAGGCCTACGTGCCGATCGAGTCGCCGCGCGGAGAGCTCGGCGCCCACGTCGTCTCCGACGGCGGCACCCGGCCCTTCCGGGCGCACTTCCGCGACCCGTCGTTCACCAATCTCCAGGCCACGAGCGTGATGAGCGAAGGCGGCATGGTCGCCGACGTCATCGTCGCGATCGCATCCATCGACCCCGTGATGGGAGGTGTCGACCGATGACACTTGCACCGGAGACGTACGACGAGCTCCGCGCGATCGGCGCCCGCTACCCCGAGGCCCGCTCCGGCCTGCTCCCGATGCTGCACCTGGTGCAGTCGGTCGAGGGCCGGATCACGCCGGAGGGCATCGAGGCCTGCGCCGAGGTCCTCGGCATCACCGCCGCCGACGTCAGCGGCGTAGCGACGTTCTACACGATGTACAAGCGCCGCCCGGTCGGCGACTACCACGTCGGGGTCTGCACCAACACGCTCTGCGCGGTGATGGGCGGCGACTCGATCTTCCAGCAGCTCAAGGACCACCTCGACGTCGGCAACGATGAGACGACGGAAGACGGCAAGGTCACCCTCGAGCACATCGAGTGCAACGCGGCCTGCGACTTCGCCCCGGTGATGACGGTCAACTGGGAGTTCATGGACAACATGACCCCGGAGACCGCCGTACAGCTCGTCGACGACCTCCGCTCGGGCAACGAGGTGCAGTCGACCCGCGGCCCGCGCATCGTCACCTGGCGCGAGGCCGAGCGGGTGCTCGCCGGCTTCCCCGACGACCTCGCTGACGAAGGGCCGGCCGCCGGTCCGGCCTCGCTGGTCGGGCTGGGCATCGCGCGCGAGCGCGGCTGGACGGCGCCGCACCCCGACACCGACGAGGGCAGCGGCCGCACCGCTGACACCAAGTCCGAGGCGGTCGAGCAGGCCGACACCTCGCGTGCGGAGACCGAGACCAAGCAGGAGGAGGGCAGCGATGACTGAGTTTCGAGGCTCGCTTCGCTCGCACCTCAACCACCGGGAGAGGGCACTTCGTGACTGACACATTGACCCCGGTCCTCACCGACAACTGGGGCGACGACCGCAGCTGGACGCTCGCGGCCTACGAGGCGCGCGGCGGCTACGGCGCCCTCGACAAGGCGTTCGCGATGGCTCCGGACGCCGTCATCAACGAGGTCAAGGAGTCGGGCCTCCGCGGCCGTGGCGGTGCCGGCTTCCCGACCGGCATGAAGTGGGGCTTCATCCCCCAGGACAACCCGAAGCCGAAGTACCTCGTCGTCAACGCCGACGAGTCCGAGCCGGGGACCTGCAAGGACATCCCGCTGATGATGGCCAGCCCGCACACGCTGGTCGAGGGCGTCATCATCAGCTCCTACGCCATCCGCGCCAACAAGGCGTTCATCTACATCCGCGGCGAGGTCCTGCACGTGATCCGTCGGGTGCAGCGCGCGGTCCAGGAGGCCTACCTGGCCGGCCACCTCGGCAAGAACATCCACGGTTCCGGCTTCGACCTCGACGTCGTCGTACACGCCGGTGCCGGTGCCTACATCTGCGGCGAGGAGACCGCCCTCCTCGAGGGCCTGGAGGGGCGCCGCGGCCAACCGCGCCTGCGTCCGCCGTTCCCGGCGGTGGCCGGCCTCTACGCGAGCCCGACCGTCATCAACAACGTGGAGTCGATCGCGTCGGTGCCCAGCATCATCGCCAACGGCCACGGCTGGTTCTCGTCGATGGGCACCGAGAAGTCCAAGGGCTACGGCATCTTCTCGCTGTCCGGCCACGTGCAGCGGCCGGGCCAGTACGAGGCTCCGCTCGGCATCACGCTGCGCACCCTGATCGACCTCGCCGGCGGCATCCGTGAGGGTCAGGAGCTGAAGTTCTGGACGCCCGGTGGCTCCAGCACGCCGCTGCTGACGGCCGAGCACCTCGACATCCCACTCGACTTCGAGGGGGTCGGCGCCGCCGGCTCCATGCTCGGCACCCGCGCGCTGCAGATCTTCGACGACACGACCTGCGTCGTCCGCGCGACGCTGCGGTGGACCGAGTTCTACAAGCACGAGTCCTGCGGCAAGTGCACCCCGTGCCGCGAGGGCACCTGGTGGCTGGTGCAGACGCTCACGGCGCTGGAGAAGGGGCAGGGCAGCGAGGCCGACCTCGACCTGCTGCTCGACCAGTGCGACAACATCCTCGGCCGCTCGTTCTGCGCGCTCGCCGACGGAGCGGTCAGCCCGATCATGAGCTCGATCAAGTACTTCCGCGACGAGTACCTCGCGCACCTCACCGAGGGCGGGTGCCCCTTCGACCCGGCCCGATCGACCGCCTGGGCAGGACAGGAGGTGACGGCATGACGACCACACCAGAGAAGACGGATCTCGTCTCCCTGACTATCGACGGCGTCCAGGTCAGCGTGCCCAAGGACACCCTGGTGATCCGCGCCGCCGAGCAGGTGGGCGTGCAGATCCCGAGGTTCTGCGACCACCCGCTGCTCGCGCCCGTCGGCGCCTGCCGCCAGTGCCTGGTCGACATCCCCGACGCCGGCAACGGCCGCGGGTTCCCGAAGCCGCAGGCCTCCTGCACGCTGCCGGTCGCCGAAGGCATGGTCGTCAACACCCAGGCCACCAGCCCGGTCGCCGACAAGGCGCAGCAGGGGATCATGGAGTTCCTGCTGATCAACCACCCGCTGGACTGCCCGGTCTGCGACAAGGGCGGCGAGTGCCCCCTGCAGAACCAGGCGATGTCCAACGGCCGCGGCGAGTCCCGCTTCTCCGCCGGCGGTGGCGTCAAGCGCACCTACCCCAAGCCGATCAACATCTCCGCCCAAGTCCTGCTGGACCGCGAGCGCTGCGTGCTCTGCGCGCGCTGCACCCGCTTCTCCGAGCAGATCGCCGGCGACCCGTTCATCGCGCTGATCGAGCGCGGCGCCCTCCAGCAGGTCGGCATCTACGAGCGCGAGCCGTTCGACTCGTACTTCTCGGGCAACACCATCCAGATCTGCCCGGTGGGCGCGCTGACCAGCGCCGACTACCGGTTCCGGTCCCGCCCGTTCGACCTGGTCTCCTCGCCCGGCATCGCCGAGCACGACTCCTGCGGCTCGGCGATCCGGATCGACCACCGTCGCGGCAAGGTGATGCGTCGCCTCGCCGGCAACGACCCGCAGGTCAACGAGGAGTGGATCACCGACAAGGACCGCTTCGCGTTCCACTACGCCACCGAGGCCGACCGGATCGGCTACCCGCAGGTCCGCGACGAGGATGGGTCGCTGCGACCGGCGTCCTGGCCGGAGGCCTTCGCGGTCGCGGCTCGCGGACTGCAGGCGGCAGGAGCCACCGGCGTCCTGACCGGCGGCCGGGTCACGGCCGAGGACGGCTACGCCTACAGCAAGTTCGCGCGGGTCGCCCTCGGCACCAACGACATCGACTTCCGCTCCCGGCCGCTCTCGGCCGAGGAGGCGTCGTTCCTCGCCTCCGAGGTCGTGCTCCGCAGCCCGGTGACGTACGACGACCTCGAGACCGCGAGCACCGTCGTCCTGGTCGGGCTCGAGCCCGAGGACGAGGCCGGCACGATCTTCCTGCGGCTGCGCAAGGCCGCGATGCACGGCACCACTCGGGTGGTCGCGCTCGCGCCGTACGCCACCCGCGGCCTCGCCAAGATGAACGGCCACCTGGTCCGCACCGCCCCCGGCGCCGAAGCTGCCGCCATCGACGCCCTGCTGGAGCAGAGTGAGTACGGCGTCGACAGCACCGCCGTGATCCTGGTCGGCGAGCGGCTCGCGACGGTGCCCGGTGCGCTCAGCGCCGCCGCCGCCCTCGCCGCCAAGACCGGTGCCCGGCTCGCGTGGGTCCCGCGGCGCGCGGGTGACCGCGGTGCGGTCGAGACCGGCTGCCTGCCCAACCTGCTGCCCGGAGGCCGCCCGGTCGCCGACGCGGCCGCCCGCGTCGACGCCGCCGCCGACTGGGGCGTCGACCTGCCCGAGACCGCCGGCCGCGACGCCGACGCGATCGTCGCGGCGTTGAGCTCCGGTGAGCTCGGTGGCCTGGTCATCGGTGGCGTAGACCCCGACGACACCGCCGACCCGGCCGCTACCCGCGCGGCGATCGACGCGGCGTCCTTCGTGGTCGCCCTCGAGCTGCGCGAGACCGACGTGACCCGCGCCGCCGACGTGGTCTTCCCCGTGGCGCCGGTGGTCGACAAGGCCGGCATGTTCGTCACCTGGGAGGGCCGCCCGCGCACGTTCGACGCGGTCTTCTCCAGCCCCAGCTCGCTGCCCGACCTGCGCATCCTGGCCGGCATCGCGGAGGAGCTGGGCCGGCCGCTCGGTTTCCGCACGGTCGCCGAGGCGCGCGCCGAGATGGAGGAGATGGGCCCGTGGGACGGGGCTCGTGCTCCGCTCGGGGGTGGTTTCGAGGCTCGCTCCGCTCGCACCTCAACCACCGGGACGCACGCACTGGCGACCTGGAAGCTGCTCGTCGACAAAGGCTCGATGCAGGACGGCGACAAGGCCTACCGCGCGACCGCGCGCGGGGCGGTCGCCCGCATCTCGCAGACGACGTACGACGAACACGGCCCGACCGTCACCATCACCGGTGACCGTGGCTCGGTGACACTGCCCGCCGAGGTCGCCGACCTCGACGACGGCGTGGTCTGGCTCCCGGCCAACTCGGTCGGCAACGGCGTCCTGGCCGACCTGGCGTCGCCTGGCAGCCGGGTCTCGATCGTGAAGGGAGTCGACCAGTGATCCCTCAGCTGATCCCGATGGCCGCTGACGACCTCTCCCAGTTCGGGCACGACGTCTGGTGGATCATCCTCATCAAGACCGTGCTGATCTTCGTGATCCTGGTGCTGCTCACGCTCTTCAACATCTGGTGGGAGCGCCGGGTGGTGGCCCGGATGCAGCACCGCATCGGGCCCAACGTGCACGGCCCCTTCGGCCTGCTCCAGTCGCTCGCCGACGGCGTGAAGCTGGCGCTCAAGGAGGACCTCACCCCGAAGGCCGCCGACAAGGCCATCTTCGTGATCGCGCCGGTCCTCGCGACCGTGCCTGCTTTCGTGACGTTCGCGGTCATCCCGTTCGGCCCCGAGGTGAACTTCTTCGGTGAGCGGACTCCGCTCCAGCTCACCGACATGCCCGTCGCCGTGCTCTTCGTGATGGCGATCGCGTCCATCGGCATCTACGGCATCGTGCTCGGCGGCTGGTCCAGCGGCTCGACGTACTCGCTGCTCGGCGGCCTCCGCTCGAGCGCCCAGATGATCTCCTACGAGGTCGCGATGGGCCTCGCCCTCGTCGCCGTCTTCCTGTACGCCGGCTCGATGTCGACCTCGCAGATCGTCGAGGCGCAGGACGACCTGTGGTTCGGGCTGATCCTGGCGCCGTCGTTCGTCATCTACTGCATCGCGATGGTCGGCGAGACCAACCGCGCGCCGTTCGACCTCCCCGAGGCCGAGGGCGAGCTGGTCGGCGGCTTCCACACCGAGTACAGCTCGCTCAAGTTCGCGCTGTTCTTCCTGGCCGAGTACATCAACATGGCGACGGTCTCCGCGCTCGCGACGACGCTCTTCCTCGGCGGCTGGCACGCGCCGTTCTGGATCGACCACGTCTGGGCCGGCGCCAACGAGGGCTACTGGCCGGTGCTGTGGTTCTTCGGCAAGGTGCTCTTCTTCATCTTCATCTTCATCTGGCTGCGCGGCTCGCTGCCGCGGCTGCGCTACGACCAGTTCATGGCGTTCGGCTGGAAGCGGCTGATCCCGATCGCACTGGTGTGGATCGTCGCGGTCGCGACCATCCGCTCGATCTCGCTCGAGGGCGGGATCGACCGGCGCTGGCTGCTGATCGGCATCGGTGTCCTCGCGGTCATCTTCGTCATCCTCTTCTTCATCGGCGACTCGCAGGAGGAGCCGGAGGCGGTCGAGGCGGTTCCGACGCCCGGCGGGTTCCCGGTCCCGCCGATGCCGGCGGGCGGCGCCGTGCGCGGTGCGGCCCAGCCGCTGACGTTCCAGACATCCAGCCCCACTGTCACGGGAGGCGACGCCTGATGGCCGCTGAGCAGTCCAAGAGCATGAAGGAGCAGCTCTGGGACCCCATCGCGGGGTTCGGGGTCACCTTCCGCACCATGTTCAGGAAGGTCGTCACCGAGCAGTACCCGTTCGAGAAGCTCCCGACGGCTCCGCGCTTCCATGGCCGGCACCAGCTCAACCGCTGGCCCGACGGGCTCGAGAAGTGCATCGGCTGCGAGCTGTGCGCCTGGGCCTGCCCGGCGGACGCGATCTACGTCGAGGGTGCGTCCAACGACGACAGCGCCAACGGCGAGGGTCGCTTCAGCCCGGGGGAGCGCTACGGCCGCGTCTACCAGATCAACTACCTGCGCTGCATCCTCTGCGGTCTGTGCATCGAGGCCTGCCCGACCAGGGCGCTGACGATGACCAACGAGTACGAGCTGGCCGACAACAACCGTGCGGACCTGATCTACGAGAAGTCCGACCTCCTCGCCCCGCTGCTCCCGGGCATGGAGCAGCCGCCGCACGCCATGCTGCTCGGCGACGACGAGGGCGCCTACTACCGGGGCGAGTTCAGTGCCCCCGCCCCGGCAGCACGGGAGGACGACTAATGGTGGCCTTCTGGATCCTCGCGCCGATCATGGTGATCGCGGCGCTCGGCATCCTCTTCGTCCGCAAGGCGGTCCACGCCGCCATGCTGCTGGCGGTCGTGATGATCTCGCTGGCCGTCCTGTACCTCGTGCTCGAGGCGCCGTTCCTGTTCGCGGTGCAGATCATCGTCTACACCGGCGCGATCTTGATGCTCTTCCTGTTCGTGCTGATGCTCGTCGGCGTCGACGCGTCCGACTCGGTCGTCGAGACGATCCGAGGCCAGCGGGCGCTCGCCATCGCCGGCGGCGTCGCGCTCGGCGCGGTGCTCGTCGTCGGCCTGGGCCAGATCTCGTTGGGCACCGCGGTCGGCCTCGACGACGCCAACGCGGAGGGCAACATCCAGGCGCTCGCGGACATCTTGTTCTCCCGCTACGTCTTCGCGTTCGAGACGACCAGCGCCCTGCTCATCACCGCCGCGGTCGGCGCGATGGTGCTCGCCCACCGCGAGCGCCTGACGCCGAAGGCGAGGCAGGCCGAGCTCGCCGCCCAGCGGATCAGGGACTACAGCGAGTCGGGCAAGCACCCGGGTCCGCTGCCGACTCCGGGTGTCTACGCCCGCCACAACGCGGTCGACACCCCGGCGCTCCTGCCGGACGGCACGGCCGCGCCGTCGTCGGTGTCCCGGGTGCTCACCGCCCGCGGCACGATCCGCTCCGCTCCCGCGACCGCAGATGCCATCGAGGAGATCGAGAAGCAGATCGGCTGGTCACCCCACGCGGGCGGCGCGCCCTCTGCGCCGGCCTCGACCACCGAGGAAGCACCCGCCACGGGAGGTGAGCACGAGTGAACATCCAGGCGTACGTCGTACTGTCCGCGATCCTCTTCACCATCGGGTGCGTCGGTGTGCTCACCCGGCGCAACGCCATCGTGGTGTTCATGTGCGTGGAGCTGATGCTCAACGCCTCCAACCTCGCCCTGGTCGCGTTCGCCAAGCAGCACGGCAACCTCGACGGCCAGATCGCCGCCTTCTTCGTGATGGTGGTGGCCGCGGCCGAGGTCGTGGTCGGGCTCGCGATCATCATGACCATCTTCCGGACCCGGCGCTCGGCCTCGGTCGACGACGCCAGCCTGCTGAAGTACTAGGAGCGAGCTGACGATGATTGCTCTGCACGGAGGGTCCTCGATCCCTGTGGTCGACCCGACCTCCGCCGACGGTGTCTTCGGCCTGCTCTGGCTGGTGATCGCACTGCCGCTCGCCGGCGCCGCTGTGCTGCTGATCGGGGGGAAGTACACCGACAAGTGGGGTCACCTGCTCGGCACGCTGCTGCCGATCGGGTCGTTCGCGATCAGCCTGGCGATGTTCATCTCGCTGCTGGGTCGCGACGACCACGACCGCCAGATCGACCAGCACCTCTACACCTGGTTCCAGACCGGCCACCTCGACGTGGGCATGGACCTGCTCTACGACCCGCTGTCGGCGCTGTTCCTGCTGCTGATCACCGGCGTCGGTTCGCTGATCCACGTCTACTCGATCGGCTACATGGCGCACGACCCGCGCCGACGCCGGTTCTTCGGCTACCTCAACCTCTTCGTCGCCGCGATGCTGATGCTGGTCCTGTCGGAGAACTACCTCGGGCTCTTCCTCGGCTGGGAGGGCGTCGGCCTGGCGTCGTACCTGCTGATCGGCTTCTGGCAGCACAAGCCCACCGCGGCCGCCGCGGCCAAGAAGGCCTTCGTGATCAACCGGGTCGGCGACATGGGCCTGTCGCTGGCGATCATGCTCTTCTTCGTCACCTTCGGCTCGACCAGCTTCACCGTGATCAGTGCCGGTGCCGGCGACGCGTCGACGACCACCATGACGATCCTCGGCCTGCTGCTCCTGCTCGGAGCCTGCGGCAAGTCCGCGCAGTTCCCGCTGCAGGCCTGGCTCCTGGACGCGATGGAGGGCCCGACCCCGGTCTCGGCGCTCATCCACGCCGCGACCATGGTGACCGCCGGTGTCTACCTGATCGTGCGCTCCAACTTCGTCTTCGAGCTGGCCCCGCACGCGCAGACCGTCGTGGTCGTGGTCGCCGTGATCTCGATCTTCTGGGGCGCCTGGATCGGCTGCGCCAAGGACGACATCAAGAAGGCCCTCGCGGGCTCGACGATGAGCCAGATCGGCTACATGATGCTGGGCGCCGGCCTGGGCGTCGCGGGCTACGCCTTCGCGATCTTTCACCTGCTGACGCACGGCTTCTTCAAGGCCAACATGTTCCTCGGCGCCGGCTCGGTCATGCACGGCATGGACGACGACGTCGACATGCGCCACTACGGCATGGTCCGCAAGGCGATGCCGGTGACCTACCTGACCTTCGCGATGGGCTACCTCGCGATCATCGGGTTCCCCGGCTTCTCCGGCTTCTGGTCCAAGGACAAGATCATCGAGACCGCGCTGGCCGACAGCTGGCTGGTCGGCATCTGCGCGCTCCTCGGCGCCGGCGTCACCGGCTTCTACATGACGCGGCTGATGCTGATGACCTTCTTCACCAACAAGCGCTGGGAGAAGGGCGTCCACCCGCACGAGTCGCCGTCGGTGATGACCGTCCCGCTGATGGTGCTCGCCGCCCTCTCGGTGCTCGGCGGTGTGTTCCTGATCGGTGACTGGATCGTGGACTTCCTCGCCCCGGTCGTCGGTACGGCGCCGCACGAGGAACCGCCGATCCCGGCCCTCGCCGTCACCGTCCTCGCCGTGTGCGTGGTCGCGGTCGGCGTCGCGGCCGCGTGGTTCCTGGTCGGCAAGCGCGACGTGCCGCGGGTGGCTCCGCAGGACGTCTCCTTCGTGACCCGCGCGGGTCGCGAGGAGCTCTACGGCAACACGATCAACGACACCCTCGTGGTCAACCCGAGCCGACACCTGACGGCGGCCCTGCTGGCCACCGACAAGTACGCCGTCGACGGCGTGCTCACCGGCGGCCCGGTCGCGGTCGGGTTGTTCGCCGGGTTCGCCCGACGCGTCCAGAACGGCTACGTCCGGTCGTACGCCCTGTCCATCCTGGTCGGCGCTCTGCTCGTCGCCGCGGCCCTCCTGGCGGTGAACCTCGCATGAACCACCCCACGAATTCGCTCGACTCTGGTCGCTGCGCTCCCGACGCTCACGAATACGCGGGGACCCCGGCATGAGCGATCTCCCCTTGCTCACGATCCTGATCGTCGTGCCGCTCGTCGGCGCGTTGGTCACGGCACTCCTGCCGAAGGCGAGCCGCGAGACGGCGCTGCCCAAGCAGGTCGCGCTGGCCTTCGCCCTCGTCACGGCCGCGGTCGGCATCGTCATCGCCACGCAGTACGACAACGGCGCGGGCATGCAGCTCGAAGAGAAGCACACCTGGATCGAGCCGCTCGGCGTGCACTACGCCCTCGGCGTCGACGGCCTCGGCCTGATGATGATCCTGCTGACGGTCGCCCTGGTCCCGGTCGTCTTCGTGGCGTCCTGGCACGAGGCAGACGGCCGCAACCCGGCGGCGTTCTTCGCCTGGGCGCTGGCCCTCCAGGCGTTCGCGCTCTGCGTCTTCGCCGCGACCGACGTCTTCCTCTTCTACGTCGTCTTCGAGGCCACGCTGATCCCGGCGTACTTCCTCATCGGCGGCTTCGGCAAGGAAGGGCGCGGCAACGCCGCTCTCAAGTTCCTGATGTACCAGCTCGGCGGCGGCCTGGTGCTGCTCGCCGCGGTGATCGGGCTCTACGTGGTCTCCGCCGACGCGGGTACCCCGTCGTACCTGCTCTCCGACCTGCAGCAGCTCGACATGAGCACGACCTGGGAGCGCTGGCTCTTCGTCGGCTTCATGATCGCGTTCATCGTGAAGGCGCCGCTCTTCCCGCTGCACACCTGGCTCGCCGACACCACGGAGAAGGCGACGCCCGGCACCAGCGTGCTGCTGGTCTGCATCCTCGACAAGATCGGCACCTTCGGGATGCTGCGCTTCTGCCTCGGGATCTTCCCGGGTGCCTCGGAGTGGGCGACGCCGGTCGTCATCACGCTGGCGCTGATCTCGATCGTGTACGGCGCGTTCCTGGCCATCGGGCAGGACGACATCTTGCGCCTGATCGGCCTGACGTCGCTGAGCCACTTCGGCTTCATCACGCTCGGCATCTTCGCGCTGACCACCCAGGGCGGCTCGGGCTCGATCCTCTACATGGTCAACCACGGGGTCGGGACGGCCGCGCTCTTCCTGCTCGCGGGCTACCTGATCAAGCGCAAGGGCACCTCGCTGATCAGCGAGATCACCGGCGTCGAGCACCGCGCCCCGGTGCTCGCCGGCCTCTTCCTGATCGCGGGCCTGGCGACCCTGGGCCTGCCCGGCCTGAGCCAGTTCGTCTCCGAGATCCTGGTGATGATCGCGGCCTTCGACTACCACTGGTGGGTCGGGGCGGTCGCGGTCACCGGCATCGTGCTGGCCGCCGTCTACGTGCTCTGGCTCTACCAGCGCACGATGACCGGACCGCCCGTGCCCGCCGACGAGGGGATCCGCGACCTCGACAAGCGTGAGCTGGTCGCCGTCGTACCCCTGATGGCCGCGCTCGTCGTCTTCGGCTTCTTCCCGCAGCCGATGCTCGACGCGGTCAACCCGACCGTCGACTCGCTGCTCCAGCACGTCGGAGTGACCGACGACCCGCCGACGGTGCCGATCGCCGACCATGACGACAGCACGAGCGAGGAGGGTCACTGATGGACTTCGTGAAGCCCACCATCGAGTACGCCGACATCTGGCCGCTCATCCTCGTCTTCGGCGTCGCCTGCGTCGGTGTGGTCATCGAGGCGTTCGTCCCGCGGGCGCACCGCTTCCTGGTGCAGACCGTGCTCGCCGGCGCGGGCATCGTCGCCGCCCTGGTCGGCACCGTGATGGTCGCCCGCGACCTCACGGTGCACGCCGACGGCGCCGCCCGCGGCGCGATCGACGTCGAGGGTACCCTCGCCGTCGACGGTCCCGCCGTCTTCTTCTGGGGACTCATCCTGGTCGTCGCGCTCGGCGGCGTACTGCTCTTCGCCGAGCGCCGCCTCGAGGGCGGGGTGTCGGCGTTCGCCGGCCAGGCCGCTGCGCTGCCCGGCACCGAGGCGGAGCGCCAGGCGTCCAAGAGCGGGCTCGAGCACACCGAGATCTACCCGCTGCTGATGTTCGCCGTCTTCGGGATGATGCTCTTCCCGTCGGCCAACGACCTGCTGACGCTCTTCGTCGCGCTCGAGGTGCTCTCGCTCCCGCTGTACCTGCTCTGCGGGCTCGCGCGCCGGCGCCGGCTGCTCAGCCAGGAGGCGGCGCTGAAGTACTTCCTGCTCGGTGCCTTCTCCTCCGGCTTCTTCCTGTACGGCGTCGCGCTGACCTACGGGTTCGCCGGCTCGATGTCGTACGCCGACATCAACGAGGCGGTCCGCAACGACCTCACCAACCAGTCGCTGCTGCTCCTCGGCATCGGCATGCTGTCCGTCGGCCTGCTCTTCAAGGTCGGCGCGGCGCCGTTCCACTCGTGGACCCCGGACGTCTACCAGGGCGCCCCCACGCCGGTCACGGCGTTCATGGCGGCCGGCACGAAGATCGCGGCTTTCGGCGCGATCCTGCGGCTGTTCTATGTCGCCTTCGGCTCCGAGCGCTGGACCTGGCAGCCGATGCTGTGGGTGATCGCGATCCTGACGATGGTCGTCGGCGCGGTGCTCGCGGTCGTCCAGACCGACATGAAGCGGATGCTCGCCTACTCGTCGATCGCGCACACCGGGTTCCTGCTCACGGGTGTCCTCGGCGTGCAGCAGGCGACGGACCTGTCCGACGGTGAGATCACGTCCATGCAGGCGGTGCTCTTCTACCTGACGACGTACGGCTTCGCGATGCTCGGTGCCTTCGCCGTGGTCACGCTGGTGCGCGACTCGTCGGGCGAGGCGTCGACGTTCGCCCGGTGGCAGGGCCTCGGCCGCCGGTCGCCGCTGGTGGCCGGGCTGTTCGCGTTCTTCCTGCTGTCGATGGCCGGCATCCCGCTGACCGCCGGCTTCGTGGGCAAGTGGGCGGTCTTCACGGTGGCCCTGTCGGCCGGCGCCTGGCCGGTCGTGGTCGCCGCGATCCTGTGCAGCATCGTCGCGGTCTTCTTCTACGTCCGGGTGATCGTGCTGATGTTCTTCGTCGACGTCGCACCCGACGCGGGGGAGCTCGCGAGCGTCGCGCGGCCCTCGGTGCTGACCTCCGCGACCATCGCCGTGGGGCTCGCCGCGACGGTCGTCCTGGGCGTCGTACCCGGCCCGGTTCTCACGCTGGCGGCCAATGCTGGACAATTCCTCAGGTGACGTCCGGATCTGCCGCTCTCGCACTCCCCGTCGGCGACGACGCCCTCGCCGCCCGCCTGCACGAGCGCCTGGCCCTCGTCGAGGAGGCACTGGCCGGTCACGTCCGCAGCCGCGCCGCATTCGTGACCGAGACGGCCAGCCACCTGATGGCGGCCGGCGGCAAGCGGTTCCGGCCGCTCCTGGTGCTGCTCGCCGCCGAGGTGGGCGACCACCCGGACTCCGACGAGGTGATCACGGCCGCGTGCGTCGTCGAGCTCACCCACCTCGCGTCGCTCTACCACGACGACGTGATGGACGAGGCCGACCTGCGCCGCGGCGCCGTCGCCGCGCACACGCGCTGGGGCAACCACGTCGCGATCCTCACCGGCGACTTCCTCTTCTCGAAGTCGTCAGAGCTGACGGCCGAGCTCGGCGCCGACGCGGTCAAGATCCAGGCGCAGACCTTCACCCGGCTCGTCGAGGGCCAGATCCTCGAGACCGTCGCACCACAGCCGGGGGAGGACCCGCTCGCGCACTACCTCGAGGTCGTCGCCGGCAAGACCGGTTCGCTGATCGCCACGTCGGCCCGCTACGGCGCCCGCTTCGGCGGCGCCTCCCGCGAGGTCGAGGAGGCGCTGACGGCGTACGGCGAGATCGTCGGCTGCGCCTTCCAGCTCTCCGACGACATCCTCGACATCGCCTCCGACTCCGGGGAGTCCGGGAAGACGCCCGGCACCGACCTGCGTGAGGGCGTCCCCACGCTGCCGGTGCTGATGGCCCAGGCGTCCACCGACCCCGCCGACGCCCGCCTCCACGAGCTGCTCGCCGGTGAGCTCACCGACGACGACCGCCACGCCGAGGCGCTCGACCTGCTCCGCAAGCACCCGGCTCTCGACGAGGCCCGCGCGTACGTCGTCGCCCGGGCCGCCGAGGCGAAGCAGCACCTCGCCGCCGTACCCCACGGCTCGGTCCGGTCCGCCCTCGAGGCGTTCGCCGACATCGTCGCCACCCGCTCCGCCTAGCAGGTCGAGTCGGGACCTCTGACGGTTGAGTGGGGAGTTCTGACGGTTGAGTGGGGAGTTCTGACGGTCGAGTCCGGACTTCTGGCGGCCGCGGCGTACGAAACTCCAGACTCGGCGGGTGAAACTCCCGACTCAACTCGGGGGCCGGAAACTCGGGAGACTTCCGGGGCCGGTGGGGGGCAGAGTTCTCCCTGATGTTCGCCGCCCTCTTGCGCCACGCACGCCCACCGTCGCCGCTCGCCGGCCGGCTCTCGGTCCAGTCGCTCCTCTTCGCCCTGGGCGACGGGACGTTCATGACCGGGTCGGCCGTGTTCTTCACCCAGATCGTGGGGTTGTCCGCCGCGCAGGTCGGCCTCGGCCTGACCCTCGCCGGGATCGCTGCCTTCTTGGCCGCGTTCCCGATGGGCAAGCTCGTCGACCGCTTCGGGCCCAAGAAGATGTGGGCCGTCAGTGCGATCGGGCAGGCCGCGATGTTCGCGGTGTGGCCGTTCATCGACGACTTCCAGGGCTACGTCCTGATGGCCGTCGGCATGGAGGTCATCGGTGCCCTCGGCGGTGCCGCGCACGGCGCGTACACGATCGACGTGCTGCCGCCCGACGAGCGGGTGCGGTCGCGCGCGTACATGTACTCCGCGCTCAACGTCGGGTTCACCCTCGGCTCGCTGATCGGCGGCATCGCGCTCGCGTTCGAGTCCAACAACCTGCTGCACGCGCTGCCGTGGTTCACGGCGGCGGTGTTCCTCGTCAACGCCGGCGCGATCAGCCGGCTGCCCCGGGCGCCGCACGACGACCGGACGCCGGAGGACCGCAAGATCAAGGTCCCCGGGCCAGGACCGCTGCGCAACATCGGCTGGCTGCTGACGACGTTCTTCACCGGTGTCTTCTGGACCAACCAGGTGCTGCTCAACATCGTGATCCCGCTGTGGCTGGTCCAGCAGACCGATGCTCCGCGGGTGCTGCTGGCGTTCCTCTTCGGCACCAACACGGTGATGTGCATCTTCCTGCCGATGGTGGCGTCCCGCGGCGTCGAGGATGTGCCGACGGCGCTGAAGGCCGTTCGGATCTCCTCCACCTTCTTCGTGGTCTCCTGCCTGATCACGCTGGCGACCCACGACACCGTCGGCTGGACCACGATCGCGCTGGTCTGGCTCGGCCACGTCACCGTGACCGGCGCCGAGCTCTACCTCTCCGCCGCGAGCTGGGCCTTCGAGGCCGAGCTGATGGACCCCCGCCAGCGCGGCGCCTACCAGGGCGCCGCCCACCTGAGCGGCACCCTGGGCAAGGTGTGGGCGCCCGCGCTCTACACGTTCCTGGCGATGCACTGGGGCGCCTCCGGCTGGCTGGTCATCGCCGGTATCGTCGTGCTCGCCACGGTCGCCATCCACCCGTCGACCCGCCTCGCTCGCCGCTTCCTCGCGGAACACGTCCCGGCCGACGTGCTGGCCGACGCTCGCGCCTCCACCCACAACGCGGAGGACGACATCGCGACCGGCCCGCCCTCGCTGATCGACACCGACGTACCGGCGACCAGGCCGACGTAGGCGCGACCGGCGCTACTGAGTGTTGACGAGCACGTCGACAACCTCGGGCGCCGAGAACCGACGCGAGGACCCGGACGAGTGAATCTCGCCCAGGATGCCGAGGTCGAGCAACTGCTGAACGAGGGTGTTGGCGCGACCGTACGACACCTGGAGTGCACTTTGGACCTGGCGAACCGTGAAGGAGGTGTGTGCGACCGCGAAGTCGACGAGCAGGTGCGCCGTGTCGGCTCGGAGGGCCGACGCGCGTACCCGGTCCTTGAACGACTCCTGGACCTTGACCAGGGCGAGCATCTGCCGACGCGTCAGGTCGGCTGACTCTCGGATGCCGGTCGCGAAGAACTCGATGTAGTCGTTCCAGTTTCCTCGGCAGCTGACATCGTGCAGCCGGTCGTAGTACATGGTCCGCCGCGCCTCAAACCACGGCGAGACGGTCAGCGTCGGTTCGCTCAGCACACCGTGCAAGTACAGCTGGAGCACGATCAGCAGGCGCCCGACACGTCCGTTGCCGTCGTGGAAGGGGTGAAGGGTCTCGAACTGGTAGTGGGCCATGGCGGCCGCGACGACCGGGTCCAGCGTCTTGGCATGGTCGGTCCTGAACCAGTCGACGAAATCGCTCATGTTCGCCTCGAGATCCTGTCCGGGTGGCGACGGAATGAACCGGGCAGCCCTCACCGGGGTCTCGTTCATGGGCGCACCCGCACGTCGACCCACTGCGACCTGAGTATGCCGAATCCGACCCGTCTCGGGTCCTTCGTCCTTCGTGCCCTGGACCAGGGTGCGCTGCAGGTCGCACAGGGATCCGACTGCCAGCGGGCGGCCGCTGCCTACGTGCTGGAACGCCTGGGTTGCCATCCAGACGTAGTTGACGATCTCCCGCATGTTCGACCCAGGTGGCTGGTCGTCGTCGGCGGCCAAGACCTCGGTCAGCGGGGCGTACGTCCCCTCGAGGGCGGAGGTGCTTTGAGCCTCACGCTGGAGAGTGGGTCTTCTGAGAAGCTGAGGGTTCGGCAACTGCCGCGCGGTGGCGTCCAACGCCGCGAGTGCAGCTCGCGCATTCGCGATCGCCAGGTACGCGGTGGGTGCCAGGTGCGGTGCTCCGATGGTGGTGAGCGGGGTCGGGACGAAGGCTTGGTGCTCCCAGGGGCCGGCGACGGGATCGTTGCCCTGGATCGGAACGAGTGATCCCACCTCGGCGTTTACGAACATCCCCGCATCCACGATGTCAGTGTATAGGCACTTCACTGAAATCTCGTGGCTGTAGGTTTCACAAGCCAGGAATGGTCGCGGAGATCATCTCTGCGAACCCGCCCTACAGTGAAACGGGCAACTCTCGGCAGCGAGATGGACACCTACGCAGCAGTGGTCGCCTCGACGGTCAGCCGCAGCTGACGCCGCCGGTGGTTGACCGCCTCGACGGTGAAGATCACCAGCGCGATCCAGACCAGCACGAAGCCGGCCCAGCGGCCGGCGGGCATGTCCTCGTGGAACCACAGCACGCCGAGGGCGAACTGCAGGATCGGCGCGAGGTACTGCAGCAGCCCCAGGCTCACCATGGACACCCGCGTGGCGGCGGCGCCGAAGCAGATCAGCGGGATCGCGGTCACCACACCGGTGGTCATGAAGAGCAAGGAGTGGCCGAGGCCGTGGTTGGCGAAGTTCGAGCCGCCGGTCGCGCCGAGCCACCCGACGTACGCCAGCGCGAACGGCGCGATCACCGCCGTCTCGTAGGTCAGGCTGTCGGTCGCGCCGACGTTGGCGGTCTTCTTGCACAGCCCGTAGCTGCCGAAGGTGAACGCCAGCACCAGCGCGACGTACGGCAGCCGCCCGTAGTCGAGCGTCAGGACGACGACCGCGGCGGTCGCGATGCCCATCGCGGCCCACTGGAGCGGCCGCAGCCGCTCGTGCAGGATCACCACGCCCATCAGCACGGTCACCAGCGGGTTGATGAAGTAGCCGAGCGAGGTCTCGACGACGCGGTCGTTGTTGACGCCCCAGATGTACGTCGCCCAGTTGATGCTGATCACGAACGCGGCGACGGTCAGCAGCAGCCGCACCCGCCGGTCCCGCCAGATCGCACGCAGCTGCGGCCCGCGGCGGAGCAGCAGCAGGAGCACGAACATCGTGAGGCAGGACCACAGCACCCGGTGGGCCAGGATCTCGAAGGCGCCGGCCGGCTCGAGGAGCGGCCAGTAGAGCGGGAACAGGCCCCACATCGCGTACGCCGCGACGCCGAAGAACAATCCGCGACGGGCGTCTGGCACGCGGTCAGGATAGGTCGCTGGTTTGGGCGTGGCGCCAGCGGGTAGTCGAGCGGGTGCGCAGTCGCACACAAGGGCCTCCGCTCTCGGGCGGGGGCCCCTTGTGCGTCAGCTCAGACCACGGTCCAGGTGTCGCCGCCACCGATGAGCTTCGCGAGCCGCTCGCTCGGGTCGCCCGGCGCCGCCGCCTGCGAGGAGGCGATCTGGCCGCGCGCGCCGTCGTCGTACGTCGGCCGCTCGACCTGGCGGAAGATCCCGATCGGCGACTGGTTGAGGTAGCCGGAGTCGGTCAGCCGCGAGATCGCGAACGCCGTCGTGGGGTCGGCGTTGTAGGCGTCGTGGACCAGGATCGCGTCCTCGCCGACGTCGGCGACCTCGACGACCTTCACGCCACCGGACTCGCTGTCGCGGATCAGGCCCTTCGATCCCTCGGTCCCGAAGCGGATCGGTGCGCCGTGGACGAGCGGGATGATCGCGTCGGCCTTGGTGTCGTTGTTCTTGATCGCGTCGAAGGCGCCGTCGTTGAAGATCGGGCAGTTCTGGTAGATCTCGACGAACGACGTGCCACGGTGGGCGGCGGCCGCGGACAGCACCGAGGTGAGGTGCTTGCGGTCCGAGTCGATGGTCCGGGCCACGAACGAGCCCTCGGCGCCCAGCGCCAGCGAGACCGGGTTGAACGGGTGGTCCAGCGAGCCCATCGGGGTCGACTTGGTGATCTTGCCGGCCTCGGACGTGGGGGAGTACTGGCCCTTGGTCAGGCCGTAGATCCGGTTGTTGAAGAGCAGGATCGTCATGTTCACGTTGCGGCGCAGCGCGTGGATCAGGTGGTTGCCGCCGATCGAGAGCGCGTCGCCGTCGCCGGTGACGACCCACACGGACAGGTCCTCGCGGGCGGTGGCGATGCCGGTCGCGATCGACGGCGCGCGGCCGTGGATCGAGTGCATGCCGTAGGTGTCGAGGTAGTACGGGAACCGCGAGGAGCAGCCGATACCGGAGACGAACACGATGTTCTCGCGGCGCAGGCCGAGCTCGGGCAGGAAGCCCTGGACGGCCTTGAGCACGGCGTAGTCACCGCAACCGGGGCACCAGCGGACCTCCTGGCCGGAGGTGTACTCCTTGCCGGTCTGGGGCTGGTCGTTGGTCGGGACCAGCTCGACACCCGACCGGAGGCCGGGGAACGGGAGCTCGGTGCTCGTGGTCACTGGGAGGCCTCCGTGCCGATCGAAGCGGGGGTGAGGTCGACGGTGACGCCCTCGGCCTCGGCGACCAGGCCGCCGATGGCCTCGGCGAGCGCCGCTGCCTTGATGGGCATGCCGTTGACCTGGTTGTAGCCGATGGCGTCGACGAGGTACTTGCCGCGGAGCAGCAGCGAGAGCTGGCCGAGGTTCATCTCGGGGCACAGCACCTTGTCGTAGCGCTTGAGGATCTCGCCGAGATCCTTGGGGAAGGGGTTCAGGTGGCGCAGGTGCACCTGCGCGACGTTGAAGCCGGCCTTGCGGACCCGGCGGCAGCCGGCGCCGATCGGGCCGTACGTCGAGCCCCAGCCGATCACCAGCACCTTCGCCTCGCCCGACGGGTCGTCGACCTGCAGCGGCGGCAGCGAGTCGGCGATCCGGTCCACCTTCGCCTGGCGGATCCGGACCATGTAGTCGTGGTTGGCGGGGTCGTACGAGATGTTGCCGGTGCCCTTGGCCTTCTCGATGCCGCCGATCCGGTGCTCGAGGCCGGGGGTGCCGGGGATCGCCCACGGACGGGCGAGGGTGTCCTCGTCGCGCAGGTAGGGCCAGTACTCCTCGGTCTCGGTGCCGTCCTTCGCGACCACGGTCTGGTTGCGCTCGGTCGCGAAGTTCGGGTCGATCGTCGGAAGGTCGGCGACCTCGGGGATCCGCCAGGGCTCGGAGCCGTTGGCGAGGTAGCCGTCGGAGAGCAGCATCACCGGCGTGCGGTAGGTGATCGCGATGCGGGCGGCCTCGAGCGCCGCGTCGAAGCAGTCGCCCGGAGACTGCGGCGCCACGATCGGCACCGGGGCCTCGCCGTTGCGGCCGTACATGGCCTGCAGCAGGTCGGCCTGCTCGGTCTTGGTCGGCAGCCCGGTCGAGGGGCCACCACGCTGGACGTCGATGACGAGGAGCGGGAGCTCGGTCATCACGGCGAGGCCGATCGCCTCGGACTTGAGCGCGATGCCGGGCCCGGAGGTCGTGGTGACGCCGAGCGAGCCGGCGAAGGAGGCGCCGATCGCGGCGCCGATGCCGGCGATCTCGTCCTCGGCCTGGAGCGTCGTGACGCCGAAGGCCTTGTGCTTCGAGAGCTCGTGAAGGATGTCGGAGGCCGGCGTGATCGGGTAGGAGCCGAGGAAGACCGGGAGGCCGGACTGCACGCCCGCCGCGACCAGGCCGTACGACAGGGCGAGGTTGCCGGTGATGTTGCGGTAGGTGCCCTGCGACATCGGGGCCGGCTTGATCTCGTACTGGACGACGAAGGTCTCGGTCGTCTCGCCGAAGTTCCAGCCCGCCTTGAACGCCGTGATGTTGGCGTCGCGGATGTCGGCGACCTTCGCGAACCGCTTCTCGAGGAACGCGATGGTCGGGTCCGTCGGACGCCCGTACATCCAGGACAGCAGGCCCAGCGCGAACATGTTCTTGGCGCGGGCGGCGTCCTTGCGGGACAGGCCGAACTCCTTGACCGCCTCGACCGTCATCCCGGTCAGGTCGACCGGCTGCACGGCGAACTCGCCGAGCGGGTCGTTGGCGTCGCCGAGCAGGTCGAGCGGGTTGACGTCGTACCCGGCCTTGTCGAGGTTGCGCTTGGTGAAGTCGTGGGTGTCGACGATGATCGCCGCGCCCTTGGGGAGGTCGCCGACGTTGGCCTTGAGCGCCGCGGGGTTCATCGCGACCAGCACGTCGGGGGCGTCGCCCGCGGTGAGGATGTCGTGGTCGGCGAAGTGGACCTGGAACGACGAGACGCCGGGAAGCGTGCCCTGAGGGGCGCGGATCTCGGCGGGGAAGTTCGGCAGCGTCACGAGGTCGTTGCCGAAGACGGCCGACTCCTGCGTGAACCGGTCCCCGGTCAGCTGCATGCCGTCACCGGAGTCGCCCGCGAACCGGATGATCACCCGGTCGAGCTGCTTGACCTGCTTGGACACTGTGCGCCCACTTCCCTCTGTTGCCTGCTTGCGGCCGCGCCCCCAGCCCCACGGCGGCGGACGACCACCTCGATCGTACTCAGGGTACGCGAAAACTGGAACACGTTTCAGTTCCCCGCGTGGGATCCCTGCGGCACGGTCTCCCACGATAGTCGGCCACCCCGCACGGCCGGACCCATCTCCCCTGTTGGATCAGTGATTCGTCGCACATCATATATTTTCCGCCCCTTGGACTCCAATGCCAGTTACTTTGACTAAGTCCACTACTCTGCTTGTCATTCACCAGAAACGGCTCCGGGTGCGGAGCCGGCAAGGGCACCGGGTGCGGGGCCAGGAAAGAGAAGGCGATGAACAAGACGATCAAGGTTGCGGCGGCCGTTTCGGCTGCCGGGGTGCTGGCCTTGACGGGGTGCTCGAGTGACTCGTCCGGCGACAGTGGCGACACCGTCAACGTCGTTGGCTACTCCGTTCTCCAGCAGGCAAACGAGGGCGTCATCGACGCCTTCAACGACACCGACGCCGGCAAGGACGTCGAGATCAAGGGCTCGTACGGCGCCTCCGGCGACCAGAGCCGCGCCGTCGTGGCTGGTCAGAAGGCCGACGAGGTGCACCTGTCGCTGGAGCCCGACGTGACCCGCCTGGTCGACGAGGGCATCGTCGCGAAGGACTGGAAGGACAACGACACGAAGGGCATCTGCACGACGTCCGTCGTCGTCATGGTCGTCAAGAAGGGCAACCCCAAGGGCATTGACAGCTGGGACGACCTGGCCAAGTCGGGCGTCGGCATCGTGACCCCGAACCCCGCCTCCTCCGGCTCCGCGAAGTGGAACCTCCTCGCGGCGTACGGCTCCGTGCTCGGCGACGGCGGCACCGAGGCCGACGCTGACAAGTACATGAAGAGCTTCTTCGACAACGTCGTCGCGCTCCCCGACTCCGGCCGCGACGCCACCACCGCCTTCACCAGCGGCACCGGCGATGTGCTCCTCTCCTACGAGAACGAGGCCATCCTGGCCCGCCAGAGCGGCCAGGACTTCGACTACGTCATCCCGGACTCGACCCTGCTCATCGAGAACCCGTGCGCGCTGACCGAGGACGCCTCGGACGCAGCGAAGGCATTCCTCGACTTCCAGAAGAGCGCCGACGGCCAGAAGCTGTACGCCGAGACCGGCTACCGCCCGCTGACCGACGTCGGTGACCTCGAGGTGAACGGCGCCAACGACGAGGGCGACCCGTACCCCGACCCGGAGAAGCTGCTGACGATCGACGGAGACTTCGGTGGTTGGGCTGAGGCCAACACGAAGTACTTCGACGAGAACGACGGCATCCTCACCAAGATTCAGGCGGAAGCAGGCCAGTAATGGCCTCGGCAGTCGTAGTAGGCGGCCGGCCGGCGCGAAAGCGTCGGTCGGCCTCGTCCTTGACTCCAGCGTCGGCCTTCGGGCTCGGCGTCTCCATGATCTGGTTCAGCCTGCTGGTCCTGATCCCGCTGTCCGCGATCATCGTCAAGGCCGCCGGTGGCGGCCTGTCGACGTTCGTGGACGTCTTCACCAACGACAACACCCGATCGGCCCTGGTCCTCACGGTGGTCTCGTCGCTGATCATCACGGCGATCAACATGGTGATGGGCACGATCATCGCCTGGGTGCTGGTCCGCGACCGGTTCCCCGGCAAGGCGCTGCTCGACCTGGTGATCGACATCCCGTTCGCGATGCCGACCATCGTCGCCGGCCTGGTGCTGCTCTCGCTGTACGGACCGGAGAGCCCGATCGGCGTCGAGGTCAGCAGCACCCGCTGGGCGGTGCTGCTCGCGATCGCGTTCGTCACCCTGCCCTTCGTGGTCCGGACCGTGCAGCCAGTGCTCGAGGAGCTCGAGACCGATGTCGAGGACGCCGCGGCGTCGCTCGGCGCCACCCGGTTCACGACGTTCCGACGGGTGATCCTGCCGTCGCTGGTGCCGGCGATCTTCGCGGGCGCCGCGCTGTCCTTCGCCCGCGGCATCAGTGAGTACGGCGCCCTGGTGCTGATCTCCGGCAACCTGCCGCGCAAGACCGAGGTCGTCTCGGTCCGGCTGTTCTCGTTCCTCGAGGGCGGCAACATCGAGGCCGCGGCAGCGGTCGCGACGATCATGCTGCTGGTCGCACTGCTGGCGATCGTGTCCCTCGACGTGATCCAGCGACGGGTGGCCCGCCGTGGCTAGCCGGAGCAGCAATGCGGTCGCGAACAAGTCGCAGGTCGTGAAGTGGGTGCTCCGGCTGCTGGTGATCGCCTACCTGGTGATGCTGGTCGGCTGGCCCACGGCGTACGTCGTGAAGCACACGTTCGCCGACGGTCTCTCCGGCATCCAGGACGCGCTGTCCGACCCCGACGTCGTCCACGCGCTCAAGCTCACCGCCCAGATCGCCGTCACCGCGGTCATCATCAACACGGTGTTCGGTGTCGGCATGTCGCTGCTGCTGGTGCGCTACACCTTCATCGGCAAGAGGGCACTCTCGGTGCTCATCGACCTGCCGTTGTCGGTGTCGCCGGTCGTGGTCGGCCTCGCCCTGGTCCTGGTCTACAACGGACGGTTCGGCTGGTTCGGGCCTTGGCTCGAGGACAACGGGCTGCAGGTCATCTTCGCCAAGCCGGGGATGATCATGGCGACCTGTTTCGTGATCCTCCCGCTGGTGATCCGTGAGGTCGTCCCCGTGCTCGAGGAGCTGGGCGACGACCAGGAGCAGGCCGCGCGCAGCCTCGGTGCCAACGCGTGGCAGACCTTCCGGCGGATCACCCTGCCGGGCATCAAGTGGGCGGTCGTGTACGGCGTGGTGCTGAGCCTCGCCCGCGCCCTCGGTGAGTTCGGAGCGGTCAAGGTCGTCGCCGGCAACGTCGGCGGCGAGACCCAGGTCGCCACCGTCCTCGTCCAGCAGAAGTACCAGAACTTCCAACAGGAGACGGCGTACTCCGTGGCGTTCATGCTGGTCTTCGCGGCCGTGCTGTGCCTGATCGTCGTCGCCCTGTTGCGTCCCAAGGAGCACAAGTCATGAGTATTGAGATCAAGGGCGTCAACAAGAAGTTCGGTGACTTCGTCGCGCTCGACGACGTCAACGTGTCCCTGCCCACCGGCCAGCTGACCGCCCTCCTCGGGCCGTCTGGCGGCGGCAAGTCGACGCTGCTGCGGATCATCGCGGGCCTCGACTCGGCCGACTCCGGCACGATCAACATCGAGGGGACCAACGCGACCCAGCTGCCGCCCCAGAAGCGCAACGTCGGGTTCGTGTTCCAGCACTACGCGGTCTTCAAGCACATGACCGTGGCGAAGAACGTCGCGTTCGGCCTCGAGATCCGCAAGCGGCCCAAGGACGAGATCGCGAAGCGGGTCGACGAGCTGCTCAAGCTCGTGCACCTGTCGCAGTTCGCCCACCGGCTGCCGTCGCAGCTCTCGGGCGGTCAGCGCCAGCGGATGGCGCTGGCGCGGGCCCTCGCGGTGGAGCCCACGGTGCTGCTGCTCGACGAGCCGTTCGGTGCCCTGGACGCCAAGGTCCGCAAGGAGCTGCGCGACTGGCTGCGTCGGCTCCACGACGAGGTCCACGTGACCACGGTGTTCGTGACCCACGACCAGGAGGAGGCCATGGAGGTCGCCGACGAGATCGTGGTCATCAACGAGGGTCGGGTCGAGCAGGTCGGCACCCCCGACCAGCTGTACGACGAGCCCGCGAACGACTTCGTGATGGGCTTCCTCGGTGAGATCACCACGCTCAACGGGGTGATGCTGCGGCCGCACGACATCCACCTCAGCCTCACCCCCCAGCTGTCCGAGGCGGCCGAGGGCAGCATCTCGCGGCTCCTGCGGGTCGGCTTCGAGGTGCGGGCGACCGTCCTGACCGACGACGGCGAAGAGGTCACGGTCATCCTGACCCGGACCCACGCTCGCCAGCTCGACCTGGAGGTCGGCGTACGCGTGTGGGTGACGCCCGCCGCGGGCGCCCTGACGATGCCGTCCACCCAGAAGGCCGCCGCCGTCTGATCAACCGAGTCGTCCGCCTCACACCTGCCTATAGGGCCTTGTGAGGCGGACGACTCGTCAGCGGTAGTTGGTGAACTGCACCGCGAAGTCGTAGTCCTGGCCCTTGACCAGCGCCTGGACGGCCTGCAGGTCGTCGCGCTTCTTGGACGAGATGCGCAGCTCGTCGCCCTGGATCTGCGCCTTGACGCCCTTGGGGCCCTCGTCGCGGATCAGCTTGGAGATCTTCTTGGCGTCCTCGGAGGAGATGCCCTCCTTGAGCGCGATCCCGATCTTCGACTGCTGGCCGGACTGGCGCGGCTCGGAGGCATCGAGGATCTTGAGGCTCTGCTGGCGCTTGATGAGCTTGTCCTTGAAGACGTCGAGCACGGCGCTGGCCCGGTCGTCGGCCGAGGCCGAGATCTCGATCGCCTCGTCGCCCTGCCACTCGATCGTGGCACCGGTGCCCTTGAAGTCGAACCGGGTCGCGATCTCCCTGGCCGTCTGGCCGAGCGCGTTGTCGACCTCCTGGCGGTCGATCTTGCTGACGATGTCGAACGACGAGTCGGCCATCTTCACTCCTCCATCTGCGGCACCCCGGGAGGGGTCCTGGGTTTTCGTCTGCCGAGGCGGCTGCGCTATTGTTTCGTCTTGTTGTCGCCGAGCCAAACGGCCGGGGGCAGCCACCCAAGGCAGGTTGCCCGAGCGGCCAATGGGAGCGGACTGTAAATCCGTCGGCGTAGCCTTCGAAGGTTCGAATCCTTCACCTGCCACACGGGTCGGGGGCCCCGCACAGTTCACTGTGCGGGGCCTCTGTCATTGCGCGACCATCTCCTAGGCTGGCACCCCCGACGAGAGGCCACGCCATGACCGAACCCGCGACGCTGCCTGAGCGCACGGGCTACTGGGACCGTCCCGCCACCTGGAAGGCCATCGCGGTCGTCGTCGGCTACCTGGCGTTCTACCTGGCCGTCGGGCAGGTCACCTCGCGGGTCTTCGCGGACCAGATCGACGAGGACGACGTCCTCTCGAGCGCGAGCAGCATCCTGCTCGGCGTCGCGCTGCCGATCGCCGTCGGAGTCGTCGCGTTGCTGGCCTTCATCATCAAGGTCGGCTGGCTGCGTGAGATCTTCGGTCCGCAGCCGATCCGGGGACGGGGCTGGATGTGGATCGCGCCGGTGCTGGTCGTGGCCGCCATCGCGGCGCACGTGGCCGGGACCGACTGGGGCTACTGGTCCGGTGAGCAGATCGCGGCGATGGCCGTGGTCGGCGTGTGTGTCGGGCTCGCCGAGGAGCTCATCACCCGTGGCCTGGCCGTCAAGATGCTGCGTGACGCCGGGCACGGCTAGCGCTTCGTCGCGGCGGTGTCCTCGCTGCTGTTCGCGCTGATGCACACCGCGAACCTGCTCTCCGGCATGGCCCTCAACGTGGTCCTGGCGACCGTCGTCTACACCTTTGCCTTCGGCATGA